>OLVU01000070.1_pt1 | contig 79038 bp, 68 predicted proteins | sample 1673321 | NCBI WGS metagenome assembly OLVU01 (sample SAMEA3178942, study PRJEB25190) | human gut metagenome | biome: human gut; feature: human-associated habitat; material: faeces | place: Austria | collected 2013 | reverse complement strand
AGAAAATAGTGTTGCGTAAATTTCTGTATCTCATTGATTTTTAGTATATTTATATGCACTAAATATTACACGTTATGTTTGAATTGCTGTTGATTATATATCTGCTGCCGGTACTTGTTATCGGTATGCTGCTCCTGAAACTGGTATTCTGGCTTTTGAGGATTGCCATACGTCTGGTTGTATGGCTGGTTAAGAAAACTTTCATCCTTATATGGAAGCTTATTGTACTTATTTTTTCCGTAATTTCTGCCTATTATGGTATATCTAGTAACTTTTCAAGAAAGTTGAAGTAATAACATTATATGTAAATATTACACATTAAAACAGGAGGAATTCCAGAATAAGAAATCCTCCCTGTTATAATGCTATTATTTTAAACTGCCATTGATTATATCATTAATATCTTTATACGAAGCGTATCTGAATGATTCATCAATTGTTTTATTTGCATATAAAGACTTGATGGTAGCCGTAGCCTTACTTCCAGCATTATCATTGTCTAGATAACAGTGAATGCTATTATAATTTTGAAGATAATCGAACAATATCCTGATATTATTAACCGAATTCAGAACTATATAATCACATTCTTGTCCTATACAGATCTGTAAATTCGTTTTATGTTTCCTAATGGTTTCATAAGCGAGCATATCAAAGAACCCTTCAAAAATACAGCAGTCTTTATTTAACTTTCCGTTTGGTGTTATAATAGAAATGGATTTTCGGCCAATGCTTCGTTTGCAGTATTTATTCCGTACCTCAAATCCTCCATCAATATTCTTGAATGCTATTGCATAGTAGTGCTTGCCATAAATACTATAATGAATCTCATTACAGTATTTTTTTGCTATCTCAAAATCTATACACCTTTTCAATATATAGTCTCTTAAATAAGGATGATTGATTTCAATGATGGAATCTATATGAGTTTCAGTTCCAACGTCTGATTTCACATTCGATAGTTTTATTTCATCATAATCCTTTATTTGTAATTTATAGTCTGTAGCACATACCAGCTTATGTTCTACAATTTTTCCTTCAATATAACTGAGAACCTGATGATTATTCCATGTCGGATGAAACTTCTGTACTAGGTTTATAATATTACCACCTTCACCGGTTCCAAAATCGTGCCATAAATTTTTCATGGAACTTACATTAAAAGAAGGAGACGACTCTGTTCTGAAAGGTGAAATATACCAGTAGTTTCCTTTGTGATATGATACGGAATAAAAACCTTCAGATTCAAGATACTGTACTATACTGACAGACTTTATTTCATCAATTGTCATACTTTCAATAATAAATCATGGAGCATATAGTTTAATATATATATACCCTGTTAAACTTAAACTTATAAACTTACTCGGATTGCCATAACAAAGGATTATAATGGTATCCTTCCTTGTCCCTGGTGATAAGTTTGCGTTCTGTGAAAATTTTGAGGATTTCCTTTATTCCGTTATCACCCCTCTTATAGCCTTCTTCTGCATATGCCTGGCTCAAAGCCTTAACCATTTCTATGTATTTTTGAGGTGCGTTGCAGCTGAACAGTTTCTCAAGAACCTTTGTATGTATTTCATCAGGCAGTGATGTCAATGGCTTATCCTTTGGCTTGACAACGGTTATGTGAAATCCATCGTCCAGAACAGGCAGTGAGTTGTCGTCAATATGAAAAGCCCATGTATTGAACTCTTTGTCACGCATGTGCATCGGTCTTACTTCACTTATATTTGCATCCTGTTTGTTTTTACTGATAATAAGAACTGTTTCTGCCTTGTTTTCAAGCTCGGTACCAATATGTCCTCTTGTATTGTTATCGTTCTTATTTAAATGCAATACACAATGAATATGTAAATTATATTTACTTGTCCACGCCATAAGCATAGTCATTACATCAGTAGATTCCTTTGCATTGTTTATATCATACATCAAATCTCTTAAACCATCAATTATGACCAGCCCTACACCGTCAAATGTTCTCAATGCATAATCAATAAGTGCAATGCGAAGAGTGGGGGTGAACTCCCTGAGTCCATAAAAATGTAATCTCTTGTCTTCATTATCAAGTTTAAGTCCAGCCAGTCTGTAAATTCTCTCCACGACATTATGACAGTGAAAACGGCTTTGTTCCGTATCAAAATACAATATCAGTCTTTTACCTTCAGGAAAACTGGCACGGTAGTTTAGTATTGTTGCATTGTTTACGGCTGCAGCAACCATAGCTGTAATATTGAATGTCTTTTTACTTTTAGCTTTTCCTGTCGATGCACTGAAGTTTCCAAAGGTGGCTATTGTACAATCTCCAACCCATAAAACTTGTGGAGGTATATCTGGCTTTTCTGAAGCTTTGATTTCACCTTGCTGCAAATAGTTTTCCAATTCATTATCATTAAAAGCACTCTTATACAGCATTCCCACTTCCAATGAGCCGGTATCAGTTATACGATTTTCCTTATTGTTCCTATTGTTTTTTCCCTTTACCATTTTTTTGCTCTTTTTTTTCTTTATATTTTGAAGGTACAATAAAGATTTCTGACTTTTTCAGTAGAACAGTCAACAAAAAATCATTATAATTCCTTTTTTTCTTCCTATTCCAATATACCATTATACATTAGCGTTTTGTATTATCCGACTTTGTGATAGGAGCAATATGTTTCTTGCGCATCCACTTTATGAGTTCTTTCCTGTCAAAATAAATCATTTTCCCTTGCGGTTTGAAATGAGGAATTTCCATATTCATAGTGAGTTTATATATCTGAGACTGTGATACACCGAGATATTCAGCTACTTCTGTAGTTGTAAGCATTTCTTTAACTGAATACAGTTTGTTCTCAATTCTCTCTAAACGCTCGTTTAATGCTTGCGGTTCAATTGCAGTCATTTCTTTGAACTGCATTTCCAAGAGTTCTATCCTCTTTGCCAGGATGGCTATGTCTATCTTATTATTTCCCATTTTTTTAGTATTTAATTAAGTTATCCGGTGATACCTGTTATGTCGAATCGATTCTGGCCGCTAATTTATCCTTATTAAATGCTGTACAGATAACATTTCTCCTGACACTTTAAAATGCCAGGAGAAATGTTAGGAAAATTTTCTTTCTCTTACTTTACTTTATTGCATTTCTTTCAGTTGCTTTACCAGTCTAATATAAACAGTACCAGGAAAATCAAATCTTGATTTCTTTAATTCCGATAATCTTTGACTGATTGCTTTACGTGTGGATGCCACCATTGTTTTCTGCGGTATCAGCATTTTGTTTTCAGCAATGAGTGATACCCAGTTATATGGAATCATCTTTTGTCTGGAGAGTTCGTACAATAAAGGAAGTACCCCAGCCATGTTAGCAACAACTAGTCCATGGTCAATTTGACACCTGAAAAACATATCGATTGTTTTCTCTTCAATATTTCCAATGAACATTTTAGAACTGTTTGCAAACTGTGTTATTGCCTGAATCTGGTTTCTATTGAAGAAGGCCAAAACTTCCGGCTTTGTATTTACATGTTCTATATGATTAAAAGCGTACAGCATTTCTTTGAAATCACATTCCTCAAACACATGCCGGGTGAAGTATTTATTTATAAGATCTTTTCGGTTTATCAGTAGTTCATACATGCAAAAAACATTACGAAAATGTTTACGTATTATCTCCATATCTCCTGAAACTATTGGCAAGTGGTAGCTTACAAGGTCGTTTACATACCTTTCATACAGTTTGCCATCTTTCAGAACTTCTGACTGATACTGTTCATAAGCAGCATGAAAGAGTTTCAATAGTTCATTATCAAATGAACCGGTCTCTTGTTTTGGACAATGTTCAGAACACTGTAGACTCAAAAAGAGAGAGAACAGAGGGATTTTTCTTCTGACTCATAATTCTTTTTGTTTTTAAAATGTTAATGAATGAACATCCGCATAAGTTGCAGATGATTTTATGCAGTTCTCTATAACAATTACATTCTCCTGAATAATCATATAATACAAAGTTAATATGATATTTACCTGATACATAAAGTATATATGTGAGAGTATCTGTAATTATTTTCTGAAGTCGGGTTTTCTTTTAACTCCATTAAGATAACCTTCATTGATTTGATCCGGAGTCCTCATATCGGCATCAATTCTTCCGAGTTCAGTCCATTTGATAAGTTCATCTTTATAGAGAATATAGTTTTTGCCTTTCTTAGTTCCAGGGATATTCCCCTTTCCCAGATGATAGTACATGGTTGATTTCTTCATTCTTAGGAACTCACAGGCTTCATCAAGTGTCATAGGTATGTGTTCAGATGAAGATTTGGTTTTTATTGTATCTTCAAAATTGTCTCTCATAGCATAGAGCATCTGTTCAACCCGCTCTATTTTCTGGAAGATTTTGCCAATCATCTTTGGCATGTCATTAAATGTTGTTTCATTTGTATCCATAATTGTAAGTTTTAAAATTATGTTGCAAATGAACCGGCTTATTTTAAAGCGAGATACTGTAATACAAAGTAATTCTAGTGTAATAAACAGTAATTTTAAGTATGTTGGAAAGAGAATCTGTAATCACCTTTTTCCGGAATATCAAGTTCAATAATGCAGTTTCCGCTTTGACGGAGATTACGTCTTATGGTTGAAACTTCAATATCTCTTAGTTCTAGAGGGAAGAGTATCTTGATAAAAAGGGCCCTTTTTTGACCTTTCCAATTGAATCTTTCTCCAACATTCCAGGCAAAATGCCGCAAATCAATTGAGGCAAGACGCCCATCAGTACTAACAGGTAGTAGCTCAGTATTTTCGTTGTCAATCCACGATTTTATATTATTGCAGACAATGGATATGTCTTCTTCACTCATGTATGGAGAAAGGGTGAGTCTCACATATTCCGAAACTGCTTCAAATTTTTTGATATTAAGAAGCTGCTCCTGTTCATAATGTTTCCTTCTTACATCGTGATATTTGTATATAAATTCAGAGGAATCAGTATTCTTCTGTATTTTCAGATGACGTTTTCTGTATTTAGTTTTTTGCCAAAATAATATCATGGTTATGATACATGAAATCAGGATTGCTTCAATTATTATAATTCCATATATTATGCCTGTCGTTTCTATTGGGATACTGATATAAATCAGTGTGCAAGGAAGAGTAATTGCCATTGTTGCCAAACTGGCAGTTGTAATTAAAAGAAATTTCTCCATATACTTTGTTGTCATAATTATTTCTAATTGCTTATAATTGTGATACAAAGTAAAGGAGAAATCCTTGAATAATTTGTAATTATCTGTAATAAAATACAGCGTATTAACCTTTTTAATATATTGATATACAATTGATTATGTAAACATTTTTATTTTACTTATTGGATATTCTTTCACTTGGTTATATCTTGGTTTCTTTTTTACTTCTCTTTCTTTCTGTTGTTTTCATGTCCTGTGAAACACTTTTTAATAATTCAAGAGAGATTTTCAGTGATGCTTCCTTTGATTTTTCATCAGCATGACGTGCATAAATCTCTGTTGTTGTAACGTTGGCATGTCCCAGCATATTTTGAACTGTATAGATATCGGTTCCCAACTCCACTTGTAATGTTGCAAAGGTATGCCTGAAGCTATGGAAAGTAATATGCTTTTGAATTTTTGCTGCTCTTAACCATTCCTGCATTGTCTTTTGTGTCATATAGTATAATAGCCCCTTAAATACCTTTCCGGAACTGCGTTTTCCCATTAGATTTAAGACATCATCATTTATAGGAACAATATTTTGTCTTGTAGTCTTTACTGCAAGGAAGTCAAGATATTTACTGCCATCTGCAAAACTTTTAACCATATCCCATGTCAGTGCTTTTACATCACTGAAACGGAGTCCAGTCAGGCATGAAAATAAGCATGCCCTTTTTAATACATCAATTTTACACTCTGTATTAAACAATGAATATATTTCTTGTAATGTGAGGCTGTCCTTAACTGTTGTTTCATATTCTATACGTTCCAGAAAGTCGTTTATATTTTCACTTATCATTTTATTTCTGTATGCGATTCTTAGGAATGCGCGGAAAGTTGACCAGTATCCGGCAACTGAATTATTTGACAGTTTTTCGCCAGTTCTCATACTATTTGCAGATTCCTGAAGATATTCGGCAAAGCCTCGGCATAATTCAGCATTGACTTCTCCAAAAGTACAATCTCCATTCACATAATTCTTGAAATGTTTATATACATATATCCATTTCTGGTTGTGTTTAGCAGATTCTTTTTCATAATACTTGACGAAACTGTCGTTGAGTTTTTGTTTGTCATACAGGCTGTAACGTTCATTAATAATTTCTTCAAATCTTCTGCATCGTATTATCTCAGCTTTTTCCTTCATGCATTTATTGAATGACAATTCACGAGAATTTTTAGGATTCTCATAAATGTAGATACCAAGTGATTCTCTGCGTATGCTCATCATCGTTTCCTTATCTCTATAAGCCGGATAATAGTCAAGATAGTAGGACAGCATACCATGTTTACAGCGACGAAGCCTAAGAGTTACTTTTTTACAATTCTGCATATCTGTATATATTTAAAGTTATTTCAAATTGTTTCTTAATATCATAAATGAATTATTGCTGAACTTCTGTAATAAAGAATAAGTTTGTAATAATCCTGAATAATCAGAAACAGGCTTATTGTAAACGGTCGTGTATAGCATTTATAATATCCTCTTTCATGAATAAAACAAATTTTCCGTCACGTTTCTTTCGTATGTTTCTATACCTGGCTATTCTGTATATTTCATCCCTGTTTAATCCAAACTTATCTGTAATCTGTTCTACCGTGAAGTAGTCCTTCCTGTCTCTTAATCCGGGGTTTCTGGCATATTCTACATCCACTTTCGAATAGTATGTAGTTTCATGTATTTTCTTGCTTGGTATCTTATGCCTTGATACCAGTGTACGTCTGGCACTTACTGACAGTCCATAGAGCTCTTCTATCTGCTCGCCTGTAATCCATTCAAACGTATCATCTTCACGAATTTCAGGTGCAGCTTCACGATGCCCGAACAGTTTCTCTACAGCTTTTAGTTCATAGAAGTTTATATGCTTTACTGTTATCTTTGGAATTTTTGCCAGTCTTGTCCTGCCATGTACATGATGGACGGTAACCTTAAAGCGTTCAGCTATCTTTTGGGCTGTTATGTAATCTTCAGGAACATCAAAATTATCCGGGTTGCGGTTGAATAGCTGTTCCACTGCAGCCTCATTGAAATAATTCCGGTGTCTGATAAACAGCTTCTCCAGCTTTCCTTCACGGGTTTTTGCCTGTGCGGCTTTTTCAGTAATATTGTACTTATCTGCTATCTGTCTGATTGAAATATACCCTTCTGGAATTTCATCTGTTTTTTTCTGTTTTTTTCTTCTTTCAACTTCCTTTTCAAGAAAACCGGCGGTCATTCTTTCTTTTATCACCTTATCAAATATCTTTCGTTCTACTATGGTAAAACGTCCCTGCTTGTGATTCGGAACATGATAGTTTCGGACATAGTAGTTGATTTGATCCTTGCTTAAACTGTATTTCTCCTGTATATCCTTATAGGTATAATAAAGCGGATCAACATTTTCTCTTTCCCCTTTGAATGTGTCAATATGGGCTCTCGAATAATAAACTTTTCTTCCCTGTGTTATACGTGGAATTTCATTCCTCGTAACAAAAGACAATACCGCTGCATGACTCATACTGAATTTATCCTTGATCTGATCAATGGTATAATAATCATTCATGTCTATCTCAGCGATGAGTTCTGCAAAATGGATATCAACTAGTGTCTTATCATAGAAAGTATTTCTTCCTTTGTATACTTTCTTTATTCCATACTTTTCGCATCTATTCCATACGGCACGACGGGTAATATGAAATTTATTTACAATTTGGCTAACTGTATAATATTCCCTTTTCTCATGTATCTTACCTGTACGTGCTTGATAATCTTTTGTACGGTCGAACAGATTGTCAATATCTTTTCGTCTGATAAGGGTCTTTCCCTTCATCTGGACAGCTTTTATAAGCCCATTGGCAAGTTCTCTGTAAACAGAAGATTTGCCTATACCCAAATACAATGCTGCCTCTCTTGGGGTAAGAAACCTCTTTGCTTCAAGAACTGAATTTTGTGAGGAACCCGCACTAGGTACATCCTGAGGATTTGATTCAAGATAGTCTGCAATTTCCTTCTCTCGTATCTTTCTCTTATAGTCCTTGCCATTACACTGACGTGAGCAATACTGAGTAGCCAATGTATGTGCAATAAAGAGCTTTCCGCAGTACTTACATCGTTTCTGTATTTCCATTGTCGTTGCTGATATTGGTTATAATTTCGCCAATGAAGTCATCCAAAAGTGTCCCAACGTGTCCCACCACGTCCCAGGGTGTCCCAGCTTGTGCTCTCAATGTCATTTGGGCATTTTCCCAAGGTGTCCCATGGAAGTGACTTCAATGTCTTTTAGTCGTAATCGCACCATTTTTAAATTTCTTCGCGGTACAAATACGATACAAAAATAGATGGAATAACTTGAAACAACAAAAAGCTACTCGGAAGTGTTAAAAAATAAAAGTCCCTCAAAATGAGGGACTTATTACAAGTTGTTTGAAGATGTTTTGAGTTGTTTAGAGTGCTTTACTTACCGATGCAAAAGTTTTGAAATATATTTTGCAATGTTTCTTCCGAGGTTATACCTCCTTCTGCAACAATCTCACTTAGTTCGTGGATACATTGTCTTAAATCCTCACTTACCAAATCTCCTGATAATTCCAATTGCAATCCTTCCTGTACTCTATGAATAGAATCCAATGCTCGTGTTAATGCTTCGTAATGGCGTACATTTGTAATGATAATATCGTTTTGGTTGACTTCCGGTAAGGCAGCTGCCTGTACTAACTTCTTTTCCAGAATCGTTATATTTTCCCTTTTCTTTGCTGAGATAAATAGTTTTTCCACTTTCATGTCAGCAAATATGGCTGACAACTCTTCTTTTTGTGTTGCTAGTAACAGATCTGACTTATTAAATAAAATAATCATCTTTTTCCCTTCGCAGTGTGGAAGAATGTCGGCTTTTAATTCTTCGAACCGCCTTTGGGTATCTGTAGAGTCTATCATCCATAAAATGACATATGCTTGGTCCATCTTTTGGAAAGTACGTTCTATCCCTAGATTTTCTATTGTATCGTTCGTTTGACGGATTCCAGCTGTATCAATAAATCGGAATGTGACACCTTGTAAATTGATCGTATCCTCTATTACGTCACGGGTCGTTCCATGGATATCACTGACAATGGCTTTTTCTTCATTCAGCAACGCATTCAGTAAGGTAGATTTTCCGGCATTCGTTTCTCCGATAATTGCTACAGGAATACCATTCTTGATTGCGTTTCCTACACTGAAAGAATGAGCTAGCCGGGCAATAACTTGTTCGATATGGGTAGCTAGACTGCTCAGTTCGTCACGATTGGCGAATTCTAGTTCTTCATGATCACTGAAATCCAGTTCTAATTCCATTAACGAAGTGAAATGAAGTAATTGGTTACGCAGGTTAGAAAGTTCTTTACTGAATCCTCCGCGCATCTGGCTCATGGCTAGGCGATGGGTGGAGGCAGACGATGAGGCTATCAGATCGGCCACAGCTTCGGCTTGGCTCAAGTCCATTTTTCCGTTTAGAAAAGCACGTTGGGTGTATTCACCTGGTAGAGCGGCACGACATCCATTATAGATCAGGAGTTGTATAACTTGCTGCAGGATATAAGATGAACCGTGACACATGATTTCCGTACTGTCTTCACCGGTATAAGAATGGGGGGCGCGGAACAAGGAAATTAAAACTTCGTCAATTACTTCTTCTGCAGAAGAAGTAATTGACGAAGTTTTTTGTAACGTTTCACTTTTTTCTTGCGGAATTTCACTTGTTTGTTGGAAAAGTGTATTATTAATTTTTCGCTTTGGGGAACAAATCTTTCCGAAAGTAAGAGTATATGGTGCTCGTTCTGTCAGTGGCTTGCCTGTGGCGGGTGTAAATATGCGTGACGTTATTTCAATCGCTTTTGGGCCAGATACACGAATTATTCCGATGGCTCCTCCCTGGGCGGTGGCAATGGCACAGATTGTATCTTGGTTTATCATTTTCATTTGGTTAATAATATAATGTTTTAGCTACAATGGCTGTTACTTCTTCTAAATAACGGCGGTCTGTTTCATTAAAAAAGTTTAATAGATTACTGTCAATATCCAATACTCCCTTTACTTGTCCATTAGCAAGAATAGGAACAACAATTTCAGAGCGGGAAAGAGAACTGCAGGCTATATGTCCGGGGAATTGTTCTACATTGGGCACTATCAAGGTTCGAGCTTCTGCCCATGAGGTTCCACATACTCCCTTTCCTTTATGGATGCGATAACAGGCGGTGCTTCCCTGAAAAGGTCCTAAAATAAGTTGGTCGTCTTTAACCAGATAGAAACCTACCCAAAAAAAGCCGAAGGCTTCCCGAAGAGCAGCAGCAGTATTGGCCAAAACACTTATTTCTTCTTTTTCATCTGATATTAAAAGTTCAAACTGAGGGAGGAAAAGACGGTAACGTTCTACTTTATTACTAGTTGTTTGTTTGAAACTGGTTTCCATATTTTTATTTGTTTTATGAGGGGACATCTTGTTGTTTTTTTACAAAAAATGGTCTTCTATGAAGCGATGTCCCCTGTTAGGTAAAAAGAGTTGGCTTATTCTGTAAAAAATCTGTTTATGCCAATCTTCTTCTGGATAATAATAAGAATAAGTCTTGATAGATGATCCGGTGAATCTTATCCATATTATATAGACAACTAAATTGGGAATTATATTCTTTCCAAGACTTTTTCTATCAAACCATCAATAGAGTTTTTATAGCCGGTATTGGCTTCCTTTATTAGTCGGTTGGCAATCACCATACATACAGTCATGGCTTTGTGTCCCATCAAGCGTGCTAATCCGGCAAGGGCGGAACTTTCCATTTCAAAGTTAGTGATGCGATAGTCATTGTATTCAAATTTCTCAATCTTTTCATTCTGTTTAGGATCGGCCAATGGGATACGGAGTTCTCGTCCTTGCGGACCAAAGAAACCTCCTGCGGCGATAGTTACGCCACGGACCATATCATTTTGCGCAATGCGGTCTATTAATTCCCGGTCGGCATCAATAACGTATGGGTGGGCGATGCATACATTACCTTCCCACCCCATGTAATCTATAAAAGCTTGTTCTAATTTCAGATCGCAAACCTCATTGCGTCCGGCGTAGAAATTAAGCAGTCCGTCAAAACCGATAGACTTTTCAGAACAAACATAGGTACCAACAGGAGTATAAGGCTGTAATCCGCCACATGTACCGATACGTACTAATTCCAATTGGCGCAAGTGGTCTTTTTCATAACGGGTATTGAAATCAATATTGGCCAAAGCATCTAATTCATTCATCACAATGTCTATATTGTCACAACCTATACCGGTGGAAACTACGGTGAGACGTTTTCCTTTATAAGTACCGGTAATGGTCTTGAACTCACGGCTTTCTATTTCACATTCTTTAGTATCGAAATGAGAAGCTACTAATGCTACACGCCCGGGGTCACCTACTAGAATTATTTTATTTGCCAACTGTTCAGGTTTGATATGAAGGTGGAAGATAGAGCCGTCGGGATTGATAATCAACTCAGATTCTGCATAATATTTTTTCATAATCTTTATTTTTGTGGTTAATGGCCAGTATAATTAATGTTATATTTCTTGTCTTTTTAATGAGTATGCAAACAGATTATTTCCTAGATGTAGATGTTACGGATTTATAAACTTTCATTGATATTAGCATTATCAAGAGAAAAACAGTTCCATTCGCATCCAAGAAAAATATATTAATCGTTGAATACTAGTTTTATTTACTTAATGGCTCATTACCGAAAGTTGTTTCGGGTTTTGCAATATTTTCACGCATGGAGGTATCTGCTTGTATATTCTTCATGCGGTAATAGTCCATAATACCTAGGTTGCCACTACGGAATGCTTCCGCCATGGCCTTGGGCACTTCGGCTTCTGCCTGAATTACATTCGCGCGTGCCTCTTCTGCTTTGGCTTTCATTTCCTGTTCCAAGGCGACGGCCATTGCACGGCGTTCTTCTGCTTTGGCTTGTGCAATATTCTTGTCGGCATTGGCTTGGTCTATTTGTAAAGCAGCTCCAATATTTCTGCCTATATCAATATCAGCTATATCAATAGACAGGATTTCGAAAGCCGTACCGGCATCTAAGCCCTTGCGGAGTACTAATTTAGAGATAGAATCAGGATTTTCCAATACGGATTTGTGATTTTCGGACGATCCGATAGAGGACACGATACCTTCACCAACACGTGCTAGAATCGTGTCTTCTCCAGCACCTCCTACTAATTGGCGGATATTGGCGCGTACGGTGACACGAGCTTTAGCTATAAGCTGTATGCCGTCTTTGGCTACAGCGGTAACGGGAGGGGTGTCAATAACCTTAGGGTTCACTGACATTTGCACGGCTTCGAATACGTCACGACCGGCTAGGTCAATACCAGTTGCCATTTGGAAAGACAGTTCGATATTGGCTTTGGACGCGGATACTAGTGCGTGCACTACTTTTTCCACATGCCCGCCTGCCATATAATGAGCTTCCAATTCATCTCGGGTTATGTTGCTTAAGCCGGCTTTGTGTGCTTCAATCATTGCCGGGACAATGACATAAGGAGGGACATTACGGATGCGCATTAAGAATAATTGCACCAATGAGATGCGTACCCCCGAAACTTTGGCAGACAGCCAGAGGAAAAATGGCACATAATGAAAGAATAGTACCACGAAAATAATTCCACCTCCTATAAGGATGAAAGGAAGATAGTTGGGTTCGATCATAATAATCAGTTGTTTAAAAGTAAATATTTATATTTGAACAGCTCAATATCAAGTTTTTGCTGTTTTCACTATTGTCTAAAATATGCTTGAATGAGAATGTCAATCAAGAAACCTGATAAATTCGTATTTGTAAGTCATTTCCCTATCATTGGTTGAATTTGCGTACAATCACCGTTCCTTCAACCATTCTTTCTACATAAATGGGAGTATTCTCATCAATCAAACCATCGGCAGAGCGCACTTCGATGATGTGTCCGTTAAAGTTTGCATTGCCTATCAGTGCAAGGCGGGTTATTGCTATGCCTTTGTCTCCGATGCGGATATGGGTTCCTTTTAGGGGATCGATTTTATAATCCAGTGTTTTCTTCAAAGAAAGCTTGTCCATGGTTTTTGAGTGCATAAACCAAACGATAATGGCTATGCAACTTAGGACGGATGCTATCAAAGTAATGAATCCTGCTATCGGTCCTAATGTGTCGAAAGCGTAATAGTTGGCATATAGCAGGCAGATGGCTGATGCTATTCCGGCTATACTGATGCCGGGAATAAGGAAAACCTCTACAATAAAGAGAAGTAGTCCTGCCAAGATGAGCGATACGATAATAAATACTTCCATAAATATCTTTGTATTAGTGTTTCAACTTCTTTATTTCTTCGTTGCGGACACTGATATCCAGTTGGGCCATTTCTTTCAGAAGTTGTTCAGTACGTTTTTCCAATTCCAAAATGGCGGGTGTCAGATTCTTCTTTCGTGCACTGTTCCCTTGGGCATATTGTTCGCGCTTGTCATCCAGATTTTTCTTCAGGTTGTCATAATCCTTCTGCTTTTGTATTCTTTGCTGGTAAAGTTTGCGTGCTTCGGCAGAGCGGAAGTCGTTCAATGTGTGGTAAACGGCAGAATCATCTATTATCAAGGTGAAGTCTTTTTGTTGTTCTCCGGATTCTTTGGCATACATTATGGCTGCCAGGCGTTGCTTGCCGGTTCGTACTTTCTCTTCATCTTTCCAAGTGGTACGGATAGAGCGCAGGCTGGCTGCATTTATGATGATCTGTTCGTCTGTACTTTCATAATTGTATACTTCTTTTGAAGAGTTCGGTACAAACACATAGATACAGACTTTGTTATCAGGCTGATAGCGGTCTGAAGCAAACCAGCCGATATTGTTGAATTCATCAATGGCATACATATAGTCATTGGCGGGAGAGTTAAATGGCATTCCTATATTATCGGGACGAAGATAATTGCTATTTTCCGAATCATAGCGAGTTACAAAAATATCGTATCCTCCCAAAGAGCCTTCTCCATCCGATGCATAATACAAGGTAATGCCATCTGACATTAAGAAGGGATAGTTTACATTTCCCTGTTCATTAAGGGACGTGAGAGGTTCGGGCTCGCTCCAGCCGTCCAACAGACGGATACGGGAGTACAGTTGCATCTTGCCGTCTGTGCTTTGGTTTCCGTAGAGTACTTTATTGCCCATTTCGGTCTGATAGACAGTCCCGGATATGGCAGGATCGTGATAGAGTGCCCCCGATTCTCTACTGATTTTATATGCTTTTAGAAAATCATTTTTATCGACTACAAAGCTGTCTATTACAGTAATGTTTTCCACTCCTTTTATCATACGGGCTGCTTGCTTTATTTGTTCCAGCTCTGCTTCAGCCATTTCGGTAGGGCGTTTTTTCTTTTCCAACCATTCTATGTGTTGTTCGTAGTTATCTACGGCATCGTCAAACCGATAGATGTCATAATATAGTTTTCCTAAGTAGCGGTATGCGTCAATGACTTTGCGGGCGGCGCTTTTTTCAAGGTAGGGCTGTGCTTCTTTTTTTTCTCCTGTTTCATAACAACATGCACCATACCAATAATTATAATTGGCGTTAGAAGGGGCTTGTTTTACCAGCTTTTGGAAAGCAGGTTTGGCTTGTTCAAATTCTCCGTTCAGGAAAAGTTGTTTGGCTTGCGCCAAGCTTTGTGCCGCAGCGTTGCCTGCGCAGCATAAAGTAAATAAACCAATGATATATTTTTTGTACATAGTTAGTTTATAATCCGTATTATTTAGATTCAAAAATACAAATATTAATTGGAATTCTCATGCTTCACATAATTCTATTTTGTTAAATCTTCCATAAATCATTCTTTTCATGTACTTTTGTGCCCTATTTTTAAAGAAGATGTATGGCACAATTTACGGAAGACGAGAAAATAATGCGAAGGTTGGAGCAACGCTTTAACAAGGGGGTGGTAAAGTATCGCTTGATTGAGGATGGTGATAAAATTTTGATAGGTCTTTCTGGTGGGAAGGATTCTTTGGCTCTGTTGGAGCTATTGGCAAGGCGTTCACGTATTTTGAAACCGAAATTTACAGTGATAGCTGTGCATGTAGGCATGACAAATATTCCTTATCAATCTGATTTGGAATATCTGAAAGGCTACTCAGAGGATTTAGGGGTGCCGTTTGTGCATTATGAAACTTTTTTTGATCCGAGTACCGACACTCGGAAGTCTCCTTGTTTCCTTTGTTCTTGGAATCGGAGAAAAGCTTTGTTCACGGTGGCAAAGGAGCAGGGGTGCAATAAGATTGCTTTAGGACATCATATGGATGATATCTTGGAAACTTTGTTGATGAATATTACTTTTCAGGGAGCGTTCAGTACAATGCCTCCTAAATTAGTGATGCGTAAATTTGAGATGACAATTATTCGTCCGATGTGCTTGGTACATGAAGCGGATTTAATTGAAATGGCACGTATCCGCGGTTTTCGTAAACAGATCAAAGATTGTCCTTATGAAAGTTTGTCGAATCGTTCAAATATGAAAGAGGTTTTATATTCTCTAGAAAAAATGAATCCTGAAGCACGGTATAGTTTGTGGAAATGCATGACAAATATTCAGGAAGAATTGTTGCCTGGGATGAATGAACACGATTTATAGTGAATATGGTTGTTTTGTTATTAGGGAATATAACGAAACTGCTTATAGTTAGTTGTTTGTACTTGTGTGCAGCTTAACCAACTATCAATATTATTAATGTATTTAGATGAGGAAGAATGTTATAAAGTTATCCTTCCTGTTGTTTATTGTGCCGGATACAAAGTGATGTACATGTCTGGTTTGTTGGGGAAAGTGTAGAAATATTCTACAATGAAAATGTGGATCTTTTTCTTTGAAAATAGCTTATTCTTAATGTATTTAATTGATAATCAAAGCCAGTCTTGTTTTGGCATAGGCTTTGTTTTCTCTTTGTCATAAGAATAACCATTTAAATATATTAGGATATGAGAAAGTTTTTTGTTGTGTTAGTATGGGTAATGGGATTAGGACTTGCAGCGTTGTTTGCAAAAGATATAGTACGTGGAGTGAAGAATGTGATTGCGATAAATCATTTTACCCCTGTTGAGGTGAATAATGCTCCAACAGGATGGCATCAAGACTTGTGTTGTTATCTTAATTAATTTGCCGTCATAGAGATTTTGTTCATAATTGAAATTGGAAACAACTGTTTTTTATGGCAGCTGTTTCCAATTTATTTGTATTCAGTTGTCCTTATACTCTTTTCGCCAAGTGATTTTTGTACACTAGCCTAGGACAAATGTAAAATAGTAAAGGGGATTGGATGAATAGTTATTAATGAATGTTTTTAATGTCATCCTGTACTATCTGATCCATTTCTTTCATTAGTTTTTTGGGATTCTTTTTAGGGGAGAATCCTTTATCTTTTTCTTCATGCAAAAGATCTGTTTCAGTTATGTTCTCACTCCAGTCTTCGAACATATTTGTTGCCGGTTGTCCTGATAATGTTACATTCTCTTCTGCAATAGGGACATTTCTCTCAATAATTTTTTCCATAATCTAATCTATTTATTGTTTCCTAGATGACAAATACGGGTAGAAATGGTTTAATGATTTAATAAAGTTTGAAGTTTGTGATAAATAGAAAGTTCTTGAACAAGCTAGCAAGACTTGATTTGCGGGCAATGTTTTATTTCTTTTTTTAAATGACTTTGCCTTGTAAAGAGTGCTTCTCTGTCCTTTCAATTGAAAAACAAGTTTTTAACAAGCGGTTTTTTCGGTCTGTTTGAGGTTTATCTGCAAAATCGTGGGGAAGGACTTTGGTTCTTAAAGGACTGTTTTGTTCTCTGACAGCTTCCGGAAATGTTCTTGACGTATCAGTTTTTCTCTTGAGGAAGTTCGGATGTTTATGCCCTCATGCCCTCACTGCCTGTATAACAGACTAATTATAAACAACTTATATGCATATAGTAAAAATATTTGTTCTCACTTATGCTCTCATGCTCTCATAGCGTTCTAAAATATGTTTTCGTGTAACATGCTTGTCCTCAGTTATATACATATATTGTGGGCTATTTCAGGCTTGATAGGGAGTAGGGTGTTTTCAGGCTTTTTTCTCGCAAGAAGTGTGCATAAGGGGGGATTTCTATAGAATGACGGTTTACAAAGTTCCGGTAACGGTAAAAAAGATCAAGACGTTTTTAAAAAAGATAACCGCCTTTTAAAAAACGCCCTTGTCTTTGATATGGAATTTTATTTTGGACATATAATTATACATACGTCCGCACAAGTCTGTACGTATGTATAACTACTTTTTTTTGGGGGGGGCTAACAAGGATAAAATAAAAAAGGCTATCTTCCCAGACAGCCAATCTTTTGTTAACCTTAAATCTAATACTATGAAAAACACAGTGCAAATATACGAATTTCTGAGATGGATCCAAATTCTTAGAAAGAAAAAAAGCTTGTTATAACATGGTTTAGCAAATGAACTTTTTTCTTAACAAATAGCAGATTGAAAGAGTGGAATTGGTTGCTTTTTTGTTCAACGGAAATAAAACATGCTTGTTGCGGCAATAACTCATTGTATTATTCTTAATTCGATTATTTCCATTATCTTTGCACTCCCAAAATGCTTGTTGATATGCAGTTGTTAAAAGCATAATGGATATTATAGGCAGATTGTTTCCAGATAAAAAATAGATTAGAATATATGTTGTCTCATGGTATTTATTCAGTAATTTTGCTGATTTTTTCAAATGTCTTTATGACGTTTGCTTGGTATGGTCATTTAAAAATGCGACAAGAGTTCAGTTGGTTTGCAGCCCTTCCGTTGATTGGTGTGATTGCATTTAGTTGGGCAATTGCTTTTTTTGAATATTGTCTTCAGGTTCCTGCCAATCGTCTTGGGTTTAAAGATAGTGGAGGACCGTTTGATATTATGCAACTCAAGGTGATTCAAGAAGTCATCACATTGGCTGTATTTACATTATTTTCTGTTTGGGCATTTAAAACAGAACTGAAGTGGAACCATTTAGCGGCTTTTCTCTGTTTGGTCCTTGCCGTTTATTTTGTCTTTAAGAAGTAATGAGTTTTGGTTAATAATTGCTGAATCCTTTTTGATAAGCAAAGTGTCTTGTTTGGGCAATGAATCTTGTTCAGATACTTTGCTGATTCTAGGAAACAAGATGGAATCCTGTCGGGTTGGTACGTAACTTTGATAGATTTTCCAACCTTTGGCACGATTACGATTACGTCGGATGGCACGTCCTCGTTTGGTTAAAGATTCATACAGGAATTTGTCGGTATCCAGTCCTCCTATTAATGGGTTATTACTGGGAGTTACCGTTTGATCCATGCCGGCAGGTAATATTACATAGCCGTTTTGCAAACCGGGAATCAGTTTGATATTTAGTTTCCATGATATTGTCAGAGAGTCTTTTCTTTTCAAGAAAATGGGATCATTAACCGGATCTTCATGCCATGTGGTGTAAGGAGTGTAGGGAGTAAGACGCACAAAGTTAGGGCGTACCCATTTGGTTGTGTCGCCGAAGTTTTTAGGCAAGTCTTTCAGAAACTTCATCCACGGTTTGTCTTCGGACATGATTGGAGTACCTTTTATATTGTCTTTGTCCGATTGAAAGTCGAAATGGATAGACTTTACGGCTTCTGTGTTGATTTTTAGTTCTCCATCTCCATTCAATAGCTCCTGTAAACGAATCGAGTCCTGTTTGTTCCATTGTGCTTGTGCTGTCAGTATACTGATAGTGCAGAATAATATGCTAAAATTTACCCTTTGGGTCATTCGTTTTTTCTTTATGGTTATAATTGGTAACAAAAGTAATCTGGAGTGGGTTTAATGCTGGTTAAATTTGAGTTATTAATTGTTTATAATGTGAATACTTTAAATTTTATTTGGTTAATAAAAGGATTCGTTTACACCTCTTTTGTTGTCATGGAGCACACTTCATATAGACATTTAGATAGTTACTTCAATATTTGGTAATCAAGTTTTGTATTTTATTTTCAGATATAGTGACAGGGTTCATATTCATGGTATGTATTTCAATTGATGTCAGTACATTGGTCAGATAGGCGATATAGGTCTATATGGATTTATGGGGTCCATTCTGTCTGTGTGATTTATTTTCGGTATAGAATAAAAATAGCCCGTTAATTTTTAATAACGGGCTAAATTAGTGAAAATGATAATATTTATTTGGAGGAGAGTTGTGCATGCATGGAAGCAGCTGCTTTACGTCCGTCACCCATTGCAAGGATAACTGTAGCTCCACCACGCACAATATCGCCACCGGCATAAATAGTCGGGATTGACGATTGCATATTTTCATTTACGGCAATTGTTCCTTTGCGTCCCAATTCCAATCCCGGGATGGAACTGGGAACAATCGGGTTAGGGGAGACGCCTACGCTGACTATCGCCATATCAATGTCAATGGTTTCTGTTGCTCCTGGAATAGCTATCGGACTGCGACGGCCGGAAGCATCTGGTTCGCCTAATTCCATTTTCTGTAAAACGACTTGTTTCACACGCCCCTTTTCATCGGCAATATATTCTATGGGGTTATGCAGAGTCAGGAATTCCACACCTTCTTCTTTAGCATGTTTCACTTCCTCCAGGCGGGCAGGCATTTCTTCTTCCGAACGGCGGTAAATAATCATTGCGCGTTCTGCTCCCAAGCGGCGTGCTGTGCGGACAGAGTCCATAGCTGTGTTACCACCGCCGATTACTGCTACACGTTTGCCGAATGTTACAGGAGTATCTGAATCCTCACTGGCTGCATCCATTAGATTTACACGAGTCAGATATTCGTTGGAAGACATGATATTGATAGAATTTTCACCCGGGATATTCATGAAGTTGGGAAGCCCGGCACCTGATGCTACAAATATACCTTTGAAATCTTCTGCTTCCAAGTCTTCCACACTGATTGTCTTTCCTACGATGCAGTCCTTCATGAATTTGACACCCATCTTGGATAAATTGTCAATTTCTACATCTACGATTTTATTGGGTAGGCGGAATTCGGGAATCCCATATTTTAATACACCCCCTATTTCATGTAAAGCTTCGAATACAGTGACATCGTATCCCTGTTTAGCCATATCTCCAGCAAATGAGAGTCCGGCGGGACCTGAACCGATAACTGCCACTTTTATGTTGTTCTTTTCCGCTACTTCCGGTACGGATATTTGACCGCTTTCACGTTCGTAATCAGCAGCAAAACGTTCCAAATAGCCTATGGCAACGGCTTCGTGTCCGGCTTTCAGATGAGTGCATTGTGATTCACACTGTTTTTCTTGAGGACATACACGCCCGCAGACAGCAGGTAATGCACTGGTTGCTTTTAAGGTTTTGGCAGCTTCAAGGAATTCACCGCGTTCTATATTTTTGATGAATTTCGGGATATTGATTCCTACGGGGCATCCGTTCATACAAGTAGGGTTGGGGCAGTCCAAACAACGTTTTGCTTCCGTTACAGCTTGCTCTTCATTCAAACCTAGATTGACTTCTTCCTTACGGCTATGTGAACGGTATTCTGCATCCAGTTCGTTCATTTTTACACGGGGAATAGCCATTCGTTCTTTAGGCTTCATGGCTTTACGTAAGCTTGCACGCCATTCGGCATCCCGGCCGTCCAGTTCTTTAGTCGCTTCACAAGTCGTCGGCTTTTCGGTGTCTAGTTTGTGAATTTCTTCTTTTTCTATATCTTTGAAAGCTCCCATGCGTTTCAACATTTCGTCAAAATCTACTTGATGGCCGTCGAATTCCGGGCCGTCAACACAAACAAAACGTGTTTTGCCTCCTACAGTGATACGGCAGGCACCACACATACCGGTTCCATCCACCATAATGGTGTTCAGAGAAACGTCGGTGGGAATTTCATATTTTTTAGTCAGCAGGCAAACGAATTTCATCATGATGGCAGGACCGATGGCGAAACATTTGTTTACCGTTTCACGTTTGATTACTTCCTCCACGCCTTCAGTCACTAATCCTTTGCGTCCGTATGAGCCGTCGTCTGTCATAATGATTACTTCATCAGAGCTTTCACGCATTTCTTTCTCAAGGATAATTAATTCTTTGGTACGTCCGGCCAATACGGTAATTACGCGGTTGCCGGCAGCTTTCAAAGCCTGTACGATAGGAAGCATCGGAGCAACGCCTACTCCTCCTCCGGCACAGACTACTGTTCCGAAATTTTCAATGTGGGTGGCTTTACCCAGCGGACCAACCACATCTGTAATATAATCTCCTTCGTTCAATTCACAAAGTCGTGTAGAAGAAAGACCAACTTCCTGTACTACCAGTGTGATGGTACCTTTTACGGGATCGGCACCGGCGATAGTAAGTGGCATACGTTCTCCTTTTTCACCGACACGGACAATTACGAAATGTCCGGCCTTACGTGACTTGGCAATCAGAGGTGCCTCTATGACCAATTTAAAGACCTTTTCCGAGAAATGTTCTTTTGAAATAATCTTATTCATTTTGCTATACTATAAGTTCGTTGTTTTTCTGAGTTGATTGTCAAATTGATAATTTATGCAAAGGTAGGATTATATTTTTTAAAGACAAAAGAAAAGCCGCCCTTTTGTGAGGGGCGGCTGATCCTATCATGATAAATCCGTTTTTGATTTTGTTGCAGTTTGTTCTTGATGTGAAAAAGAGATTATTTCTTTGTTCTGATTTTATATCCTATCATTCCATAATATAGGATGAAAAGGAAACAGGGAACACAGATCCAGTAGGAGGTCTGGAAGCTAGTTGCATCTTGAACCACACCGCGCACCCATGGCATAACCGCTCCACCAGCAATAGCCATGGTTAGCAATGAAGAGCCGGCTTTGGTGAATTTGCCGAGATCCGCCATTGCGAGAGGCCATAATGCGGGCCACATTAATGAGCATCCTAATGCCATAAAGAATATGCAATAGATTGAAATTTCAGCCGGCATGGTTGCTACTAATGCAGAACCAATGATGGCTATGATGGCACATATTTTCATTGCGGTAGCCTGGCTCAGATATTTAGGGATTAAGGTTGCGCCGCAAATGTATCCTACTACCATACCAATGGAAGGGATAAATCCGTAATTGTCACCCGGCAGCTCCAATGCTTTGGCATATCCGGTTGCAGTTGCCAAGGCTATGGTTTCCACACCTACATAAAGGAAAAGAGCAAGTACTCCTAATAGCAAGTGAGGAAATTGCATGATGGAAGTTTTACCTTCTGCATACGGACAGGCAACCGCTTCTTCCGCATCTGTGGCGGCATCCTCTCCGGCAGCTTTTACTTCAGGCAGTGGAGCCATTAAGGCGATAATGCCTAATACAATGAAAATACCAACAATAATACCAAATGGCTGGAACAAATCTTCCATTTTTATTTGGTCTATGGTTTTGCCGATTACTAAGGTAATAAAAAGAGTAGTGGCAGGCCAAGCCAGTTTGTTGCAAATACCCATGATGGAAATACGTTTTGCGGCAGACTCTATAGGTCCAAGAATAGTTACATATGGATTTACTGACGCTTGGAGTACTGCATTGGCGGCACCACAGATGAATGAGGCGAAAAGAAACCATACAATAGATTCTGTAGCGGCTGCTTGGATGAATAATCCGAAAGCGATAGCGAAAATGATGAATGAAAGAGCCATTGTTTTTTTGTAACCGATGGCTTCAATGCATTTGGTGGCCGGTATACCAAAAATTAGGAATGGAACAAACGTGGCGGCAAGCAGGAGATTGGATTCTGAAGCCGACATTTCCATTGACCGTTCTAATACCGGCATTAGGAAAGAGTTAATGCCCAATGCAAAACCAATTGCAAAAAACATCATGCCTACAAAGGCAAGAGGTACCATGAAATTTTTCTGTGAAGTATTCATAATAATAGGTTAAATGGTTAGTAATCAGGTTGAAATAATAAAAAAAGAATGTCATTCTGCATACAAGACAGAATCTGTCGGGAAAGATCGGATTCTGAATAATACTCAGAATGACATTCAATATATGTAATTAGCTGTTATTAGTCAATCATCTCGAATCCGCAATAAGGAACTAATGCTTTAGGGATACGGATACCTTCCGGAGTCTGATTATTTTCTAATAAGGCTGCAACAATACGCGGCAAAGCCAGTGCGGAACCGTTCAAAGTATGGCATAATTCTGTTTTCTTTTCGGCAGAACGGTAACGGCATTTCAGGCGATTAGCCTGATACGTATCGAAATTGGATACAGAACTTACTTCCAGCCAACGCTGTTGTGCTTCCGAATACACCTCAAAGTCAAAGCAAAGTGCAGCTGTAAAACTCATATCACCACCGCAAAGGCGGAGAATGCGATAGGGGAGTTCTAATTTCTTCAACAGGCCTTCTACATGGTCCAACATTTCCTGATGTGACTGTTTGGAATGTTCGGGTTTGTCAATGCGTACCAGTTCTACTTTTGAGAATTCGTGCAAACGGTTCAACCCACGTACGTCTTTGCCGTAAGATCCGGCTTCACGACGGAAACATTGAGTATATGCGCAATTCTTGATAGGCAATTGTTTTTCGTCCAAAATCACGTCACGATAGATATTGGTTACAGGAACTTCTGCGGTTGGAATCAAGTACAAATCATCTACTTCACAATGATACATTTGTCCTTCTTTGTCGGGAAGTTGTCCTGTTCCGTAGCCCGATGCGGTGTTTACTACCGTCGGTGGCATGATTTCTTCGTAACCGGAAGCGCGGGCTTCATCCAGGAAGAAATTGATTAATGCGCGTTGAAGACGTGCCCCTTTACCTTTATATACAGGAAAACCTGCCCCTGTGATTTTCACGCCCAGGTCAAAATCTATCAAGTCGTATTTTTTGGCAAGTTCCCAATGGGGAAGCGCATTCTTGGGGAGTTCGGTTTCCATACCGCCCATTTTTTCCACCACATTGTCTTCAGCGCTTACACCTTCGGGCACACTGTCATAAGGAACATTGGGAATGGTGTAAAGCAGGTTGGTCATGTCTTCCTGTGCTTTGTCCATTTCTGCTTGTAAAGCTTTGCTGGTTTCTTTGATTTCGGCTACACGTGCTTTAGCTGTTTCAGCATCTTCTTTCTTCCCTTCTTTCATCAGTTGCCCGATAGATTTGGAGAGCGAGTTCACTTCTGCCAGGTTTTTATCTAATTGATTCTGCGTGCTACGTCTTTTGTCATTGAATGCAAGCACTTGTTCTATCGTTGCTTTTGCATCTTTAAAATGCTTCTTTTCCAGTCCGCGGATTACCTCTTCCGTATTCTCTGTAATTTGTTTAATGGTAAGCATATCTTTTCAGTCTTTTTGATATTTCTTGAATTAATGGACAAAGATAGATAAAAAAATGGTAAGGTGTATGAGTTATTCGTTACTTTTGCATCCGGATTAGAAAATGAAAAGTAAGAAAGATGAATTATCTTGAGATAGCGGGCGCTTTAATCGGTCTGCTTTATTTATGGTTTGAATATAGGGCGAGCATTTGGTTGTGGCCGGTCAGTGTCATTATGCCTGCCATTTATATAGTTGTTTATTATCAAGTGGGTCTGTATGCCGATTCTGTTATCAGTATCTATTATTTGTTGGCTGGAATTTATGGTTGGTGGATGTGGTTGCGCCATACGCCGGATAAAGGGGAGAAGCCTGTTTCCGGCACACCGTCTAAGCTGCTGTTGCCTATGTTTGTTGTGCTGCTTGTGGTGTTTGTGCTGATAGGGATTATTCTCGAAACTTGTACAGATAGTACGGTGCCCTGGTGGGATAGTTTTACAACAGCACTTAGTATTATTGCCATGTGGATGCTTGCACATAAATATGTGGAACAATGGTTGGCATGGCTGGTTGTTGATGCTGTTTCTTGTGGTATCTATATTTACAAAGATTTATATTTCACTTCTTTTTTGTATGGACTTTATGCGGTAATCGCTTGTTTCGGTTATTTGAAGTGGAAACAATTAATGAATTTATCTTATGAAAGAGTATAAATTACCGATAGGATGTGACGTGCCGGAAACAATTATTCTGGCTGATGGTGATTTCCCTTCCCATCCGTTGGCACTGGAGTGGTTGAGGCAGTGTCCTTATGTGGTTTGTTGTGACGGGGCAGCAAATACTTATATTCGTTCAGGTAGAATGCCGGAAGCCATTGTTGGCGATGGCGATTCTTTATTGCCGGATATTAAAGAGCGATATGCTTCGTTGATTCATAGTGAGGCAGAGCAGGAGACAAATGATTTGAGTAAGGCATTTCGCTTCTGCCTGTCACAGGAGAGGAAGCGTATTACTATCATGGGGGCTACAGGAAAAAGAGAAGATCATACAATAGGGAATGTCAGCTTGCTGGCGGATTATATGGAGCAGGCGGAGGTTAGTATGATGACTGATTATGGTATTTTTGTTCCCATAAGGGAGGACAGTATGTTTGAATCTTATATCGGTCAGCAGATTTCTGTTTTTAATATGAATAGTACGGCTTTATCTGCCGAAGGGTTGGCTTATCCTTTGTCTGTGTTTACCAATTGGTGGCAAGGGACTTTGAATGAGGCATTGGCCAGGCATTTTATAATCCGGACTGAAGGTAAGGTCTTAGTGTTCAGTGTATTCTAAAAGAAAAGACTCTTCAAGGAATGAAGAGTCTTTCAATTTTTTTATTTTGTAACTGATTATGCTTCTACAGCCGGAACAACAGAAACAGATCTTCTGTCATTGCGACCTACTTTGAAACATACTGTACCATCTACTAAAGCGAAAAGAGTATGGTCACGTCCCATACCGATGTTTTCCCCCGGATGGAATTCTGTACCTCTCTGACGAACAATGATGTTACCTGCTTTACAAGCCTGTCCACCAAATATCTTAACGCCTAATCTCTTACTTGCTGATTCACGGCCGTTCTTAGAACTACCTACACCTTTTTTATGTGCCATTTCTTCTTAAATTTTAAATGATTAAGCAATAACTTGTTTAATAGTTAACTCTGTAAACTGCTGGCGGTGACCGTTCAGTTTTCTATAACCTTTTCTTCTCTTTTTGTGGAATACAAGTACTTTGTCGCCTTTTACCAGCGGAGATACTACTTCACAAACTACCTTGGCACCTTCTACAGTAGGAGCACCTACAGTTACTGTTCCATTGTTGTCTACCAACAATACTTTTTCAAATTCAACAGTTGCGCCGTTTTCTGCGTTCTGAATGTGGTGTACAAACAGTTTTTTGCCTTCTTCAGCTTTGAACTGCTGACCGTTAATTTCTACAATTACGTACATCTTTTTATAATATTAAACGGTTTTCTCCGTAAGGTGGAATGCATCACTGCCTTCACTTTTCTACCTCATCGGACTAAATCGGGCACAAAATTACTATATTTATTTATATCTGCAAAGAAAAACCATCTTCTTTTTTCTTGTACTCAATTTTTTTATTCATATTGCATTTTGTGGATGCGCGATTGTATAAATAAGGTTTGTGTGATTGTACTTTTATTTACCCCATTGTATAATATAGGCTATCAATACAATGATGCCTATAATGATAGAACAGACTAGCAACAGTCCCAAAAAGCAATACCAAAACATGATTATTGTACGGCAGAAGCTTTTCCACCAGGAAAGTCCGAACAGTTGGCGGTAATCCCAGACAAATAATATAAAGATTGCTTTGTAACTTAAATCAAAAATATCATTCAAATGTGCTGTTCCGGTAAATGGCAGGATCAGTAAAGAAATCCATAAGATTTGGCAGGCTATATAAACTTGTGCAAAAAAGTTTTCCGTCAGATTTAGTCTACGTCCGATAGAGGTCCGGCAGAAGCTTAACCGGGTGCTTATTGTAAAAAGAGGGAGCAGAGCAAGGATGCTGAAGGCTTTGTTGCCATGTATCCAACTTTTCATCAGGTTACCGACTGCAGAGAGAAAGCTATTTTCTGTGAAATAATTGTTAGTCATTTCGTTAAAGACATTTTTCATTTCACTTCCGGCTTCGCTCAAATCATTCCAGATATCTTGATCTTCATAGGGATTATCTTGTTGGGCCATGTTTGCCAATATGTTTTTTCTTATTTCCGATATGGTTGAGTCTTGTTTGTTGGCTTCTCTTCCTAAAGTGGCCATCCGTAAGCTATCTTGTCTTGCCAAAGTCGTACCAATTTCTTTCATCAGACCTCTCCAGTCATCAATCTCGCCGTTTTTTGCTTTTATTTTTTGTTTAAGCTCCTTTTTTATTTGTTTGCTTATTTCTTTTTTTAGCTCATTGGGGTCTTGATTGCTGGATTTTGCATCGATTTGTGCTTGTATTGATTCTGATAAACTGTGAGTTTGGGCCCACTGTGCACTGTCTGCATAGGTAATACTTTGTCCTAGATAATATTTGGTACAACTGTCTGATGTCTGTTCCTGTTGGTACTTGATGTCGTCCATCAGGCTGGCGATAGTAGGCTCTTCTTCCATTTCCTTTTCCGATAGTTTTATCGCTGCCGGGTCAATGAGCTGTACGCCCATGATGTATAGAGCAGCCAGAACGAACAAGGTTTGAAATGGTTTATAGTAATGTACACGTTTTCCCTTCAGATAATCCCGTATCATGTATCCTGGTCGGTAGAGTAGTTCTATCAGGTTACGGCTGAAACCATGGTCTATGTTAAAGAACCCACTTAAAATATTCTGAAAGGCATTTCGTATGGTAAAACGTGGCGTGTGGCGGTTTTGTCCGCAATGGGGACAATAATTTCCTTGAAACGTGTTTCCGCAGTTCTTACAGACGCAACATGTCGTATTCTCTTTTATTTCATGTTTCCCTCTTATTTGTTTTTGATGGAGCAGTTTGTAGAAGGCTACTATTTTTTTGGGAAAATAGGAAGAATAAAAGAACTTTTCCGGAAAATGTTTGTCTGGTTCGTAAGGGGTGAATTTATGAATTAATGGAAGTAACGAAAGATTGTCTAGTATTTGCCGGTGTGGGTAGACCATCAGTTCTTCACGGGTTGTCATGCCATTGAGCACACCTACGAAGTCTACTTTGGCTGCTTGGGCGGTTTCTGCGTCCACTGTGCTGTCACCGATGTAGAGTGTTTCGCTTTTCCGGCGATGCAGCCGGCGTAGTGCTTTTTTTATACCTTGGGGATCTGGCTTGGCTTGCTTTACATCCTCTCCTCCGATAATAATGTCAAAAAAATCTTTCGGAAAATGTTGGTCTACCATTTCGCGGATACGAAAACGGAATTTAGTGGAAATGATACCTATTTGGGCACCTTGGCTTTTCAGTGTTTTCAGCACGGTAACCGTTTCAGGAAAAAAGAAAGTGTTGACAGTCATGTATGTATCTGCTTCCTTTACATATTCTTTTTTATATTCGGCTAATGTTTCAGGAGCAGTGATTCCGCTCAAAATACTGAATGAATCTTCCAGTGTTTTTCCAATGGTGCGTTTTATGGCTTCATCACTGATGCCCGTATGCCCATGGCGTTCCAGTACATTACGAAAGCAGATAACGATGCCGCGTGAAGAATCGGCTAGTGTGTAATCAAAATCAAAAAGGTATGTTGTGTATTTCATTCTTTCAAATTTAGTGTAATGAATATATTGTTCGCAAAGATTTTGTCAAGGACGGCCTCCACTTAACCAGTGTTTACGGTAATAATCTTCATTCAGGCTGCTGATTATGACTCCCCGGCTGGTACTGGCATGGATGAACTTATTATTTTTCAAATAAATACCTACATGACTGGCAATCCGTTTTTTCCTGCCGTTATGGAAGAATACCAAATCTCCTTCGCGCAAGTTTTTCTTACTTACTTTATGGCAATCTTGGGTACGTTGGTCATCCGAGTTACGTTTCAATTTTTTGTGGTATACCTTTTTATATAAATGTGAAGTCAGTCCGGAACAGTCCACTCCCCGTTTGCTGTTACCACCGCCACGGTAGGGGACTCCCAGCCATGCTGCTGATTCTACGTACAGTTGGTGATTGTCTTTCATGTCAATATCCATATTCAGACGGATGGAGGCACGCGCCAGTTCTTTGTAGTTATAACGCGGGGCAGAGGTACCGCATGAAACCAACAACATGGCCAGTGTACCTAATACCAGCAAATGGGATAGTAGTTTTTTCATTCTGTTACATTAAAATAGTCCTCTAATTCCTTTTCGGCGGAATTCCCTTTGTTGTCAATATCTCGGATAATCTTTCCGTTTTCCAACAGAGCGATGCGTGGGCATATATCTACTGTGTGGTTCAGATTATGGCTGGATACCAGTATGGTGGCTCCGGTTTCTTCATTATAAGCTTTCAGTAAATGCTTGATAATGGACTGCGAACTAGGGTCCAGAAAGTTGAACGGTTCATTTAGAACCAGTACCTGCGGTTGGTGCAGCATAGCCGAAATGATACCTATTTTCTGTTTGTTGCCTGCCGAATAGTTACGAATCAGTTTTTTTTGTCCGATGACTTCGCCATTCATAAAACGTTCAAACCTAGCGACACGTTTATCTACTTCTTCTTTTGTTAACCCGTACATTTTTCCTACAAAGTAGAAATATTCTTCGGGGGTAAGATAATCTATCAGGAAACCTTCGTCAATGAAAGCTCCCGTTATATTTTTCCATTCCTCACTCCGGCTCACATCGATGTTTCCGATATGTACACTGCCTCCGTCGGCTTTCAGCAAGTCCAGCATCAGGCGGAACAGGGTCGTTTTTCCTGCTCCGTTATTGCCCACCAGTCCCAACATGTCACCGCTTTGAATGGAGTAATTTTCTATGTCTACAGCCACTTTCGGGCCAAAGTTCTTTTGTAATTGGTTTATTATGATATTCATACGCAATTCGTTTTAACGTGAGTCACGGAAGCCTTCCATATTCTCATAACGGCGCTTCATGAAACGGTTATAGATATTTTTTATCCAAATATTGTGGGTTGCAATCAGTAACAACCCTATAATCATCATGATGATGCAGGCTGTATCCTGTTCAAAGAAAGCTGTCAGAGCTTTGTTGATAATCAAGGGCAGGAAAAAAGCACATGAGATGATAATGGTCTGGAATAAGGAACTTCCCCGATTGCTTCGCATGACATTGGCGTTTAACGGGAGTGTCTTTTTATTGTACACAGCCAGTTGCAGCATCATGGCGAATACGAATCCTGCTGTAAACAGCATATAGGATAGAGCCATGAGGAAGGGTATCTTGCCCTTAGCTACAGGGATCATCATAATCAGGAAAGGGATGAACACGATGATGCAGTTCAGGTAATACTTGGCACGAAGCAAGTTATAGATAGATTCCTTACGGCTCATAAGACCATCCAGATAGTTGCCCTCAAAAGACATCACTTGCCCCAGGGTCATGATACTTAAAATGGCAAAATTGTATATGCAGATAAAATTTATCATTCCTGTTCCGTCATACACATCCGTGAAGGCAATCAGTGCCGAAAAAGCCAGCATGATGATAAATCCCATGCGGAATTGTGTCTTTACGGTTTTGTTACGGAAACACAGTTTTAGTTCCAGACGTAGATATTCACCTACGTCACCATAGCGGTCCAGGAATTTATATTCGGATACATGCTTCATCTTGGTGTCTTCCACTTTGGCTATTTCATTATAGATGAAGTGTAGCTGTAGCTTGCGATTTACTAGCAGAAGTAACAGAATGGCTGCTATGACACCTAGAAAGGCGAGTATGTTTCCTTCTATAAATCCTTCTCCCAAATTCATCATGAACGTGGAAACCGGGTTTCCTTCGGGAATAAATTCAGTTCCCGCTAATAATCCGTATACTCCGATCGGGAGAAGTATATAAAGCAGTTTCTCATTCAGTAAAGTTTTGCATATCAAATACCAATAACTGTTCATAACCATCAGAAGCCAAATGCCGCACAGATAGCATAGGATGCCCGTGAGTCCGTAGAAACGGATAATCGTAAGCAGAGCAAAAGGTATGATCAGGAAAAACCAGAAGAAATTGTAACTGCTGATTCCGGATTGTAGTAACAGGGTATCCACCAGCTTATTCTTTTTTACCGGCATAAGCAGATAGGGCTTGATCTCTTGCGACATGGCCGGTTGGAGCATGAAGCGTAACAGGAAATCAAGTATCAGAAGATAAATCAATCCTTGGTTCATAATATGGTAAGGTTCCATGCTGGGAAAGATATCTTCAAAAGCAAAGGACAGCATGACCCCGATAAAGATGAGGTATGCTGCCCAAAAAGCGACCATAAAGTAAATTAAAAACTTGGCGAAGCGGTTCCTGTCAAATGCAGGATTCCGCTTGGCCGCAAGTTTTTGATTCTGTCTTATAATAGATAGAAGCATAGGCTTGGATTATTTTGTTTCTTCCGAGGTCATGCTTACTTCTACACGGTTATTCTGCTCCAACAAGGCTTTGGTAAATTCTTGCAGATCTTTAGCAGTAATGCTGTTTACGGTATTTGTGTAGCCGGTGTTCATGTCTGTTCCTTCCCAGAAATACTCACCCAGTATATTTACCCAATAACTGTTTTCTTTGGCATTTTCCTTGTATTTCTTCAGCATGAATTCTTTTACCTTGTTCAAATTTTCGGCAGACGGTCCTTGGTCGACAAACTGATTCAGTTCATTCAAAATGATATCCGTCATTTTGGCACGTTTGGCAGGATCGGTATCGAAATAGATTTGCAGAACCGCTTTCTCTTTTGGATATTTGGTCAGACTGCCGAATGCGCTTACTCCGTACGTACCGCCTTCTTTTTCACGCACACTTTCGGTATACATGATATTCAGTATCTGTGAAAGCATACTCATCATGATTTGGTTTTTCAGAGTATATGCACATTTACCATTGTTGATAACCAGTACAGAGGCTTTGGGCGTTTCCAGTTTTTTGCTGAAAATGTTCTTATAGTCGCCTTGGCGCATATCAATGTGATTGTCACGGAAGGTTTCCTTGCGGTTGACAGAAGGCAAAGCTCCCAGATAAGTTGCAATTAACGGCTCTACTTCTTCCGGTTTGATGTTTCCTACAAAGATGAAAGTAAAGTCGCTGGCGTCTTTGAAACGGTCTTTGTACATCTCCATAACTTTGGTATAGTCAATCTTGTCCACCATATCGGCTTTCATACGGATAGTACGCGGATGTCCCATATAGAGGGCTTTTTGCAACGTATCCTGTAAGGCAGTCATGGGGTTGGCCTCTTGATTTGCCAAAGATGCTTGCAGACGGTTCTTGAATGAGGTGAATGCATCATTGTCCATTCGTGGAGCCGTGAATGATAAATAGACTAATTGTATCAAGGTTTCAAAATCTTTGGGTGAGCAGCTTCCGCTCAGCCCCTCTGTATTGCCACCGACAGAAGCACTTACACTCGCTTTTTTACCTGCCAATACTTTCTCCAGATCAACATTGCTGAAGTTACCCAAACCGCCGATACTTGCCACATCATTCATGACATTGATATTGATAATTTCATCATTCGGGAACAAGGAACTGCCACCCGGACTGAAAGCTCTCATTCTGATTTCATCCGCTTTGAAATCGGTCGACTTTAAGATAACGCGTACTCCATTGGATAGAGTCAGGATAGTAGAACCGAACGGACCATTTTCCTGTTTTGTAATCTTTCCACCTTGGGGCTTTTCAGAAATCAAAGGTTCATCAGAAACTTTGTCTTCATAAGCAGTCAGTGTTTCAGCTTTTACCTTATTGACAGCAGCCAAAATTTCTTCCTTGGATGGAACTTTTAATCCTTCCTTTTCTGGGAAGAATACATTTACTACCAGATTGCTGTCGGTAACCAAGGCCGGGATCAGACTGTTTACCATTTCCACAGACAGGTTGGGGACGATCTGATTCATAATGGCATATTCATTTTCAATACCTGGAATCGGTTCGTTGTCAATGAAGTGGCGTACATATTCATCCACGTATGCACCGTTTTTCACTTTATTGCGTTCGTTGTATGCAGATTCCAGCATACGCAGATAATCCGCTTTGGCGCGGGCATATTCGGACGCGGTGAAACCAAATTTATGGACCCGTTCAATTTCGCGTACAATGGCAGTTATTGCACTGTCAATTCCATCTTCTTTGCTTGCTACTATTCCTGTAAAGGCATCTTTTGTTTTGGAAATCAGGAATTCTTGGTCGCTGACTTGAGCGAAGATGAAAGGAGGATTGGCTGTTTGGGTCAGTTCGTTCAGACGGGCGTTCAACATATTTTCTATCATGGATTTCATGTAGTTCACTACCAGATAATCCATGTTTCCCTTTTGTTCATTAGGAATAGCTTCATGTTTGTAGCATAAATAAGCTACTGGGTTTGCCTGTTCTTTATCTGTTTCTATTGCTACAATAGTTTCCTTATTGTCGGGAACTTGGAAGTATTCTCGTTCTGCCGGGTTGTCTGGCATTTTAATAGGAGAGAATATCTTCTTAATCTTTGCCTCAATCTTGTCTACATCTATATCGCCTACTACGACAATACCCTGTTGGTCCGGACGATACCATTTTTCATAATAATCGCGTAATGCCTGATAAGGGAAATTGTCTACTACTTCCATAATGCCGATGGGAAGCCTATAGGCATATTTACTTTCCGGATAAAGGGTAGGGAGGGCTTTTTCGTACATACGCATCATAGCGTTTGTGCTGGTACGCCATTCCTCATGAATCACACCGCGTTCGCTGTCTATTTCCTTAGGATCCAGTGTCAGGTCGTCGGCCCAGTCATGCAAAATCAGCAAACAAGAATCTACAACGCCGTCACGTATCACGGGAACATTGGAAATATTGTATACGGTTTCATCTATGCTGGTATAAGCATTCAGGTTTTCACCGAATTTCACCCCTATGCTTTCCAGATATTGGATGAGGGTTTTGTCGGGAAAGTTTTTAGTCCCGTTAAAGCACATGTGTTCTAAGAAGTGTGCCAAGCCTCGCTGGTTGTCTTCTTCCAAAATGGAACCTACTTTTTGAGCGATGTAGAAATCGGCTCTTTTTTCCGGGAGTTCGTTGTGACGGATGTAATAAGTCAATCCGTTGTCCAATTTACCGATGCGAACGTTAGGGTCCGTCGGGATGGGAGGCATTTGCTGTTGTGCAAAGCCCACCGACACGCTGCCTAGAATAATCCAGGCAGCTGCCATCTTCCTTAGAAAATGTGTCATAGTGTTTGTTGTGGGGTTAGTTTGTTTTTATTATAATAAGTCGTTGGCAGATAGGTATCTTTCTGCTTCTATGGCAGCCTTGCAGCCACTTCCGGCAGCAGTGATAGCCTGACGATAATGCGGGTCGGCCACATCACCGGCAGCGAACACACCGGGAACCTTCGTACGCGGAGTACCTGCTTCTGTTATAATGTAGCCTACTTCGTCTGTGTCCAAATAATCCTTGAAAATGTCTGAATTGGGTTTATGGCCGATAGCCAGAAAGAATCCGTCAATAGGCAAGTCATAACGTTCTTCGTTGCATTCACCCTGACGCTTTACCAAATGAACACCTTCTACGCCATTCTCTCCGTATAAGCCGACAGCGTTGTGTTCGAACAGTACCTTGATGTTAGGATGGTTCATAACACGTGCCTGCATAATCTTGGATGCGCGTAAGAACGGTTTGCGTACAATCAGGTAAACCTGTTTGGCCAGTCCTGCCAGATAGACAGCCTCCTCGCAAGCAGTGTCACCGCCACCTACTACAGCTACGGTTTTCTTGCGATAGAAGAAACCGTCGCAGGTGGCGCAGGCGCTTACACCCATTCCGGCATATTTCTGTTCGTCTTCCAAGCCTAGATATTTGGCGGTGGCACCTGTGGATATAATTACAGTTTCTGCCTCAATCACTTTTTCGTCATCAATGGTGATACGGTAAGGACGTTTGCTCAGGTCGGCGGAGGTTGCAATGCCATTGCGGATATCCGCGCCGAAGCGTTCTGCTTGTTTGCGCAAGTCCTCCATCAGTTGGGTACCGCTGATACCTTCGGGATATCCGGGGAAATTTTCCACCTCGGTAGTGATGGTCAACTGGCCTCCGGGCTGTAGACCTTCATATAAGACCGGGGCGATGTTGGCACGTCCTGTATAAATGGCGGCGGTGTAGCCGGCAGGACCTGAGCCGATGATAAGGCATTTAACTTTTTCTGTACTCATAATACTTATTTCTTTACTTAATTTAATTTGATGAATATTATATTATCTCTCTATCTTGAACTCTGCTTGTTATCGTAAGTCTATCACTTCGGCATTTGGGAATTTCTTTTTATCAAACTTGAATGTCGCATTGTCCAGCGGCTGGTTGGTTTGGTAAGAAGTGACGATAATCTCATTTGCCGATTTATTACTTTGTTCTACCTTTATATATAAAGGCTGATATGTTTGGGAAACGAACAAGGTGATGGATGTGATATCCTGTTTATTCTCCGGAGTCAGTATCACTTCAAACCCCTGTTTGCCGTTACGGCTTTTGATCCCTGTATACTTATAATTATATCCGCTTTTGTAAATGGATAACAGTGCATAAGGATTGATGGTTTGCAACTCTTCCGGGGTAGGATTGCTCACATTCACTTCTTCGCTGCTTTCCAGATAACTCCATTGCGTTGTTCCGTCAAACCAGCTTTGTATTCCGCCACTGTTCAGATAGAACCGGTTGCCTTTTAGCAATAAGGTTCCATTTCCTGTCCCTCCAAAGGTGGCACGGATGCCTCCGGCCTGTTGCAGGGCATTGGCGGTTTTGTCCAATATCTCCCGTGCCTGTTTGTCCTTTTGTGCGGATAGGCTGACTGAAAGGAAAAGGATTAATACCAGTAAATATGTTCTTTTCATTTTTATCATAACATTATTAAACAACTTATTGTTGCAGATTGTTCAATTTCATTTCCAGGTCTGTTTCATCCATGCAGAGTACGTCACGCGCCTTGCTTCCTTGAGTGGGGCCAACAATTCCAGCTTTTTCCAGTTGGTCCATGATACGTCCCGCACGGTTATAGCCGATAGAGAACTTGCGTTGGATTAATGAGGTAGAGCCTTGCTGGTGAATCACGACCAGTCTGGCTGCGTCTTCAAACATAGGGTCTAACCGGTTCATGTCTACTTCGCCAACGCTGCTTTCACTCTCTTCGCCTACATATTCGGGCAACATGAATGCGGTGGTGTATCCTTGTTGTTTACTGATGTAATTGGCTATTTTTTCCACTTCAGGAGTATCCACGAATGCACATTGCACACGTACCGGATCATTACCTTGCAAGTAAAGCATATCTCCCTTACCAATCAGCTGCTGTGCTCCCGAACGGTCCAGAATAGTACGTGAGTCCATCATGGCAGCTACACGGAAGGCAACACGTGCCGGGAAGTTAGCTTTGATAGTACCGGTAATAATGTTCGTTGTCGGACGCTGGGTCGCGATAATGGCATGTATGCCTACTGCACGTGCCAACTGGGCGATACGGCAGATAGGTAATTCCACTTCCTTACCCGCAGTCATAATCAGGTCACCGAACTCATCAATGATAATCACTATGTAAGGCATGAAGCGGTGTCCTTTTTCCGGATTCAACTGCCGGTTGATGAATTTCGCGTTATATTCCTTAATATTACGGCAACCGGCTTTACGCAGCAAGTCGTATCGGCTGTCCATCTCTATACATAGTGAGTTCAAGGTTTGTACCACTTTGGTAACATCGGTGATAATCGCGTCTTCTCCATCCGGCAGCTTGGCCAGAAAATGCTTCTCAATCGGAGCATAGATAGCGAACTCCACCTTCTTGGGGTCTACAATTACAAACTTAAGTTCTGCCGGATGCTTCTTATATAATAAAGAGGTCACGATGGCATTCAATCCTACGGACTTACCCTGTCCGGTAGCGCCGGCTACCAACATGTGGGGGGCTTTTGCCAAGTCCACCATAAAGACTTCGTTCGTAATGGTCTTGCCTAATGCCACAGGCAGCTCATAGGTGGTTTCTTGGAACTTTTTGCTGTTCAGGATGGATTTCATCGGTACAATGCGCGGATTGGCATTCGGAACCTCAATACCGATAGTGCCTTTGCCCGGTATCGGAGCAATGATGCGGATACCCAGTGCCGACAAACTTAATGCGATATCATCCTCCAAGTTCCTGATTTTAGAGATACGTACCCCCTCTGCCGGAGTAATTTCGTATAATGTGATGGTAGGACCTACACTTGCCTTGATGGAACTGATTTCAATACCGAAGCTACGTAAAACCTTGATGATGCGGTCTTTGTTGGCGTTTTGCTCTTCCATGTCAATATTAGGACCATCATCTTCATATTCATTTAGCAAATCCAGACTAGGGAATTTGTAGTTTTCCAAATCCAGACGAGGGTTGTATGGTGGAAGTACGGGACCTTTGTACGCCTCGTCTTCTTCATTTGTTTCTTCACTGATTGAAAAATCAGGTTCATCTGTATTTTCAACTTCCTCTTCTTCGTTTGTGTAGGCAGGTTCTTCTATCACTGCCGGTTCGGTAACCTGCTTGCTCTCAAAAGGGAAGGGCACTTGTTCTTCCACTTCCTCTTCTTTCTTTGTCGGTTGTTCTAATTCGAAATCTACGATAGCAGGACCGGGATTAGAGAATTCTTTCCTGGATTCTTCCTTCCGGGGAGCTTCTTTAATCGGATTTTCTTCAGTTGCAGAAATTGTTTGATCCTCTTTTTTCTTTCGTCTGAAGCTGGGACGCAGTGCTTTACGGATAACCAGTATGGTTTCGTTACTTAAATAGATAAAGAACAATAGTGCCGCTATGAACAGCAATAATCCCAAACCTGGAATCCCAATTTGTGAAATCAGCCAATTGCTTACATTATGTCCGTGCAATCCCCCCGGATAGATAAAACTATCCCCAAAGGTGCCGTCAAAAATAAATCCCAATGTGATAGAGAACCAGATGAGCAGGATAGAACAGGACATAAACCATTTCCAGATACGGAACTGGTAAGCTTTCATTAATTTCATACCCACTACGGCCAGGAATAAAATGATAAAATAAGCAGCTAAGCCGAAACATTCGTTTATAAGGAATTCGGCAAGTTGTGCACCGCGTGCTCCGGCGTAATTTTTTACATGATTGGCGGTTTGCATCAGTTCACCCGGCTGCTGATTATCCAAAATACTTTGGTCGGCGGCCCCCGTAAAGAAGAAAGAGGTAAATGCCAGTAACAGATAAACTGCAAAAATTACACTGATCAATCCGATTACAAAATGTGTGGTTTCGTTCTTTAAAAAAGCGGAGAATCGTTTGGTAGATACCTTTTTAGGCTCTGTCTCCTTATCTGATTTTTTCTTTGCCATAGGTCTTCGTTCTATTTATTATTTCGCAAATGTACATGAAAAACATTAATTATTGCCTTATTTAATCTCTTTTTTCTTAACTTTGCGATTCAATTTTAATGTTTATGGAAAAGTACAGTCAGGTGATATTTGACAAAAATACAGTAGAGTTTGTAACGGTAGCCGCCGAATTTTGTGGCTTTCTGGAACGTGCCCGTGATATGAAACGCTATGACTTTGTAGATACCGCCTTAAAAATACTTCCGTTGCTTTATTTGAAAGCGACTTTGTTGCCTCCGTGTGAGCCGATAGGAGAGGACGAACCCGAAACCTTCGTTACTGAAGAAGATTATGAACTGATACGTAGGGCTATAGCCGGTGTGTTAGGAGCCAAGGATGATTATCTGGAAGTGTTCTTGCCGGATATGGTGTACAGTGACACGCCCATCAAAAAATGTATTTCAGAGGATTTGGCAGATATCTATCAGGATTTGAAGGACTTTATCAGTGTGTTCCAACTGGGACTGAATGAGACGATGAACGATTCTTTAGTGGTCTGCAAGGAACATTTCAGAGAGTTTTGGGGACAACGGCTGGTAAACACTATGCGTGCTTTGCATGATGTGAAGTACAGCCCTGCCGATGATGGCGAGGAGGAAGAAATGGAAGATGAGAATTCATTATTATGAAACAAATAAGGAAAACGATTACTAAAGCCGAGATAGCAGCAATGCCCAAGGTGCTTTTTCCGGGACGCATCTTCGTGATTTATACCGAGAGTGAGGCCGAAAAAGCGGTAGCCTATTTGAAAGATCAACGCATAGTGGGAGTGGATACGGAAACACGCCCTTCTTTTAAACGCGGTACTACCCATAAGGTAGCTTTGTTGCAAATATCTACGCAAGATACCTGTTTCTTGTTTCGCCTGAACCGGATAGGTATGCCTGATTCTCTGCAAGAGTTTTTGATGAGCGATACCTTGAAGATAGGTTTGTCTCTGAAAGACGATTTTAACTCGTTGCGGAAGCGTGAGGATGTGCATCCCGACCGGGGAAACTGGATAGAGTTACAGGACTATGTAGGACGATTCGGCATAGCTGACCGGAGTCTGCAAAAAATCTTCGCCAATTTGTTTGGCCAGAAGATTTCAAAAAGCCAGCGTCTTTCCAATTGGGAGGCGGAGGTGCTCAGCGAGGGACAGAAACTATATGCAGCCACGGATGCGTGGGCTTGTGTGGAAATTTACAATTGCCTGACGGAATTGGAACGTACGGGCGGTTATGAGATAACAGAGGAAGAACCAATAGAAACAACAGTAAATACAAATGGCTTATAAGAAAGTATACCTGAAACCGGGTAAGGAAGAGTCGTTAAAGCGTTTTCATCCGTGGGTATTCTCCGGAGCTATCCAGCGCATTGAGGGAGAACCCGAAGAAGGCGAGATAGTGGATGTGTACACTTCGAAGAAAGAGTTTATAGCTTGCGGGCATTTCCAGATAGGAAGTATTGCCGTGCGCGTGCTCTCTTTCAAGGAAGGTGAGATTGATCATGAATTTTGGAAGCATAAACTGGAAGTGGCATACGATTTGCGCCGCAGTTTGGGTTTGGCCGGTAATCCTGCAAACAATACTTACCGTCTGGTTCATGGCGAAGGAGACAACTTGCCGGGCTTGATTATTGATGTATATGATCATACAGCTGTGATGCAGGCACATTCGGCCGGAATGCATGTTTACCGTATGGAGATAGCCGATGCCTTGTCCGAGGTGATGGGGGATGTAGTCCGGAACATTTATTATAAATCAGAAACCACATTGCCTTTCAAGGCGGATTTGGGACCGGAGAATGGTTTTATCAAGGGGGGAAGCTCCGAAAACATAGCGATGGAATACGGCTTGAAATTCCATGTGGATTGGCTGAAAGGTCAGAAAACAGGCTTTTTTGTGGATCAGCGTGAGAACCGCCATTTGTTGGAGCGTTATGCCAAAGGGCGTAATGTATTGAATATGTTCTGCTATACAGGAGGCTTCTCTTTCTATGCCATGCGTGGAGGCGCGAATCTGGTACATTCGGTAGACAGTTCGGCAAAAGCTATTGATCTTACCAATATGAACGTGGAATTAAATTTTCCGGGTGATACCCGTCATAAGGCGTATGCTGAGGATGCTTTTAAATACCTGGATCGTATGGGGGATCAATATGATTTGATAATTCTTGACCCTCCTGCATTTGCCAAACACAAGGATGCTCTCCGCAATGCATTGCGCGGCTATACGAAATTGAACGCTAAAGCATTTGAGAAAATCAAACCGGGAGGCATTCTGTTTACTTTCTCTTGTTCGCAGGTGGTGGATAAGGTGAATTTCCGTAATGCGGTATTTACAGCTGCCGCACAAAGCGGACGTAGTGTGCGTATTCTGCATCAATTGACCCAGCCGGGAGATCATCCCGTAAATATTTACCATCCTGAAGGAGAGTATTTGAAAGGGCTGGTGCTGTATGTGGAATAATTTGATTCGTTTGTATAATCATATGTAGTACAAAGGCGTTTTTACAGAATTTGAAACTGTAAAAGCGCCTTTAAAATTTAAATGATGTTAATTGAAAGCAAATAATTGTAGTGTTGTTATGTTTGATAACATAAAACTATTTATCTTTGCACTGTGTTTTTCATGGTATTAGATTTAAGGTTAATGAAGATTGGGTGTCTGGGATAGATACCCTTCTTTTTTTATATATGATATAGGCCGTTTTTTTAGGCTTCTTCTTCCTGAAAAAGAGATTTGCTCTGTTTTTTCTTCCACTTCTTACATTTTCTCTTTTGGGGTGACAGCCCTCTGTTGGTTCTTCTTCAATGCTGGCGGCATAGTTTGTTCTGCCTGGGTTTAAAGCTTTATATACGCTCTCCTAAGTCTTTTCGGGCTGATGATTAAGGGGATTTGTATGCTTATGTAGTACAGACTCCGGCAGTGGACTGTACAGTCGCCTATAGTAGACTGTATAGTCTATTCCAATCGTCTGTACAGTCCACTGCCGGAGTCTGTATTAGGTGGCTGGAAGAAAAAGCTTAATGTAACAGAAGAAAATGCTTAGATGGCGGGTTATAACATCTTGGTAATTATAGTGTTGGTATAAACATGAAAGTAGTATAAATGGGTTGCCTCAATCATGAAGCTCACGGTGGCGCGTTATATAGAAACAGGAGGTGCTGAAGTAATTTCTGATATATTTTAACTGTGCCAGTACAGGATATAATTTTCGTGGCCGCAGATGGAACTTTTGTTGGTAGTGTGGGTTGATGAACCATAATTGTCTGTCGGTTATTTCGTATCCATACTTTTCAGCAAGTTGTTCAAAGGTGTCTATGGTCATGCGGCAGCGTTTGATGTCTGATAATTCTTCAATACATGATGGTGTTTCATGGAAACATCTGAGCAGAAACCGATAGAGTATACCGGGACATAAATGAATGAAAGGGAGAGAGGAGACGAACCGGTTGTGGCAAATTTGCTGATGTCCGCCAAATGGCATTTGCCAAGACGGGAATCCCCAGAATATGATGCCTCTCTTAGCTAGAAGAGGAGAGAGGCAACGGAAGAATTCTTCTTTGTTACTGATGTGTTCAATAACATCGTGTATCAGGATGAGCTGGTAACGGGAAGCTGAGGAAAAGTTGAAGAAATCCGTTGTGGTGAATTCTCCTTTGTAGCCGGAGGCGGTGAAGAAGGTTTCTGCCTGGTGTATGCGACTGGCTGCACGGTCTATTCCTGTTACCTTGCAGCCTAGTTCGGCAAAGGGAAGCAGGTTGCCTCCTTCTCCGCAACCTATTTCCAGTATGTGGGTGGAAGGGCTGAGGGAGATAAATTGTTTCACATAGTCTATATAGAAACTACGGGACGTATTCGCCAGCTCGTTAAAATAACATTGTCTGTCTTTATGTCTTTTTTGCATGGTTGTTTTTTTATCTTATAGATACAAGGATGGACAAAAGACTGCATGAAGTTTCCTTAATAATTCCAGCGCACCCCCAATTGCAGGTTGAAATGGAGCGGGTGTTTGTCACGTATGGTGTTTTTAAAGCTGCCGTCCTTGAAATAAAAAGCTGCTCCGGGCTCTATGAAAGCACCTAGGGTGGGATTTATATTATATTGTATTCCCAATGCGGCGTGTATGGAGAATTGGAACGGTTTTATTTTCAGATTCTCTGTACTGGAATAGATTTTCTCTTTCTGAACGATGAAATCTTGTTCCAGTTTACCCGAAACGGATTTGTCTATTGTGCCTCCTCCTGTGGCATAAAAGGAAAAGGTGCGGGTGGTATAAAGCCGGCGGTCTAATTTCACGGACAAGCCTATGTAGTGGAGCTTTTGTCGTTTAACCCACTTGGAATCTTCTCCTATGGAACTTTCGGACGACAGATAGGTGTATTGCAGTCCCGCGCTGACCCCCCAGTGCCTGCTTATAGATTTACGGAGCGAAAGCTCAATGCTGACGGGGAGATTATAATGGGTATATTCTGTCATAGGCCGTCCCGTGTTGTCATTTGCTATTTGTAGTAGAGCTTCGTAAGCTTGTGCATCGGGAAAGTCCGATGGATATTCCTGCAAATAGTCTTTGAAGTCACTCCAATACATAATTTCATCCTTATGAGAACTCCCTATGTCTCCCCGGGAAAAAGTTTTGTTTATGAAGCCGGTACTTGCTCCGTTATTGCCGGCAGATATGGCAAGTGCCAAAGTATATCCGGAACGCTTATACGGTAATGCAAAGTGCTTGTGTCCGGAAGGGCGCTTGTGTACAGATTCTGTATCCCGGATTGTATCTTGTACCGGGGGCATACATTCTGTTTCTATATTATTTGCCGTATCGGTGTGGATACTTGTTTGGATTGGCGGCCTTGTCAAGGAAGCTGTCTTTGATTTGGTCCTGTCCTGTAACAGTTTGTTTTCAGGCATAATGGAAAGGCTGCCTGTAATGCTTCTTGGCTGGTATGCCGGTAAGGATACAACAGGTGAGGATGCTTTATGTTTTTCTGTCTGTAAAAAATAAAAAGTAGTGGCAAAAGGTATGAATATCAAGAAGAAAACGGCTGCTATACGCATCGTTTTCATCCTTCTTCTCTTATGTAGATAGGGAGTGAAAAATTCCGTTTGAAAATGATTCCAATCATTTCCTGGGAGTGGCTTTTCGTATTCGTTAACCCGTTGTTTCAAGTGGTCTATCCACGGTTCTTCTTCCTGTTTCATAATGATTGTCGAGTTAAGTATTCTTTAATTTTCTGAGCAAGTATACATTTGGCGCGGTACAGTTGTGAGGAGGATGAATGTTCGTTAATGCCTAATGTCTTCGCAATCTCCTTATGAGGCATTTCCTCGAATACGGCCAAGTTCAGTATGGTGCGATAGCCTGTCGGTAATTCAGCTATGAATTTCATCAGGGTTTCAATAGGAATTGAAATCATATCTTCTTCGTCCACAGGTTGCATGTTTTCTTCCAGGTCATCTACAGAAAGGAAAGAGCTGTTTTTCTGTTTGCGGAGATGGTGCAAGGAGGTGGTTACCATGATACGGGTGATCCAGGATCTGAATCCATGCAGGTCGGTGGCATGTAGCTGGCCGATGGCGGAAAATACTTTGACGAATCCATCGTGCATGACGTCCAGTGCCGAATCTTCGCCTACATAGCGATAGCACACTCCATACATTTGGCGGGAGAAGAGCCTGTATATGGTTTCCAAAGCTTCCCGCTTTCCGGCTTTACATCCCTCTATTAGTTCTGTGTCATTCATTCTTCTTTTGTCATGTTATTATATGAAGATACAGGAGAGGGTAAAAGACTGCATGGAAACAGAAGTTTTTCTGAAAATAAATGTAAAAAGAAGATAATTGTCTGCATTTGTTAGGTTAAAACAAAACAGATGAAAAATATGAGAATACAACTTTATGCAACACTGGCTTGCTTTCTTTTAACTTTGGTCACAACTTACGGGCAGGGCTGAAAACCTTATGTGGAAGCAGGGATGAATGATTGTATGGCGAACGTTTCATTGTTTATAATCCGTACTGCATATGGTTCGGAAGCGGAAAAGATAAATCTGCTTGCAGGATTGTTGCAGAAGGCAGGATTACAAGGCGAGATTAAGGTTGCCTGTGGAGTGGAAGCACTAGGTCGTTTGTTTGGGATTAAGCGTTATCAGTCAGTTGTTTATGGATTTTCTATCATAGCGGGGCAGACAGGAATATCAGCCTGTCAATACGCTGGATGGTAAAAAGATGGTTTTGAAAGAGAGGAAGCGACAGGGTAAAAATTGGTTGAAATGGTTGAAAAGTTGGTCATCCTTTGAAAAAGGGAAGGCCGGCTTTTCTTATTTTCCATCGGAGGATTTACATTTGTGGTATTTAAAACCTATAAAATGAATGATATGAAAGGAAAACAGGGTCTGGTTTGTATGGGCTTGTTGCTGGTGCTCTCTTCTTGTCACACCGGTAAGCAAATCACAGCTTCTGGATTACAGCGGAAGGATTTTCAAACAGAAGTGAATGGGCAGCATACCGATTTATTTACATTGAGCAACAAGCAGGGAATGGAGGTCTGTATCACAAACTATGGGGCACGGGTGGTTTCTATCCTTGTCCCCGACAGAAATGGAAAACGGGAGGATGTGGTGTGCGGATTTTCCACGATTACTGAATATATGGAGCAACGGCAGAATTTTGGTTCTACGGTGGGGCGTTATATAGGACGTATTCTGAATGCGCGTTTCACGCTGGATGGAGTAGAGTATAAGCTGGTCCCTAACAATGGGAAGTCCGGGCATATATCACATGGAGGGAATCCCGGCTTTGCCGATAGAATATGGAAAGTGGAGCAGGCAGATACACATAGGGTCCGTCTGTCTTATCTCTCTCCTGATGGAGAAAATGGTTTCCCCGGAAACCTGAAAGTGACGTTGGTCTATAGTCTTGGTGAGGATGATAATGCGTTGGATTTGACATACGAGGCAACTACGGATGCACCCACGGTACTTAATCTTTCCCATCATTCTTTTTTTAATATTTCGGGAAATTTTACGAAAAGCGTGGAGGACCAGCAACTTTGGGTAGACGCAGATCGTTTTACTCCATACGATGATAAGAAATGTGTTACAGGAGAATATCTTCCGGTGGCCGGTACTCCCCTTGATTTTCGTATGCCGCATACTATCGGAGAATGTATAGATGCGGATCATCCCCAATTGAAGGTGGTAAACGGATATGATCATACTTGGGAATTGAATACGAAAGGAGATGATACAAGGCCGGCTGCCTGGGTGTATGATCCAGCAAGCGGGCGTAAGATGGAGATCTTCACCACCGAGCCGGGAATGCAAATTTATACCGGTAATGGACTGAAAGGAAAAATGACAGGTAAAGGGGGGATAGCTTATCCTTTCCGTTCGGCGGTATGTTTCGAAACGATGCATTTTCAAGATAGCCCCAACCAGCCCGGATTTCCTAGTACTGTACTCCGTCCGGGAGAGGTCTTTCGTAGTCATACGGTTTATAAGTTTGAATAATTGGTGCATCCGTCAACTGGCTGATGTGCCAATTAGCGGTGCTATATATGCCCATACGGTTATTGGTATATTGGTAAATTGACATGTCAGCAAATTTTTTTTTCATTTTGATGTAACGTTTCCCTACCTCTATGTGTCATACTGGTGAACATGGAACAAAATAGATTTGAAATAGAGGCAAAACGAATGCGGCCGGCTTTGTTAAGAATGGCTATCCGTTATTTGGAAAACTCCGACGAGGCAGAAGATGCAGTGCAAGATGCACTGTTGAAACTTTGGTTTCTTCGTGACCGTCTGGACCAATACCGCAGCGTGGATGCATTGGCTATTGTTATAACCAAGCATTTGTGCATCAACCGTCTGCGAGGCACTCGGATAGAGAAAGTCGATTTGGAGCAGGGCATCAGCATTGGTGGAGGTGAAAATCCTGAAATGAAACTGGTAGAGGAAGAGAATATGCAGGAGATACTGGAAGTAATAGGTACTTTGCCTGACTTGCAACAGTCTATTCTCCGCATGAAGCACCTGGAAGGTTTCGAAGTAGAGGAGATAGCCCGTCTCACAGGAAGTACGCCGGTGGCGGTACGAACCAATTTGTCGAGAGCTAGAAAAAGAGTAAAAGAACAATTTATGATACACAGTAAGGTATGGAATTAGATAAGAGGAATATAGAAGAATACATTAACCGTTTCCTGGAAGGGGAGACCACGAATGCCGAGGAGCAGGCTATTTATCGCTTCTTCCATACAGGGGATGTACCTTCTCATCTGATGGGATATGCTCCGATGTTTGCCTGGTATGAGGGAGGTATGCAGGGAGAACCGGGTATGTCGCAGCCAGACGGTCAGGAGGAGGTTGCCGGAGGGAAGAGATCGGAAAAGATACCGGTGGTTGGAAAAGAAGGCTTTTATCAGCGTATTCCGGTAGCTGTCTGGAGTGCCGGTATAGCGGCAATGATGGTCATTGCGCTGGGGTTAGGCTTGATTTTCTATTCGGAGAACCAAGCAGGCGGAAGTGGTGAATGGTCGTGCTACGAAGGTAGTTATGTGGAAGTGGGAGGCAAGCGAATTTCGGATGTGAAACAGATTATGCCTTGTATTATTGAAACACTGGAAGAGGCGGAACGGGTGGAGAAACTGGCTCAGGAGCGTGTGGAGGAAATTTGTCGTTCCGAGAAAGAGATAGAAGAAAAGGAATTATTGGTAAGCGAATAAAAAACATAAAAAAAATAAGATATGAAAACAAGATTTATTTTAGGAAGTGCATTGGCGGCTGTTTTGCTGATGTGGGGTGGAACAGGTAAGGTTATGGCCCAGAAGAATATTGATAAAATGGCGGCGGAACTGGAAAAACGGGATGATGTGGCTATCAATTCTGTAACGAAACGTGACCCTAAAACCCGCAAAGTGGTGAAGGTGGTGAAAAGTTTCTCGTTAAAGGATGAGAATATAGGTGCAAGGTTGATTGAGGCTTTCGAGAAGGATGAGGAATATGCCGAAACTGCCATCAAGGATATGCCGAAGGGAAGAGGCAAGGCGCAGAAAGCGAATTTTACGTTCATTTATAAGACGGATAATGAGAAACGTACTTACACCCTTAATGTCAAAGAAAGCGGAAGTGTAAGCATGACCGTCATTATCAGTCCGATGAAGGATGGGCAAGAAGTGGGTTCTGTTGTCCTTGACCCGGAATATTGGGATTCGTTCAATGAGCAGATGGCCGAATTAGGGAATAATCTAAGGGATTCCGGTATAGAGGTGCGCCAAATGAGTCGGGAAGAGATGGAGAAGATGCAGGAAACTATCCGCCAGTCATTGAAAGGACTGGATGCTTATGCCATAGCTGAATAGATGATGGCATTATTTTTCACGAACACAAGATAATAAAACACTCTCTTTTGGTTAGATTACAAAAACTTTTTAATTGTCTTGCCTTTCCGGAAGTTGTGAAACTGCCGGAAAGGCTTTGTTTTTTAAGATGAATCTCCATGAAAAATCGAATTGTTTTATATCTTTGCAAGTAATATAAAAAACACACATTAAAGAAGAAAGATGAAAAACGAAATTACCGGAATGAGACTCAGACTGATAGTCATGAACTTCTTGCAGTTTGCCGTATGGGGGGCTTATCTTACTTCCATGGGGACGTATTTGTTTAATATTGGCTTGGGGGCCAAGATAGGTCTGTTTTACGCCATGCAGGGGATTGTTTCCTTGTTTATGCCTGCCATAATGGGAATTATTGCCGACAGGTGGGTGCCTGCTCAAAAATTATATGGTTTCTGTCATTTTATGGCTGCCGTGTTTATGGTGGCTGCCGGGTGGTATGGCTATGTGGATGGTGAAGCGGTTAATTTCGGTACTTTGTTTACATTTTATTCTCTTAGTGTAGCTTTTTATATGCCAACATTGGCTTTGACAAATTCGGTAGCCTATACCGCACTGGATAAAGTAAAACTGGACCCTGTCATCGCTTTTCCTCCCATCCGTATTTTCGGAACGATTGGTTTCATCTGCTCCATGTTGCTGACGGATATCTTGGGATTCCAAAATAATTATATGCAGTTTTTTTCTTGTGCTTGCTTTGGAGTGATACTGGCGGTTTATGCGCTTACTTTGCCTGAGTGTCCTGTAAGTCGTGGTGGAGAACAGAAATCGTTGGTAGATGCTATGGGATTACGGGCGTTTACACTGTTCAAACAGAAAAAGATGGCTATTTTCTTTATATTTTCTATGTTGTTGGGGGTTTCTTTACAGATAACCAACGGTTTTGCCAATCCGTTTCTCAGCAGTTTCAAGGGAGTTCCGGAGTATGCCGATACGTTTGGAGTGAATCATGCCAATGCATTGATATCTTTGTCGCAGGTGTCGGAAACATTGTGTATCTTATTAATACCGTTTGTGTTGAAGCATTTCGGAATCAAGCGTGTTATGCTGATAGCCATGTTGGCATGGGTACTTCGTTTCGGATTGTTCGGACTGGGGAATCCTGGGCCGGGTGTCTGGATGTTTGTACTGTCCATGATTGTGTATGGGGTGGCTTTCGACTTCTTCAACATTTCTGGTTCGTTGTTTGTTAACAATGAAACTGATTTATCCATCCGTTCCAGTGCTCAGGGATTGTTCGTGATTATGACAAATGGTATTGGCGCTACGGTGGGAACGTTGGGAGCTCAGGCAGTGGTAAATCGTTTTGTTGATATGAACAGCAGTGCTCCGCAGATGGAGGGATGGAGCATGACATGGTTTGTCTTTGCGGGATATGCCTTGGCGGTTGCGGTATTGTTTGCTGTCATATTCAAGTATAAGCATCGTCCCGGGCAAGTTTGATAAATTATTTTTTGACCGTTTCCGATGTAGACGGGAATGGTGGAAGGAAAGTTAAATTATGGATGAAATAGAATTGAAGGTACATGATATGTCCTCTACATTGCAGCCGGCGGATGCATATGCGTTGGTGTTGGAAGAAGTGAACGGCAACCGTAAGCTGCCTATTATTATCGGTTCGTTGGAGGCGCAGGCTATTAAGGTGGTAATGATGGGCTATAAGATGCCCAGACCATTGACGCACGATCTTTTTCTGACGGTGACCAAAGAGTTGGGGACTGCTTTAAAGAAAGTATTGATATATAAGGTAAAGGATGGAGTCTATTATTCCTATCTGTTTTTGGAAAAGGAAGGTGAGGTATTTAAAATAGACTCACGTACTTCCGATGCGATTGCGTTGGCTATGCGTTGCGGGTGTCCTGTCTATACTACTGATGAGATTATGGAAAGTGAGCAGTTGCATGAAGTTGGGAATACAGCATTTTCTGTCAATGTAAATACAGTTGATGTGGTGATGCTGAAAGAAGCATTGTCAAAGGCTATAGAAGAAGAGAATTATGAGCAGGCATCCCGTTTGCGTGATGAGATAAAACGACGGGAACAAGAGGAGGAGAATACAATAGCTTGATATATAAATTGAAAAAACAAGAAGAACTATGCATGTTTTTTATACCCCTGATATAGCGAGTAACCTTGAGCTTCCGGAAGAGGAAGCAGGACATTGTTTACGGGTTTTGCGCCTTTCCATAGGCGATGAGATTATGTTGACCGATGGGAAAGGTTGTTTTTACAAAGCTGTAATCAGTGCTGCAAGCGGTAAACGTTGCCAAGTGAAGGTAACGGAAACGATTCCGCAGGAAAAAGGGTGGAACGGCTGGTTGCATATTGCCATGGCTCCCACTAAAAATATGGATCGTACTGAATGGTTTACAGAGAAAGCGACTGAAATAGGCTTTGATGAACTGTCTTTCCTGAACTGCCGTTATTCCGAACGGAAAGTAATCAAGAAGGAACGTATTGAAAAGATTCTGGTATCGGCAGTGAAACAATCGTTGAAGGCGACTATGCCGGTGCTGAATGAAATGACGGACTTTAATAAGTTTGTTTCACGGGATTTTAAAGGGCAGAAGTTCATCGCCCATTGCTATGAAGGGGAAAAACCTTTGTTGAAAGATATATTGCGTTCCGGAGAAGATGCTTTGGTGATGATAGGTCCGGAAGGAGATTTTAGCGAGGAAGAAGTGGCTAAGGCTATAGCGGCGGGTTTTCAGCCTGTCAGTTTGGGAAAGTCCCGTCTTCGCACGGAAACAGCTGCATTGGTAGCCTGTCATACGCTGAATTTATTAAACCAAAAATAAGAATATGAGAAAAGGTATTTGGGGATTTGCACTCGTAGCGATAGTGCTGCTTATGGCTTCTTGTTCGTCTGAAAGTGAGTATGCCAACGCTATTCCTAAGGATGCGTCAATGGTTATGTCATTCGATTTCAAGACGATGGCGGAGAAGAGCGGCATAAACGGTAAAGGAGGAGAAAAGGTTGTGGCCAAACTGACGGACGCATTGAAAAGCGGTTTGGAGGGTGAAGCTTACAAGACTGCCGAGAAGATTATTCAAAATCCGTCTGAATCGGGCTTGTCTTTTACCGATAAGGTGTATATGTTCATCACTCCTCATTCTAATGCTTTTGCTTTATTGGCGAAAGTGGATGATGAAGGTAAAGTGGAAGCTTTGCTGGAGGCATTAAAGAATGAGCAGATATGTACGGAGTTGAAAAGTGAAAGCGGATGTACATGGATACAGATGGGTACGGCGCTGTGCGCTTTTAATAAGGGGACTTTCTTATTGATGGGTAGTAATAAAGGAGATGCCCTCAGTTTGAAAGGAAGTTTGCTTTCATTGATGCGTCAGGATGCTGAAAACAGCTACGTAAAGACTACAGACTTTGGTAAGTTGGCTTCGGCAAAAGGTGAAGTCGTTACAGTGATGAATATGTCGTTCATTCCTAATGATATTACCATGCAGATGCGTATGGGAATGCCTGCCGATTTGAAACTGGAAGATATCAAATATCTGGTTTCCACCACTTTCGAAAAAGGCAAAATTGTAGTGGACGTGGAAACTTTGATTGAAAACAAGGATTTGATTGCTATGTATGAAAAACAGTCGGCTGCTTCCTCATGTATTAAAGGAGCCTGTTTAGAGTATTTCCCTGCCAATACGTTGGTTTGGGCAGGAGGTAATATCAATGGAAAGGGTATTTATGATTTGCTTTGCGAAAATCCTACCATCAGGCAAGCGTTGGATAATCCGATGTTACCAATAGATATTGAAGGTATATTCTCTTCTATTCATGGAGATGTTGCGGTTGGCTATAATTCCTTGTCGAATAATGACTTGCTGATTTATGCTGATGTAACGAATAAAGACTTTTTGCAGTCCTTCGAAGACCTGAAACCTTTGTTGGCTATGACCGGTGGGCAGATGCAGTTGAACTCTACGGGTAAAGACCAATACGAGTTCCGTATGTATCGCCAAAGCATTTGGTTTGGTGTGAAGGACAATCTGCTTTATATCTCGAACAATGAAAGACTGGCAGATGAGGCAGGCCGCCGTTACGGAGTTTCTTTGCAGAATACTCCTTGGGCCGGACAGGTGACAAAGAACCGTTTCTTTATGGCGTTCAATGCGGCGCAGTTGGTGAAGGATGTTCAGGAGAATCCCCGGTTAAGCCGTATGCTGAGCAGCGATGCCGCCATGTTCAATGCCATCCTGGGACCTTGCGACTATATGGATGTGATGGCTCCCGATTGGAAAAGCGCCCAAATGAATATTGTTATGAAAGATAAAGAGGTCAACGTGCTACAGTTGATTGTACGTGGATTGGAGAATTTATGAACACTATAGAATTACAACAGACCCTCCCTGCCGTTTTTGCAGGGAGGGATTCTATTATATCTGATGTCTGGCATCAGTCGTTGACTCTGAAGCGTGGAGAAGCTTATTTGGTGGAGGCAGCGTCCGGTACAGGAAAATCATCGCTTTGCAGCTACATATACGGATACCGTAACGACTATCAAGGTATCATCTGTTTTGACGGGAAAAATATCCGTACGCTTTCGGTGCGCGACTGGGTGGAGATTCGGAAATGTTCCATCAGTATGTTGTTTCAGGAATTACGTTTGTTTACAGAACTGACAGCGTGGGAGAATGTGCAGTTGAAGAATTCGCTGACCGGATTTAAATCTAAGAAAGAAATCAAGGCTTGGTTTGAACAGTTCGGCATTGCCGATAAATGGGATACGCCAATAGCTAAAATGTCTTTCGGACAACAGCAGCGTGTTGCGTTGGTCCGCGCCCTTTGCCAACCTTTTGATTTTATTTTTCTGGATGAACCTATCAGCCATCTGGATGAGGAGAATGGACGGATTATGTCCCGGATATTGGTGGAGGAAGCGGATAGACAGGGGGCAGGTATCATTGTGACCTCTATCGGCAAGCATTTGGAGTTGAACTACACAAAAACGTTGAAGCTATGAGGTTGGTCTGGAAATTATTACGTCAGCATATCAGTTTTTCACAATTGGCGGGTTTTTTCTTTGCCAATCTGTGCGGTATGGTCATTGTGTTGCTGAGTGTTCAGTTTTATAAAGATGTGTTGCCGGTTTTTACAGAAGGTGACAGTTTCATGAAGAAAGACTATGTGATAGTAAGCAAGAAAGTGAGCACATTGGGTTCTTTTGTCGGTAAAAGCAAGACTTTTTCCGAACAAGACATTGCTGAAATCAGCGAACAGCCGTTTACCAAAGGGGTAGGGGCTTTTATCCCTTCCCAATTTAAAGTGTCGGCAGGCATGGGGATGGAGAACGTGGGATTGCACATGTCTACAGCCATGTTCTTTGAGTCTGTTCCCGATGAGTATGTGGATGTGAACCTGGATAAATGGGAGTTTGATGAATATGAACGGGTCGTTCCTATTATCATCCCCCGTAATTATCTGAATCTGTATAACTTCGGTTTTGCACAAAGCCGGAGCCTGCCGCAATTGTCGGAAGGGGTGATGGGTATGGTTAATTTGGATATACGTATTACCGGTGTGGGGCGTACGGAAAACTTTAAAGGAAAAATAGTTGGTTTCTCTAATCGTCTGAATACGATTCTTGTTCCGGAAACATTTATGACGTGGGCCAACAATGAGTTTGCCCCGGGGCAGAAAAGCGAACCGTCACGACTGATTGTTGAAGTGAACAATCCTACGGACGACCGTATTGCCAGGTTCTTTAAAGACAAGGGATATGATACGGAAGATGACAAGTTGGATGCGGGAAAGACTACCTGGTTCTTGAAAGTGATTATAGGAATTGTGCTTTCTGTAGGTTTGCTTATCAGTGTGCTCTCTTTCTATATTTTGATGCTCAGTATTTATTTGTTGCTGCAAAAGAATACATCCAAGTTAGAGAATCTGTTATTGATAGGTTACAGTCCGGCTAAGGTGGCGCTCCCTTATCAAATGCTGACATTGGCACTCAATGCTGTGGTGCTGTTTTTATCAGTGGGAATTGTGATTTATGTGCGGAGTAACTATATGGATATGATAGGAAAGTTATTCCCACAATTGGAAGAAGGAAATTTAGGACCGGCCTTGGTTATAGGTGTTTTGCTTTTTGTGGGTGTATCCTTATTTAATATAGTAGCGGTACGTCGTAAAGTGGCATCTATATGGATGCATAAAGGTTGATAATAGTTATGGTATCTCAGACAGAATTTACGCTTCGTCCCCGTACCAGGGGATTTCACCTGATTACTGATGAAGTGGTGCGCAATTTGCCGCCACTTCCCCAAACAGGTTTGCTTTATTTGTTCATCAAACATACTAGTGCGGCATTAAGTATCAATGAAAATGCCGATCCGGATGTCCGTACGGATATGGAATCTATTTTTAATCATTTGATAAAGGAACGTGAGCCTTATTACGAACATACTTTAGAAGGTTGGGATGACATGCCTGCTCATGCAAAAGCAACAATTATAGGCGTCAGCCTCACTATTCCTATTACAGAAGGTCGGTTGAATATGGGTATTTGGCAGGGAATTTACCTTTGTGAGTTCCGCAACCATGGAGGTGGTCGTAAAATTGTAGCTACTGTAATGGGGGAATAACTTTTTCAGATGTTCATCCGGGTTATTATTTATTTAAAAAAATAGATTAATTCCACTTTAATCAGAACTCTTTTTTTAACTTTGTACCAATTCTTGAAAACAGATGAAAATTCATTTGAAAACAAGAAGGAACATATATAATTAAGAGCGTTTAAAATATTACCTTGTCTTAGAAAATCCCCAATTTTCAAAGCTGCACAAGTGTAATACAACAAGCGCTCACGTCTTGTGTTTATACTCCTTAACAGGATTAGTATATTCATAAAGACGTGGGACACTGTTGTTATTATTTGTGCAGCTGGTATGGGGATACCTCTAAGGCAGATAAAATATTAAGCAGGTCCCACGTCTCTTTTTTATGTCTGTACCATAAAAATGAACGGATAAAACTAGCCTGAGTGATGAAAATTATTGTTTGGAATTCGCAGGATAAATGTGTGGCTGATTATCATAAATTGATAAGAGGCTGCGATGTGTTGTGCCTGTTGGATTGCGGGCAATGGACGGTTCCGATGTATGCACTTCAGATACAGAATGGTCTGTTTCACTGGAAAGATGAGCATGAAGGCCTTTCCTATGATATATTTTATTGCTTGGAGAAGGTGGCGTTTATATGTCGGGATGGTTTGTACAGCGGAGAATCTGTTCTATATAGCATTCATTCCAATATAGGATCTTTGGTAGGTATTCGTTTGCAGGATGATTTTTGGCTGTTTGCCAACCATGAGTCTAATCGGAGCAATGCCTGTCATATAGGTGAGTTTTATTTGCGTGAAATCTCAGATCGTTTCAGAAAGGCAGCTTTTGTAGCCGATTTTAAGGAAAAGTCTTATTCTTGGGCACAGGAAACGATAGGTAGATTATATTGTATCGCTCCTCCCAAAGGATACCATCCGCATACCATCAATTATTTATTTACCATTCATGTGGCCTGTACGGATTTCTATTTGTTGGAAGGCTATAGTAGGGCTTCCAATCAGCCTACTTTCTTTAAATTGGAAATTTAATATGTTTCGGATTATAATTTTTCACTTTTTCCTTTGATAATAAAAGAATTAGTGTATATTTGCACATGAACAGTAACATTTTATAAGGAATTTACGTTATGGGCAGAGAACTTATATTTGACCGGTTTTCGCAGCAGGCTCTCCAGACCTTGCACCGGTATCGTGCCGTTATGTTCAGTCCTACGATGCTCATGTCTTTGGTTGTTTACCTATGATTTTTTTATCCTTAATTCTTACACATTAACATGAGTTTACTATGGACAACAGACCGACTATCGCTGAAGTACAAGAATGGGTACTGAAGCTTTATAACACGTGTGAACAAACCATCACTAGTGAGGAACGTAAAGAACAGCATAAATATGCCGTTATGGTACAACGGCCACAGGACAAAAAGTTCCTGGTGAAGATGCTGGACGAATCTTCTCAAATTCGTGATCGTAAGAAATTGGCAGAACGTATCAAGAAGCTGATAGACCGTTATGGTGTACCTGAGTTCTTGAATAAGCGTGATGCTTTCCTTTTTAAAATGTACCAGGCTTTTGGCCACCATTTTGATTTTATTGCCATACCAATCATAAAGAAGCGCCTTCGTATGGATACTTCTAAAGTGATTCTGGATGAGGCGCGTCCTAAATTAACAGCCCATCTGGCTGCCCGTTTTAAGCAAAAGATTGGTCAGAATGTAAATTTGCTGGGTGAGGTCGTATTAGGAAACGGAGAAGCAGACCATCGTTATTTCCATTATTTAGAAGCTTTGGAGGCTCCCGATATCAATTATATCTCCGTGAAAATATCGGGTATCTACGCACAGACCCATGCGCTGAATTATGAAGAAAGTTTTCCGGAACTGGTGAAACGTATGTGTGCGCTATATCAGAAAGCGATTGACTTTCCTTACGTAGATGAGAATGGTGTAAAACGTTCCAAGTTTGTCAATTTGGATATGGAGGAGTATAAAGATGCTCACTTTACATTGCGCTTGTTTAAAGAAGTGTTGAGCAGACCGGAATTTAAAAACTATTCGGCAGGTATTGTTGTACAGGCTTATCTGCCCGATGCGTATGAATTTCAGACTGAATTGTTGGACTTTGCCAAAGCGCGTATGGCTGATGGCGGTGCGCCATTGAAAATGCGGTTGGTAAAAGGTTGTAATCTGGAAATGGAAACGGTTATCTCTTCTCTTCGTGGCTGGCCTAATCCAGTGAGGACATCGAAAACAGAAGTCGATGCCAATTATTTGCATATTCTGGAACAGGCTTTGTTACCGGAGAATGCAAAAGCCTTGCATGTGGGGGTCGCTTCTCATAATTTGTTCACTATTGCATACGCCTATCTGTTGAGTCGGAAGCTGGGAAGCGCGGAGTACATGACTTTTGAGATGTTGGAAGGTATGGCTGATCATGTATGGCGTGCCCAATCCCAATTGGGAAATCATGTGATTTTATATGCACCGGTGGTAAAAGATGAGCATTTCCTGAATGCAGTATCTTACTTGGTCCGTCGTATGGATGAAAATACGGCTCCGGACAACTTTCTGACCCATTCGTTCAATTTGAAGCCGGGTACGGATACTTGGCGCTTCTTGCAGAACCAGTTTGAGGAAGCTTATAAGATGAAAGATGTTATTACGCATATTCCTACCCGTACACAAAACCGCTTGCATCGTTATACTCCCGTTCCACCAGCTGATGTAATGAAGAATGAACCTGATACTGATTTTGATTTGGCTCAGAACCAGGAGTGGGTTCGGAATATTTTTGCGAAGTGGAAGAAGTCACCGGCGGATTCACCTGAAATCATTCCTTTGCAGATAGGAGCTGAAACGGTGGTTTGTGAGAAGCGTCATAAATATATGGACCGTTGTCAGGATGATGAAGTTTGTGTATGTGAAATGTCACAAGCTGATGCCGGACAGGTGATGAAAATTTTGGAAATAGCCGAAAAAGATCCTGCCGGATGGAGAAAGACCACATTGCAGGAACGGCATAAAATAATGTATGAAGCTGCCAACAGACTGGGTGAGATGCGTGGTGATTTGATAGGTTGTATGTGTGCTGTGACAGGGAAGACAGTGGTGGAAGGCGATGTGGAGGTATCGGAGGGGATCGATTATGCTCGTTTTTATACCACTAGCATGAAGCAGTTTGCAGAATTGCCGGATGTGGATATTGCTCCTAAAGGGACTATTTTGGTTATTTCTCCGTGGAACTTTCCGTGTGCCATACCTATTGGTGGTATTGTGGCAGGACTGGCAGGAGGAAATACTGTGATTCTGAAACCGGCTACTGTTGCCGCTCCTGTGGCATGGTTGTTTGCCAAGGCATTTTGGGATGCAGGTGTGCCTAAAGAGGCTTTGCAGGTTATCATTACAGACCGTGAGGCATTAAAGGTATTGACTACTGCTCCGGCTGTCAAACATATTATTCTGACAGGAGGGACAGACACTGCCCAAAATATTGCACGCAGTAATCCGGCTACTCCATTGTCGGCAGAAACCGGTGGTAAGAATGCAATTATCTTGACAGCTTCCGGTGACCGTGACCATGCTATTATGAATATTGTGGCTTCTGCTTTTGGCAATGCCGGTCAAAAATGTTCCGCATGTTCTTTATTGCTGGTAGAACGCTCGGTCTATGAGGACAAGAACTTTCAAGATAAGTTGAAAGATGCCGCAACTAGTATGAAGGTGGGTAGTGTATGGAATCCTGGGAATGTGGTAGGTCCGATGATTACCAATAAGAATGATAAATTATTGAAAGCTCTGGAACTGGAAAAAGGGGAGTCTTGGCTGGTTCCACCTCGTTTTCTTGATAAGCATAAATATGTATTGGCTCCTACAGTGAAGTGGGGGGTACGTCCCGGCAACTATTCATTCAGAACGGAATTGTTCGGTCCGATGCTGAGCGTGGTTTGCATTGAGAATTTGCAGCAAGGCATTGATTTGGTAAACAGTTTGGAATATGGTTTGACTTCGGGCTTACAGAGTCTGGATGAAGGCGAACAGAAATTGTGGAAAGATTCAATTATGGCAGGTAACCTTTACATCAATCGTGGTATAACGGGGGCCATTGTAAATCGTCAGCCGTTCGGTGGAATGAAATTGTCGGCTTTTGGTGGAGGTGTGAAGGCGGGTGGTCCTAACTATTGTGCTTGTTTTGTAAATATTGCAGATAAGCCAGGCAGTACCACCGACTATACACAAAGTTATGTGAAGGCATACGAGCAGGAATTTGCGCATGCTCGTGATGTCAATAATCTGTATGGCGAGCAAAATGCATTCCGCTATCTGCCTTTAAAGAATATGGTTTTGCGTCTTTTCCCAGGAGATAACAATGAAGATGCAAAGATGATTGCTTTGGCTGCCAGAATTTGTCATACTCCATTGAGTATTAGTTTTGAACCTGGTGATGACCGTACCGCTGCATTGGCTTCTTTGGGATGTCCTTTAAAAGAAGAAGCGTTGGCCGGATTCCTGAAATCAATGAAGAATTATGAACGTATCCGCACTTGTGGGGCTGATATTCCGATGGAAATGTACGAGGAAGCTGCACGTATTGATAAGTATATTGCTACAGCTAAACCGGTGAAAGACGGACGTGTGGAATTGATTCATTACATCAAGGAGCAAAGTATTTCATTTGAATATCATCGTTATGGTAGTATTCTGGAGGTGCCGCCGGTAGAATAACTGTTTATATTATCGGGCGGAAACGTTACTTGGTGGAATGAATATTTTTTCGATCCTCCTTGTTTGTCGGATAAAGCAGATTTGTGTAAAAAACTTAGAAATAAGTAAGAAGGATAATATGGTGTAAAAGCAGTCCGGCATATGGATGAATATCTGTGCCGGACTGCTTTTTTATATTGCGGCGGAAGAAATGGAACTTTTGATAAACCTTTCGGACACACGCTTGTTTATGATAAGTTCATGTTTTTGACATGAGTAACATAAATCTATTGCAAAGACTAATGAAAGAAAATAGACCTCCTTTTTTGCCGTTTTCGCAATCTTGCTTTAATTATTTTAAAGTAAGGGGCTTTATTGGATTTTCGGAATTGTGTATCAGAACATTTCATCCTGATTCACAAAGATATATATGTCCCTATTTGCCCGATGCGCATATCTTGGAGTTCCGGCTTCCGGCAGCGACTATAGAGTGTGTTATCAATAAACAAGGTATATGCATTGAGGCTATCATGTTTACCGATTAGTAAGTGCTTAATCTTCCTTTTTCATTTCTTAATAATTAAGCCAAAGCTTGAATGAAGAAAGTTTTTCTTCACTGATGGTGATTTGGGCTTTGTAAGGAGGAAGGACACTGACTACTATCTTGCCATTAAAATAAGGTTCGGCATGGTCTATGGAAGCAATGCTGATAATAATCTGACGGTTGGCGCGAAAGAACTGTTCTGGGTCCAACTGTTCCATTAATTTATTCAGAGACAGGTCGATTATGTGTTCTTGTCCTTTTTGGGTGACGGCAAAAGTTATTTTATTTTCAGAATAGAAATAGGCTATGTCCGTTACTTGAAGAGACCAGAAACGGTCGGCTCCATAAATAAGGAAGCGTGTACGGTAACGTCTTTCTTTATGTTGCAGGGTATCCAGCAATGTATCCAGATATTCTTGGGGGCGGGAGATTCCTTTGTTTTGTAAAGTTTCGTATTTGATGATGGCATCGAGCAGACGTGTTTCGTCGATGGGTTTCAGTATATAATCTATGCTATTTACTGTAAATGCGCGGATGGCATATTGGTCGTAGGCAGTTGTAAAAATAATTATAGAGGAAGGATGCACGGCCGAAAGGAAATCGAATGCGTTTCCATCTGCCAATTGGATATCGAGGAAGATCAGGTCGGGTTGTGGATTATCTTTAAACCAAGCCACAGCTTCGTCCACACTGCCCGGTATAATGGTCAGTGTCCATTGCGGGCGCAGACGGGTAATCATGGAATGTAACAAACGTGCTGCTGGCACTTCATCTTCTATAATGATTGCGTTTAGTTTATTCATATGCTAAAGGTACTTTTACGGTAAACAAATTGTTTGCTTTAGTGACAATGATTCCTTCGCCGAGCAGTAGTTTGCAACGGTTGGAAAGATTATTCAATCCTACTCCCGAAGAGGTGTCATTACTCTTTTTAGGTTGGATAGGGTTACTTACTGTCAGGAAATAATTTTCAATTTCTATATTAATTTGCATAGGCTTGTTTGAGGTGATGGAATTATGCTTGATGACATTTTCTACCAGCAGTTGCAAAGTTAGTGGCGGGAGCATGGCTTCAGGATAGTCTTCGGGAAGATGACATTTGTAACTGATGCAATTTCCTAATCGGACTTCGTGAAGAAAGAGGTAGGATTTCATAAATTCCAATTCTTCGCTTAAAGGTACCAAGACTTTATCTTGACTTTGAAGGACATAGCGATAAACGCTGGACAGATGCTTAGTGAAGCGGACTGCATTGGCGGGATTGTATTCTATTTCTGCAATCAGCGTGTTGAGACTGTTGAACAGAAAGTGTGGATTGAGTTGGTTTTGCAGGGCTGTGTAACGGGCTGTGTTATTTTCTTTTTGAAGTTCGGCAGCTTCTTGTTGCAGTTTTAATGTGTTCTGAATAGAACGGTTAGATAAAAGTAGTCCTACAATAACTAACTCCACCAACCATACCAGAAAGAGGATGCGCCAGCCGCCATTTGGGAAAATAAATATGTTGTAGGAACCTACCAGAAGTTTTCCGACAATCAATAAACTATAATTCAAAAGAAAGAACAGAAGAGTTACGGCTATATAAATGGTAATAATTTTCCAACGTTTGCGGATATTCAATGCATATTGACTGTTTAGCCAGGAACTGAGCCGCAACGTTGAGTAGCCAAGAATATTGAAGGCTGTGATGAAGAAGATAAAAGCACCTTTGGAAAATAGCATATCTGCCACATGGGGTGACAAATCGGAATAATTGGCTAGAAGAAGATAGGAAAATGCTCCTAGTCCGGAGAATAAAAGGCCATATAATGTAACATTCCATTTCATGTGAACAAAGCTACAATATTTTACAGAATAATCATAGACTGGAGAGGTGTTAAATTAATATTTTCCATTCACTATAGGTACGGATAAATTCCGTTCCTTGGTGAATGGAAGAATATGCTTTTCATGATGGTTGGTTTTATCTAATATTTGTTTAAAGCTTTCAGCAATGCGGAATAGTGTCCTTGTGCAGAAACTTTGGCTTGTACATAGTTGGTTTGTGAAATCTGCCGATAGTTTTGTGCCTCTATCATTTCCACTATTGATACTTTCCCTTCTGTATATCTTTCCAATGCCATTTGTTCGTTTTTGCGGGCTTTTTCCAATGAGTTTCTAGTTAATTGTACTTGTTCCATTGCTTGAGACAAGGATACACGGGCTGTCTGCACTTCCAGATTTACATGGTCACTTACTTGGTGCAGATTATCAGTCGCGGCACCGATCTGGAAAGAGGCTGCCCGTTTTTCGTTGCGTCGTTTCCCCCATTCAAAAATAGGTACAGATAACTTAGCATAAACGGCATAGTTGGGATCAAGGTCGGATTTAAAGTTATATCCTGGTGAAGAGTAACTTCCTTCTATGTCGACATACAGTTGCGGTTTATATTTTGAGTCAGTCAGTTTCTTTGAGCTTTCGGCTATGCCTATTTGGTCGTATGCTATTTTTAGTTCCGGTCGGTTAGAACCGTCTTGCTTCCATAACTGCTCATTCATTACGATGGAAGGAATGGTATCTTCCACTTCCGTTATTTCATGAAGTGCCGTGCCAATCAGTGAATTAAGTGCCATTCTTCCTGTTTCCAAACTGCTTTTTGCTTGGAGCAATTGGTATTCGGCTTCATTTAGTTTTACTTCTGCCATAAGCAAGTCTTGCGGGTCAACTAGTCCTGCTTCGACTCGCTCACGGATAGTTTTGGTGAGTGAGGCGATAGAGTTTCGATAGTCGGTAGCAACTTGCAGAAGTTCGGCACGGGCTACGGTATTCCAGTATTGCATATCGGTTTGGTAGCACAGGGCGGAACGAAAGTATTCCGCCTGATGTGCTGCCAGACTATGTTGATGTTTTGCCATCCGGATGGTTTCCAGCAGACGCCCGCCTGTATAGACCGGCTGTAATAGGGTAAGTGAGGCACCATATTTCATGTCCTTGCCTTCGAACGTCAGTGGGTTTTGCATACTGGGCAAGTCCAGAGTGAGCTGGATGGGGTTGCCGGTATATTGAAAGTTGGCGTCACCCGAAAGTTTGGGACGCAAATCTTTTCGGGCGGCTTTTTCCAGTTCGATACTTGCAGAGATGTGTTTATCCGCCGCCTTCAGGTCGTGGTTGTATTCCACAGCCATCGACCTGTACTTTTCCAATAAATCACTTTGTTGGGCGAAAGTAGCGGACGGAACACTAAAAATAAAGATAAACAGTATATTAATTCTTTTCATAGGATGCATATTTAGAATTACTCTTAATTTTATAAAACATGGCATATAATGCCGGGGTTACGAATAACGTTAGCAATGTGGCAAACGTCAGTCCGAAAATAATAGTGGCTGCCATACCGCCGAATGCTATATCGAACAACAACGGAACCATTCCTAAAATAGTAGTGGTCGCTGCCATAAGTACAGGTCTTGTTCTTGACACTGTAGCTTCTATGATGGCGGTATAAGGTGCGATTCCATTTCGGCGCTGTATATTTATTTCATCCAGTAACACAATCACATTTTTAATAATCATACCTAATAATCCCAGCCATCCGGCGATGGGGAAGAAGCCGAAATCGAATCCGGTGAGCAGCATACCTATGGCAACCCCGATAAGGGAAAGGGGAAGGATACACAGGATAATGACCGGTTGTCTGAAGTTACCGAATAATGCTACAAGAATTACAATGAGCATCAGAAAAGCCAAAGGAAAGAACTTGGCAATGGCCTGCATCGCTTCGCCTTGGTCTTTGTATTGGGCATCCCAGAAGAAGGTATATCCTTCGGGCAATTCTATTTCTTCTATCTCTTTTCGTATTTCTCCGTGTACTTCCGCCATGGTGTGTCCCGGTTTTACTCCACACATGGCTGCCATGGATAACTGACGGTTATAAGTACGTATTTGCGGAAATTCCCAAGTGGTTTCAATTTTTTCCGTTACTTGTGACAGAGGTGCCGAATGCTCCCCGTTCCAAACAGAGAAATCCCCTAAAGATCGCTCGTCTGTAATATGAACCCCTTCCGATTTTAGTAATACAGGTACTTTCTTTTCATTATCCCGATAAATTCCTACAGGAGTTCCATCACTGATAGACTTGACGGATTGCATCATTTGTGCTTTGGTGATACCTAGTGCTCCGGCTTTTACCGGATCGTAAACAGGGCGGATCATTAAACTCATGTTGCCCCATTCGTTGCGGGCGTCCGCTACTTTGGGATTGCGGCGCATGATTTCTATTGCTTTCCCTGCCAGTGAATCTAGTACAGCAGGATCCGGTCCTAGAAAACGGGCTTCGATGACGGCTTCTGTCAAAGGGCTAAGCTCGAATTTGTTCACTTTTATCAGGGGTTCGGGATATTTCTGGCGGATGGAGTCTTGCAGTAGCGCATGTAATTCCTTTGAATCTTTGGAGGTCTTGCATTTTACCAGTATTTGTGCATAATTGGATTGAGGACCGAAAGATACATTGGATAAATAATAGCGGGGTGGCGTGCGACCTATGTAGGTAGAAACCATTTCTGTTTCTTCGTGTCCGCGTATATAGTCTGCCAGACTGCTTGCCATGCGGTCTGTTTCGTTAATGTTTGTTCCTTCGGGCAGCCACATATCTACGGTAAAGTATTGTTTTTCCAGTGCGGGTACGAATACTTTAGGAATAAATTTGAAACTCCAGGCAGAGAGTATCAGCATAATGGCCAGTGAGCCGATGGTGACCGACCGGTGGCGGAGCACCCAATGTAAAGCATTGCGGAAACGGTTGTAATATTTTCCGTCGAACAGTGCCGCTTTCAGTTCCTCGGGACGTGGGCGGCGGACAAATTCCTGTATAAAGAAAGGTGTCTGTGTCAGTGCGAACACCCAGCTGAACATCAGGGATACTCCGATAACCACGACTAATGAGGATAACAGTTCACCTGTGATATGTGGTGAATAATAGATAGGAAGGAAAGTAAGAATAGCGATTACGGTTGCTGCCAACAAGGGCAGGGCGGTAGTCGAGCAAGCCTGCATGATGGCTACACGTTTCCGCATTCCACGCTCCATATTGATTAAAGCGGAGTCTGACACAACAATGGCATTGTCTACCAACATCCCCATGGCGATAATGATGGCGGCCAGTGACATTCGCTGGAGTGCGATGCCGCAAGCCATCATGACAATGAGAGTGGCGAAGATGGAAAAAATCAGTCCGCTACCTATCAGCGTGCCATTCTTGAACCCGATGAAAAATAATAGAATGGCTATAACAGTTAAAACGGAAATGATGAGATTCAAGACAAAGCCTTGATTGGCAACGGCTGATTCATATCCTTGATCGTAGATAGAGGTCAGTTCATATCCTTCAGGCATGGATTGGGATAATTCGTCAATGCGTTTTTTCACAGCTTCTGCCATATCCACTACATTTCCGGTGGGGACGGTGGAGATGGCAATACCTATGGCCGGATTACCGTCAATGCGCATCAGATTGCTGGCAGGTGTCTGATAACTTTCTTCTATTTGTGCAATGTCGGCAAGGCGGAAATGTTCACCGGAGCGTGATACGATAGTCAGGTTTCTTATATCATCTAATGAATAAAAATTTCCAGTGGATTCAATGCGCAGCCGATTTTGTCCGGCATCAATACCTCCGGCATCTACCACTTTGTTTTGTGCTTCGAAAGCGCGGGCTATATCCGAGGTCGTAATTCCGCTTTGTGCCATGACGGATGGGCTGACAGACACGTCAATGGTAGGTGTCTGTATTCCGTAGATTTCTATTTTAGCAACATCTTTTATTTTCAATAGTTCGTTTTTGATAATCTTGGCTTCGTCTTCCAGTTCCCGATAGGTATGGCTCTTTCCAGTCAGTCCATAGAAAACTCCCAATACATCTCCAAAATCATCGTTAACAACAGATGGACCTGCTCCGGCGGGAAGTTTGCTTTGTACATCATTTACTTTACGGCGTAATTTGTCCCAAAGTTGTTGCATTTCGTCTGCCCGGATTTCCTTTTTTACATAAACGGTTATTTTTGAAAGTCCTGTTCGGTTTTCTGTTTTCAGATAATAAAGTTCACCAAGAGATTGGATGGATTCTTCCAGAACATCTGTTACTTGAGATTGTACCTCGGAGGGGGATGCTCCGGGATACGGAGTCAGTACGAGTGCTTGTTTGATGGTAAAGGGGGCGTCTTCCAGTTTTCCCATTTTGATATAGGAGAACAGCCCACCGGCCAATATCAATACCAACAGCAAGATAGTGACTGCTTTCTTCTGTAGAAAATATTTTACGAGTTTCATGATTGTTTATTTCTGTGATATTATTCGTTTTCTACACTTATTTTCATTCCATCCGATAGGAAGCGGAGCCCACTGTTTGCTACAGTTTCATCAGGATACAAGCCTTCGGTGATAGATACATAACCGTTTGGCAATAGATCCCCTTTCTTTACTTTTCTCTTAGTTACTTGTTGGGTTTTGGAATTTACTACCCATAAATAATCTCCTTCTGTAGGGCGATGGCAAAGGGCTGTTTGAGGGATGGCTGCTCCTTGGGAAAGAGTTGAAACGGAATGGGTATTTAGGCTTGCTTTACCAGACATACCTGCCAGTAATTTCCCTTCTTTATTGGGAAGTAGAGCGGTCAGCAGATAAGAGAGGTTATTGCGGGTAGTCCCTTTGGAAATTTCCATTATCTTAGCATTATATACTTTATCGGGTTGGGCGTCAAATCGTACTTGTATTGTATCTAGTGCTTGCGCTGCACGGGCAATGTCTTGAGTGACATAAATCTCCAGTTTAAGTTGGTCTATATCAATAAAAGAAATGATGGGCTGGGTTGCTTTCACGTCTTGAAATTTCTCTATATATACTTCACCCACATAACCATTGAATGGAGCGATAAGGCGTGTGTCTTCCAGTTCATAGGAAGCTGTATTGAAAGTTGTTTTTGCAGTGATATAGTCTGCTTTTGCTTTTTCATAAGTACTTGCAGAAACATTTCCTTTGTCGTATAACTTTTGTATACGTTCGAATTCCGCTTTTGCCTGATGGTAGATTGCTTCGGCACGTTCTTTACGGATGCGGAAATCGCGCGGATCTATTTCGGCTATGATGCTGCCTTGTTGGTATCGGTTACCTGCGTATACATCGAAACGGTCGATGGGACCGCCTACTCGGAAAGATAACTCGGAAGTGCGAAAAGGTCGGGCAATAAAAGAGAATTCTTTGTCACCCTGATGTGAAACTGGAACAGCTTGTGTTGTTTTTACAATAAGGTCTTGTTTTTATCATTGCCTTCGGCAGCACAGGAAGAAAGTAGTGCGGCAAGGCTTAATAATAGCATGGAATGTACGTTTATCTTCATATTTTGTCTTTTAAGTTTGAAACAAAAATAAAGATTGAAGGGAGAACAGATGGGGAAGAAAATGCTGAAACCGGAAAAAGAAGACCGGAAAAAGGGAAAATGCATCCTGAATAATTTTATCAATGAAGTAAAAAAAGATTTATTCAGGCAACTTTTTATACAGAATAGCTGTTTTTATCAGTAAGATGATTAACTATAAACTCTAAAGAATAAAGCGTATGTATTTTATTTGGTACATTATTATCGGAATTATTGCTGGTTTTGTTGCCGGTAAGTTGATGAGAGGGGGAGGTTTCGGTCTCTTTATTAATTTATTGGTTGGTATTGTTGGTGGTGTCCTGGGCGGCTGGGTATTTAGTTTGTTTGGTATTGCAGCAACTGGTATTATTGGCAGTCTTGTTACCTCTATTGTGGGAGCTATATTATTGTTGTGGATTGTTTCTTTGCTCAAGAGGTCTGATATTTCTTGAATTATAAGAGTAAAAAAGAACCGTCCTGACGACACGCTTGCCGGGGGCGGTTCCTAACCAAACAAATCAAAAAATATAAGTATATTAACTAATTGCTTCCACCTCCTAAGGCACGGTAAAGCATGATATGCAGTTTACAAGATTCCACATTCAGAGCGATACGTTCCAATTCACAATCCAGGAAACGTTCATCGGCCGACAGTACATCCAGATAGCCTGCGAATCCTACTTTAAACATTTCATTTGCATTATAAATAGATCGATGATGGATACGGCTTTCTTCTTCTTTCAACTTTTTGCGCTGGTGCATTTGCGATGATGCAGTAATGAGGTTTAATACTTCTTCATAGGCTTTTAATACCGTATCGTGATATCCTAACAAAGCGATGCGTTGCTGGCTTTTCGCATCATTCCATAATGCACGTATAGTATTTTGTTTGAATATAGGTGCTGTTATACCTGCACCGAGATTGTAAACCAGGGATGCAGGAGCAGTAAACCATTTATCCAGATCAAATGCGTTAAAACCTCCGTTTCCTCCAATCACGATGGATGGGAAGAAAGCTTTTCGCGCTGCAGATACGTCGGATTTACTAGCTAATAACTCCAGTTCGGCAGCCTTTATATCCGGGCGATATTGCAAAAGTTGTGACGGGATTCCTGCATCTGTGGGAAACTCATAACTACATGCAGTTTCAAATGACACTCGTTTCACCTTGAAAGGCAGTCGTCCTAATAAGGTGGCGATGGCACGTTCCTTTTCACTTATTTGCTGTTCGTTTGCAAGCAGCATTTCTTCCAATTTAAGGCGTCGTGACCGGAATTGGTCTACAGAAAGTCGGGTTACTTCACCTTCTTTCATCAGTTCATCGGTTAAATTATAAGCATCTCTGGCTGTTAGGATGGCTTCGCGTAGCACATATCGCTGTTTATCCAGTCCTATTAATTCAAAATAGTGTGTACCTACTTCTGATATCAATAAGGTGCGTGCCAGACGCATAGCTTCTACAGACTGCATCCAGCGGGATACGGTCGATCGTTTTTTATCGGTTAGCTTACCCCATATGTCAGCTTCCCATTGAAAATTGAGTCCTAGGTTGAAATTCCGGTAGGGATCTGGAATATGTTTGTCTTTTTCTAAATCGGGAGTGTTGGTGGTGCTGTTACCAACTCCGTCCATAGTGTACTCGCCAAAACGTTGTACTCCACCATCAATGCCTAATGAAAGATCGGGCAGCAGCGCTCCTTTTCCTACTCGAACTTGTGAACGGGCAATGGATATCCGTTCTATAGTTTGAAGGAATGAATGATTGTTATTTAACGCTTCGGCTATATAACTTTGCAATAACGTATCTGGAAAAAATGTTTTCCATGACATGGAAGAGATAGTAGTGCTGTCCGTTTCCCTATCCATATAGAACTTGGGTAACTCTATCTTTTCTGTCGGAGTAAGGGAAGGGGCTTTGCAACTTACCATAATCAGACAGAAAGCTCCTATTATTAAACCTGTTTTGTTTATATTGTTATTTTTCATCTTCTTCATCATAGCTGACTTTATTACGGTTAAGATGTGCAGACCAACTCTCGAAAATAAGGTAAAGTCCAGGTACAAGGAAGATTCCTACGAATGTACCGATAAACATACCTCCGGCGGCAGCTGTTCCGATGGAACGGTTGCCCAAAGCACCGGCTCCGCTTGCCATTACCAACGGGATTAGTCCGCATATAAATGCAAAGGATGTCATCAGGATGGGGCGCAGACGGCTTACGGAACCTCTAACGGCAGCATCAAAGATGCTCATTCCCTGTTTGCGGTACTGGTTGGCCATTTCCACAATAAGAATGGCATTTTTGCCTAGCAGACCAATCAACATTACCAAGGCTACCTGGGCATAAATATTATTTTCCAAGCCTGCCAGTTGCAGGAAAAAATAAGAACCGAAGATACCTGCCGGCAATGAAAGTATGACGGGAAAAGGCAGTAACAGACTCTCGTATTGTGCTGCCAGCAACAAATAAACAAACAGCAGGCAGATACCGAAAATGAGAACGGTTTGTCCACCCGAATCTTTCTCTTCACGAGTAACTCCTGACCATTCTATATCATAACCGCGAGGTAATGTCTCTTTGGCAATTTGTTCCACTGCTTCGATAACCTCTCCTGAACTGACTCCTTCGGCAGGTTCACCTGTAATCAAGGCCGAGGTGAACATATTGTAGCGTGTAATCTGGTTAGGACCGAATATACGGTCCATCGTCATAAAGTTAGAGTAGGGTACCATATTCCCGTCCTTGTTCTTGGCATAGAACTTATACAGATCTTCAGGATTCATACGATACTCTGGAGAAGCCTGTAACATCACCTTATACATTTGTCCGAAACGAATAAAGTTGGATGAGTAGAAACTGCCGATATAGGATTGGAGTGTTTCCATGGATTCATTTAGATTTACTCCTAATTTAGCTGCTTTAGCAATATCCACTTTCAGCAGATATTGTGGAAAATTAGGATTGAATCCTGAGGTTGCTCCCACAATGCGCGGATCTTCATTCAGTTTTTCTACTAATGTATTGGCAACATCGGCAAATTCTGCAAAGCTGCCTGCTGTTTTATCTTGTAAACGAAGTTCGAAGCCGCTGGCATTACCGAATCCCGGAACTGTAGGAGGCAGGAAGAACTGAATATCCGCATCTTTGATATGCGAGGTGCGGTCTTTGTATATCTCTATAAGTTCGGCTGCTGTTTGATCGCGTTCACTCCACGGGGTGAGATTAATCATACCCATACCGAAATTGGCACCTTCCGTTTCAGTCATCAAACTATAACCTGCTAATGTGGAGATGCTTTCAATTTCTTTGAAAGGAAGCAATGCAGCTTGTACAGCGTTCAAGGCTTTTTCGCTGCGTTCCAATGTTGCTCCCGGAGGCGCATCTACATTGACATAAATCATACCTTGGTCTTCATTGGGAATAAAGCCTGAAGGAAGTACCTGACTCATGCCGAAAGTGGCAAGGAAGAAAATAATCAGTGTGGCATAAGTGATTATTTTCCGGCTCAAATACTTGTGTAATCCGATATTGTATTTCTTTTCAAAGCGGTCGTACCGGCGGTTGAAAAAAATAAAGAAACGACGTAGCCATCCTGCTTTTTTCTTCTTTTTTCCATCAGCGGGTTTCAGTAACAAAGCACATAGGGCAGGCGAGAGGGTCAATGCGTTTATTCCTGAGATAACAATGGCTACCGCCAGTGTCAATGAGAATTGCCGATAGAAAATACCTACAGTTCCCTGCATGAAGCCCACCGGAACAAAGACTGCCGACATGACTAGCGTGATGGCAATAATGGCTCCACCGATTTCATTAATAGCTGCTACAGATGCTTTATAAGGAGAGAGTTTCTCATGATGCATCTTTACATGGACAGCCTCTACGACGACTATTGCGTTGTCTACTACAATACCTATTGCGAGCACAAGGGCGAATAAGGTCAACATATTTATGGAGAAGCCCAGCATTTCCATAAAAAAGAATGTACCGACCAATGAAACTGGTACGGCGATAGCCGGAATTAAGGTGGAACGGAAATCTTGTAAAAATATATACACCACAATAAATACCAGTATGAATGCTTCGAGCAGTGTCTTCAGCACTGACTGTATGGAGGCGTCAAGAAAGCGTGATACGTCATAGGAGATATTGTAATCCATGCCAGGCGCAAAACTGCTTTCTTTGATTTCTGCCATTTTGGTTTTAATATTTTGGATGACTTCCCTTGCATTGGAGCCGGGGCGTTGTTTGATCATAATAGATGCCGATGGCCTTCCGTCGGTCATAGAGGTCATGTTATAATCTTCAGAATCGAATTCAATAGTGGCAACGTCTTTCAGACGTAGCAGTGAACCATCGGGAAGAGCTTTCAATACAATCTCTCCATATTCTTCTGCTGTGCTGAACTTTCCGGTATATTGTAATACATATTGCAGTTGTTGGGGTAATTTGTCTGAACTGATACCTGTCTTGCCGGGTGCTGCTTCTATGTTTTGATTACGGATGGCTTCAGTTACATCTTGAGGTACCATGTTGTAGGCGGCCAGCCGATTAGGATTCAGCCATACACGCATGGCATAATCACGGCTACCCATGATTTCTACCAAGCCTACACCGTCAATACGTTTTAATTCGCGCAAAATATTGATATCGGCAAAGTTATAAACAAACTTTTCGGTATGTGCACTGTCCGTACTCATGATGTTCAAGTACATCAACATACTGTTTACTTCTTTTTCTGTAATAACTCCGGCACGGATTACTTCTTCAGGCAATTCGTCTAGTACGGTAGTCACACGGTTCTGTACATTTACGGCAGCTACGTCCGGATCGGTTCCCACTTTAAAATAAATAGTAGTAAGGGACATACCGTCGTTGGTACAAACAGTGGTCATGTAGGTCATGCCGGGTACTCCGTTGATGGCACGCTCTAACGGGGTGGCGACTGTTTTAGACATCACATCGGCACTAGCCCCGGTGTATCGGGCGGTTACCGTTACAGATGGGGGTACGATATCGGGAAACTGAGTGATGGGCAGTGTCAAAATAGACAGTACGCCCAAGCAGACGATAATGACGGAGATTACTCCTGAAAGTATCGGTCTTTTTATAAATAGCTTAAACATAAACTGTCCGTTTTATTTTACGATAGGTTGTTTTAATTCAACTTCTTTTCTGATTGCTTCCATATCAATGGTATCAGTCTTGATGGTAATGCCATCCTTCATCATTTGCACTCCCTCGTATACGATGGCAGTGTTAGGAGAGAAGTCTTGTGTCACATAGTAATTATTATAGCGTTCCAGCGGTTGGAAGCTGCGTACTTTTACTACACTGGCACTATCAACGGTATATACATAGGTGAAATCTTGAATTTCGAATGTTGATTTCTGGGGAACTAGGCAGATGTTGTCCATTTGGGTCATCATACGTACTTTTCCAGTCACTCCATGTTTCAGCAGTCCGTCCGGGTTCGGAAAACGGACACGGAAGGCAATGGAGCCGGTTCCTCGTTCAAAGTCACCTTCTACAGTTTCTAATGTGCCTTTGTGGGAGTAGATGGAACCGTCTGACAAAATCAGTTCCACATTATTTTCTTCGTGCTGTTTTTGTCCGCTAAGTTGTTGGCGCTTGTATTCCAGATACTCGCTTTCGTTCACTTTATAGTAAGCAAAGATCTCGGAAATATCACTTACGGTAGTCAGTAAGCTTTGCGGATTTACCAGACTTCCCGTCTTATAAGGAATACGGTCTATGTAGCCGTCAAAAGGGGCAGTGATAGTGGTGTAAGAATAATCCATCTGTGAACGTTGCATTTGTGCTTTTGCCTGTTCCACTTTCATTTGGGCTACTTCTTTTTCTTTATTGGCTTGGTCGAGTCGGATTTTTGATAAGATTTGTTTGTCAACCAGCCGGCCTATTCTTTCGGCTTCATAATTTGCCATTTCATATTGTGCCTGTGCTTGTTTGTAATTGGCTTGCGCCTCTTTTACCGTTTCGCTATATTGGTCGGAACTGAGTTGGAATAGGGGCTGTCCTTTTTTGACTTTCTGTCCTTCGTCTACATATATTTGTTGAACAAATCCTTCCACTTTGGGCTTAATTTCTACAAACTGTATAGCTTGCACATCAGCTACATATGAGCGTGGAAACTCAATGGTTGTGGGGTGAAGAATGGTGATGGGAATGAATTCTTTGTGATGTTCCTGCTTGTTGTCCGATTGACCACAAGAGCATAGCAATCCTGTGCATGTACACAGGACCGCAATTTTCTGAAAATTACTCTTCATGAAATTACGAATACAATTTAAAAAGATTAATAATTGAGTTTGAGTAAATAAAAGATCCGGCTTGCATTCAAATCTTTCAGAATACAAGGCCAATATGTATGAATATGCTTTAATGTGACATATTAAATGCGGTACACACAAAAGATAATGTGATGATGTACCACTTTCCCCGGATTTTCACTGACAGGTGTGTAACTTTGTACCGGAACTTGGGGAATAGCAAAAAGATTGACCAGCATGTCGATAGTGCAGGGTAAAAAACGACTGTTTGGCAGTTGTGCACGTCCCGACTGGAAATAATAAGTTTCTTCTCCTCTGCTTTCTTCATTGTTGTCAGAAGGCAGGGTGGGTTGTTCCATCGTTTCTACCATAGCCAGATTGGCATCAATCAGTGGAGCGCATACATCAAATTGTACGAGTAATAACATAATTACGCATACTATTCTTACCACATATTTTTTGATACCGTTGAACATGAAAGATACTTTGTTTGTCAATTCGTTTGCAAATTTAATATAATTGAACACTGTTTTCAAACTAATCATCCAAAATTAGTGAGTTTTAATATATCCTTTCTCTTTTTTGGAACTACTATCCTTTATACTGACTGAAATCTGTTATTTTTGTACTCAGTATTTTAAATAATCAGATAATATTACTTATGTTACAACCCGAATTGAAATTTCGTCGAGATAAAATACGCTATTTGATGGCTCAACAAGGCATTGATGCTGCCCTGATAGCTTGTAATGTAAATTTGCTTTATACGTATGGTGAGATAGTGAACGGCTATCTTTATTTACCGCTTCATTCACCGGCACTTCTCTTTGTAAAACGTCCTAATAATATTGTGGGAGAATTTGTATTCCCTATTCGTAAACCTGAGCAGATAGTGGACTTGTTAAAAGAAAATGGTATACCTGTAGCTTCAAAGATAATGTTGGAAGGCGGGGAACTGCCTTATGCGGACTATATGCGTCTTGCATCTCTTTTTCCTGAATCGGAGGTCGTGGATGGAACTGCTATTATTCGTGAAGCGCGTAGCGTAAAGACTCCGCTGGAGATTGAACTTTTTCGTCGGTCGGCTGCTTTACATGCTCGAGCATATAGTAAGATTCCCGATGTATACCATCCGGGGATGACTGATCGTGAACTATCTGTTGAGGTGGAACGCCTGATGCGACTGGAAGGTTGTCTGGGAATATTCAGAGTATTTGGTCAGAGTATGGAGATATTTATGGGAAGTGTGTTGGCCGGAGATAATGCAGCTACTCCTTCGCCTTATGATTTTGCCTTAGGTGGTAAGGGATTGGATCCGTCTTTGCCCGGAGGAATGAATGGAACTTTGTTGAAAGAGGGGTATAGTGTAATGGTGGATATAGGGGGAAACTTTTACGGATATATGTGCGATATGAGTCGTGTGTTCTCCATTGGAAAATTAAATGATGAGGCTTATGCAGCTCATCAAGTCTGTCTTGAAGTGCAGGATAAGGTTGCCTCTATGACGGCGCCTGGTGTGGTGTGCGAGGATCTTTATAATGCGGCCATTGAGATCGTGACGAAAGCCGGATTTGCCGATCGTTTTATGGGGGTGTCCCAACAGGCACGTTTTATAGGACACGGCATCGGGTTGGAAATCAATGAGGCACCAGTGTTGGCTCCGCGTATCCGGAGGGAGTTGGAAGAGGGAATGGTGTTTGCCCTTGAACCTAAAATCGTATTGCCGGGAGTAGGACCGGTCGGCATTGAAAATTCTTGGGTAGTTACAGAAAACGGAGCCGGCAAACTGACCATTTGTAATGAGGAGATTATAGAGCTTTGATTCCTTGGATGTAAATATTGAAGCGGAAATATCAAAAAAACGAAAAATTTTATGGTTCTTGTTCTAGTGTCATTGGGGGCAAAGTGAAGAACTTGAATATAAAAAAGATCCCGAAACTTTTAGTTTCGGGATCTTACATGGTTTGAAGTATATTTTTTATTCCCACTCAATGGTCGCATTGGGTTTGGGCGACAGGTCATAGCATACGCGGTTCACATTCTTTACTTCTTTTAGAATACGGTCGGTAATTTTCATCAGAATGGACCAGTCTATCGGTTCGATAGTAGCTGTCATAGCATCTACGGTGTTGACAGCTCGGATAATAACAGGCCAGTCAAATGAACGGGCATTGTCACGCACGCCTACTGATTTGAAATCGGGTACTACGGTGAAATATTGCCATACTTTCTTGTCCAAGCCTGCCAGTTGGAATTCTTCACGCAAGATGGCGTCCGATTCGCGAACAGCTTCCAGGCGGTCACGAGTGATAGCCCCCAAACAGCGCACTCCCAAACCAGGACCAGGGAACGGCTGACGGTAGACCATGTCGTATGGTAAACCAAGTTCCACTCCGCAGGCACGGACTTCGTCTTTGAACAACTGGCGTAAAGGTTCTACTAATTCAAACTGTAAATCCTCGGGTAAGCCACCTACATTGTGATGGGATTTAACCATTTTGGCTGTTTTAGTACCACTTTCTACGATATCAGGATAAATTGTACCTTGTCCCAAAAAGTCGATTCCATTTAGCTTACGGGCTTCCTCTTCGAACACACGAATAAATTCACCACCGATAATCTTGCGTTTCTGCTCCGGATCAGCTACATTTTCCAGTTTACTCAGGAACCGGTCTGTAGCATCCACGTAAATCAAATTAGCGTTCAACTGATTTTTGAAAACTTCAATTACTGCTTCCGATTCACCTTTGCGCATTAATCCATGGTTCACATGTACGCAGACCAGATTATTGCCGATGGCTTTCAGCAACAGGGCTGCTACTACAGAACTGTCTACACCTCCGGAAAGTGCCAATAATACTTTCTTGTCGCCTACCTGGCGGCGGATCAATTCAATCTGGTCATTGACAAAGTTTGTCATATTCCAGTTAGCCTCTGCCTTGCAGGTATCAAAAACAAACGATTGTACAGCATTCTTTATTGTTTCCACATCATCCGTCAGTTGGGGAAGCTTCACTTCGCAACATGCTTTGTCATGACCGGCAGCCATTACGGGGATCCCTGCTTTGTAAATCTCGGGAAGCACGTCAATATCCACTCCGTCAATTACATGGTTGGGACCGCCATTGATAATGACACCCTTTACATTGGGCAATGCTGTCAGCTCGGCGGCTGTGATATCGTGCGGGTAAATTTCACTATATACACCCAAAGCACGAATGGCTCTGGCAAGCACGGTGTTTTCGGTGCTTCCCAAATCCAAGATAACAATCATATCTTGTTTCATTCCGTTATGTTGTTTTTAAGTTATTAGTTGGTTGTCTATTATTCCCACTCAATTGTGGCAGGCGGTTTGGACGAGATATCATAGCATACGCGGTTTACACCTTTTACTTTATTGATTATGTCGTTTGAAACCTTAGCCATAAATTCATAGGGAAGATGAGCCCAGTCGGCGGTCATGGCATCCGTACTAGTTACGGCACGTAGGGCAACGGCACGTTCGTATGTACGTTCGTCCCCCATTACTCCCACACTTTGTACGGGTAGCAAGATTACGCCTGCCTGCCATACTTGGTGGTAAAGGGATGTTTCGTTTCCGTCCGAGTCTTTCACTTTCCAGTCTCTCAATCCTTGGATATAGATATCATCGGCGTCTTGCAGAATACGTACTTTCTCAGGAGTGATATCACCCAAAATACGTACCGCAAGTCCTGGTCCGGGGAATGGATGGCGTGTAATCAGATGTTCCGGCATACCCAGTTCACGACCTACGTGGCGTACTTCATCCTTGAATAGCAGACGCAGAGGCTCGCATAGTTTCAAATTCATTTTTTCGGGCAGTCCACCTACGTTGTGATGACTTTTGATTACAGTGCCGGTGATACTTAATGACTCGATACAGTCAGGATAAATGGTACCTTGTGCCAGCCATTTCACATCTTTAATTTTATGAGCTTCTTCATCGAATACGTCAATAAAACCTTTGCCGATAATCTTACGCTTCTTCTCAGGTTCTTCCACACCTGCCAGTTCACTGAAGAATTTTTGGCTGGCATCCACTCCGATTACATTCAGTCCGAGACATTCATAATCATGGAGTACATTTTTGAATTCGTTCTTACGCAGCATGCCGTGATCTACAAAAATGCAGGTAAGATTCTTGCCTATCGCTTTATTTAATAATACGGCTGCCACAGATGAGTCTACTCCGCCACTCAGCCCCAGTACTACTTTGTCATTTCCCAGTTGCGCTTTCAGTTCGGCTACAGTCGTTTCAATGAAAGAGGCAGCACTCCAGTCCTGTTTCCCCCCGCAAATGTCGACTACAAAATTTTTCAGAAGCTGGGTTCCGTCTTCACTGTGGAACACTTCCGGGTGGAACTGTACTCCCCATACTTTCTCTTCCTTTATTTGATAAGCAGCGATGGCTACTTTATCTGTTGAAGCGATAATTTTGAAATTCTCCGGAATGGCGGTGATGGTATCTCCGTGGCTCATCCATACTTGTGAGTGTTCACGGACGTTCTTCAATAGTGGGTTCTCTTGGTCGAAAGTGGAAAGGTGTGCACGTCCGTATTCACGTGTGCCGGCCGGTTCCACTTTCCCACCGTTTGTATAAGACATGAACTGTGCACCATAGCAGATACCCAAAATAGGATACTTTCCGCGAATGTCACTCAAATCGACTTTAAAGGCGCTTTCATCATACACCGAGAAAGGGCTTCCCGAAAGGATAACGCCGATTATGGACGGATCATTGTGTGGAAATTTGTTGTAAGGCACAATCTCGCAATAAGTATTCAGTTCGCGAACGCGACGGGCTATGAGCTGTGTGGTTTGTGAACCGAAGTCGAGAATAATGATCTTTTCTTGCATATATATATTAAGATATGTAAATGATTTCGTGCCGCAAAGATACTCAGAAAAAATAAAAATCCGTCATGCTGTTGAGGCTTTTTATAATTGAATTGGAAAAACTTTGTTCTTCCTGCTTCCTTGTGGAAAAATATGCAAAAAAAAGATTGGAATGTTTAGGAAATGTCGGCTGGTATATAAATCACGGGCTGTCCGACAAGCATTTGAGGGCAGCCCGTTTTTTTGTGTGGATAATATTTTATTTTTTGCCAGCCTGTTCCTTCAACAAGTCACGGATTTCTGTAAGTAATACCTCTTCCTTGCTAGGGGCAGGTGGGGCGGCGGGAGCAGGAACTTCTTCTTTCTTGCGATTCAGCTTGGCAAGTAATCTTATAAATAAGAATATAGAAAAAGCAATGATGATAAAGTCGAAAGTAGCTTGTAGGAAGTTGCCATAATTCAACGTTACGGCAGCTTTTTCAACTCCATCCACTACTTCGGCCGGCTTTAATTGTAGTTTCAAATCTGTAAAGTTCACGCCACCTACCAGCAATCCGATGGGAGGCATGATGACATCGGCCACAATGGAAGATACTATTTTACCGAAGGCTCCGCCGATGATGACACCGACTGCCATGTCAATGACGTTTCCGCGCATTGCGAACGCCTTAAAATCTTGCAAGAAGCTGCTTTTTCCCATTTTTTTTTATTTTAATATGAATTTATGTGCGAATATAAAAACAA
>OLVU01000063.1_pt1 | contig 82415 bp, 132 predicted proteins | sample 1673321 | NCBI WGS metagenome assembly OLVU01 (sample SAMEA3178942, study PRJEB25190) | human gut metagenome | biome: human gut; feature: human-associated habitat; material: faeces | place: Austria | collected 2013 | reverse complement strand
GGTAAAATCGAATGTTGTGCATCCCTCAAAATTATCCATGATGAAATCCGAAAAGACATTCATCTCATTTCCTGGTATACGTGGAATTTGTGTGCCAAGAACATTTTCGATGAAGTCTGGATGAATATTCTTTATGTTTTTGTTGAAATATAAGGTTCCGTGAATATCAGTGCTTCTGTCATTGAATACAGGGAATAAGAATCCTGTTTCTGGTCTTGAAACTACCCAATCACGAATTCTGTCTTTGATGTTATTTTCAGCCACATCATAGCTAAGCCCAGCCTTTGAAAGATTCACCGGGCAAATGCTGCACAGAATGTGTTCATAAATTTCTTCTGAGGCATCGTGCATTTCGGTTCCATCAGAAGCCTTTCCAGGAATGTCATATACTGCATGAATGAGAACTATGTAGTAATTTTCTGGATAGTCATAGTTTTCAATCACTTTGTCGTAGAACTCGTCCAAAATATCATCATCTTTAAGCTTACTTTCTCTGATCTGCATAAGAAGTTCCTGTGTTCCACCCTCTTTTTCCTGTGCTAATGGAAAATCAAGGTTCATAAGGTTCTTTCCAAGTCTGCCAGACATGGTTTTCTTGAAAATGTCAAAATACTTAAACATTTCTTCCTCTGGAAGAGAAAGGAATGCTTCTTTAATTTTTGTTTTCTTGTTCTTTTCTGCATCCACATAACAACCACAAATGCGTGTGATTGCACAATTAGCTGGAGTAAACTGCTTCTTAATCTCTGCGATTTCTTTCTTGTTCATGGTTAGTCCTCCCTATTTCTATTTTTATTTTTGACTTTTTCATAATAAAAAGTCACATCATCTGTAATAATTTTAACAATTCCAAACCTTTCTCCTACTTGAAACGGAATGCTATCCCTCATAAGTCTTTCGGAAATCCTAGAAAGATATTTTCTAAATTCTTCTGGTTTTAAAGCTGATTTGTAATGGTTGCAAGAGCGACACGCAGGAAGCATATTGGAAATATCGTCCTCTCCGCCACAACGTATAGGATTTACGTGGTCTACTTGCATATCTTTATATTCCAATGAACAACCACAGTAAGCGCAATGCCCTTTGCATTTTTCATATACTTTCATGCGCTCTTCTTTTGATAATTTTCGCCTTTTTGAAATTTTCATATTTTCGCCTTCAGATTGTCATTTTTGATAGTATGAACAGACTATAAATAGAATCCAAAATGCACACAAGCACAATGCGTTTTGAATGTAATAAATTATAATAGACACAGTAACAGCGGTTAAAATCCATACAATTGCTTTGACGATGCAGCTATAATAATTCATTTTGACTAATTCTTTTTACCTCTCTCGCCTGTTTCTTTTCAATCCACTTATTAATTTTTTCATCGGATATCATGTACATTTGCTTTAGCATTTCGATACAGATCAACACATCTGCAATTTCTTCTATCATGTTATCACGGTTGATTTTTCCACGCTTTGCCTTACTGATTGCCTGGATAAGTTCTGCGCATTCTTCCATGCAGACCGTGCTTTGATTGTTTTTTCCGTAGTGCTGAATGCTTTCGGCAATAATTTTTACATTAATGTTATATTCCATCTTATTTACTCCAATCCAATCTCTGCCCACATTTATTGCAATAATCAACTATACTGAACAGTGAGTTGTGGCATATAGGGCAATCTCCGTAAGCACCAACTTTTATTTTTTTACTTATCCCGAAGTCCATGTACATTTCACTTAAGTTGTCTACTTTCTTCGGAATCTGCTTTTCAAGTGCTTTAATAGCTTCTTGTCTAGTTTCTAAATCAACCATAACTAATCCGTCTGGAAGTTCTGGGAATCTTAATTTTTTAATTGTTTCTTTATAATTCTCCTTTACCAATTCAAAATATTCTTCTTTCCATTTCAGAACATTATGAAAATCAAATGAACTATATCCTACTTGGTAATAATTCTCGCCAACTTTCTTATATTTTAATGAATAGTACGGTTTATCATCTACGATTCTGAAAGTCTGTTCTAATTCTGTTACAATTTCCTTTTCGACTTCAACAGGAATACTTGCTTTTTCCATTTTATTCGCCATTCTTCTTTAACTCCTCCAACTTCTTCTCTATCGGATTAATAATCTCTTCCAATGCCTGTTGCTCATAATTTTCTTTCCAGATTTTTTCTCTTTTCCAAAATTGGATTTTCATAATCTCATTTATTAAATTAATACACGCTATTGCTTCTAACATTCCCCAACATCCATCACAGGCTCTTTCATTGCACCAGTTTATAAATTCTTTAAATTTCATTTTTGAGTTCCTCCAACTTATTTTCAGCTTCTTCACGGGTGAGGAATACCACAACATTCAATTCTCCAAGCCATTCATCCTCGTTCGCCCATAAAAACCATCTGCCGTCTTTTCCGTATTCAATTCCGCTTACCACGTTTTTTCGAATACCCATGCCATATATATCCCATACAGTTGTGCCAATAGGACACGGAAATCTCACAAGCAAGCCCTGTTCTTCTAAGTCTTCAAGTTCTGCCAATCTATTAATCATTTTTTTCATTGTATTGCAATCTCCTGTCCCTTTTGAGCAATTATCGCAATATGAACTGCACATAATGCTTCGGCGTTCGTTATATGTGATTCTTGAAAAATCTCTTTTTGTTAATCTCTCCATCTACTTCACCTCTTGAAATCTTTTCATAAATAGAATTTTCCACGATTCGTCTACTTCCACAAAATTTTCTTTTTCATACTCTGCGATCGCATTTTTAAGGTTCAAAATTTCCTGTTTAAAAGGTTCACTTTCCTGCTCTAAATATTTATTCTTTTCAAATCGTTTGCAATACTGCTCATGTGTCATCTGTTTGGTTTTCATGCTGTATTCACATACTCCTGTAGTAGAAGCCAATTTGAAAACTCTTTTGGCGCATTCGTAGTTATCTTTATCTACTCGCTCAGGCAAAGCCCAGCCTAAAAAAAGAAGCACACTCACAGCACTTCACTTTCTTACTCATCTACTTCACCTCTTCCATCTGACTTTCTACAGTATCTGCAAGTAACTTCAAGGACTTGATAAATGAGTCCGTCAATGCTGTTCTGTCTGGGTTTTTAGTGAATGTTCTGATAAGGCTCACTGCATCCTTGATTTTTTCTTCATCTTCGACGATTTCGGATGCTTCATACAATGTCTTTTCAGAATAGTTGTAAGCAACGTTCTTATTGTCGTAAAAATTCAATATGTTTGGAAACGGAATTACGATAGGGTTTAAATGGTTTTCTCTCACCCATGTGAATCCCTGAAGCTTTGCCATTTTCAGAACACTCAAATATTCTTCCTGTGTCTTTACAAACACGATTTTTCCTGTTAAATCAATCATCAGAATTTCCTCCTGTAATCTCATCAATACACTGATTCCAGCCCTCCGCAAAGCCAGCATCAGACGTATTGGCTGGATAATCTCCATTGTCTTTTTCTGGCAAATCCATAAGCGGACACCAGTCTGGTCTTGATTTACTTTCACAATCATAATGTTCTTCTGTCATCAGAATTACATCGCAATCTAAACAGTCAGCTAATTCACACAAACCCTCATATTCAAGAGTGCTACAGTATGCAGTTCCGAACGGGCAAACATAGCAATTCTCTGGTGTTTCCATCACTAATACTGATTTACTCATGATTCCTCCTGTAATAATTCTGGGTTGTCAAACCGGTTTCCGATAACCTCAACTCGATTTCCATTCTGAACGTATTTCCACAAATCATCATTTATAGATCTACTTCCATTTCTTCCCATACCAATAGCAAAAGTCGATCTAAAACCTTGATAGAATACTTTCCCAAATCTTTTTTTCGTATCCTTATTCGGAAACGGGCAATCATCGTTGTCTCTTTGGTATGAAATAATATCACCCTCCCAAATTTTCTTCCCGTTCTTGTCACAAAGTCCTGTGAACTGGCAGAGGGTTTCTTGATCAATTTCATAATTGTTCTGTCTGCATGATTCTGAATTTACAATATCATAAATAAAATATAATCCACGTTTGTGAACTACATATCCCTCAACCCATTCTCCATTATCAATCCGCTTTGCCTTGAAAAGAATTTCTCTCATTCAACTCCACCGCCTTTCACGATTTCATCAATTGTTGTATCTCCTCCTATACAATATTTTTCAAATAAATAATTCTCTAATTGCTCCACAACCTTGTCCACATCGTAGGCAGTCGGTTGTTTTCCGATAACTCTCCTTAAATCCGATAAACTTAAGCATTTAAAGTTATCTTCAAATTTTCCTGTACATTTGCAATTTTTCTTTAACAAATCTGCATCAATCAACCTCATATTCTTCACACTCCTCCGCATATTCATAACCGTCCATATCGTCACATCTGCTCTGACAGGAATCCTGTTTAGTACAGCAGATGCAACACTCTGTTTCGCCGTCTGGGCAGTCTAATTTACATCTTCCCATTAATCCAGTCTCCCTCCTTTTCGAAGTAAATGTATCTGCTGTTCTTCTTGACCGGCTCTGATGTGTCAATACCGTATTTTGTCAGCAGATTTCTCAGAAGCTTTAATTTAAACTCTTTTAGTGTGATCTTGAATCTGGTGTAGGTCTTTCCATCTTTTTCGAAAATTGATATTTCCATGTTTAGTCCCCCTTATATGGTTCTGGAAGCGGCTTCCAGGCTATGACCATAATGTTTTCATCAACTTCATCCATATCATTTCTTCCAAATTCCCTTAGATAATCTTCACAGACTGTTGAGTACCAGAACCATTTTCCATCGTACAACATGCCTGTTGCCGTAAACGGTACATCTTTGATGCTTATATAATAAGATTCCGGTTTGTGATTTACCCATGTGATATTGACCGAAACACAGTCTTCCGGAAGTCTCTCACTGACTGGAATCCAACCATTTTCTTTCTCGTCCTGTTCCAGATCATCCTTAAGCTGTTCTATCATTTCCAGAACATCACTTGCTAAAACCATCTGGTGGTCATCCACAAGTTTCTTCATGAAATCATGATAATCTGATAATCTGTCTTTGATATGACTCATTCTTTCACCTCTACAAAACACTTTTCTAAAGTTTCTTTTGATATTTCAATCCATCTGTTAACATTTACTCCGTCAAGATGAATTTCTCCATCGATAATATTTTCATTTCCTACTTCGTAAACTTCGCCTACCTCAATTTCCATGAATCCGTCAACGTAAAATCCATCATCATCGTATGTATCTAACGTGAATGCTTTCACGCATTTATACTTCATACTTCCACCTCGCTATCCGCTGGTATCTGGTAATCAATATGTCCATTTACATAGGCTTCCTGGATCATATCCAGCACTTTCATGGCTTTTGCTTTGGTGGAATATCTTCCTAAAATAAGATATCCTCCACTTCTCTGTGCATCCTGCAAACTCCAACATATAACATTCAATGAATCTGGGAGTTTTAGATTGACTACAATATTTTCAAACTTTACCAGTGCTGTTTTATCCTGACTTCTGATTAACATTTTGTGTCCTCCTGATATCTGTCAAGTTCAATATTGTTGTCTAAACAGAATCTGTATGAATCTTCTCTGATTTTCTTAACTTTGCACATAACAACTTCTTTCGCTTTGCTGACGGCTTCTTCAAAATCCTCTGTCCCAAGATCATAGTTATCAATGTTCAGTGCCTTGCTGTTGAGAAATAGTGCATCTCCGCATCCGACATATTTGTGGATACTGATTCCCAAAGAATTATCTTGCAATGTAAAAATACTCCCGGTTTTTGGTTCTTCGTTATACTTGGAATTGCTTTTGAATTTCATTTTGTATCCTCCTTATTCAATAAAACTCGTTCCACACTGGCAATGATAACTAATGTGTCCGTTATACTTGCTGACATTTGCTATTACCTTTCTACCGCATGAAAAGCAAGTTACCTCTTTTGTCAGTGGTTTTGCATATTCTTTCACTTTTTCGTCTTGAATGAATCTCTGGCCGCACCAGTGGCACTGCTTAGTGCTATATGGCATCTCTCCGCAAATAGGACATTCTGGAATCATTCCGTAACCATCATTTACGATAGGGAGTTTGATTGGTTCTCGCTTCGAATAGATATTCCAGAGTTCTTTTCTTCGGTTCTCTTCGTCCTGTGCTCTTAATGCTTTGTACTTCTCTTCCTCTTCTTTGTCCCAGTAAATGATACAGGCTTTATCTTCTGGAGAAATGTCTTTGGTGTACGGCTGTGTTGCGCAATGATAGCCTGTTTCGCCCTTCCTTTTTCTCGGCTCACATCTCACGCAATCACCGCACTTTTTATCCAACAATTCCTCTGGATAAATGCTTGTGCTAGAACGTCTTTCTCTTACTGGCATTCCGTCGCTGAATTTAATTTCACTCATTATTTGTCCTCCTCCTTCAACATCGGAAACAGCCATCCTGTCTTTTCGTTCAATGCAATCCAATCAAAATTTAGCTCTGATAATTGATACTCTTTATTGCATTTTTCGCAGGTGAATCCTTTCGTTTTACTGTATTGCCCTATAATTCCACCGCATCCACATCTACAGTGTTTATAATCCATTTCCATCCTCACTTACGCTCCAAATCTTCTGACCAATTCTTTATTTAAATCTGGAATCCGCACATCTGTTTCAGATTCCAACTCTTCAACCATGCTCATAAAACTTCTTTCTCCACGGTTCGCTTGACCTACAAACTCATTTGCACAATTAATTACGTCCAAAAGTCTTTTAGTAGAAAAACCATGCAATTTCCGTAATGCCAACATGGTTGTTACCGTGTTAATTGTATTCGCCCAATCGTCACCAGTGCTGAATCCATCGTTGTAAGCTTGATCCCGCATTTCCTGTAGTTCCTTGTACGATTGCTTCATTGCTCTTCCGAATGCCTGTGACATTTGATTATCACAGTCCAACACCCTATTTTTCTTTGGCGCTTTCATCTTTAATTTACTTCCAATGCTTTTTCCTTTCACATCTGTATTCCGTCAAACGGTACGCTCTCGATATTCCCGGATATTCTGTGGCAATCAGAGAATCCATCTCCAATTGCCGCATATGTCTCTGGACGGTACACTTTGTAAGGCCTGTTCCATCCATAATTTCTTCATAAGAAGGCATATATCCGTGTTTCTCAAAATACTTGACAAGAAAACTGTAAATATCGTTTCTGGCAGATTGTCCCTCATTATATTTTCTCTGACGGTAATTCATAGGCAAAACGGATCTTCTTCCGCAGTATTACTTTTTTCTGCACGCATTTTATTTAATCTTTCCGCAGCCTTCTCTTTCGCTTCATCGGAATATTTTCTTGGTGGATTGATTTTAATGTAGGAATACGGCAAGTGAGCGAAAATAGATCCATCGTTATTTCTGGCAAGAATTTTCACATCATCTGGAAATTTCTTTTCTAATTCCTCACATCTGTTCTTCCAGGTGCTCCCATTCTTAGCAGTAAGCCCTACATAATCTCTTCCTGGAATCCACTCAATTACGCATTCGTTTGTGTTTTCTGACACAAAACTCACCTCTATTCATTTTTTTATTTTTATCTTTGGAATTTAGCCAGTAGAACTACTGGTGTGTTAGAATCAGTGATAGTTTTCTTCGTTGAGTAAGTCGTTAAATTTTTCCAACGCCTTAATAGATACTTTGTTATTTGCTTTTTCTGGTCTGATTGATACGTTTAAATGGATATCAATGATGTGTTTTAGTTCTCTTGCAAGGGTTATTTTCCCCTGTTGGATTCCATCTCTATATCCTTTTGCTGGACGAAATTCATTGATTTTTTCTTTCCCTTCCCCTTGGCTCCCAGAGGTTTTATTATATCTGCATTGATATCCTTTTTTGGTATACTCTAATATCCAGTATTGTTCCATTTTATCAAGCTGTTCGACAGGATAATGGATAAAATTTATTTTCCACCCAAAAGGATTTTCTTCGCTGTAAAATCCTCTTTTCTTAATTGATAGGTCTATGTGCTGATACCCAGTAAGGTGTGAGCACATCCTCTGAATTATATGTACTGCCTGACCTATATAAAAGTATGAGATTTCGTTTTCATCAGTTCTGGTTAAAAAATATATTCCGCTCCCATCATCAAGCTTTGGATTGATCTTCATGAGTCTTTTTCGATTCGTTGTTTCAATAGCTTTTGCCTGTCTAAGCTTTTTATAATCCACCCAGAATCACTCCTTTTCAATCTGGTCAATGAGTTTCTTGCATTCATCTTTAACATAGGCAAGTGAACGAATTTTGCAATCTGGATCTTTATTTAATTCTCGCCAGCAATCTCCCATTATTTTAAGCATTTTTTTGAAGTCTGGTTCTTCCCCGAAATACTGTTCTGCTATCTCAATATCATAACCATCGAAACAATGAGCGCAGTCAAATCCAATCCACCATGTATCATCATCGTCACAATCGTGTAGAAATGGTTCTGAATAAGTAACTCCACCATGACAGTCAAGATAACCTAAATCATCAACACTTTTCTTTGCTAACTTATGGCTGTAAGGTATACCAACATATCCGCATCTGTATGCTCCTGGCATAAACAGAACCACATATGGATAACCTTTGTATGTAGACTTTGTTTCTAAAACTGGTTTCATTTAATCACTCCCATTCACTCTCGTATTCATCTTCGCCCTCATCATAGTAACCATTTTCCATGATTTCTTTGAATGCAGCTATTGCCTTTCTGAACCTGTCACGCAAAACCTGTTCTTTCTGTTCAAGATCATCAATAACCTTTTTTCTTTCTGCGATTTCTTCTAAAAGAGATTTATTCTCTTCTTCAAGATTGTATCTGGCAATGCGTTTCATGGTTGTTGGATCAAGTTTTACAAGTTCCTTTCCAGTAACGTAAAGAGTTGTTGGATTCATTATTGCCGGCGCATACGTTCTTGTCTCGCCATAAACCGATGTAGTTTCTATTTGTTCTGGCGGTTCAGTAATATCCTCAATAGATTCAACATCAAAGCACATCATTTTCTGATTGCTAAAATAAATAATCTGTCCTGTTTGTACCATTTCATCACTCCTAACTAAACGGAAATTCATCTTCCATACTGCCTAAATCTGGCACATCCATGAAACTAGGTTCCGGCGGCGGTACTGGTCGTGTATCTGGTTTCTGTGGATTCTCTGTCTGACCTTTGTTTTCTGCAAAATCATGTGATTCCACAAAACAGTCATTTGTGTATATTTTTTCACCATTTTGGTTCGTATAACTTCCAGTCTGCCATTTCCCTCTAATATTAATTTTCATTCCTTTTTTCAGAAATTTCTCAACAAATTCTGCATTCTTTCCAAGTGCTACGCATGGTATAAAGTCGGCTTTACGCTCTGTGTTCTTTCTTTTTTCTCTATCAACCGCCAATGTGTATCTGGCAATCTTAGTGTCGTTAGTTCCCATTCGTATTTCCGGGTCAGCTGTCAGCCGCCCGGATAATACAACTACATTAAATCCCATACAATCACCTCTCAATCTGAATGTCGCATCTAATAAGTGCGTGTTTGATTTTCTTTGTATTTCCTGTTACAGTTTCTTCTTTCCCGATAACAAAGGAAATATCATCTTCTGTTACATTGAATCCTTTTGTTTTTATATGCTCCATGATGATTTCTTTAATTTCATCTGTGCCAATTCCAATTGTTATTTCCAATGGTGTTACCTCCCTGGCTTGTATGCTGGTGGCATTGGTTGCCATGCAATGACTGGGTAATATGCAATTCCGTGTTCTTCTACCATGCCCCATCTTCCACCGCCTAAATATGTAAGGGTTGTTGGTGACTCGGCGTCTTTTATGGTAACGTTGTATTTTATCTTATCTTCTGGGCTTTCTCTCACATCTGGCTCTGGCGGTAACTTCACATCTGTTGGAATCCACATATCCGCAGGACTGTAAGAAAAAATCAATTCTTCAACTTTCTTGATTGCATCATTCCATCCTTTATCGTACTTGCATTCCTGTTCGGAAGGTTCTGGCTTTTTCAGTTTGTCAAGTGTTTTTAAGAAGATTTTCATTAATAATCATCCTCCTTTGATTTTTCAAATGAAATATCAATCGGCATTTTCCATTCGGATTCTGTACACTTAACAATAGCCTGTAAAAAAGAAGCAACAATATTCTTTCTGAAATCTGCACTCTTTAGCTGTTTTCTTATCTCTTCTGCAAATTCCTCACGGTTTTCGTTTACATATTTTTCAATTTCTTCCTTTACCGTGTTTTTTACAATGTCTTCTGCGAGCCAGTCAAAATATGGTCTTGCGTTCCAACTCCCTTTATCGCAAAATTTTCCTTCTTTATTAACATACCTATTCGTCATTGTTTTTATCGCATCACGTACAATAACGGATGGGTCGCCTAATGCCTTTACGATTCCGGCGTGAACTTCTTCTTGTATTGCTGCTTTTATTACATCGTCACTGATATTTAAACTCATCATATTTCCCATAGCTAATCCTCCTTAACTTTCTCAATAGTTTCTTTTATTGCTTCTTTCACAGCCTTGGTTTTAATCATCTTATCTGCCAAGGCTTTTGCCGCTTCCTGTACGATCACGCTTTTATTATCTTCTAGTATCTCGGAAATATGAGAATGTATCATCCTACACAACGGCTCATTGGTTTCTCTACTACCATATAACTCTTTTTTATAAATAACTCCTTTGATTTCTTTAGTAATCTTTTCAACTACCCTGTCCTCAACATTTTTACGGATTTCCTTTGCAATTTCTTCCTCATTAACACCAATCGTTACTGGTATACTGAATACGCTCATTTACAGTTCTCCTCTCCTGCTTCGACCGCTGATTTAAGGGTTTCGTAATAATTAATTCTGCCTTTTAATGTTTTTAATTCATTGTCGTATTTTTTTAAAAATACTTCTTTTGCTTTTTGATAATCAGGTGTATCTAAGACAACAGCCTTACTGTAGTCATTTATAAAGGAGCCTATTGATTCTTTTCTTACAAACGAAGCGTATACTCCGTTAGGGAATTCGGTTTTTGGTTTATATGTCTTTGGCTTTTCTATTACCTCACACTCTTCAAGATGAAGATTCCATTTACCTGTTTTTCTATCCGTGTCCAGAATGTAAAAATACAGTTTCATTTTAGTTTCCCCTTTCAATCATTCAGCTGAATTATTTTCCTTATCATCTTCAATTGCTTTCCCAAGGCAAGCCATAACAGATGCACAATCAAGCAGTATTTCTCTTTCTCTGATGTTTCTTCCGTCTTTTGTATGCCAATCTCCTACTATATAAAGTTCGGCATTTGCAGAAAGAATATCTGTTTTCATATCCCAGTATTTAATATGGATTTCATAAGCTGCATTCGCAGAAATTGGATTTACGTAAATTCCTTTTGTTACTTCTTTCCAATCTTTCAAGTCAATTGATACCATCTACTTCTCCTTTCAAAACGGACATAAGTCCAAGTTAATTTCCAGTCCAGGTGTTGCAATCTGGACGATTGTATCAGCACCAGACGTTTCTTGTATCTCACTCAAAATCTGTTCCGGGTCAGCTGCTTCATTACTCAAATGCACCAATGTTACCGTCCGTAATGCTGCCGTATGGTTCATATTTACCAAGCTTTTGCAAGTATCTAAGGAACAATGCCCTTTAAGCCTGTGCGTGTAATTTTCAGCTGTTTTGTCAACCAATTCTTTACAATAGTTGCACTCAATAACTAAGTGGTTCAGTCTCATTGCCTTGAAGTTGTACTTGCAGTATTCAAAGTCTGTCATGTACAGTAGCTTTCCCATTTCTTCATGTTCCACGATATACCCATAATTGAAACATGGAATAAGTTGCCCTGTGTCCTTATCCTTTGTAGTATGCGGCAAATAAAACGGTATTACAGTGAACGAGCCAACCCGAAATGGTCTTTTCTCTGGAACGCCTTTCATTAATTCGCCAGTGATGATTTGCAGATGTTCCACGGTTTCATCATTGGTGTAAATCTGAATACCTAAATTCATCAGATTTTTAAATGATTCACGGTGATCACCGTGTTCATGCGTCAGAAGCGCGCCAGAAACATCACTTGTTCTGTAATCAATAGCTTTCAGAATGTCTTTGTATCTGCATCCACAATCCAGAAGAAGCATTTCTCCGCTGTTCGATTTCAGAACATAGCAGTTTCCATGGGTACTTCCTGTATTTACTATTCTCATGAACATTTTTCATCACCTCGCTTTCTGTTTATTTGTAGCTATTTAAAATTGAAGAAGCAGTTTCTCCAATCATATTTTTATCGTCCTGCTGATATGGAGGAGCTCCGCGCCATAATTCTTTCATATCTTTTAAATCTGTAGCCACCATTGCGTCCCTTATTAATTGAAGCTCTTTAAGCGATAATTCCACAGTCACAATGGAATCCCAATTTATTTTCTTTCTTCCTATTTCTTTCATACTTCATCATTCTCCGGGAACTGAAACACAATGTTTGCAGGCTCGAATTTCATATCTGGGCTGTTAACCATGGTTTTAATGATTCCGAAACCTCTTGCAGCCATTTTTATGCATTCTTCGTAATCATCATCGCTCATTTCAATGTTTTGTGCTAAAAACATTCCTGCATACACTTTATGCAAAGCTTTCATAGCTTTTTGGGCTTTTTCATCTGTCGAATAACGAGCCATGACTGTTCCTTTTTCACCTACCATTGGCACATATGCTCTTATGATATTTCCAGTTCTGCTTAATGATGTGATTTCATAAGGAACATCAATTTCCCCATTCTGACTTGCTAATCTCATTCCTACTCACCTCCGAAAAACGTTTCTCTCATATCAACAGGCTTATATTTTTTATGCATTAAAGCTTTGTTCTTTCTGGCTCCCTGTGGGTCATTGCAGACAAATGATTTGCATATCTCCGGTCTAACAGGGTAGATTGAACATTTCTCTTTTGCCTTATCGTCCATCAGAAACGGACAGGTTAAATCCATTAATGAAGCAGTGAAATTATGTCTGCATTCCTTGATATGGTGTTTGCGAATGTACCACTTAATCTGTTTGATTTCCTTGGATGATATCGGTATAAAATTTGAACAACACGAACCGCATTCTGAACATTTCCCATCTACCGTGAAATCATAAAGTCCGCTGTTCATATTGCTTACAACTTCTTTAATTGTTTCAATTACACTGCTGCTCATATCAGTTTTCCTCATTCACAACAATGCCGCCATGGATAATAACTCTCTTTCCGTCCGAATCATCAAAGTAAACTTCGTTCTCGGATTCGGAAACATCAAACTTCCCAGACCAGGACTTGATTTTACCGCCGTTGTAATCGTAAACAGTTACGGTACGGTTCAGACCGCCGTCAATATCACTGGACAGTGATTTTAATGATCTGCTACAGGAAGAACAACCACTAAACATTGTGATTGCTATAACCCCTGTAATCAATACTGCTGTCTTAATACATTTATGCTTCATTAGTTTTCTCCTTTACTCTGTGAGTTGAATTATTAAGTTCAGTATGTTTAATACAATACTTGCAAATAACATTGGTTCTGCTTCTTTGGATTTAATAGCATAAACAAAAGTCCCTACCAAATAGAAAAACGCTATTGCAAACAAGATAATAAGCACAATTGTGTGAGCTGCCATCCTACATTTCCTCCTGGCTCATAAATGACGGAATTTCTGTTTCCACTGGCTCTGCTGCCGGAACTGGTTCTTTCTCTGCCGTTTTTACGGTTTCGGCTACGGTTGGCTGCTTTGGCTTTTCTTCGATTGCTTCTGGCTGTGGAATGAATTCTTCTGTGTTTGCATTCTCACTAATTTCATAAGCAACGTCCTGTTCAATAATATCCTGCTTTGGAATATTCTCTGTATTCTCGTCAGCTTCCTGTACAAAAACATCACCGTGGCTGTTGATGATCTGCTTTAATGCACGATTGATGACTGTTTTCTTTGCCATCTGGTCAGTAAACTTCTGGTGTGTGCCATTTCCGTCCTTTTTATAGCCAAACCCCTGTTTCCAAGCCTGCTCAATCTGTTTCATGTTCATAACTTCCAGGTGCTTTGAGCCATCTTCCATTTGAACTACCGCATATGCGCCAAGAATTTTATCATTATCAATATTCATAAAGTCCTGTTCATGGGAATCCAGTACCTTATTTCCATCTTCAATGTGGTATTTGAATTCATCACCATCATAAATGACTTCCGCATGAATATCTTTCATACCATATCTTCTTGCTATTGTAATGTTTCCGAAGTAAGACCTCTGGAACTGGCACTGATTTCCGTAAGAAATAAAATATCCTTGCTTTTTCTGAACTGAAAGTCCTAGTGTCGCCATGTTCATAAGGCTGTTTGCAATGCTTGTGGATGTGCAAGATTCCAGAACTGGTTTATTATTTCTGTCTTTTGTTTCTTTCAGAATCAGATATGCCCCCATGAGCGCATTGCTGAGGTTGTAGTCTTTTGGGAACGAAAGACCATATTCGCATTTTTTTTCAAGCTGCTTAACCAATCCATCAATGAATGAATTGTTGATTACGATTGCCGCCTGCTGTTCTCCTGCTGTTGCTAACTGTGCTTTATTTGCCATAACAATTCTCCTTTTCTATTAATCACAATAAGTTCTATTACAAAACGGACATCCTGTAATTAATTCCTTTGATGCTCTCTCAACAGAAATTCCATTCCGCTCTTTTCCGCTTCTTGTTCGTCCTTTTTCAGAATAGATATTCTGTCCGCAACTGAAACATTTTCCACTATGCGGTGCAAAATGCGGATAACCTTTTTCGGCACAATATTTTTCTTGTGCTTTTGTTGCTTTTGAAATGTCGTAAGTTTCTGCCATTTTAATTCTCCTTTTCTCTCTTTATTTGGATATTTTGAAATATTGCTCAATTATTTAAAGTTCTGCGTTATTAAATCCCGAACAATTTCAGAAACCTTTCTGTCTGTCCTGGTTGCTTCCTGTTCAAGCTTGTACATAGTCTGTTCATTTACCCTCACAGCAATAGTGTGGGGCTTTGGATCTGTTGTTGGTCTTCCTGATGACATATAATCTCCTTTTTGTTTTCTAGTTGATAAATTGTGCTTAGAACCATTTTTTTAGTTTCTTCACACATAGGTTTTGACATTTTCTTACCAAGCCATCCAGGGGCATACCCCATTGCTTTAGACAGTTGGTATGATCTTAAATTTTTTTCTTTCATAAGTAATCTAATATCTTTGTTCGGTACTTCACGTTCCAATGATTGAGCATCCGCTTTTGAATTCCATGTTATTCTTTTTATTTTAAGAGGATCTCCTGTTGACCGAAAACGGTTATAGTGCAAATCACAATACCCTAGTTCTTTTACATACTTTCCACACCCTTCAACTTTACATATACTTCTTTTTCTTGGGTTTGCAAGCATATATTTTCTTAGAGATTCACCATGATTTAATGCGCTTGCACACTCTCTACTACATGTAACACTTTTTCTCCGCTGAAATACTTCATACGTTTTTCCACATACAGGGCAAACTCTATATCTTTCTTCATAGGACATTGGAATATAAATTCGCTTATTTGGATTCTCTTCTTTTATGTCTTTGCCTTGAGCAAAATATAATTCGCACCATTTTAAAGCAGCTAGCTTTTGCTCTCTATTTGTAAAATGCCATTTATTAACAGTCAAAAGATTAAGCACTTTCCTATCTGTTAAATACAGATTTGATATATCGCAATTTAAACTGTTATTATCAAGGAAAACAATAATTTTCCCTTTTGGTATTTTCCCGTGATGTTTTTCCCAAACAACATGTTGTTTCATTTTATAATGCTGATGTTCTGATACATTCTTGTCATTATTTATTCTCACCATAATATAGTTTCCGCTTATATGCTCTGAACCAATTTCTGGCGGTGGCAAATTCCTTTTAATTCTATTGTCTGTGCAGTACATTTCTATCTGTTTTCTGGTTTTTCTTTCTCCGAATTTTTCATTAAATTTTCTAGTGGTTTCCTCATACGGAAAAAGCGGAAGTGTTTTTTGTAAAAATTCCTTTTGTTCTTTTGAAAATATACTGCCGCGCCCATCACAATCAATATATCCATGACGTTTTAATACAGAATGAAGATTTTTCCATTTTTTCGATTCCCCGAATGTAAAATTAAAAATATCTGTCATTTCTCTATAAGAACCATGCTTTTTGCAGTTTTTTTCTAACCACTTCAATTGCTCTTCTGTGTATCCACGCATACTTATTCTTCACCAACCATTTTTGAAATAATACTTTCTTTTCCAAGTTTTCCGTCAGAAATCAACTTATCCGTTCTAAGAACAACATCTGCATTGTTAATCATCTGTTTTGCAAGTCTAGCAATCATATCCGATTTTTCGTTTTCTTTTTTTGCTTCCTCGCTTGTAACATCCATACTATTTGTTAATTCAATTCTTTCTCCTAAAATTTTTTGTAATTCCATTAATGTCATAATGTTTCCCCCTAACTGATTGTTTTAAATTTCTTTTATCATCAAATCCCCATCCGTCACTCTCAGAATAATCATCTGTCTGTCTAATACAGGAAGTCGCTCGACATTTACGGATTCGCTATCGTCAATCCAAACCGGCAAATTCAGCCCATTCATTTCCTGCAATCCATTCAGCAAATCGACCTCACAAAGAATCTTGTCGGAATGATTCAATCCGCTGTTGTAGTCGATTCCATTACAGATCATCTTGCAAGTCTCCACTGGGTTCCCCTCAATCGTGTAATCAAGGAAGCTGAACTGAAAATGATGGAAAAATGGATTGATTTTCTCTGCCAGTGCCTTATTCTTCTGGATTGAGAAGTTAAGAACGGTATCAATGTTCTTTTCAATATCAGCTTGTACCTGTCCAAGGCTTTTCAGTTCCTCATTCAGTTCGGCTACTCGCTTTTCTTTCTCTGTGACTGCTGCCTGTGCAATCTTAATGTCTGCATCCACATTGGAAATCTGTTTCATAACATTGCTGATCTGCATTCTTAATTCCTGTTTCTTTCCAGGAACATCATCAAATGATTTCAGTTTCTCTTCAAGTTCTGCAATTCTCACTGTAACTGCAAGATATTCTTCATCATTTGTCATATCTACAGATTCTGGAAGCTCCGTAAATTTGGACTGTTCTTCCTCAATCTGCTTAGTGAGTTCAGCAACTTCATCCTGTGCCGCACTGATTTCAGACTGTAATTTGTTGATTTCCTCGTTAGTTTTCTTTAATTTTGCAGCGGAAGTATTTCCAAGGTCGCAGACATATTTAAGCTTTTCCTGCTTTTCCGATTCAAAGGATTCTTTTACTTTCAACTGTGCTTCAATTCTGGCTTTCTTTTTTTCTTCAAAGGAAGCTTTCAATTCGGCAACCTGTTCTTCTGGCAGTTCTTGTCCACAGGTAGGGCAAATGGTATCAGAATCATTGAATGTTTCAGCTTCAATAGCTTTCAGTTCAGAATCATCCCATTCCATTTCCTTGATTCTTGGATAGTCCTGTCTGGCTCTATCCAAGTCGGCTTTTGCCTGTTGTGCCTCCCTTATGTGGTTGTCTAGTTCCATTCCAATAATACGAATGCTTGATTCCTTTTCTGATTTTTTTAACCTAAGTTCGGAAACTGTATCAGAAATGAATTTTTGTCTGGCTCTTAACCATTCATTCGCCTTGCTAACCAGACCATCCCTGGAAGATTTCAGTCCTCGGATTTCATGCGAAAGACTGTCATAGCCTTTTGATGAATCTTCAAGAATCTGTTCCTGTTCTTCCAGTTCGGAAAGCTGCGCATTAAGCTCCTGTTTTTTGGATTCTAGGGAGGAAGTATCTTCTGCTTCAACGCTTCGATTGGTTTCATATGCAATCTCCGTGTTTTTGGCATCCACCTTTTTTTTCTGTGCATTCAGTTCCTTTCGGAGCTTTTTCAAGGTATCCTCTACGGAATGCCCCTTTGTGATTTCTTCCACATGAGCGTACTGTGGATTCTCTTCCATAAACTGAGCAATGTCGAAACCAGACATTTTTTCCAGTACCTTCCTGGATTCTGCGGTTGACTTCTGCAATGTATCCAGAAATGGTTTTGGATTACTACACATCAGAAGCGTTGAAGGCTCTGCTATTGATTGAATGAACTCGGTATAATCCTTTGATTTAGCCGGGAATCCGTCAATTTCATAAGAAGTTTCATTTCCATCGAACACCTCTTCAGACTGTCCTCTTGGTTTTCTCCATTTCTGCTTTGTGATTTTTCGGATCACTTTTTCTTTCCCATCAATCGCAAGTGTAAGCTCTCTTACAACATCAACCTTTGGCACTTCCACGCCATTTTCTTTTCTGCGAATAGAAGTCGGTTCTGTGCCATTTGCCATCTTTCCTGTCAGAACGTCCAAATATGCGTCCTGCAATGTGGATTTTCCTTCTCTGTTTCTGCCAGAAATCTCTGTTCTCGGAAACAAATCTACAGACTTACTTGGAAACTTCTTGTAATTCTCCAAGTAAATTTTTTTTACTTCCACTTTCATGCTCGATTATCCTCCCTATTGATACCTCATATGCGGTTCTGATCTCTACTTCATCACCAGATAATTTTTTATGATAAATCCGGCTCTGGATTCTTCCGATTATTTTTACGAAATCTCCAACCTTGAAATCAGCAGCTTCTCTGGCTTCTTTCCGCCATGCTATACATGGGATATAATCTGTTCTTCGTAAATCATATTCGTTGCAAGCAATCATCAAATCACAGATTTCTTTTCCTATTGGTGTTTTGCGGTAAATAGGCGGTTTGCAAAGATAACCTTCCAGAATGATTTTGTTTTCACCTTCTGTGCTCCCATCACCTTCTCCACACCAGATTGTTTCCGCTTTGATTTCAAGAATCAAATGTGACTTTCCACTTTCATGTTTGTTTGAAGAACTGTATCTCCCTTCAACATAAGCGTGTTTTCCAATCTTTAAACCTTCCGTCTGCTTTTCTTTAACAATTACTGGAAGCAAATCTACGTTTCCACTGGTACGCTTTGCACCAATATAAAATCTTGCGAATTTTTCTCCGTCCTTGAAAAACGTTCCTGGCTGAATGTCCATTATTGCGCCAAATATCTGAACTTCATTCTTATTATTCTTCATCCTCCAATTTCTCCATTTCTTTTACGGAAATCTCATATACACTTTCCGTTTCTTCTCCATTAACATAAACATCACGGCTCATTAACCTGCCAGTTACTTTAATGTAATCATTCCTTTTAACGTCTACCGCCAGATCAGCACCTTTTCCCCATAAAGTACAGCGAGTAAAGTCGGATCTTTCTGAAAAATCTCTTGGAATTGCCACGAAAAGATTTGAAACTTTCCTGTGCGTTACTGGTGTAAGTTTTGCATATGGTTCTTTCGTGCAACTTCTGGAAATAAACTCTACTTCGTTTATATCACCCTCCGGAACCTGTTCTTCCAGGATTTCCACTTCGTCAGCTGCAATATAATTAACATTGTGGTGCTTATTTGGATTTTTAGAAATGTCCATGCTTCTGATTGCTCCTGTTACCACAACTTCTTTTCCGTTATAATCATTGTCACGTACAATAGAATCTTCTATAACGATTGGGAACATATCTACTGCACCACTTTTGCGAATAACTGTCAGCATGAATTTGTAATAGTATCTTCCGTAATGTTCGTGGCTGAATACTATTTCCCCGGCTCTACCGGATAATCTTACTTTATTTAATCTTTGCATTTACTTTTCCTCCGTTCCTAATATAATAGGAAGAAACACCATTGAGAATAAGACGGTTGATACGAAGAACACCTCGATAGCATCAAATGATGTAAACATCCATGTGATTGAGAAGATTACTGTAAACATCCCTATTCCTACAAATATTTCTCCTATTGTCTTTACCACCTCTTTCATTTTGTCCTCACTTTCTTCTGGATGTGGTTACTGCAAGTGCAGCTGCCAGAATAGCGATAATTACATTTCTTGCCATCAGCTTTTCTTCCAGATCAGCAATGATTTCACTGGAAAGTGGCTGATTTTCGCCATTTTTTTGCATAAAAAGTCCTCCTGTTATATTTTTGTTTGTCAAATACAGGAGGTTGTGTTATAATAATCCTGTATTTAACTAACTCGTTCTTAGTTAGATACCGTCCTGGTTGGTGTGTCCGCACCTTCCAGGGCAACTTAATCTACTTTTGTTTTTGGTTCTTCTTCTACATCAAGCCCAAGCATTCTAAATGCCATTTTCTTTGTGAAATCATAATCGTTCACGCTATTCGCCCAAGCTTCAAATGCCTTTAACCTTCCAACCAGAAGTGCGTATTCCTCATTGGCGTTCTCTGGAATATAATCTGTGCTCTTAGTTTCTCCCATGCTTAGTCTTGCCACTCAAAATGTGATCAAACATACTCACATCGAGATAATGCGGATTCTCACGAATACCGCTTACTGTTTCTTCGTGTATGTTTTTAAGTAACCGAAGTTATCTCTACTCACAGATCCTAAGTACACTCCACAGTCGTTAATTCCCGAAATAGCCTTCGGTACATACTTACGCTTGCGAGATCATGCAATTTCGTAAGTCTTAGCATCCCTCAGATTCAGTGCTGCATTGAAATCTCTGTCTTCAGTATAACCGCATACACATCTGTAGATCCTGTCCGAAAGTTTCAGATCTTTTTTGATACATCCACAACAATGACAGATCTTTGAAGATGGATACCACCTATCAACTACCCTCAGTTCGATTCCATATTCTGCACATTTTGCTTTCAGTTTCATCCGGAATTCATAGAATTTTTGTGACGCAACTGCTTTTGAGAGATTCCGGTTCTTCATCATCCCGGATACGTTCAGATCCTCAATCGTTATGTGAGACGGCTTGGTTTTCACAATCTCAGATATTGCCTTATTTATATGATCTGTACGGATATTTTCCATCCGGTGATAAATTTTCTGTACCTTGAGCTTTTGTTTTCGTATATTTGCTCTTTGAGTGAACTCTCCTTTCTTTAAATTTTCAGATTTGCGGGAAAGCTTTCGCTGTCCCCGTCTTAATTGTTTCTCAAGTTTTCTGATCTGTGCGGTTTTATTGATATTTCTGTATATAGTTCCATTCGACACAATAGCCAGATCCTTAATCCCCAGATCGATCCCGATCCCATCACTGAAATTTTTACCCACTTCCGGTGCTGGTACTTCGATAAGCGCAGAAACATAATATCTGCCTGCTTTCATAGAAACTGCTCCACTTCGGATCACATATCCATCCTTAGATGTCGGGAGATACCCTTTTTCTTTCAGCCTTACCCATCCAAGTGTAGGAATCTTGATCCTGTGCCTTTCGCAAAAACAGTCTTTTGGATTATTCCTTACAAAATACATTTTCACATCAGATCTTCCTTTTTTCTTATATCTTGGAAAACCGCTCTGATGATGAAAAAATCTTAAAAACGCTGTGCATGCATTTTCGATCGCATTCTTTACTGATTTGGAACTGACCTTTCTGATCCATGAATATTCTGGATGATTCGGAAGATACTCATTATTCAGCCATACACTGAACGCCTTGCCACTCATAAATCTTTTGCCGGCATCATAACGTTCTTTATTATGAAACAGGTAAAAATTATAAATATATCTGCATGTGCCGATTGTCTTATGTATTTTGGTCTTCTGCTCTTTGGTAGGGTCGATCTCTGTCTTGAAACTCTTCAGCAATCTACTTGTCCTTCTGACCGAATAATAACGAAAGCCCAGCTGCTCCAATTAACATTCCTACTAAACCAGGATCTTTCATAGCTTCAATAAACCGCTTGCCAAGTTCTTCTTCGATCATAAGGCCATGCTCGAATGAATGTCTAAGCCGCTCTTTTACTTCTTCCTCTTCTCCACCATTTTTTACGAACATCTCTTTAATTTCATTGGTGATAACTGCATACTCTGAAAGAATATCAATCCCTTTACCAGAAATATTAACTAAGCCGTTTTCAAATTTAATCATTGTTTTTCCTCCCTATTTTCTTTTATTATCTCCCTCTGAATGGTATAATGTGTTCAGAAAGGAGGTGTGTTAAAATGTTTCTCAAATTAAAAGTTTCCTGTACTTGTCATTGTGATTACTATATAAGCGAAAGAATAAGTACAGAAAAGGTTGTGTGCCCGAATTGTGGAAAGGAGCATCCTTATTCTCATAAAATAATTTCAATGCTTCATACCGCAAATGAGATTGATGATGGTAATGTTCCTGGAGCAGAAACCATAAAAACTTCCGTTATTTCCGAATGGGAAGATGTGACTGAGCGTCAATAACAATCTTCATGTACTCCAAAAAACCTTTTGCTTCAGTAGCGGACAGACCGCATTCGGCAATTTCATTTTTTACTTTCTCTACAAGGTCGCTTGCCTTCTGTCCGTTTTTGCGGCGATATAACTGATACATTTTAGAATCATAATCGTATAACCTTTCAGCAACGTAATCATCTGCTAACATTCTTTGTTCACCTCCCCTATTCAATAATTGTAAGATCTTCATCCACCGCAAATGGTTCAGTAACAAATATTCCATCTTCTTTAAAGAGAAGATCAATTTCAACATGTTGCTTATTTGCACACTTCACAACAACTACATTCTCATTTTCTTCTTTGGTATGTGTGAACAAAATATCTGCAATTTCAAAACCTACAAGAGAATGAAAAATTTCTGGATTATCTCCATAAAATTCGTAGCTTTTAATATCTTTCACTGTTTTACCCTCATTTTCTTTCTGAATTAATATCATAATTGCAATCGCGAATCTGCATTTTTGTATTTGTACACGGTTGCCATCCCTTGATGTACTTCACAGCTTCCTCATATCTTAATTTTGGAATGTTGTTTCTTGCGTTTACACCGAAATAAGATTTCACATCTCGATTACATTCTGCGAATACTTTCTTTCCGATTTCTGAATAGGCATTGGAATTCTTTCCGCCTAGCACTTCAATAACCACTATTGAAACCAAATCCCCAAGATATTTTTGCTGACCATAGTCAATTGTCATTGTGTTTTCAAGTTTTTCGATTCTTTCCTCATGGTCTGCTGTACCCTGGGCGAGAAGTTGAATTTGTTCGGCAACTGTTAATGGTTTTCGAGATCCTTTATCAAAATATTCATCTACCAATCTGTCATATACTTCCCACGCTTTATCGGTGTTCAGAGACTTAGCGTGGAGAAATGCTCCTTTTTCTGTCCAGAGGTAGAGTTTATTGATTCTTGACGATTCATCAAAATGATGATTCGTTTTAAATATCTTCAATTCTTCACCTTCAAGACAAATAAAATGCTTTCCTTCGATATATCTCTCTTTATTTCTATTGAAATTATTTGAGATAACTTTTACGTCAGCTTCATATGCTTCCGCAATCTGCTGTGTTGTAAGAACCCGAACATTCTTATATTCTGTTACTGTTAATTCGTTCATTATTCTCCTTTCTGTGATATAATCTCCTTTAGGAAGGAGGTGTTAATTTGAAAAGCTTTGATGATTTTTTAAAAACTGTTGACATGGAAAAACTAATCACCCCAACAGTTAGCACGATCGAAAATACAGATAATTTTGTAACTGCCATTACTGTATTATCTACCTCGATTGCCGTTAATCTTCTACGTCAGTATCACGAATGGATTTCTGAACAGCAGAAGTAATTCCATCAGAAACGCATTTTGAAATACTTTTCCCATCAATATTAGTTTCAAAAATACGTTTCTTTTTAGAGGGCTCCAGGATATTATGAATAGCTTGGAGCTCTTTCAAAATAGCGCAAAGAACGTTATATGTATTACTCATATTCGCCCCTCCTTATGAATTTTCCTCTCAAACCGCTTCCAGATAAGCCAAATCTTTAACTGTCTCCAATCTCTTCTTGCAGTCTTTGTAGATTTCCTTATAATGTTTTCCTTGCATGATTCCGAGATCAATTTCATGTAAGATAATATTTTCCATCAAGGACAGGTTGTTGAGTTGCATTACCGTAGCTTCATCTCTCTTATTGATCCCCGCCATCTTGTTTGCTAATTTGGAATATGTCATGTAAAGCATTTCTGCATGACTGCTTCCCTGTACTTTGGCGTATTCAACAAGTTTCTGAATGGTATCGGTTTCTGCCTTTCTGGTAAGTTTGCCGGCTTTTCTGGTTTCAACCCAAACCTGGGTTGATTTCTCACGAATGAAATTCTCCATCTGGTTAAAAGCTTTTATGTATTGCAATTTCCATTCAAGGGCTTCTTTTCCTGTAAATCCCATTACCAGTAAAGAAAATCCATCCCTATTCATTATATAAAATGGATAAGTCTGTTTATTTTGAGGATGTACATAACTGCTTTTAATAAATAAGGGGTCTCCACCATTTTGAGCACACCCTTTTCCAATCAAATCAGAATACATTCTTTCAATTTCGGAAATGAGTTTGTCATGTCTTTTCCCAAATTTCTTAGCCACCTGTAAACTATCACAGACAGCTTCTTCATTACGAAGATAAACTAAATCGTCTATGATTTTCCTCCTTTCTTGTGTTATACTCCCTATAAGAGGGGAGGTGATGATTATTGGTATTTAATGGTTTCTGCGATAAGCAGAACAAAAATTATTCCATTGAAGCTTCTCTCATTAATACTGGATCATTGGATGATTTGACGCCTAATTACACAATAGGTCGAATTAAGTGTAATTATGCAAGCAAAACTGGATGTTGTTCAAATCCGAAACAATGTTCCATTTTAAAAGCTTCAAAATAATTCTGTTTGGCTCTCTGAAAAATGGGAGCCTTACTCTAGTGAAAAAGTCATCATCCGTGGATTATCTTTAAATTTTATACCCTCAATTTCACCTACTCCATTTTGATTAACTTTCAAAAATTGTAAATCTGTAGATAAATCAAAAGCATTCAGATCAATGGAAAGTATAGGTTCTGAATCTCCAACTCCCTGTTTCAGCTCAAAACTTCTTACGCCTTCGAGTTTGTGACCATCCACAAGGATTTCTGTAAATATTCCACATTCGCCATTTACTTGCCGGATTTCGATTTTTGATGTTTTCATTAATCTCCTTTCTGTTCTAAATCAACAGTTTCTTTTTTATCTGTTTTTTGTTCCAGACTGTTATCAGAAAAACTTTCCACTTTCCCAAGAATGTAGCCTTTATCAAATTCCGACATCTTAGGAATTGCTTCTTTCAGCTTTTCTACGATTTTTTTCTTTCTCTGACATTTTCTATTTCGTCTCCTTTCTACGCACAATATTTAATTTCGTATTCAGTTACAATCTTTGAGAAAATCTCTCGCAGCTTTTTATCGTCATCGATAACATCCATTTTGTTTAGTGAATTAATCTCTGTTTTGGTGCAACCATTTTCAGCCATGCGTTTTCGCTTATTTCTTAATCTTGTATTCAGATCACATCCAGCCCGGCGTTCCAATTCTGTGTACATTTCTGTTCTAAGCATTTTAAACTCTGCTCCGGCACCTTTTTGTATGCGATTGAATTTAGAATTAATTTCTGAACGCCAGTTATCAAATACAGGCTTGACCGCTTCTTTGATATTCTCTGTTGTCGCAACTGCCTTATCTGCGGTTTCTTTTGCAAGTGCAATCTGCCGGTCTCTTTCCTTATCGGCAAGTTCTTTCTCTACCATTTGTGAAAGTAGCCCCTGTAACATTTGAAGTTCTGGTGATAATGCCCTTTTTACAGTTTCTTTGGTTTTAAAGTACCCATTTACAAGCTGTCTCTGAACATCCCACGCTAAATCGTCTGTGAAGGACTTTACTAACATTAGATAACCCTGTTCTGTAATAAGCGCATAATCAGAAGTTGCCTTGTCTGGAATGTCAAAAATTTTGGTACGACGAATTTCGTCGGCGCTTACTCGGAAGAAATCTTCGCTCTCGATAAAGCGCTCTCTGTTGGTTCTGAAATTTCTGCTTGCCGTTCCGTCTGGTCTGCCGTGAACTGCATCAATATCTTTGAATGTAACTACTCTCTGACCGTTATACTCTTTTATTGAGATATCCGAATTTCCAATATGTACTAACTGGTTCGTGTTTATCACTCCTTTCTTAATCTGATTTTCAATTTCATTTTGTGTTGAAAATATTTTTCCTACATGTTAAAATTCTTTCATACCCAAATAATGGGCAATGAAAGGAGTTGTTTGCTTTGACCAAACTTTTGAATTTGCCCTGTTCCTTATTGTAGGTCGCAAGCAGAGTGAACTGCGTTACCAAAGTACGTTAAGCAATTTCGTTCACCGTATTGAACGAAATTCCTACATTCGCCAACTAATGGGCAGCTAATCTTTTTTTACTCAATCGCAGAACTAAAACTGCGTAAGTGGCGAAGTGTTTCAAGAAACATTTGGTGCTGCTTATGTGACTGAACAAGTGCGTTCAGTCTGCAAAACACATAAGGTAAACAAATTTAGGCAAGAACTGATAGGACAGCACTCCTGTCAGTTTTTTGCTATTCTTCTTTAAACAGATATTCCAGATCATATTCTGGGAAAAGTTCCTTTTTAGAAAGGACTGCTTCTGGATATGTAAAAGGTGTTTTTCCCTTTATCTTGTTCTGAATAGTCCTTTCATCAACACCAAGAACCTTTGCAAACGCTCTGATTGTAATTCCTTTGTCATCAAGAGCTTTTTTTAAATGAATTAACATTAATGCCTCCTGTCGCATTATTGCGACTACTGTGTAAAAAAAATATCTATTGCTTCTTCCCTGCTTAAAGGAACTGCGCTTACAATTCCGTGAATTTCACCAATTGTAAACTTTTCGCCGCCATCTTTCAGCTTACGGTAAAAAGTGCTTCTATCCATACCAATTGCGCTTGCAACAGCTTCTTGTGTATTTCCATGTTCAACAATTTTACCTTTAAGCCTTGCTATATTTACAACCACAAGCGTTACCTCCTTTCTAGTAGCATTAATGCGACTTTGTGATTATATATTACATCTTGCAGTCGCATTTGTCAATATAAAAAATCGCATTTTTGCAATTATTTTTGTTGCATTTTCGCAACATTAATGATATTATATATTTCAGAAAGGAGGTGTACAAAATGTCGAAAACTGGCGAACAAATAAAAAAGAGAAGAAAACAGCTTGGTATGAGCGCTGATGAACTTGCTGAAAAGTTGGGCGTATCAAGATCTACTATATTTAGATATGAAAAAGGAGATATTGACAAGGTACCAGCAGAATATGCAAAGCCATTGGCGGATGCGCTCTGCACTACTCCAGCATATTTGATGGGATGGGAAGATAATTTAGAAACTGAAACAGATTTTATCCCCAAACTTATGACTGACACAATATCTGTAGAGCATGTTAAGCTACTGCTTGAACTAAGTGACACTGATAAAAAGAGTGTTTTCGACATGATTGAATTTCTTTATAAAAAGAGCAGGGATTAATTCCCTGCTTTTTTAATATCCCCATTGGTTTTTAAATGAAATAATCATATTGTATAAAAATTTCATAAATTTTTCACTATGTATTTCTTCTATCATCTCAATAATTTCTTTCTTGTAATCCACGTAAATCCCTCCCAATATTGCAAACATATGTTCTTATTTATTAAATTATATCATGTTTTCATAACCATATACTGGGATAGAATTGTTTCCGCTTAAATCTTTCCTGGCAAACTGATTTATTCTGATTTTTCTATGAATTATAAGTTTTTTTGTGTAAATATTGTGATTTTTGCTTTTCCAAATCGTAATAATAATAGATAGAAATAAAGGGGCTGGATGCTTGTCAGTGAGGGATTTATAGCGCTCATGGACAACCTGTTTTACCTCTGCTTTTGCAATTGCGATAGTTTTACCCCTCCCAAAGATAATACTATGCTCCGAGCAGAAGTAAACATATTGAATCAAGAGCACATGCACGAATATCAGTATAAACACAATTATGATTTTTTTATGTTTCTCCATGAATCCATCCCCTTTACACTATCATCTTAATGTATTACAATAACATTGTATCAAAAAATATACAATTACACAGGAAATGGCGAAATTAGCACCTCTGGTGGCGAATTTTACGTGAAAAGAGATGATTTGAATGAGAATTGCAATATGTGATGATAGCGAAATCCAGATTGATATATTTATGAATCGGATTAATAATTTTCTCAAACGAAATGGTGATGTAAAAGCATTGATTACTCCGTATGATAAAGGGCAGCCACTTATTGACGATGTGGCAGATGGCGAATGGTATGACATTGTGGTTTTGGATATCGTTTTGAAAGAAGAAAATGGAATTGAAGTCGCAAAGGAATTGAGATCAAATGGCTATAATGGAAATATTATTTTCTGGACAGCCCACAAAGAGTATGTTTTTGAAGCTCTTGATATACTCCCAGTTCATTATATTATAAAAGGCTCTGAAAATGGCAGAATGTATAGGGCTTTCAATCACGCTCTTAAGCATATCCATAAAAGCACTCTTATGATAAAAGGAAAAGACTTTATTCATCGGGTGGAATTTCAAAATATAGAATATATTGAGAGCCGAAACAAATACATCATTATCCACTGCACTTGCGGTATTGTTTATACGGAACGATGTAAACTGTCTGATATTGAAGAATTACTGGATTCCAGATTTTTAAGATGCCACCAAAGCTACATAATAAACATGGATGAGGTAAAAGAAATAAACGATTTGTTCCTTATGTTTTCTGGGAATACTGTGCCGATCAGAAGAAAAGACTTTGCGAAAATAAGAAACGAATTTGAAGAATATACAACATTTAAGTAGCTCCCGGGAAAGCCCCGGGAGTGTTATTATTTCAGTAATTCATTGACTTTTTTTTGCACTTCTGCGTAGTTGTAGCCAGCAGCTTCCAGGCGGTCACGTCTATCTTGTCCATTTCCCCATTCGCCATTGATTACTTCTTTTGCAACCTGGGCTACACTTTTCTTTGTTGTCACGGAATACACTGCTTTTCCGTTCCAATCAAAAACAGAGTAGCCGGCTTTGCAAGCCTTCTTCGCATTTTTCAGTGACTTGTAAGCCCCGATCTGGCTTTTGGAGTCCTTCCATGTATTACGGATGCGGTAATACTTATCAACCTTTACAGTCGGCTTTTTGGTTGGCACTGTCACGGTTTCACTGGAAATAAGCTTCTTGAATCTATCCCAATCATCCTTTCCACGGATAACGGATGGACAATTCTTAGCGCACACATCGTAGTGCTGCACAACTCGGCTTGCTGGGATTCCGTATTTCTTCATAAGCTGCTTGCACACATCAACGGTATTCTGGAATGCTTTTTCGTAGTTATATCCGGCATTCATGCACATTTCAATTCCAATAGAGTTGTGATTGTTTACAGTTCCAAACAGTTTACCGCCGTAATTTACTCCAACGTGCCATGCTCCACGATTGTACGGCAAAGCTTGATATGCTGATTTATCGTCCACGAATACATGGGCTGAATAACCATGAAAATTGCCATTATGCTGTGCTGTGGCGTGTGCTTTGGCATCTGCTGTCTTGGCGGTATTATCTGTATTGTGAATGACAATATACAGAGGTGTTTGTCCTGCGTAGCTGTTGTTGTTGCTGATTAATGAGGCGTTGATATTCATGTATGTTCTCCTTTCATGTTGAGGTTAAAAAGTGTATAATAAAAAGCACCCCATTTGGAGTGCTCTTTAGCATATCCATCTATTGTGCCATCGGCGCAATCAATGCGCTAAATGGAAATATGAGTGAACAATAACCAGAATCATTATATCCACCACCATAAGAGAAAAATACGTAAGCACCATAATCTTCAAGCTTTTTAGAGAAAGTTTTTATAGAATTTAAAACCGATACCGCACGGTTACTATTTTATATTTCATAAATCTTTAAGCCAACTTGAATATAACGATTGTACATTCACCAGATAAGCTAATCTTATATTGAAATGAAATGTTACTATCAGTATATTTCATTTCAATGGTGTTGTCGTAATCCACACCTTTAACAAGCGTTTCGATAAAAGAACCGTTCTGTGTCTGAATATTAACTATAGATAATGAACTTATCTTGTATCCTCCACCACGATAAGTTGAAACTAGATAAAGTCCCGAAGCAAGAGGAACAGTAACTAGTGTATTGCTGATTGTACCTTTGTGAAAGGGTTTCAACTTACCATTTAGTGCATTTATTGCCCCGATGATTGTCTTATTATTTGTCTCCAATTTTGAGATAACAGCCGTTGCCATTTTATCAACTACATAATCCCAAAACTTGCTCATTAGTCCACGTTTATTCGCTCTCGCAGTTGCGTCATACAGCATTACTTCGTCATTATCCGCTAACGTATCTTTTGATGTGTATTCTGTCCATTTCGGCATGTTGTTGTCCTCCTTTAATTATTGGTTTTGATGTTTGATCTGCTAAAAAAGAGGATGATTTCTCACCCTCTTTATACCGATTTGCTTAAAATTTTTTTGATTTCTGCAAGTTCTTCTTTAATGCTTTTTAATTCCGATTTTAATTCTTCATTTTCGGATTTGAGTTCCTTGATTTTCTCGTGATTGAATTTTATCATGGCGAACATGGATGGGATCATAATTCTGTAGTTCCAATCCTCTGGCTTTCCATCTGGCAAATGGTTTACTGCAATTGGAAAACGCCTTTCCATGTCCTCTGCAAGGAACATAGGCATTAACTTGTCATATCTGCTGTCGTTTTTATCGAGATATCCTTCTTTATACTTCGCCCAGACGACCTTTGTCCTATAGAGTTCTTCCAGCTCTTCTTCTTTAACCGTTGTCCGAATTGACTTATAACGCCAAGAAGATGATGGGACTTTAATAACCATTCCATCTGAATTAATACCCAAGTGTGTTCCGTCTGTAATATTTCCCATATTTTCAAGACAGAAAAAATTCGTAGCATCACCGAAACCGCTTAGTGGATTTCTGATTTTTACACCGCCATCAATAACAAATCCGTTTCCATTTGCTTTTAGATCAACGCCATTTATGGTTACCATGTTGTTTTTCGCATCAAGTACAATGGCACCGTTTGCAGAGGTTAATTTTCCATTTGTTTTATCAATCTGCCAGTTTCCAATTTCCCCAGTTAGTGACTTTACGCTTCCAGAAAATTCACCTTGGTTAAAATGAACGCCTGTATTGTCAATATATCCAACCTGTGTGCCGCTTGCATTCAGAATGGAAAGTAACCCATTTCCGTTATTTGAACCGCCAAGTTTCAATGTACCTCCATGTGCATAGGTGAATGAAAAATACAATTCTCCATTTTCCATGTACATGCCCTTTATTGCACCGTTGTTTGTAAGCATATTGAACACTTGTTCATTTGTGTAAGCATATTCAAGCTTTGGCATGTAAATATAGGTATCAAATTTTACGCTAGACCCAACTGATGATGTCAAGATTCTCAAACTGTTTAAACTATCATTTGGTAAGCTAGATAAAGTTGTTGTTACTTGCAGTCTTTTCCATTCAGTTGTAGTTTTAGCATTTAATATTGTTTTACTTCCAAGATACACATATACTTGTGTTGCAACACTAGTTTTTATCCAAAACGAAAAAGTATAATTTCCAGTAACTTTTATTGGCTTATAATTTTTCGTTCCAAATTGTGCTCCAGTTCCGTTTATTTTGATTGCATTTTTACCGCCATCTACATCCTGGACTCCATACTCATATGTATATGCATTTTGTGTAGACCAATAATCTTTAACGTTTTGTTCTGTTAGATAATAGCCTTTAATAATATTGTCCGATGTAATATCTTGGACTTGTTTTATAGCTTCTTCCTGTGCTATATCAGTAACGCTTTTATCTCCTAATGTAAACTGTGAAGCTGCTATTGTTACTGCACCAGTAGTTTTGTCAATAGCAAAAGTGGTCTTTCCATTGCTATCAACAACCTTAATACCTTTGGCTTGCACGTATTCTCCGTTTACATAGACATTTCCGTTTTCATCCAAGTAAATCCCCTGTGCCTTGCCGCCATTGGTTAGTTTGTTGAAAATATCGGCTTGTGTCTGTCCAGAAACTGCGGTGCTGGCAGAAGAATCTGCAATTTCCTTTACTGTTTTGCCTTGTAAGGAAAAAGTTTTTGGAGCTAGGATGACGTTTCCTTTGCTGTCGATTTCTAAGGTTACGTTTTTGTCATCATCAATGACTTTTAGCCCTCTACCGTTAATCCTCTCACCGGCAAGCAATCCAGCTAAAATGTATTTTGCATTGATATATACTTTTCCATCTTGAATATAGATTCCCTGTTCCGTTCCGCCTTTTGTAAGCTTATTAAACACTTCATCCTGTCCAAGACTGGTATCGTAATTATCAATTGCATTTTTGATATCGTCTTTGTCTGCGTACTTGAAGTCAATCCAATCGGATGCAGTAAAGTCACCATTAATACGATTTACAAAAGAAGTTTTGAGAGAAGCCTTTCCTTCACTATTAGTTGTTACCCACAAGTCGCCTTCGTAATATGGTGGTTTCGGCTGAACCATATAGACAGATGATTTACCGTCTATCTTGTCCAATAATTCATTTGGTATGGATTGTGGTTGCCAGATGCCAGATTTGTATATCCACTGTGTGTTATCAGAAGTATTGTGCCAAAGGTCGCCCTCATGCTCTGCTTTTTCTGATTCCCATATTAAAACAATTTCATTCCCGGATTCATCCAGAATCTTGTTTCCGTCAATATCACACCATGGATATTCCTCTGTTTTTGTCCATTTTACAGATGGATCGTTTGGCTGATACCAAGTCTCAATTTTCCCGTCTATCTGCGTCTTTAAAGAATTAAGTGAATCTTTAAAAACACCATTGATAAATAAGTCTAAAGAGCTATCGTCCGTATACTTTGAAGCCTTTTCCCAATCATCCACTGAATAAGAGCCGCTTGCTCTAGCAACTCTACATCTCATCAAGTCACCATTAGAGCCTTGTGTCCATAAGTCTCCAATGTCATAAGGTGGTTCCGGCTGAACGACGAATACTCTACGCTTATGATTTGCTGTGTCCTGTGCTTTTTCTGCAGCGGCAAGTGCTAACGTGATATCGGTATCTTGTACCAATTGCCACTTCCATGTTGCCCCATCTTGCATAAAACGGTAAGCATATCCCTTGGATTTCCAGTAAAACAAGTCACCCTCATGTTTCTTTCGTTCTTCGTTTGTAGTCCATCCAGAAGCCGGGATATTCTGTAAGGTTGGTTCATAGTCATAAAAAAAAGTCTCAATCTGTCCGTCGATTTGAGACTGTAAATTATTAATATCAGTTGTGTATGTATTGCTTATAAAATTATTTACTTCTGTTTCTGCTTTTTCCTTTGCAATCGCATTAACATCTTTTCCCTTGACTTGGACGGAATCCGCATTAATAACAACTCTTCCTGTTGTTACATCAACCAGGAAAGTTGTGTTTCCATCTTTATCAATAGCCTTAATGGTTCCTGTATTAATCCAGTCAGCATTAACACCTGTAGCAGTAAGAATTCTGGCAATCACATCACCATCAACAGTCATGCCACCATTCCAATGTTGTCCGCCATCTGTAGAAACAGCCCACGCTTCCGCAGTCATTTTCCATACAATATCAGAATCGGACAGCTGTGGCTTGTTATGAAGATAATAGATGTTGCTTCCGTCCGGCTGTGTTTCTACTGTCGTGTATGTTCCAGAAGATTCCGCAAGGCGCTGTGATAATTCTTCCAGTGCCTTTTCTCTGGCGGTACGTTCATCTTTTAAGTTCTTTTTGTTTTCAGCTTGCACCTGTTGGCTAAGTGTATACTGTTTCTGCTTATTCCTAGATACACTCTTAGCACTGCATTCAAGTTGCTCAAATACGCCTGGATTCAAAGTAACAGAAGTTAGGAAGCTCTTGTACTGTTTTCCATTTCTATCAGAAATCGCAATGGTGTCACCAGCTTCCCACGCAATATTGGTCAATGCGCCTGTGGTAAATGGTCTGAATTTCAGCCCCACGCACCTATCTGCGATAATCTGACAGATTTTCTCGCCTGTTCCTTCTTGAATCAACTTATTATCACTGATTTCGATAACATAGCCATATTTCCCCGACTGATATGTTTTCGCTTCATTTTGAGAAGAATTTTCAACATATTCTGTAACTTTTATGCCTGTTATTTCAACATCGTACAGCCATGGTGTGAATCCATTCGTATCTATGGCTGTAATACCCTTTTGCATAACAGTGATGATCTGTGCGCCAGTGGTATCTAAGATATCTTTCCCTTCAATATCTTTCCATGGAACTTCTTCCTTATTATAAAAATCGTCTGGCACTTCATTTTTATACCATCCAAGGCATAATCTACCGTATGCATCTGTTTTCGCCCACTGACAGCCCATCTGTGCTACCCATGCAATTACCTGTCTGAAGGTAATACTGCTATCATCTGGTCGATTCTGTATTATCAAATCATCATTATCAAACCTTGCAGATTGTAATGTAACGCCGCAGACATCGCAAGCATCTTGGATGATTTGAAGTCTTGTTGCCGGATAAGTCAGTTTACTATCAGAATAATCACGATCAAATAATCGCATGGAATCTTCGCAAGTTAAGCTAATAATAGCTGTGTTCTGATATGGCGCATCTGTTACTGTCATGGTACAGATACGGATTTTTTCAATACCAGTAGATAATTCAAGCCCAATATGGCAAACAACTCTCGCTCCGTCCCAGATGTAATCTGTGTACTTGCCAGAAAAGTTGTTGATCTGCAATGTCAGTTTATTTACGATAGCTGCGCCGATATCAAAAGAACCGCTTTGCGATACTGCATCCTCAAATTTAAAACCATTAGACCATAAATCTTTGTCGGTAATGGATAATGTACTTCCGTCTGTGAAGGTAAAATCTGCATATTTCAGATAGTTACGGTTCCCACTATTCTGTTGTTCTTTAAATTCCGTTGATAAATTTCGCATATCTTACCTCTCGATAAAATCAAAACTAAGTCCTTCCATGCGCTCATTGCCTATCCACCAACACTTAAAAGGGGATTCCCTGTCACCAACATAAAATGTTCTGGTTTCGTGCTTATTTGCAGATAGCAAGTCTGGATATGTGACCTGTATGTACTCTGGATTTACTGCCTGTATAATTTTGCAAGCAGTGTCCCAGTCTGGACCATTCCAACCCACAGACAGCTTTCGTTTCTGTCCAACTCTGTTTTTGTGCATGGTCGTATCGTCTGTTCTGCCAGATTCTGATGCCGATATATCCTGTAATCCCCATGTAAAAGAAGAAGGACAGGGCATTGCTACCCCATCCACTTTTAAAAATACTTCTGCCATATATTCACCTACCTAAATAATTAACTTTTTATTTTCAGTTAGATATGTGATTTCTGCAAATCGTTCAATCCTCTGTTTGCAATCTTTGTAAATTTCTTTATAGTGCATTCCCATTGACATATCAATTCTAATAGTTTGTAGAATAATGCTTTCAATCAGTGTTAAATTATTTAAATCAAAAACTGACAATTCATCTCGTTTTCCGCCTATAATGCTTTTAGCTAATCTCGTATAAACCAAATATAGTTTATCTGAATTTTTGCTTCCTTGTTCTCTTGCATAACTAACCAATAGCTTAATTACATCTGTTTCTTTCAATCTATTTGTTTTATTATCTATCCTGGTAGTATTCCATTGCTTAGATTGTTTTTCCAATAAAAACTTTCTCATGGAGTAGAATTGCCTAACCAGCTCTTTTTTAAATTTAACAACAACTTTTGAATTTCTTAAAAGAGTAATTATAAAAGTAGCTTGTTCTTCATTGAGAAAATATATTTTTTCATGTGTTGCGCCCCTATAATGTTCATGTTTTAGCACTCTAATTTCAAATCGGAGTGCTCCAAATTCTTCAATATCATTAGAATACTTAGAAATAATCGCCTGCACAGCTGAATGCTTATTTCCAGTTCCTTCTGCAATTACTTTGCTATTTGTAAAAACCTCATCATTTCTCAGCTCAACCAATTCGTACATACTTTTCCACCTTTCTTACGCTACTATTTTTTAGGCTGTGGAAAAAGGACAACGCAAAAACGCGCCCTCCTTTTTTTGGCAACAAAAAAGCGCCTACCCCGAAAGGTAAACGCTTTAAAAATTGCTTATTATGATTTTATATTTTGACACTCCCCACAGCTAAAGCAGGGGGGGGTTACGACACACTGGATAAAAAGCACTGGATATTTTAATCCAATACTCTACTTTATATTTTACACATATTGGCGGTATCATTCAGTATATTTTGGTATCATTCTATAATTCCTCCCAACACTCTAATCAACTTCTGCTTGCGGTTATACTTCAAAATCTCGGAAATCTGCCCCATCATATCATCCATCGTCATGTTGCTCTTCATGCTGTTGCAACGCTTACACGCCAGTTGCAGATTCTTAATATCATTGGTGCCGCCCCGGGACAACGGCGTAATGTGGTCGATTGTCATTTTCTTGAACTTGACAGGCTTACCGCATATCGCACATTTTCCGTTGCACTTGGCGTACACGCTCTTCTTCTGAAAGTCATTGAACTGGATTCTGTTTGCCATACGATCACGCTTTCTGCTCCATAGATTCAAGAGCCTTAAATTTCTGTCTTGCTTTATTGGCGTAATCACTCAAAATCAACAGTTTCATTGTCATAAATTGCTTGTTATATGCAAATTGCCATTTTTTCAGTTCGTCCATTTTTTCTGTGCTATTAAATCCATACTGTTCCATGAAATCGTCCAAAAGAAACTTGATTTTATCAATAGTGTCCTCTACTTCAAACATTGTGTTTTCTCTATCCATATTTTCTGACATCTTATTTTCCTCCTGTGTATCTCTGTAAAAATCTAATTATGCGATTTCTACTCTGTATGCAATCATCATTTCTTTAATCACACTAACGTAAATCTCTTTCAGCCGCTTATTCTGCATAATCACGGACAGTTTATTAATCTGGTTAGTCTGTGCCTTGGTGCATCCTCTTTCCTCGGCTCTGGAAATCGCATTTCTAAGTTGCTGATCTAATCGGCAACCAGCCCTGTCCGATAATCTGCGGTAGCTTTCGTTTCTGGCGGCGGCATATTTATTCCCGAATGAGTAAGAGAAATCATCGCTCTCGGCAATCTTTGAAATACATCTGTTTACCCACTTCTCTGTGCCAACATCGGAATCCGTTCCCTTAAAGGTATCAATGATGGTTTTCATGTTTTTCTCTTGTTGGTCTGCACGTTCCGCAAGTTTCTTCTGTTCCAGTTCAGTCTTGGCTACCTGTTGGAAAATCTGGTTGAACATTTGCAGTTCCGGGGACAGTTGGTTAATGTTGATTGCTGTCTGCTTGTATTTCTCTTCCACTTGGATGAAATACTTGCGAACCTGTTTCCCTTTGTCGTTGCGTTCAAGCATTGCCATTTCTTTGGCAGTGTCAAGTTTGATGAGGTATTCAATCGTGTGTTTACTGCCTGTTACCTGCTCCTCAATTTTGGGGAGCAGGTCAAAATCTTCTTTTTCCTCGGCATCACACTCTGATAATCTTCTCTTTACCCATGTGGAAAAATCTGTCTTGACTGCTAAACTTTTATGCAAGTCTTTTCCGTACACAACTTTAATTCCTTTTTCGGTTTCATACACAGGAACTAATTCATTTTCAATAATCTTCAAATCTGCCATAAAAAATCTCCTTTCAGATATTGAATTACCGCAAAGGAAATGGTATGATAGATTTAACAAATCCTTTGCGGTTTGTGTGTTAAGCGGTTGTAACTTTCCTAGGGTGGCAACCGCTTATTTTGTTTCATTTTCGTACTGAATTTCAATCCCTTTTCTAATTACTTTCGACCTGTCACTCCCTTCTTTTTCAACCAAGTAATCCAATTTTTCCAACGTTTCCTTGTCAATCCTCGTTCTCAGCATAAAGTCCTTTGGATTGTCTTTGATTTTTTGCCCCTTTATTGGTGACATATTAAAACCTCCTTTCAAATTGTTGCTACATTTTGCATATACTTAATATATCACTTTGTAGCAACTAAATCAAGCATTATTTTAACTTTTTTAAAATTTCCTATTCCACTATTTGTTTTGGAGTGGTAAAATACAGATATCATACTGATTTAGGGAGGAAAATGCATATGAAAAAATCCAAAAAGTTACTGGCAGTTTTTACCATAATGTTACTGATTGTCTGTATGGCAGTTCCAGTATCGGCGGCCGGTAAAATTAACAAGAAAAAGGCTACGCTGAAAGTCGGTCAAACATTACAATTAAAAGTGACTGGAACAAAAGGAAAGGTAAAATGGACAAGTAGTAAGAAATCTGTTGCAACAGTATCTTCTAAAGGACGAGTAAAAGCTAAGAAAAAAGGTTCCGCTACAATTACCGCAAAAGTCGGTAAAAATAAATATACCTGTAAAGTTACTGTGAAAAAGGCTTCTAACGGCAATGGCGGTTTTGGTGGAAATTCAAATACTAACAGCAGTGGTAAAAAGAATGTTGTCACCTATCATGCAGAATCTACGCCGTATGGAGCTGTCGCGATTCTGGAGAATCATTATGACCATGCCGTTGATCTGACAGTAGAGTTTGTTTATTATCTGAATGGAACAATGGTTGGAATAGAAAAAGATTATAATTATGCATTTGCGGCACACTCAAAATGTGCGCTTCAAGGATGGAATCACGACAAGACCTGGGATTCTTTTAAGATAAATTTGAGAATTGAAAGAGCTTCAAATATTATAACAAATAACTCGGGAATTCATTATTCAGCCAATTTTGGAAATAGAAATGTAGTGGTAAAAGTAGATAACAATGGACGGAAAAATGCGTTTACCACTATTGCAATTGTATTTTATAAAAATGGTAGGATAGTGGGGTATGATGATCATAGTGCCGATGTAAAAAATCCAGGCTCAACAGCTTATCTCGAATTTGATTTTCCATTTGATAGGAATTTCGAGGATATCATACCAGATAAATTTGAAGTATATGTAAATGATTCGTATACATATAGCTGGATGAATTAAGACAAAAGGCTAGGGAGGAATCCCTAGCCTAATCTCTTTTAATACCCTGCTTGCGTAACTCCATACTCTGCTTGTTCAGTAGTAAACTTGTCAAACGTTTCTAGTTGTTGAATTAACCCATCTTTTGAAAAGCTCATTAAATCCAAATAATTTTTCGCAGATTTTTCAGCTTGCCTGTTCCAACTTGCTCCGCAAAAGTCTGCTGCATATTCGGCTTCTTCTTGATTGTATTTATCAAATGTTATTAATTGTCCAACTAATCCATCATAAGAAAATGGCATTAACTCCAAATAATTCCTTGCCGCCTTCAACGCATTTTTCTTTCCAAGCGGGACTTGCGGTATATCTTCGCATTTTGAGATAGAACAGTCATATATATAGTCTTGTGCGGAAATTGCGTCTGGTTTTAAAAATATTCCCTCAACAGTAACATAATCTCCAGCCTGTAGGCTCATTACGCTTGCATTGTTGCTTCTTACCATCATTGCAAACTCATCATATCCAGTATATGTTATTCCGTCATCCATTGCAATTTGCACTCTGTATGCCCCAGATTTATTAATACTATTTATTTGCCACTCTTGGTCTGTTGGAATTTGTATTGTCTGCAATACATATCCATTTACAGCCACTTCATCGCCCATTGAAAAGTCTGGATAATCGTTGATTTTTTTCGAATAAATTTCTTTAACTACGTCTTCGTAATAGTTCTCCGTGTCCTCTGAAGCATCAGAATCTCCAAATCTTTCAGAATGGCTCATTTTATAAGTTTTTAGCTGCAAATCTTCCCATAAATCCTTGCATACAGAAAAAACCGCTTCTGTTTCTTCTTCTGTAGCTGGTTCTATTTGTGCTGTTTCTGTAATTTCTTCCTTCTGTCCGATTTCCCACTTAAACGCCATGACAGGTGTCGCAGTCACCAAACTTGCCATCACGGTTGCCGCAACAATAACTCTTTTCACTTTCTTCATACATACGTACCTCCCAATAATTGATACCCATATTGTACCACCTTGGGACGTATTCTGAAAGCCCTATTTCGCTTTTCTGTCAATTTCCGCAGTTACGGCAAACAAAAGAGCTTCTGCAAATTTCGAACCGACCGAATCAGCGTATTTATCGTGAATCTGGCTTGATTCCATGGTGAGATTTTCCCACTGCGGAATATCATCTTTTGAAATAAAGGCATACTTCTTGTGGAGGTTCCATATTTCTTGCCAGATGGAAAAGTAAGTCTGTTTAAAATCCATCAATACCACTTCTCCTTTAGCTGATTAATCGGTGTTCCGGCAACTCCGGCACTTTCTCCGCTGTCTGTTGCCTTGAAGTATGCGCCTTGAATTTGAGGGTACATAAACTCAAACATCAAATAATTAGCTGCATCGCAAAGATATTCTGTGTTTCCTGTCTCACGATACTTTTTGATGCACATATCGTGGGATTCCAAGGCGTTTACCAACTTCTCCCCGAAGTTATCCTTTGCCGTACCATACTTGTAAAAGCTTACTTCAACCCTATTCTGTCGTAATTTATCGAAACGGTCTGAATATTCTGTTGGAAGTTCTGTTCCTATTTGGCTCATATGTTTTAATTCTCCACAATTAATTGATTTCTTTGCTCAAAATTCAATTTTCTTGGCTTGTGCCTATATTTTATCGTGTGAGAGGTTTTGAAACGGATTTGGTTATTTTATCGCAGTAATTCTTTATCAATAATCTGGAAATTTGCCCGGTGAATATAAAGAGCTTTTCCGTCAATCATTAACTTTGTCATTTTAGGTAGATCGTCTGGTATTTTCCAGAACACCTCGTCACCAGAATATGCTGCTATCGGCTGTCCAAGTTGAGATTTGATTACTACAACCCTGGATTTCCCGAAATAATTTTTATAATAATTCACAATCCCGGCTATGTATGTGTTCTCTGAAATCTTCCCAGTTGAATGACTGGTAATATCTTCCTGGGTAAAATCAACCTCTGGCTTCAATCCTTTTTGCTCAAAAATACAAGTATCACCACAGCTTTCAATTTCTTTACCGTCAATCAGAATTGTAATAACGGAAGATACGTCATAGCTGGTTGTTTCGTTACCCTCACTATCGTAGCCTTTGGATTTGGTTTTATTCCCGGAAATGTTGATCTTGTCCCCAGTGGTAGTCATAACCTTTTGACCGTAGTTGTCGTAGGTATAGATTGTGTAGCTGTTACCAGAAAGATTTCCTTTCACGTCATTCATGTAATCGCCATTCGCTGCACAGCCTGTTAGACATGTGATAATGCAAATACAGATAATGGTTGCCAGTAGCGCTTTGATTCTTTTCATAATGTGTCCTCCCTGTCCTCAACTTTCATTAACAAATTTTTCCGTATATAGCCAGACATGAAATGCGAATAATGGTGATCCGTGTACTCACTAAATGAAGTGCCAAAGTATTCATCAATCACTTTCATGTATGTTTCAATCTCAACATTCTGGAAGTAATCTGGATTTGGCCCGAATCCAAACTTGTCCAGGATATTGTCCAAAGCGTCTTGATTGATTTTTATGTGTGGCTTCCTGGTTCGTTCTTCGTACCTCTTGAAGAAATATTTTGATACTACCAGGAAGCGGTTGGTTGTATATGGGCTTGTCGTATATCCTAATTCTTCAATCCGTACTGAAACCTGGTTCTTGAATGCAGACCAGTTAAAAGATTTACGATCTATTGGAGTATATTGGATGTTCTCCTCGGTCAACATATTTTTGATATGTTGAGAATTGAACCACTCGTTAGAGTGGTATGCATTTTTCTCTTCTTTTTTTAACTCCGTAGGAGATGTAGTATCTGATATAGTATTTTCTGAATGATAATTTTTGTTAGTATTCTCTGGTAATGCTTCACCCGAACTGTCTTTGTGCATTTCGTCATTTTGTCTATGCCTTTTGTCATTTTGTCCAGATGCACATTGACTATTTGTCTTTGGGTTTTCCTTTACTATACCATTTAATATGTTTTCAAGAACATCTTCATTGATGGAATACCATTTTGTACGGTCTCTTTGGTCTTTATTATAATTTCCAGTGATAACAATTCCGGAAGAAATTAAACTTTTAAAAGCTCTTTCTATAGTTTTTGTAGACCACCATGGGAAATTATTCTTTTGCCATTCTTCCATCGTGTTAAAAGTCCAATATCTTCCATCATAATAATTTCTTTGCAATTTTTCATTTATTTCAAGCCAGTAATAAATTTGGCGTAAAACAATGGCTTCATTTAGCCCTAATTTTACTGCTAAATCTGGTTTGATGATAACGCTTTCTTTGCTGGATAAAAAAAGATCTGATAATTTACCTTTCATATTAGATAACCTCCTTGTTGGTCGTAGGCACTCTCCGTATTGTGCCAGAATCCTTGATTTATAAAAACAGTGGACAGGCGTATCAAGGTTTACGCTTTTCGGCGGCCAACCTAGCCCACTGGTTTTACCGAATTAATTAATCAAACATTTTGAATGTTTCTTTGCAAAATTCCTCATAGTCGGTATTCCCGACCAGTGGCATTTTATTTCTCAGCTTTTCCATGGCTTTAAAAAATTTGCCTTGATCTTTGTTCCAGATTTTACAGGAAACAAGAAGATACTTCTCTTCTGTGTGTCCATATTCTTTTCCGAAATTCACTCTGATTTTCTCATTCTTAAAAAGTTGGTCTGCCAGATACTCTTCTGTATCTGCGAAAATGTATTCGCTACGGAATAAATGTTTTTGAATTAAGATGTAATTTTTATATGACATGATATTCCTCCCTGTGAAAAAGGTTCCATTTTAAATCGAACCTTTCCAGACCTCATTTTAAATGCGGGCTGTCTAAAAATTCAAAATCATGCGGCAATTTTATTAAGAAAATCTTCTATTTCTTCATAATTCCATCCATTACATATTAATGCGCCAGCAATTTCAGTTAATTGTTTTATTTTTAAATTTTGCTCATCAGATAAATAAAATCTAAAACTTGTAAATTTCTTTGGTTTGTATTTTTTTACAAGGCTTTCCGTGTTTCCACCTAATACAATTTGGTATATCAAGTCAGAATAAATATTTGGCTCGTCAAGACCTTTTACGGCATTGGTGAATTTTTCAATTTCTTTATTCTCATTTGATAATCTTATATATTCTTCAACAGACGAATTAGTTAAGCCCAAAATTTTTTGGGAAATTTCCAATACTCTTTCTTTTACAGAATTAGCATATTCTTTTTTGATTGAACGCATTTCTTCTTCGGAAATATATTCGCCTATCTTATGTATGGTTTCATCAATTAAATTCAAATCAACAAAAGAAAACCACTCTCCACCAATTCTGTATTTCTGGAACAACTTATGAAGCTTATTTTCTACAAAATATGGATTTTTTAAATAATTGCTTTCATAAATTATTTTTGAGAAAGGGAGACCACATGATACTTGTGCAAGCCTTTTTTCAACGCATTGGCTTGTCCCTATTTTATATTTTTCTTCATGTTTAAAAACGTAAATCTTTTTAAAATTTTCCATCAAGTTGTTTTCCTCCCCAAAATAAAAAAGAGCCGCCAAGTAAGATAAAAATTCCTCAAAATTGAGAAATGTTAATTTCTTCTTAGCGGCTCAAAAAATCAAGACCGTGTGTACTTCTTCATTGAAGAAATTATACCACACAATCAGTCAAAAATCAATATGCCGGGGACGGTTTGAAACGGCTATCTGTATCATTCTGGGCTTTTGTTACTGCTTTCGCAATTTCACTTCCGTCCAGGATAATGCTGTTCATAATGTACTGCGGATTCTTGTTTCCGCTGTTCATACTCATTGCCATTGCAACTCCCTGGGCTACTGCTTTTGCCATTTCTTCTTTTGTAAGTCCCATGCTTCCGTCCGAACTGGAAACAATGCTGTCTGCAATCTTCTTCATGGTTCGTGGATTTTCCAGAGGAAGAACGGCTTCGGAACCGGCTTCACCGATGCCAATTACCTGTGCGCCATTGAAAAGACCACCTTTGGCGTACCAATTAGGCTTATAAACTGGTGTAGAACTGGTTCTTCCACCGCCAAGATCATGTTTTCTCCACTCTGAAATATAATAAGTCAGAGTCGGTAAATGTACTTGTTTCATGCCGTCAGCGAATGATTGAGCAGTTTCCCGACCAATTGATGTAAGATTAACATTAAATAATCTTTTAATTTTATCCGAAATCCCGGACAAGTTGGTTTCTGTATAAGTTTTCATTTTGCCAGTTTCCGTGTCAACTTTACCAGAAGCCTTTTCCCAAATCTGGTTTGTATTGATAAGAACGGAAGACCAATAGCTTTGAATTGTTGTCATAACTTTACCCATTACATCTTTTGTATCGGTGTCCATGGTTCCGAGGGCTGTCGATACAGCACTTGCAGAATTTTCCCAGTTGGTTTTTGAATCAGAACTAATATTTTCTGTGGAAGTTTTTACTTTTGTCTGTGCGGCAGACATAGCTTTCTCAGTTGCTGTTTGAATTCCAGACATTGCAGTTCCTGTAGCTTTGGATATGCTTCCCATTCCAGTTTTTACAAAAGTATTTGTACTGCTGATAGAGGTTTTCGTCTTAGTTTCCATCTCTTTCACGGAATCTGGGAATACTTGTGCAAAAATCTTTGCTACAGATTCTGTATTGATTCCGAGTTCCTTGGCGCGCGCCATGATATTATCAAATGCATCCTGTGCAGTGCCACCAGAATTTTCAGCTTCCATTAATGCTGTATCAAGAGAAACCATTTCATCTGCGCTAAGTCCTAACTGTGTTTGCAATTGTGGAAGAACAGTGTCATACAAATCATCAATCGACTGTTTACTAAGGTCAATACTTCCAGACATATTTGTTGTTTTATCATCCAATGTTTTAATAGAATCAGACAATATTTTAAACATGTCGTCCGTAATAAGACCTTTCTGGTTTAATTGGGAAAATGCTTGCTCTGCCTGGTCAGATGTAACCCCCATTTCTCCCAATTTGTCAATCAATTGTTGCGTTGCTTTTGCCTTATCCTCGGCGGTCATCCCTTCTTGCTCAAGGCTTTCTTTTAACTGCCAAATTTCCTCTGCTGATCCAGAAAGAATATCACCTCTTCTCTGCAAAGTTTGAATGAAGTTATTCATGGTATTGCCGAATGTGGTTCCAACACCATTACCGCCTTGCATGGTTTCAACAAGACCAGCCAATTGAGAGGTTGCGCCAGCTGCAGCTACTCCTACTGCCACGATAAGTCCAGCTTCACCTACAAGAGGGCCAAGTGCTTTAGTAAGAGAGCCAAATTTACTGCTTGAAGAACCTGCCGCATCTCCTAAATCTTTTATTGCTTCTTTTGCCCCACTTGTGCCATCTCCAAGTACATCTGCTAATTTTTCAGCAATCATTTCAGCGTTTTTCTTTTCAGCTATTTTCCCTGCAATGTGTCCCACAAGTGAACCAACAAGAGTCCCAATACCTGTGATATTTGCTATTTTTACTGCAATAAATGCTTTTGTAAGCCATTCTGCAATATGTCCAGCTATCGGGTGCTTTTCCTCTAATCCATCGAATAATCCGTTTAATGCACTGGTAAGGCCAGTTAATAGCAGATCAGCTGCAGTACTAAGGATTTCACCCCATGGTAATTCACCAAGGAATGTTCCAACTCCTTGTCCGAACTCATAGAAAGTGTCTGTAGTGAGAGAATCTTTTAATGCGGTACACAGGTGAGATATAAAATCTCCAAGAGCCTGTCCGTTCTCTTTCCAATTTGTGTCTTTGATGAATTTAGCGATTCCATCTCTTATCTTTGTTGCGAGATCATCCCAATTAAATGTTTCTGTAAATGATTTTAAGCTTTCGAACGCTCCGTTTAATAAACCAGAAAGTGCATCTGCAATTGTGTTCATGTCTATCTTTTTTATTGCACCATTTAAGGCTTTTCCAATAGCAGTGCCAAGCTTACCCCATCCAGTAATTCCAGCACCATCTTTTTTAGACATATCCTTTACAAAGCCAGAAAGCATTTTCCAAGATGCCATAAAACTGTTTCCGATTAAGTTTCCAAGACCTGTCCAGTCAATTTCCTTTATAGCTCCTTTTAAAAGTTGAGACAGTTTTGCCCCTATTCCAGAAAAATCTATTCCTCCATCTCCAAGCAACAGGTTTAGAGTATTTACTGCTGTGTTGATTCCAGCTCCAAGCATTCTTCCCATTAAGTCGAAATCAATTCCGCTAACCATGGAATTAAATGCTGTTGTAAATGCATTTACAAATTCGGTTATTTTCGGGCCAACATTATTCCAACTAATAACTTCATATATTTTTTCCATTCCAACATTTATCATATCTGCAATAGTGGAGCCTAGTCCCTTCCAGTCTTTATTGATAAATGCTTTTCTGATTTTAGCAGCCCATTTATTAATTGGTGTTTCGTCAACAGTCAAAACTTCATCCAGTGAATCTTGTATTCCAGCAAAACTATCTGCCAAATCTCCAAGTCCAGAACCAAGACTTTTAGATGCAGTTCCAGAATTATCGGAATTATCGGTAAGCTGATTCAATTGGTCGAATGGCAATACGGAAAGTGCCTTTTTCAGCTTCTTTGCAGATGATGTAGCGTCATCAAGCCCAGAAGATGCGTCATCACCAGCTGTTTCTATACCACCTAAGTTAGATACAATATCGCTAACTCCACTCTGCGAACCTTTTAGTTTCTTTCCCATCAATACATACATGAAGTTACGGAACACATTCGCAGCTTGCATAAGCTTTGACATAAGCGCATTGAGAGCTTGAATAGCAGGAAGAATGCCAGCAATCAAACCTTGCCCGATTACTGCGGAAAGTGACTGGAAATTCAGAGTGAGTAAACGAACCTGGTTCGCCCAGGTGCCGCTTGTCCTAGCGAAATCCCCTTGCACATCGCCTGTAGCTGACATTAAATAGTTATATCGAAGAGCAACTTTTTCAGCTTGGGACATTGCATTATAAGATGTTGTAATTCCCCTTGAAAGAGCATAAGCCTCCATATTTGCAACGGATAAATTAATACCCAATTGTCTTAAAGGCTCAATTTCCCCGGAAATTCCAGAGCGTATTTTCTGAAAAGCAGTATCTGTATCAATGTTGTAAAATGATGCAATATCCCCGGCTAATCCAGCAAGAGAAATTGACATTTTAGAAGCTGCATCTTGCGCAACACCAGATGATTTCATCATTGACATCATGGTCCCAGAATATTGCTTTGCCGCCAATTCGGATAATCCAAATTGTTCTTTAGCCGTAGAAGCAAATTTGTAGGCTTCATCTGCCATGCTTCCAAAGGAAACATCTACAACATTTTCGATTTCTGTAATAGCAGAGCCAAAACCAATTGCACTTTTTCCTAAATTTGCCAGACCACGAATAGCCTTAAAACCGATAGCAGTTTTAAGCAAATTTCCGAGATTAAAAGAAGCGGTTTTAATTCCAGAACTACTATTCCCGAGACGTTGAAACCATCCAATAATGCCTTTTACCCCGGTTCCAATTATAGAAGAAGTTTTACTAACAATATTACCAAGGTTAGATGTTGCAGATGATAATTTAGAAAACGCACTGGATATAGAATTTGTAGCAGAATTTACCTTTCCTCCAGCATTAGCCAACTTTGCTAGTGCTTCCGTCATGCGGATTGTGTTCTCACTGATTTTAGGTGCAGTTTTCATTACATCAAAGAAAGATAACACTTCTTTTGCCAGTGTTCCAAGTTGGCTTGATGTTTGTCCGATTTTATTCCCAGAGCTTGCCAATTGCGCAATAGACTGAACAAATCTATTCACAGGTTCAGATATATCGCCAACGCTTGTAAAACTCTCTGCAATTAATTTAAGGTTGCTTCCAAGTCCAGGTAATTCAGCGGATACATTTGAAATATATTCGCCAGAATTTGCTAATCTAGCCATGGAATTTACAAAACGATTTACACTGGAAGATACGTCTGGAATCTCTGATAAATTGCTTAATTGATGGATTGTTTCTCCAAGTTTTCCAGAATCAAATCCGCTAACATCAACCTGGCTAAGCCTGTTGATTGAGTTGATAACTGCATTCAGACCAGAACCTTTATAATCTACTCCACCCATTGTCTTTATGGAATTTGAGAATTTTCCAATTCCATCAGCAATGCTTGTCATTTTCCCTATATCAAGTTCTTTTAGTTTTCCAAGTTCCCTTGCATAACTACGTAATCCGTTTGTATTAACTCCGCTTAATGCGGAATTAACTTTTGTGAGTTTATTTGAAAGATTAGTCAGCGCACGTACTGCTTTTTCTGTACTACTGCTAATTTGTATATCAAGGGTATCAATGGTATTTTCAGCCATTTTATTTATCCCTCCTTTTTTACAAAAAAATAAAGGGCAGACAAGACTTATTCATCCTGCCTGCCCTTTTCATGGTTAAGCTCAAAGTTCGCCTGCATGAGTTGCAAGCTTGCCAAAAGTGCGTTTCTCTGTTTTTTCTTTTCTTCTTCGGAAAGTATGCCTTCCTGTTTACGCTTTTCTTCCTCCGCTGATTCCAGTAAAGGTTTCTTCAAATACTCTGCTTTGGATTTTTTCCCAATTAAAGCATTTGCAACAGCCGTAAATGTAGCCGATGTTTGATAAATACCAGCTTGCCAGAGTTCAGCGTCTTTCCTTTTTTGGCGTATCTTTTCAGCTTCGAGATAAGGTTTCAATTCAGCTGGCGTAGAATCCATAAATTCTTCTTTGGATACACCGATAGAGAGGTATAAAGGAAGAATCTCTTGGTAAACAGCTTCTCGAAAAGTTAATTTTTCTTTTTGTGATCCTGTGGAAGCTTCGTTGCATTCTTCTCTACTGCCTGTGCTTCTGCTACTGCATTCAGCAGACCGGATAAAAAACCATTTTTCTCCAATTCTTTGTCAAGAAGTTGGTATAAATCAAATCCGCTTTTCGGATTTTCCTCAGTTCCTTCATCTTCGTAATCATCCAAAAGGTCACATACTTTATCAAGAACAGCTTCTTTTTCAGAATCACTCTCATAGCTGAACTCATCCTTGTGCTTCTTTTGAAGTCCGGCAAGAAGCAGTTCCGGAAGAAGAGAAATCATCTTATGAAGGCTTTTCTCTTTTCCATCTGTAATCCCCTGTACCTTGTCCAGCACATCTGTTTTTGTAAGAAGTCCATATCCAAATACAACCTTATACTCTTTTCCGTGTACATTAAAAGTTACCATTTTATAATCCTCCCGACATGTTTTTTAGTTAAGTGTCATTGCACCTGTGGAATCTGCTACTGCTTTTGCGGTATCTAAAGCCTGCGTAAGTTCGTCAGAAACAACTTTTGTATCAAGGCCTTTATACTCTTGAATAATGAGGGACAGCGGAATTGTTGCTGCTTCATTCTGTCCAATATCAGACAATGGAATATTTTTTCCAGGGTCTGCGATAACAAAGAATGCATCAGCGAGGTCTGGAAATACAACTTCAAACCAAACTCTAAATCCTTTTGACTTTCCTGTTGCCGCATCAGTCATAAGCTTCTTTAGTGCCGTGATAACATCAGCGTTAAGATTGAAGGTTACATCCCAAGTACCACCAGTATCCTGTCTACCGGACGCATACTGTGTAATGAAGTCTTCGAGTGCGGATACGTCAATCTGCTCTGTGTCAAGAGAAATTCCACCGATGGAACTACATCTTTTTAACCATGTGAATGCAGTTGGCTTTGTTCCTTTAGCGGTTTCAACACCGTAATGAAAAGTTACGCCAAGTGTTGTTAAATCTGCCATTTTGATAGGCTCCTTTCTTTAATTCAAGTTTTATGCACGTAACCCTGTGCCGGGAGATAGCGGATCACCGCCTTTCTACTCTTCTTTGTCTGTTTTCAGTTCTGGTAATCCTGCTACAGATGTAAGCAGTGATAAAAAGCCGGAAAGTAAAGATGCGGATAAAACCATTTTCCAATCAACGCTGCCAATCACAGTTGCAGTACCAATGGTTGCCACCGCTGTTTGAGCAACTGTTTTTACAGCTCTAATTCCTGCTGCTTTCAGCCAAAGTAATTTATCTGCTTTCATTCGGCATTCTCCTTTCATATTTTTTGGTAAAAAAATAGAAGCATTTCTGCTCCTAATCTAATAAAGTTCCTGTATATATTCGGCTGTATCGGCTTACAAGCTTTTTGATTCCACTGTCACCAAAAAACATAGGTTCCGGTCCGTATGTGCGGCGGAATCCCATTCTCACCATAGTTATGTGACTTATCTCATCCAATTCATACAATCTGGTTAATGCTTTGCTCCCAGATGTGAAGCAATTTACTTGAAATGATGGCATTGTTGCACATTCATCCCCTTCAAGGTCACCTCTTGTAATTGGATTACCAAGCATATAAAGCTGTGCATATGCTTTTTTACCGGAAGCATTTGTTTCACTACCATCCATGGAATAATTGTCTGCGCCAGTAATCTTAGAAACAGCCGCTCCCCATTTTGAAAAAACTTCCAGTACAGGGGATTCTATTGTGTCCGGCATATCTGTCACCTCACAATAAAAAAATGCACTCACCTTTATAGTGAATGCATTGCATGTTATACTACAATTTAACACTGTAATGATACCATAATTAATTGGTATCATTCAGTATATTATGGTATCTTCTTTAGGAATAGAATACCTCTTTGGCAATTTTGCGGATATTCTGAATGATTTCTACGCTTGCCTTATACATTGGCATTGTAGCTTCTGTACCGTAAGAACGTACCCATTCGCCGGAATCAGAAATATATACCCAGGAATCGTTTTTTCCTTTTCCTTGTCCGTAAGAACCGATTGTATAACCAAATTCTTCTCCTTTTGGATGTGGGCTAGAACCGGCTGCACCATTGTGGTAAATACCAGCGCCGAATTCAATGAATAAAATGCTTTTGCCTTCGCATATTAAATGGGCTTCTGCATAGTCCCCAAAACTGTTAATTTTGATGTAAGTATTGTGGTTCTTATCAGAATCGCCTTGTGCTGCCAAAATATTTTGGTCAATAACTGGAATCCCTAATTCACATAATCTTTTTATGAAAATTTCATTTTTGTTCCTTAAAGATTTTTGATAATTTTTTATTTCATCAATAGCTTTTTGGATTGATTTCTGTGATAAGGTACACTTTATTGTCTTACCCATCTTCGTTTCCTCTTTTAGAAATTCCGTATCTGGCAATATTGCCTTTTTGTGTGTCTAAAATCTTCTTTAGTGTGTAGTCTGGCAATACTGTGGGCTCTTCATCTTTGTTCAAAATAAGGCTTCCGTCCTCGCTTATTTGTGGAATTCTATCTATCCAAAATATGTCCGCTTCCTGTGGGTGGAAATTTCGATTAAAGCTTGTAATGTATCTGTCATAATCTGGCACTATTCCAGCTGCAATTTCTTCTGGTGTTCCGGCTGTAGATGATACAGAAAAAGAGTATAGAACTGGTTTCTCATAAACTTTAATACGGTCTAATCCTTGCGTTTTTTCAGTAATTCGTGACCAATATACTTTTTGCTTTTGACGGACTAATCCTCTCATATTTCCTCTCTTTCTTAAATTTGGTTGCTTAAATAAAGCCCTCTTTAGTTAATTAAAATAGTTTAATGATTTAATGTGCTTCGCTAATAGGATTCCAATAGCTTTATACCCATTTGCATTAAAGTGCGTTTCATCTGATAGCAAACTAGGCGGCATTAAACCACCGTTTATTTTTTCAACATCTTCCGCTGTTGGCTCAATCCCTAGCACCTTAAAAGCGTTGTTAATTACTTGCAATCTAGTGTTAAAGAAATGTGAACCAAATGTGTTCATGCCTATCGCTTCGCTTGCTACAGTTGTGTCTGTTCCGTATTTAGTCAATCCCAAAATAACATATTTCTTGTTCGGAATTCGTTTAACTATGGTTTTAAGATAATCCCATTTATAACCCCTATCATTTGTACCGCACCAAATCAAGTATACGTTGCTAGTATATTCTGATTCTTTTGTATGAATTGGAACATAAATGTTTTGTGGTGTATATCCGTTTAATGAAAATGTGTCTTTAGCTGTTTGTGTTACTATATATTCTTTACCATCCACAATAACAGTTTTTCCATTTAATTGATTGTTAGCAATCCAAATATCGGCTGTTAAGTCTGCGTTTTTAATTTTGAAGGTTGCTTTATTTGGCTCAATGTATCCACTAAAAGCACCGAACGTAAAACCAATGTCTTTTGTCAAAGAACCGCCAAAACCAAATACTCTATATGACTCTAGCCCTAGTATAGATGCACATTCTTTTGTTATAGATACGCCTTCACCGCCAGTACCTGCCATTAAACTATCACCGATGCCCATTAGATCATAATCGTATGAAATGTGTTCTTCTAGTTTTTCAATTTTTAATGATTTCAAAGCGCCATATTTTTTATAAGGCAAAATTTTTGGAGTACCATATTGAATCATTAGGTTTTTAACCTTATAAGTCGGATTTGTTTCACCGTATATACTAGCTTGAATGTATACAGTTTTATCTGTTTCATTTGTATACGCATTGTAGAAGTCATAAGCGGCTATAATCGTTTTTCTATTATTATCACTGAACACAATTAAATCTCTAGCAATATTATTCAACGTTCTTTCATCATCGCTGTTTACATTTGCAGAAAAGAAAATTGTCGTATGTGCTGGTACTGGGTACACTTTTGTAGTATTAAAGTTATTGTCATGTGTGTACTGTCCGTTTTTTTCCAGATAATAATTATGATACAAATAATCATCAAAAATTTGATAAGGTGCTGGGTCTAAAGCATCTTCAACATTATCTAAATCTTCCTTTAGCGAACCAATAGCTTCTCCAGTTGCTTTTGCTTCTGCAAGCCCACCTTCTATAGTCAATGTAGTGTCTGGCTGTGATACACTCTGGATGTCCTTAATAGCTTGTTCTTTTGCGGAATTTACATTTTGAACAGCTTCCGCAGATGTGTTTTTAGTAAGCTCCAAAAGCTGATTTATAACATCTTTTTCTTCCTGCCCTATCTGTGGTTGATCAATCTCGATACCCTCTAGCACTGGTACTTCCGCTATTGCGGTATTCCATTCAACACTAATATTTGAATCGGAATCCGTTTTAACGGCGCAAACAATAAAACGTACCGTTCCCATATACCTTGCTGCATTTCTTCCAATCAGCCAAGAAAAAGTTACATTTTCGCCATCTACAGCTACATCATCACAAATGTATTGGTCTTTGATAGAAACATTAAAATCCACACTGCTTACGTTTTCAAAGTTAATTCTGACTGAAAATTTGGATAAATCAAGATTATCTCCTACAATTTTGGGACATGAAAATTTAATACGTTCTGCATTCTTGTCAGATTGCACCCCACCAACTACGATTGTAGAGGGCACGAAAATAATCCTTGTCTTAGCATCAATCGTGCATATATCGGATTGTTCAGAAAGCAAATTAACATCTTCTTTTGCGCTCATAAGTAAATCAAGTGCTGTTGCCATATTCTACCCCCTCTGTGATACTTTGGTTTTACCAGTAGTTATAATGTATTTTCCGTTATCTTTCACTCCGGTGACAGATACAGAAAAATAATCCCAAGTAAGGGCTTCTGGCGGAATTTCACATTGATTGTTTTTCAGTATTACTGGGTATTCTCTTTCCATTCTCCAAAATGAAGCAGCTGTTTTACATCCGTTCCACTCTGGTGAAAAGATAAACAATGCTTTAAGATATCCAGTCGTGCCCTTTACCAGTCCAGAGAAATCACACTTGGGATCTGGATAAATTCTTTGATTATTTACAATAAATCTTAATACTCTCATGCAATCACCCTTTCCATTCCAACAGGAGAAACATATGTGAATTGGTTTCCTAAAATATCTCTGGCTGTGCCAATAACAAACTGTCCATAGTCGGACAGAATATTGCATACAAATTCCTCTGCGTCCACCCAATATCGTTTCTTAACCATGCGGTGAAGTTCTGTTAATAGACCGTAGCTGAACATCACGCAATGACCTAATTCATGGATAAATACACGATTTAGAAGTTCTCCATTTAGATTGTTTGCAATCGAAATTGTCATTGTGGAGTAATCAGATACGGCAAGTGTGCGTTTCCCTGTACGGTCAATCAAAACATTATCATTGGGAGAAACAAAGCGCACTCTCCATATGTCACCATTCATGTAAAATTGTCTTAGCATGGATTATCACCACCCTTTTACGAAAAAAGCCCCTGCCGCACTACTGCGACAAGGGCTTAATCAATATTGTAATCATGTCATCTGCTGAACTAAACGGCTCAGGTCAGTTTTCATCTGCTGTCTGAGCGTTGCATCTGCATCAGACCACATTTCCGTGATATTACGGATAATGTCAGATGTGTACTCCTTCATGGAATCATCCATTTTTCTTTTGGATTCTGTGTCTTTGGAATCATGATAGTGCCTACGATTCTCATCATATCTATCATAGGATTCGCCATATCTGGATTTCTTCCGATTCATGTCACCCATTTCCATATCACTACGGTCTGGATGATATCCCATGCGGTACATATTGTGCTCAAATTCTGGATTGTTTAAATACTCATCCATCCAGTCATCGTCTTCCATGTACAGATATGGTCTATAACCTTTTCTGGTTCCCCTACCTTTTGGAGCGAAACGCCCATTTGAATAGCGGTAACGGTCATATCCCATGCGACCAAGATATTTCTCTTCCTGTTCGCATTCGTCCATAGCTTCTACGATTCTGTAATCTTTATCTGCACAAATCGCACACTTTACAGCTTCCATGCAGTCTTTCAGATCGTCCCAGTCTTGAGCGCTGAGATTATCAAAGCCATGTGTTTTGGCTTTTTCCATAGCCCATTTTCCCATTTCCATTGCAACTTTATGCATTACAGTGCCCCCTTTCTAACAGCCTGTGTAACAGGTGCTTCTGTTGTTGGGGCTGTACCATTGATTGCCGTCAAATTGTTAATCGGACTACAAGCCGGATTTCCTAACATTTTGAATACTCCACCAGTTGCACTCGTAGCTACTCTGGTTGCATATTTTGTTCTGGTTCTTACGCCACAAGCCGTAACCTGTGCACAACAACGATTCTCTAACGGATACAAGGTTGTTCCTGTTCCTATCTGAATCATTACTGGGGCGGTAATTGTGGTTGTATTCGGAATGGACTGTGCTAAAACAATGCAGTATTTTTCTCCATTATTGTAGCTTCCTTCCGGGATAGTAACCACAAGATTTCCACCTGTGAATGCAATTGCAGTAGACAGAACAAGGTGATTGCAAAGCTTACAAACATTCTTACATGCCATATTTTTTACCTCTCAATCAATAAGAGGTGAGCCGCAACCCACCTCTTAGAATTTAGTCAACCTATAAGGGTGAGTTACTTAGCAACAACCATTACCATATGTGCTACATCCTGCGTACGCATATGGAGCTGGAACCTGGAATGCAGGAATCGGAGCAGGATTGATTGCATTGATTAACTGCTGTGTCTGAGAAGCCATTGCAGTTGTAAGCAATGCAGACTGGCGATCCTGGGAAGCTGCACGTTTCAGATCAGAGTTCTCTGCCTGTAATGTTGCAATCTTATCATTCGTCAAGAAATCAAGGATTGCTCTTGTGTTGCTGTTCTGATTTTCCAGAAGGTCTCTGGTGTTGTTGTTCATTGTGTTCTGCAATGCACAAGTGTTGGTAGCCAGGTTATAGTTGATGCCCTGGATAGCTTCTCTGGTCTCGCAGCAACAACTTGCTAACTGAGACTGTAATGCATTGGTATTCTGCATACCGGCTACAGTATCAGCATTGATTGCCTGCTGAACGCCATTAAAACCTTGAAGCATTCCAACATTCATGCCGTTGAAACCACTCTGCATGGTATTGTTAAGCGCATATGTGCTATCGCAAATGCCCTGCTGAATACCTCTGATACCATTCTGAATATCGTTCAGAGCAAAGCTCTCATTGATATCCGCTCTGGTTGCCCATCCTTGGAAACCTGCACCATTTGTACCGTTTCCACCATTGCCTCCCCAGCCGCCAAAGCCGCCGAAACCGCCCCAGCCGAAGATGAGCAATATAATAATCCACCATGCCCAGCCACCGCCAAAGCCATAGCCTTCATCGGCACGGTTATTAGAGCCGCTTAATACAGCGACATCGCTTGCTGATAATCCACCATTCATCATAGTGATTACCTCCTTATTGATTTTTGTAATTTATACAAAATCAAAAGACCGCGGCTCTTTTAATTATTGTAGCGAATTTATTTTATTCCAAACTGATTCTTAACCTGCGATAACATATCATCAGGATTAATTCCTTTTTCTTGGCAAAGATTTCTTGCAAGCTTTTCAATTCCTGCATTATCACCTTTTTCCATCATATTAATTGCGTTGTCAATTACAGGATTATTCCCCGCTTGTCGTTTCATCATATTGATTATGGCTTGTTGAGGATTCCCTCCACCACGTATCATTTGCATAAGTTGCATTGGATTCATCATCTCTGTTTACCTCCATTCTGCTTTGATTCCGGTGTTACCGACATTTGTGTCGGGAACATACTCTTTATTTCGGAAATCTCAGAGCAAACATCGTTCCGAAGCTGATTAAACATAGCTTCTATGTCAATCGGTTTTTCTTCTGCCTTTGGTTGCTGTTGTTCTTCCGGATTTATAAGTCGATAAACAAAAATTCTACTTCTTCCATCTGCCTGTAATTGTTTTCTATATATTTCTGTTCCATCTGTTTTTGGATAATAAACAGGATTTCCGGACATATCTACATCTTTTGCCTTTACAGTATCAATGCCATCAACCATCTGTCCTTGCAACATGGGGATTTGTGGTACTTGTGGCATTTGTTGTATTGGCTGCTGAATCTGTGCCTGTCCGTATGGCATTGCCTGCTGATAACTATTCTGTAATTGTGCTAATCTATCTTGATACGGCTGTATTTGTTGAAATGGTTGTGCAAAATACGGATTACCATACTGCATATCTCAAACCTCCCTTGTTTTTATAATTATATTTTACAATAATAAGAGGTTGATTAACACGCCACGATAACGCCATAAATACGCCACATTTTATGAATACAAAGAAAAGCCCCGACAATACATCGGGGCAACTTTCATAATTTTCTTCTTTAATTTTCTGTTTATGCGGTCTACGGTTCTTGTGCTGTAGCCCATGATTTCTGAAGCTTCTGCAAGTGTTTTTTCTTCGTAAACACGCAATCGGAATAACTCTTTTTCTCTGGAATCAAATCCAGCTTCACGCAAATAGAAGATTCTTTCATCTTCTGAAAAGTCTTTATAATTATCCATTCCACCGTCCTCCCTGTTAGTGGAATCAATATTACACCGGGAAAATGCCTTTAAGGGCAAAGCCTAAAACAATACCGATTATGCCAGTTATGACATAAGCAATAATTTTGTCCTGTAATTTTCCTGGCTTTTCCATGAGTGCTTTTAAATTGTCGTTCATTTCGTCAACTGTATCTTTGATGTGTCCCAGATCGTTGTTGTATAAAGCAATTTTCTGTTCTAGCGCATTGATACGATTAAAAAAGCCTTCATCCCTTTTGGAATGCTTTTCTTTCATCTCATGGACGGCACTTTCCAATTCTTTCAAGCGGTGTTCGTTGATACACTCGTGTTCACATCCCATCGCTATTCCTTTCCATCACTCCCATTTTTTAAGATATTGCTTCTACCCACCTAACTTGAAGCACCCCTGCGATACGTGGGAGGATTGACGTATCACGCACACACCATCTTGCTTAGAATCCGATAAATGGAAAAACGCCATGATTTACATAGATTTCAGTTTCGGAATTCCAACTTCTATTTACAGAAGATTCGGAATGCGATCCTTGAAACTCAGCTCCCTGTTTCACCAAGAAGAAGAGTGCTAAATCAAATATGCAATCATAGCAGTTTTCCATATCGGAATTTATTTTCTCATCACTGTAGGATGAAGGATAATTCCTTTTCTTCTTAAATGAACGAATAGCCCTCTTTGCTGAAAGAGGAATCATCCTCGCAGTTTCTGCATCATCTTCAAGATAATTTGTCAAATCCTCTATAAGCTGTTCGTCCATTTAATCACCTACCTTTGCTGAGATAAAATCTCTGATATTATTCCAGCCTTATTAGTTGCTGTCAGGGCATAGCCGTTATCACTAGCAAGTTGTCTCAACTGTGATACAGTCATATTAGACAACTCGCTTTCTGTATACTTATGTGTTGATTCATCATAAACACTCGCTACAGATGGTGACTGGCTGTTTTCATCGAGACTATGCCCGGTTATTCCCCCGCCTTGGTACCGATCACGATACCACCGTTAGCTTTTGGTGCGACCGGAATGAACATTCCAGAAGCTTTTGTCCAAGTAGTAACCGGATCCTGTGTAGCCCACATGGACAGAGTAATAAACATTCTGTTTTGCTGTGTGATAAAAGCTCTTGCTTCCTCTTCCTCTGGTGTTGGCCCCCAAAGTCCAGTACCGAAAGAACCATCCGGGTTAGCTTCATACAGGGTAAATACGTTTTCTTTAAAGAAACGTCCAGTTTTCCATGCTCCATCTTTTCTGTAACGATATTTTTCATCGCAGCGATCTACGGTAATCTCATATTCCTGCATAAGAAGGTTTGCAAGTTCCTGTTTGGTCAGAAGACGTTTGTTAGCCGCACCAAGAACAGCGGTTTGCATAGCGGTGTTGTTTCTCATATAATTAATCATTTTTAAGGAAGTGAGGGCTTTATTAACAACAAATCCCTTTTCTTGTGCAACATCAATCATCTTTTGAATATCGCCCATAATATCAGAATCCGGCTTAGACCAGTCAGTAAGGGTGATTTTTGCTTCTGACGGAACGCCAAGATCAATCGGAAGATCTACATTGTTCTCATGGATTTTAAGAGAACCAGTTCCCATGATCTGCCCTTTCATAACTTTTGTTCTTGCCAGAACTGCTTCAAATGAATTACTTACATCGTCAAACACAAATTCGGTAAGAGACTGATCGTCCGGGACGCCGTTTTCAATAGCCATGCGAAGAGATTCTGACTGATTCATTTTCTCTTTAATGAAAAGTTTTTCGGTCAGTACCTTCTCAAAGCTTGGTCTCTCTCCAATTCTTGCCTCTGTATCAAGCGCATGAACATAAGCAACTCTAGGAAGTTGCTGCCCGCTCATAAGTCTGTAGTATTTTGCTTTCATAAATTGGGTTTTTACATCCGGGAAGATAACGTCAAGTGCTCCCGGACGTTTAACTGCATAATTCTGTGAATAGTTAATTCTCTCTTCCAGTGTAATACTGGTCAATACGTTATAATTCATTGTGGAATACCTCCTTAAAATTCAACTTCTGGTTCTGTTAAAAACGCAATTCCAAAAGGCTTATCAAGCTCTTGGAGTTCTGTTTTTGCGGTAGAATCAACTGCTACTGGAAGTCTGTTTTCAAAAACTCGTCCTGCAACGATTACAGAAATCGGACGTTTTTCATCGTCTGTCATATCAACTTCTTCGTATACAATCCCTTTTGCGTCTGTTTCATTTTTGGGGAAAACTGAACCAGCCTTAATGATTTTTCTTCCACCAACTTCCACCGCATTTGTCTGCTCTGCTGTAAAAGTCTTTAAAATAAGTCCTTCCGCAGATTCAAGAAAATTGGGGGTTGTACCGTATTCAATAACTTTGTTAAATGCCATAACTTAATTCTCCTTTTTTAAAAATTAATTGGGGCGTTTCCTCCAAGTTCTGTTTTTTCGGAACCGCTTAATTGTTTTGAACGTTCAGCTGCATATTTTGCAGCACCACTTTTTTCTTCTTTTCCTCTACCGCCATTACCACCACCCGGATTCGGAGTATTTTCCAATGCTTCTTTCTCCCAGGCTGCTTTTGCGGTATCAAGTGCTGTTTTATTTGCTTCGGAAACTCCCTTGACAAAAGTTTCAACTTCTTTCATTACATCCTCAGATTTCTCACAAGGCATGGACGCATATGCTTTAATAGCACTTGCGTATGTTTCGGTTGAAAGTCCTGCATTTGCGAACATAGAAGTAATTTCACTGGTAAGGGCTTTTTTGTTGGATTCTGCAAGCGCAGCTTTCAAATCAGCTAACTCCTTATCCACTGCTTCCTTTTCTTTCTTGCGTTCAGCTTCTAGCCGTTCTGCTTCGGTCATATTCTGCTTTTTCAACTCTTCCAACTCTTTTTCCAGGGAATCTGCTTTTTCAGCTTTTTCCTTCAGAGAAACATTTTTGTCTTTCTCTTTCTTAGTTTCAGCAGAAATAGAATCAAGAAGCTTAGAAACCTGTTCCTCGGAAGGTTCTGCAACTCCCATACCGATAAGTACCTGTTTTGCCTGTTCTCTTGTCATTGAAATCTCCTTTCTTCCAGTCCAATACGCTTTTTCAACACGGTTCGCTCCGCACATGGTCTGTACCCGATTTACGCTCACGGGCTGTTGCAATTTATTTGATTTTGGGTATTAAAAAAGAAGCCTTAGATTTCTCTAAAACTCCTTAAATAATCGAAATTTGGTTCATTCTTCGTTAGATGGAGAATTTGCCATTGGTTCTGTTTTGGACGGATTCTGAAATTTTTCATCCAGTAGTTGTTGAGCTTTCTTCATTTCCGCTTCCGGGTCTGCCAGTTCCGGGTAAATAGTTCCCAGATACGGTAAACTCATTTCGTAGACTTTCTGCGGATCACTAAATAGCCCACAAGTAATCAGTGCGATAAGCGGATGGATTTTATTTTTGAACAGATAATCAAGTGCTTGTGCTTTTACAAGCATATTGTCTGTTGGGTTTCTGGTTATCTTTACATCGAAATCTCGAGTTGAGATATTAACATCATTTGATGTACCACGGATAATATTCAGAATAATTCTAGCAGATTCCTTTTCGGCTTCCTTGGTGAATGCTTCTACCAATTTTGCATCTCTCTCTGCGAAGTCCCATCCATTACGAAGGTATACGGCATTTCCTGTATCTCCTCCGCTATTGCTTTGTCGGTTTGGCATTGCTTCCACAATCAGCATATTATTGTAGATATCATCCTTTGCAACCTGGCTCTCTGATTGATTCAGTTCAGCGGTCATAAGTTCAACATCCGACTGACAGCCATTTCCAGTGTCTTTAACAGAGATAGCACCAAGTTTTACCATTTTCAAAAACTCGTTTTTGTCTACCTCGCAGTTTTTAAATTTCATAAAGGCTTGCACAAACTGTTCCACGCCATTTAATCTATCAGACTGGTATTTGTTGATTGCATCAAATAAGGTGATTGCAATTTCAACGTCTGATAGTCTGTCGTGATTATTCGGGCATTCAACAATAGGAATCCCGCCAAAACCATTGATGCCGTAGTTGGTTACTTTTCCATTCTTGATTTCAAAAAACTGGTTCTTTGAATAACATAAATAATATTGCTGTTCGTCTTCATCCTTTAAAATCTGAACGGACAGCATTGGTTTCCCGTTTCTCTGCGAATATACAATGTAACAATCACCTGGATATGGGATGAAAATTCTAAACGGTGGTAAATCTCCGTTTTCTGTCCAGTCCTCTTCTTTCAGAATAGCCTTATAAGAAGTTCCTGTTGCACTCTGGTATATTGCCCTTTGGATGTTTCTTGCATCTGCATTGGCTTCATCCAAATAGTCATTCAGAAGGTCAACTTGCTCATTTATTTTTTCATCTGCATTTTTCTTTTTACATACATATTGAATTGGCTCCCCACAAATCTGTCCAGCTTTAAATTTTACAGTTTCAAACGCGTGATTTTCAACCACTCTGTTATTAACTTCTGGACGGACTATTTTGTTTCGGTATAATATCGGCTGATCGCCTTTCATGTACCGATACAAGTAATCAATTAATGTTCGGTTTCTATTATGTATGCCAATTGTATCTGATACTACTTTTACTACATTTTGTGGAGTGATTCGGTCAACGCCTGTGTAGGCCACTTTTCGCCCGAACTCACCTCGGCATAAATCTACAAAATTCATTGTATTTCTCACGAGCCGAACCATCCTTTCTGAAAAATAAAAAGCACTGGATATTTTAATCCAATGCTCTACTTTATATTTTACACATATTGGCGGTATCATTCAGTATACTTCGGTATCATCTTTCAAAACCTTTTATCTTTTTTACTTCTGCCAAAGCTTTTAAGTGTTTTTTCTTAATATGTATTTCAGAATATCCCATCTCATCTGCGATACGAACCAATGATTTGTACTCAACATAATGCTTAAATAGTATGTTGTACAGCAACGGGTCTTCAACCTGTTCTATGGTTCGGACTATTTCCTGTTTTTTTTGTAAAAATTCGGATATCATTTTTGAAATCTCTTCTCGCAGATCAAATATCTTTGCAACCATATCTCCCATCGGATCACGTTTTACAGAAGTTTGTACCTTTTCTCCAACAGGAATTGCAGATACACTTGTGGAAAGAGAACTGAGCTGTTCTTCTTCGATAAGCTTGTTTTTGATTCTGTTATCATAATTTTCAATCTGTCGTAAATATTGAGTTGCAGTCATCATATTTTATCTCCTTCCCCAAAGTGGATTCTGTGTTGCTGTTGCGGTTCCTCCTAATGGATTCTGAACATAATCAGATAGCATTGCTAAAGAATCTATTCCGTCATCATGGAGTACCTTCGCTCTGGTAGTATAAGTGGTTACATTTGCCATGAATAAGCCATAATCTGATTTTGGTTTATACTGACTTTGGTGCAAAAAATAAAAATGATTTGCTATAAAGTTGGAATTGACAAGAATTTTCGTTTCTTTGTTAGTTGTCGTAACTTTTGTTTCAATTTTTGTACGGCATTTACCGTCAATAAGTTTTTGAACATTATGTGCTACACGGCTTCCAACATTATTTGATTCAAAACGCGACATATGCGGATTGTGCCTAATCAAAATATCCGCTGTTTTCTTATCCAAGATATCGTAGTCTGTGTTATCGTCAAACACTACATCTGGGATAAAATATTTATCTCCATACTGGTATGCAATTGGGAGAGACTCAAAATCAGTTCCTTTATCCTTTGTATCACACACAGACCAAATAGCATCCGGCTCTCTTTTTGGCATAATCACATATTCATCTGTACAGCCATCTGGAACATCTTCTCTGTCAAAGAAAAATCTTTTCAGCTTATCTGGTGGTAAAAGTAATCCCTCACGTTCTACTGGTTTCTGTTGATACAGACAGTTAAAAGAAATCTCGTCCATTGATTCTTTTGCGTCATTGAAATACTTTTCTGAAAATCCATTCACAGTGAATAAGAAATTGCTTTTTCCATCATCTGTTAATGCCGGTATTGCAATAAATCTTGCTCTTGGGTTCCCGGCATACAATTGTTGAAGTTTTCCAATAGGATCATGCACAGACCATCTGGTGGCAATGTAAAATTCCTTGCATCCATCAAGTCTACGTGAGCGAAGATCATTTACTACTTTCGTCCATAATGTATCAAGTCGGCTCTTATTCAATGCTTCTTCGATACCAGACACAAGGTCATCCGCTGTAAGAAATCTGTTACAACGTGTAGCACCAGTCAAAGAACCATCAATTGATCTAAATGTCCATGTTTTGAAACGACCATTTCTTTCAAGATTTACAGTTGTTTCTTTTGCATTACTTGTCTTTTTACTTAAATCAATGTTTGGAAATATCTCACTCCACGTATATTCTACTGGATCATTAATAATTTCCAGAACACCATCATAAAGGGAACGTGTCAAAATACTACTGTGTGCGGATGACAGGTTAAAATCGTTTGGGAACCATCCACCGACCAGGGAAAGAAAGAAATCTTCTAGCGTAGATTTTCCGCAACCTGGCGGTACGCTCAATGCAAATATATCCAGTTTGTCATCCATCAAGTCTTGAAGTGAACCTATAATATTATGCTGCATAAATACATTTCTTCTTGGTTCGTAAAAACGCTCTTTTGGAATACGATTTTTTTCAAGATATAACAATCCACTGTCTACTTGATAATTCTGCGCTTCCAGTAACAAATACTGCCAGTAGATATCATCAAAGTCACCACTGCCAGTTAATGCAGCACACTTCTCTGCTATGTTATGTGAGTATTGACTTACTTTCATAGCCATTTTCCGTGCTTCTTGGTTCTTGTCGAAATGAAGGTCAATATTCATGTTCAAGAGCAAATCAAGGCAATCTTTTTGGTTCTGATAGATTGTCATATCACTACTGATAATTTGATTCAGCACTTCCCGATACCATTCAAGCGAGCCTTCTGTAATTTTTCCCATAAAAATAGAGCCAGACCTCCTTTCTTTTTAGGATTTAGTCTGGCTCTCATGTGGCTCTCTTGACTGTTTTATTTATTATTTAGCATTCTCATCAGCTGTCATATCTCTTGTATCTACGATGGTAGAAGTGTTACTTCCTTGAATTTTTGGTACTTCACCATTCCATTTATCAATTTTCTGTTTTTCAATCAGTTCGGGAGTAAGAGATTCTGCGATTTTTCTATTTGCTTCAGCTTCAGCTTCAGCTTTAATCTTAATTGCTTCTGCTTTTCCTTCTGCATCAATCTTTGCCTGTTCCGCTTGGATAGATGCTTTCTCCTTTTCCTGTTCGGCAGCAATCAGTGCAACTTCTTTATCTTTATCAGCTTGTACTTTTGCTGTTTTAGCTTCAATGTTAGCAAGTTCAAGCTCCTGTTGAGCGTTCACTTTCTTCTGAATTGCAGCCTGTGTTTCATCATCGGTGGAAATAGAAGTAAAGTTTACTGTATCAATAATAATTCCGTATGGCTCAAACTTCTGTTTAAGATATTTGTCAAGTGCTTCATTCAGTTCCTGGCGTTTATCACCGAAAACATCTGTTACTGGATACTTCGCAGTTACTTCCTGCGTCCATGCTTTCATCTTAGGCTTAATAAAAGTATTTTTCACAGATTCCCCGGATTGACCTTTGAACTGAGTAAATACATCAGTTACTCTGCTCTGATCGAATTTATAAGAAAATTCAAGGTCAACTTGAAGCGATTTACCATCTGCTGTTGGTGTCTTGAAGCTTTCATCTTTTGGAGAATCGCCCTTATCCTCAGATGTAAGATAAGACTGCTCGATTCCAACGGAATACAGTGAAGTTTTTACTGTTGGTGAAATCACATGCCATCCCTGTGTAAGTACATTCTTAGAGATTCCTCCGTTCATTTTGTACTCTACCGCAATGTAACCAGCCGGAACTCTCACACTGCACTTTGCAACACATATAAGTCCTGCAATGATTACAACAGCTAATCCAATTCCACCTAAAAGTCCTTTTTTCATTTATTATCCTCCTCTTTTTGACTTTCGTCTTTATTTAACTCATCAATAGCATTTCTGCCAATGTGGTTCAATAATTTACCTAGTGGTTGAAATAATTTGTAAAGCAGGAACCATACTACTGCCGCTCCACATATCACTAGAAATATAAATACTGGATTCATTCAATCACCTAACTTTCTACAAATTTCAATAAAATCTGGCTTGCTAAGTTCTTTCAACTTATCAGCATACTTCGGGAATTCATGTGTATATATCGGATGACCTAAAAGTTTTTCTGCGTATTCGTATGCAAGTCTTCGGTCATCCCCTGTAAGCATACAAATTCCTGTGTAGGTTTCAACTACTACCGCTTCTTGTTTTGTCATACATATCCTTTCTTGATAAAATCATCTTTTTAATTCCGTAAAAATATTTTCAATTACTTTCCATTCTGCGAATACTGCCATAAACAGTAATGGTACTGCAGAAAATCCCCAATGATTTTCAATCATCATTTGAATTGTGGCTATCAAATAATCTGCTACCCATTTGGATATTATGAAATTCGCAATTATCCAACATATTTTTCTTGCCTTCTTCACTCAATAGACCTCCATTTATTTCCACGGTATATTATCATTTTCGTGTTCCAAAAAGAAATCAACCTTGTCAACATATCCTTTAGCTATCAGTTTTTTTACACAATCATCAACTCTTACAGGAGATGTATACCTTGTAAATTCATTTGAATATACAGTCTTGGCTGTAATATTTCCGCATATTTTGCATTTTTTTACAATATAAGCATTTATATAAGTACCATTTCCGTAATCTATTCTGTCATAGCATTTCCCAATTTCCTCATATAGGTGGGAACATTTTTCTTTAAACCAATTCATACATTCACCTCACTGGAATCCCTAATTGTTTGTAGGTAAATACGGCAGTGTACTTCTTACCGCATTTGTAACAAGTTTCCGTAATAGTGCAAGTCTTTTCTTTGTCATTACATTTCGATTCTGTATCCGAACTTTTGAACTTGCATCCACCTGTCAAAATACATTTAATCCGTTTTGTGTTCATACATTCACCTCGAACTCTTTCTTACAGTTGCTACCCTTGCATTTTAACTTCAAGTGCTGAATCTTCGTGCTTGGGCTAATCAGAAGTGCTTTCTTTTGGCAAAAAGGGCAACAGGCGTATTTCACTCCATTGATATTCCTCAATAATGCCTGTCCATTCCACGGTTCGGGTGGGTTCATGTATTCAGAAAAATCTATTCCTTCGGATTCTAATGCTGACTTAATGCTCATTTATTTACCTTTCTATTTCTTTTATGCTTTATTGGTCTTCCCTCTTTGGCTGCCCTTTTTATCATTCGCCGCGCAACAGATTTAAAAACATTATCAAATTTCCGTTTCCCTTTTCTTCCAGCAATTTGTCTAAATTTTGGCTTTTTATTCATTTTTAAGCAGTTATTTGGTATTTTCTTAAAACCAATTTTCATGGCTTCTTCAATGCTTATTTTTTCTTGATCCATTAATTTTCCTCCGTTTCGGAATGCCATGCATTTTACGGAAATTGTTCTTGTTTATTCGATTTGGGGCAAATAGTGTCCAAAATAGTTCATCACTTAATTTACATTCAAATTCAATACTTAACGGCTTTCCTATGCTACAAAGTGTACCGTCCTCATTTCTGTGAAGAATACCGCCTTCGATAACAAAAGCACCATCCGAAATTGAAATCTCTGGTATTTCAATCACTTCACCATTACATGTAAAGAAATGCTTTAATTCTTCCTTTTCGCCCATATCAGCATATCCCTTTGTTTTTCCTTAAATTAGCGTATCGGTCAACCAATGTGTCAACAGTAACAGTTAACTCGTTGATTCTAATACAGTCATCCTGGTGGCGTTGTTCATACCATTCTATAGATGGATGACCAGTATCTACATTTTCAATTCCATCAATCGGAATCTTCCAGTTATCATTTTCAAGAAGCTTTTGGTTAAGTGTCTCCGATAAAGCTTTATAGTCCAGGATTATATGCTGTTTTTTCTCGCATTCATCAGCCAAACGAACAACTTCATTTTTCAACTGTTCTTCTGTCCAGTTTGCCATATCCTCAAATTTCATATTTACCACCTCTGTCTTCGAAAATTGTCTCTTCCAAGCATAAATTTTTCGGCTGAAAAATTATCCTCTACATCAATATGTGCTTCACGGTCTTGCACCTCATATCCGTTTGGTGTTAATTCAAGTTTTGCAGTATATTCAGCGCCGCAATTGGTGCATTGCCATGTCACATTTAAAAAGAGTCATTTTTCTATAAAAGGGTTTGTGAAATCGGCATTTTCACATTTCAATATTCCACCGCAAACAGGGCAATTGCGTTTATCAAGTAAATTTAGCATTCAAATTCCCTCCTCTCCCTGTGCTTCATTTGGCACTCGATCATCTTTGCTACATTTTCACGTTCCTGTTTTATTCCATGCCCTTGCCTGAATAACTCGCATTCAAGAATGTTTCCGCACTTGGAACATTCATCTTTTATTTCTTTCCCATATACCTCAATCATTTTCATCACCACAGTAAATCAGTAAGTAATTTGCAAGTTTTCTAAGGTCATTATTCCCATACAGGCGAATACCTTCTTTTAACCCTCTGTTAATTAACCAAACAGCTAACTTTATTGGTTCTACAGGTGGCTCATCTTGGGATTTTTCTATCCTAAAATCATCGATTAAACCACCTCTATTTATAAGTTCAGAAAGTTCACTCATCGGTACTATGCCTCCTTGTTTTCCATCTTCTTTTCCTTCCAAAACTCACAACAGCATTCTGGTTCCGTAAAGTCTGCGCAATATTCGCTATCACCATTGAAACAAACCCATGTGAAGTCATCATGTTTTCTACAGGTTTTGCAATTAATTTCCATAACTATTTTTTCTCCTCATTAATTCCGTTAAGAATACTAATAAGCTGTTCTTGGTTAATTTCCTGTGTACATGGCAAAAAATGGTCTTTTATAGTCTGTAAAGCAAAAAACATAGGTGAAATAAATGATATTCGCATTGCAAATGTACATTCGATTTGCAGAAAATATTTTATTGGATAAAGTCCGTGTGAAATGTGATAATCCGCAATAGCAATTGCTTTCAAAATGTAATCTTTTGTTTCAATAGTTTTAGTTGAAAAATTAGTTTTCAGAACAAGTTCATTTTTAATTTGGAATAATGTTTTACGTAAAAACAATTCTGTATCTCTTCTAGTAGGTGCAATGTATAAAATAATCGGTTTTCTCATTTCTTATACCTCACATTCAAAATCCAGTGTGCCGACTTGAACGGCATAAACCTCCCAACGAGAAACACTGGAACTTTAAGGGGGAAAATGCAACTTCTGGCAATGGCAATTTGCCAGATAGAAACAACAGGAATCGAACCTGTGTCACATGATATTCAATATCATTGATCTACCACTGAGCTATGTTTCTTTTACCGCCTGTCACGGACAGTTCTTTTCAAAAGAACTGGGATGGGTTTCACTTTTATTTCATTCGACAGTAATACAAGCGTATCTTTCTGAATTGATTGTGTTTTCCATAGCTTCAATCGGATTGTATCCAAGATTCTGTAAGATTTGTTTGAAAACTGTTACAGATTGACCGCTAGCAAGTTGCACGCCTTTTCTCTTGGAATCTGCATGGAATACATCATGTCTGCTGGCTACATTCCAGAAGATAACGTTTGGAATAACGTATCCGGCTTTATGGAACTTGTTTGCCATTTTATCATAAAACGACCAATCTCGATTTCCACAATAATCAATTTCCATATCAGAAATTACGACAATAGCTTTTGGCATTTCTTCCTGTGAAATATTATTTTTTTCTGCGATATCAAGCACCTTTTCAAATGCAGCTTTAAGGTTTGTACTACCGCCCCAATCTGCCCTTTTAGCATTATTGATTTTTTGTGAAAGGGTTTCACCCTTTAAAACAACTGTTTCTGGATTGCTGGAAAATGTCATAAACAAATTGTGGTATGCCCCAACATTTCTTTCGGCAAAGTATATTGCCAATCCGATTGATGTTGCCATTGGTCTTCCATACATTGAACCGGATACATCAGCCATAATCAAAGCATTTGTTCCCTGTTCAATGTAATCTGGAAGTGCTTTCCATTGTGCTTCAAAAACTTTATTGTTCTCTCGTCCGTAAAGGATTTTTTCCACGATGTCATAAGGATACAAAGTTGAAGCGTTGATTTTAACTTCTCCTTTATCAGCCTTATTAATAAAATCATTAAATCCATCTGGATCATGTTTTGCAAAAGCTCTGCGATAAATCATCATTGCACGGCTCGGAACTTCTGGATATTTAATTTCATTCCATTTACCGGCAGACATAAGGTTTTCAACAACACCGATCTGTTTTCTCATGCTACGAACAATCCTCTTGAAGTTGTAGACTGGATAACCCAACTTCTGTGCAGTCAAGATTCCTAACTTCCTAGTTTTTCTGCTGCTTGCATCGGCTGTTTTAATCCATTTAGCAAGTAATGAAATTGCTTTTCCCTCATTGAGATTTTTCAAATCTTCCTCAAATTGTTTCTTCATGGATTTCCACATGTCATCTTCCAGTGGTGTTTCAATCAGTTCATAGAGATCGTCATATCTTCCGAATACTCCAATCAAGTCAAGATTCGGTCTAAGTGCTTCTGGATGATGTTCAGCCATGTAACGGATAATGGTTCGGAAAGTTTTTCTCTCTCCAAGCCCACAACGAATATCTCTTGCATAAAAAGCAATCTTTGTGGCAAAGAGTTTATCCTGTGCAAATGCTTCTGAGAATAAAGTGGTGATTCTATTTTCATCAGCTTCTCTCAATGCACCAATAGTTCCGAACAGGTCAAGTCTTGCATCGCTTGTAGTATTCAGCGCAACTGCTCCGTTTTCAGTTCTTGTAAACTTGCTTTCTTCTTTCATTGCATTTGCAAAATCCATGTTCTTTCTCCTTTCAGGACACAAAAATATAAAATATACGAATTAGATTTTATTTAAGTGAGTTGCTGTAAGCGTCCAATAAATTTTCATGATGCTTTTAGGTTTCATAATTAGCAGTTATGCCCAAAATAATTGCTGTAAGCATCACATAATTGCCCCGACAGGATTTGAACCTATAAAATTATTTGCAGTGAAGAACACAAACATGTTCTAATCGGTTTTCCATAACCGATAACCGGGGCAGTGGCAAGGGATGGATTCGAACCATCGACACGTACCTTGTAATGGGAAGAATGATTGCTGTAAAAGTCACGAACATGACTTACATTCTTTTACTGCTCTACCAATTGAGCTACCTTGCCAGAATCGCAGGAGACGGATTCGAACCGCCGTTCTCAAGGATATGAGCCTTGCGAGATTCCACTTCTCTATCCTGCCGGAACCCGGAAAAACCGGGTTAGCAATAGGTTTATCGTGTTATGCTTTCCACTATCTACAAGTTTTAGTGCTGTAGATTCACTGGATATTTTTATGCGTCTTTGAACGGCATCTCTTGAAAACTCCTTTTATTAACGTGCGCTGCGTTAATGTTTTTAACTCCGAGATATACCAGCCGGGAAATCAGATCCATTTAAGCTACGCCGTATCGCACCTAAATTTACCTAATCCACACGCTCAACTGGAAGTTTTTTCCACCCATATTACGGATGAATGGCATTTAGAAGAAATGGAAGCTATGGGATTCGAACCCAGGACTTACGGCTTATGAGGCCGTTGCTCTTACCGCTGAACTAAGCTTCCTGAGATACCAGAAATAAGCCCGCCATAGATTTATTTCTGGCACTGTTGCAGTTCTTGACCACCAGCCACAACAAAGGTTTTCTGAAACGCTTTTGGATTTCAGAAAGTCTTCCGGGACATTTGAAGCCCCTTTAATCAGCCCCGTTGGGCTAGAAGACCGGAGTGAAAAGTGTTTCAAAAAGAACACTTGCGGAATTAACAAAACCGCAAACTGGGCTAACTGGATTCGAACCAGTAAATGCAGCAGTCAAAGCGCTGTGCCTTAACCGTTTGGCGATAGCCCATCAACCCCGGCGCACCATTAAAACCGGGGAAGTCGTGATATTAAGCTAAACAAGTATATAAACTTTCCGCTCTTACTGATTACTCTTTTCCAGGAGGGAAATTTTCTTTTTCTAAATATTCAATAATTCCTGGCGTATTCATCAATAAGAGCTTACGCTACTCTGGATGCCTCGACTTATCACTTTCATAGGCTTTCCCGAGCCTACATGGATTAAGTCGAAGCGGCGCTTTTATGAATTTAACCATCTCGATTAACTCAATCGGGATAATTCCAATTGGAATTGGTAAATACATGGGAATTACCTCTTATTCTGCAAAAATCCAATCCTCTGCTAACATATCTGCTTGAGATGCAAGCCATCCCATCTGTACGCCAGATGTTCCGACAAAAGCAATGGCTTTGTTTCCGATTGCATCATGCTCACAGTTCACAATCTCTCCATCTGCTGTCTTATAAGAAATACCAATAGCAAGCTGAATGTACTGTTTCTTGCCATTCCAGCCTTTACGAGACACTTTAAGTCCTCTTTTCAGATAACGGATAGCGTCGCCAAATCCAAATGTTGACTGACCGCCAAGAACACCACAGTTATTCTCATCAGCAATCATCCAGTCATCTCTCTGTGTGTGCATAAAAGTGTATTCCACTCTCTGCGTTTCACGGATATCAAGGACTTCTCCCTGTCCTTTATCGGAATCTTTTGGTCTGCAATGAATCATAATCGTCTGTTTTTCATCGTCCCAGCACCAGTAACCGTTCCATCCTGGAAGTTTCATTTTTGCTCCCTGTTTCATAAGTTTAAATGCTTCTGAAAATTTCATTTCTATATCCTCCTTTACCTTGTGCAAATTAAGAAAATATTCAGTGCAAAACATATTTCTAAACAAATGCAGAATAAAATCTGTATTACGCTTGTTTTTCCTTCTTCGTCCAGTATAGCCAAAGTGCCGGCAAGAATCAGAACGAAAAATACAAGATTTACAGCTGTCCCAATTACATTAAGTGCATTCATTTTCTTTTTCCTCCCCAATTAAGAAGTCCAGAATTTTTTCTGCAATTTCTTCTTCTGGCTCAAATGGCATTCCACAGTAATTGTAGGATTCTAAAGCCGATTTTAGGCTTGATTTGAATCCATTGTAAATTTCTCCATGTTGTAGTAATTCATGCCTTAAAACTAAAATTGCATCAGTAATTGATTGAGAAGTGACACTGATTTGTGCCAAGCACTCCATTTCAATGTCTGGAACAGCCACTATTTCAAACTCAAACACTGGAATTTCATCTACTGCTGTATGGAAATTTACTGATCTTACTCTATGAACTTCTTTTCCATCAATAAAACATTTTGTTCCACGCCAATCATGGGGGTTGGGGTTTGTGATTTTTACTATCGGCATCTTCGTACCCCTTTCTTTTAGTTTTACAGTAGAGAAGAAGGTGTTTCGCAATCTCTTCCAACTGCAAAATGTTGTATTTTGGAACTTCCCATGTTTTTTGCTCTAATAATGGAGACGGTGGAATTTTCTCAGTCGGTAGTTCGTTAGTTACTGTGGCATTGATAAGCATAGACGCTACATCAATAGGTGATTCTGGAAGACAATCCTTGTTATCACTTATTTGTGCATCCGGCATGAATAACTTTTTCCATTCTCCGTTTTCATTTGAAAATACTTCTCCGTTTTGTACTTTAAGTTTTCTAATAGCTTCTCTTGGAATATCTTCTTCTTTTTCACATTTACGAACATCATTCTCAATGATGTATAAAAAACAATTCATCCTTCTTCCACCTCCCCGAAATATTTTTTGTAAAGCTTATGGTTGTAATACCACAGATGTTGCATCACAAAAATTTTATCAATACATTCCAGCTCATAATACATCACTCTGTACTCAGCGGTTCTGTCTCCGTTTTCATCAACACTATAACCAGCTAATTCAGATTTTGATTTTGCGCCAAACCACCTACCGTTCTTTGTAACAAACAAAGAAATATTTCCATATTCACAAACATATGTGGCAGTTTGAGTATCATACAATCTGCCATCAGCTAATATTGCTTTTGCGTGAATTGGCCTCACCAGTTTCCGAATTGCCGGGGATTCCTGTCCGACATTTTCATATGCTTGGTTTGTTTCCGAAACGCCTTTTTTATTTTTTGAGAAAAATTTAAGCACGTCTTTTCCTCCCGAAATATTCATCAACTGCCTGTCTTACAATATCAGATGCGCTCCTGTCTGTCCGGTTCTTCTCTTCCAGGAGCCTTTTTTTCTGTTTTTCGGAAAATCGGATGCGGATGGATTCGGATTGTGGGTTATACTTTTTCATAGGTAGTATCCATCTCTACGGAAAGAATCGGTTTGTCATCGGCTTTAGCCAGAAGCGTAATACCTTTCCCATTCTCCCAAGATGATGTCATGAGTTGAATATTTGAATTTCCGGTTTCATTACAAATATTCAAAAGCTGTTGTGCTATATCCATCAACTTTGACCGAAGGTATCCGTCATTGCTTACTATTTTTTCCATCTTGTGCCTACCTTTCTGCGAATGTTATCAGTTATCACAAATCGTTTATTGCCTTTAATTTCTGATTAGCAATTTCGACCTGAGAAGCAAGTACGCTACGTGTCACATCTCTTATAAACGATTGTTCTAGTGTCATGCTTTCACTGTAAAACAACGTCGGAGCTGTGAGTACATAGATTTCAATATCCAAATTACAAAGCTGTCTCCATATTTCTTCGATTTCATTCTTGGTATTTCCAATATCATCAACTCCGCAAATAATTAACGAATCACCCTTTTTCATGTTTTCACAAAGAAGTCTAAAATTATTATTTTCATCTGCCAAATCGAAAATAAACGAGTCAATTTCTTCGTTCAAAAGTATCTTTTTCTTTGCTTCCAACGGGAACCATAATCCAGATTCTCTTGCGTATCCTATCTTCATGTTTTATACCTGCCTTTCTTGGTACTGCCTTATTTAGTGTTGGCAGAGAAACAGTTAAGGCTTACTGCTTTCGTGTTCGAATCACTATCCCTGCCATGTTAAGGAGAGCTTTTTTTGTTTTTTCGAGTGGTTTCGGTGGTGACTACCGCTGACTGGGGTTTTATATATACCCCCTCCCGGTCATCCAGTACGGACGCTGGCAAGTCAGCCCACCGCCCCATGGGAACCGCTGCCCTTGCCTGGTCGCTGTCTATCGGATGCCTTCGGCAGTGGTCAAGGGAATGTCAATGTCTTTAATATTTTATCTATACGACAAACACAGATTTGTCTTATAGATCTATTTATTTTTCTATACATTATGCACAATTATAATCGTTATTACTGTACATGTTGCATAATCCCATGTGTTTACTGCCTTTTGTCCGTCCATTGTGTACATTTTTACCGCTTCTATTGGTTCTCCCAGGCTTTATAGCTCCGGTTTTTCCATCTCCGGAAGCTGCAAAGCGGCTTTGTGCTTCTCTGCGATCTGCTGCGCGGTCTGCTGTGGTACGCCGTACTGCTGCGCAACTTGCACTGGTGCAGTTTCTGCCATGCCATAGGCGGCTTTTGCAACAAATATCAAATTCGCATTTGTTCCGGTCTGGTTATGTAGTCTATTAATTGCACAGTTTTTGCAAATATCAAACCATTTTTTAGCCGTGTCACCATGTGAAGAGTTTGTTCTATACACTCCATTCATCCAGTCAGTAAACGTTGTACGATTAATCCCAACTAAAAAGCTAAATACTTCTAGGGTTGGTAATACATGATATTTACTGCATAATCTCACATAAGTATTAAACATTTTATCTAATAGCTCTATATTGTCATTACTTGGCTTTTGTATATGATCTGCAATATAAAAAATCATATCTACAAAGCTATCTGATACTTCTTTCTTATAGTTTTCGTTATCTGGTGATATACATAATACAGTATTTATATATTCATCAGCATATATATTAATATTATCTAAATAGATATCTACGTCTTGTACATTTACTGTATTATCTTTCATATTATCACCTCACTTTAACACGTTAATTTATAAATAAAAAAAAGAGAATGTCACCAGGTAAAGCTTATTCCCGGAAAACTTCCGGGTGTTCGGGTACATTCTCTAAAACTCAAATTAAAAAAATATTCTGTTTTCTTTGTTGCTGATACCTTAGCACAGTTTTTAATATCTTGTCAAATTTAATTTTGCATAAAATAAAACCCATTATTTTGTCAATAATTAATAAATAATAATTAGGGTATTATATTATAATCTTTATTTATATTTATATCTTATATATTATTATACGGTACTGTATAGCATATCTTTTAATAAACTCTAGTCTTAGGAATCTAGGAAGGGCAGAGAATAATTATATAATTATATATAATATAAGGGCGACTATATTTTCACAGATTTGCATAATAAAAGCCAGACCTTCCAGGAGTTTCTATCCGGCGTGATCTGGCTTGTTATGCGTGTTATTTAATTAACGATTCTGTGTACTTTCAGCCTCTGCCCTTCCTGAGTTCCGTCAGCTCTCGTTATCTGATAGCCTAAAGAAGTTTTAGAAAAATGTCAAGCAGTATTTAAAAAAATATTTCTCTTGACAACTTACGAAAAACTATGTTATTTAAATATTAACAGGCTCGGCGGCGGTCTGTACTCTGTCCATAGCCGCCATAAATAAGCATTTTAAAAGCCCCGGGATAATTTCCTAGGGCTTTATTTTTATTCTTCCTCTTCTTCCTCTAACCATATTTGACACTGCTTGCCGTCCTCTTCGTAGCTGATAGCTTCACCAGCTTCCAGGCGTTCCCGCCAGTCCTCCGGGTAATTCTCCGGTCTGTAAATACAGTTTCCCGGAAGGAATTGATTTCCGCGCATTTCATTTATTTTCATATTTTCCCTCCTGTCCGCCCTCCTGGGGCTGTGTGGTTGTTTTTCTTTAACTGTCTTTATTATACATTATTTATTAATGTATGTCAATATCTTTTCTTCAAAATCTTTTGTGGTTTCATCTGGCAGATATTCCAATAAATAACCGGGTTGGCATTCCAATATAGTACATATTTTATTTAGTGTATCTTGCGTGACAAGTCGATCATTGCGCAGCTGTTGCAGCTGGCTTTCTGTAAATATCTTATTTTTCCTTATTAAATAGGTTGTGATTCCCTTTTCTGCCATCATATCAATTATATTGCGTTTATATTTAATCATTCTAACACCACCTCGCAGTACTTTATTCTTCTATTATAATAACATTTTTATACATTATTTTTCAATGTACAACATGCACAAAAACTGTTTTCGGTATGCTCTTTAATTTAGTGTATAATGTCAATAGACATACATTATATTTTAGTGTATTATATAACCATCAACAGAGAACACAAGAAACAAACAACCGGAACTGCCCGAACCACTCAACACAATGAGGACATAAGGAACCGAATCCGATTAATTGAAAAATTCTAGTTCCTAGACAAAATAAAAAAAGCCCGGCGATCTTCCAAACCAAACCGGGCACCAAACTAAAAAGAAAGGTAACCCCATTATAACAGGGGCGAAGGTAAAAAACAATGAAAAAAATTGAAACATTAGTAATTAGAGGTCGTAGATGGTTTCAGAAATTATATGGAAATACTTACCACACAGTAACGGTTGTTGTAAATGGCCGTGCTTTAAAAAGTAGCATTCAGTATGGCTATGGAAATCAGTATCTTGTTACCGCCGTTGATCTTCTCCGTGAAAATGGTTATGATATCCAGGAAAATAATATTGAAGCATTGAGAAGCTTAAAAGAGCTTTGTAAAAATGATTATGAAGTTGTTGACGTTCCAAGAAAAAAAAGATTTGTAGGAGGTTCACACATGGCAACAATAATTAATTTTCCAGTTAAAAATACAAAAGGTTATGAAAATCTTGTAAAGTTTTTTGCAGTATGCAGAAGCGTTGAAAGCTGTGACTTCTATCTTGGAACAGCAGAATACATGGAAAAACATGGACAAATAAAAGAAAATGAATTTCTGACGCTCCGCAGAATCGGAAGGACGAAACGCCAGGAGCTGGCGAATCCTATAAAAACGCCACAAATCGCAAAAAAGCCAGGTGTTTACAATTATACACCGGAAATGGGCGAGCAAAAGCCGGAAGGCGTACAGATTGAAGCACGCAGCTCTTATTATGGGAATCACTGGTTTTTATATACTGAATTAGAATTAAATGGGCGCGGTATTACCTTAATAGAAACAAAAAACGGTATTTACTGTTACAAAGTAACAAACAGGGCTTTTGATTTATTAAAAGAAAAATATTGCATTTCCCAAGAGTGTTTATTGGATTAAAAAAGGGAGGCTAAAACATGAAATATCATTACATAGCAATTTCAACACGCACAGGCAATAAAAACTTTGCTTCTGTTCTTCGGGTATCAAGCTCTGACAATTTATTATTTTCCTTGCAAATCCCCGGCATTACTTCCGCAAATATTTGCAGCACGAAAAAAGAAGCTGAAAACGTTGTTGACTTCTGGAACAAGTGTTACAAGACAAATAAAACTTATGGAGGGTTTTAAAATGGTAACAATCAAGAAAGTCACGCAAGCGCAGACAATCGCCGCTATAAAAAGCGGTGATTTTTCCGAAGTTGACAAAATCGAAGAAACCGCAAAAAAGGACGCTAGACAAGTGTTTGATGCTGTTTCTTTCGGTGCTGTTCCGCTGATCTGGTATGACTTGCCTCCGGTTCGCTGTCAGTCTGGGGCGGTTTCTTTTATGCGGTATGCATTGCACAGATCAACCAAAAAAGCGGATCATTTGCAACTGTCCTGCATGGAGATAAAAGATGGCCGCATGGTTCCAACGTCTGACCACCAGTATAATATTACTGACGGCGGTTTTTCCGAGTTTTTCCGGGACTTGCCCCATGTTATAAATGTAAATTATTTAGAGCAGTAAAAACACTGCTCTTTTTCTGCTTCCCGGTTTCCAGTCCGGCGGCACGTTCACGGCTTGCAAGCGGTTTTTTGGCATTCTGCCAGATGTACCTTGCAAAGTTAATACCATAAGTCAATCAATTAACGCGCTATTTTAGCCGTAAATGGCTTTTTATGCTGTTAATGGTGATTTATGCCACGTTTGCATTATAAGCCGTTTATGAGCCTTTAAAACGCTTTATAGTGTGTTGTATGGTTTATTGACTGTCTGCGGCTATGGGTGTATAATAGCCTTGTATAGCTATGTTCGGCTATGCTTTATTTGTGTACCTTTTCAATTGGCGCATTGTGTCCGCTTATTTGTGCCGGCTTTGCGTTGATCTGCCGAAGCTGTCCGGGCTATATAACAATTATGGCTACAACAACTATATTGCAATACGCTTGTATAGCACCATATTTGCCATTTTAAGGCGTTTTATAACCGCAGTCGATAAAGTATAGGCTAAATACATTAAAAGCCATTAAAGACGCATTTAGCAAGACTATTATTGTATTATTCGGTATTCTTTGTTATGGCTTATTATTCGTGGTCGGTTGCTTTTTATTTGCCACAACTACGGCTGGCGGTCTGCTTCGTTGGTGTTCAATTGTTCCGGGTGGTTTCCTGGCTTCATCAGCTCGGCGCTGTATCGGTTCCCGGTGCTGTCCCTGGTTGATTTGTGCCGGCGGAAAAGTCGCAGCTGTTCAAGACTTCAATAGTTGCAACTAACTTGTGAATGATTCTTAAATTCCAACATCATTTTGCAAGCCGAAAATCAAAGAAATCCAGAAAAAAAGTGGCAACCAGAAAAATTTTCTCATTTTCTAGCTACCACTTAAATTTTAATTTTGCACAAATATTTCTATAGCGTAAAGTTCCAAATAATTCAAAATTCACAATTTGTTTAATCCTTCTTTCTTCCGTGTTCCATATCTTCTGTGAGATGATTTTTCTAAACGTTGCGTCCTCTTCATTTGTGACTTTGAAAGTTTTTTCTTTCTCTGGTAATTGTCAGTCGTTGTTCCCATTCACGCCCTCCTTATTAATCTTCTGATTCCTGGTTTCAAAGTTTATAATTTCTGTGTCTGTTTCTAATTCTTCCGGGATTCTTCCAACAATTATAACTCGCAGTGGCTTCAATCTCCGTTCCATCTCCTTGAAACCAACGCAAAATTCCAACCGTGCTGCCCTACTCTTTACTCTTCCATTGGTACAACAGGCAACTGTGCTTCCCTCCGGCAGTCCATCAAAGCACCAGTCCCAACAGTATTCCGGTAATATGCTTACGTTCGGAATTACAGGAATATCGTTCAAGATCATGTAGTGAGCCAGTGCATGATTGCGGTATTTGTTCCACAAGCACATAGCCAACGGCATTCCATTCTTTCCAACCGATATGCTGAAATCTGGCATAATGACTGCATGAAAACATTTTAAATGCTCCATATACTTGTCTGGCTGATTCCATAATCTTTGAAACTGTACATCGTCCACGTAGAAATTTACATCCAACTCCCGATGGTTCTTAATCTTCCGGCTGAAGCTCTCCGCAAAGTCTACGGTATCTTTTCCAGGATGGATAAAGGTCTTTGGAACTTTCGGGATTCCGTACTTACCATCAAGGTCTGCATCAGTTATTAGAAACTCCTTCATTACATCATAAGCTGTATGTATCTGCATATTTCGCCCTCCCTTTTCTTTGAACATAACACAATTTCCGAAAAAAGGCAAAAAAATAATCGCATCTCTGCGATTTTATTGTTTTGCACATGTACTTTTCCCTTTCATATGTACTTTTTGTAAAAGGTAATCAAAGGTAATCAGAACACTCGTTCATGCCAAGTCCGCAAACCCTTGATTTTACTGCATTAATCGGGGCAACAGGATTTGAACCTGCGACCTCACGGCTCACACTTTAATCCGCAAACCCTTGATTTTAAAGGCTTTTCAGACTTGAGGTAATCAAAGGTAATCAAAAAGGTAACCAGAATGTGTGTTCTTATTCATCCAATCCTTTGCACTTTTGTCACAATTTTATTTTTTTCTTCCAAGGAGCTAACATCAAATGTATAATATTTTTCATTAACTTCTTCGGTATGCCCGAGCAGCGATGCAGCAACAGTGGCAGATACTCCATTGCACCTTAGTTTAGAATTTATTGTTCTTCTAAATGCATGAATTCCTCTTTCTTCTATTCCTTCCTGCCTGCATTTGTTTTTTAAGCATGACGATATTACAGGAGCATGAACCCTTCCATTTTCGTTTGAAAACAACCATTCACTAATATACCCATTGCTGATTTCTGCTGATTTTAATTTCATTAAAAGTTTTCGAATTTCGCCAGTCATAGGAAACCATCTGTTCATTTGATTTTTTGTTTTTCCTATATAGTATTCTTTTGTATTTCTATTGTATTTTTCTGATTTATTAATAGATATATAATTTTCATTTATATCTTCCCATTTTAAAGCCGAAATTTCTCCAACTCTCATCCCTGTGAGACTTGCAAAATATACTGCGTATGAGGGAATGTATTCTGGCTGTTCATCAAAATCCTTTTTGCAGCGATTAATAATTAGTTTAAGTTCATGGTCTGATATTGTATTATGACTTGAAGTCTTTTCTATCTCCGTGCAGTATTTATAAAATATTTTAGGTGAAAGAAATTCCATAGGATCATAATTCAATAAATGTTGTGACCTTGCACTATCTATTGTGTTTTTGATATATCCAAACAAAGTTTTACACGCTTTTTTGCAAAGTTTTTGATCTTTTACAGTTCTGACAATGAATACCTTTATATCTTCTTCTGTCATTTTCTCAATTTCTTTTTCCGTAAATTCTTTTTTTTCAAAATAACGTGTTCTATCTGTAGAATACTTATACAAAGTGTTATCCGTCACAAATTCTTTTTGAATTTCTATCCAATGCTCGTAAACATCCATAAATGTTTTAGGTTTTTCTGTTTTTTCTTTCTCGAAAGCAATAATATAATCTTCAATTCCCTTTCGGCTACTTCTTTTCACTAGCTTTCTAGAATTTTTTTCTGTATAAATATAAGTATACCAATTATTGTTTTTTCCCTGCCATATTTTATATTTTTTTAATATTTCTTCATTTTTCTTCATTTGTATTTCTTCAAGTACATGTGCAGGATTTATAATACCATTCTCAATAGCATATTTCAATATTTCATCCATAAAATTTAGGAGGAACCGGGAATTCCTTTTGCCGGCCGGCGGTTCCTGTTCCTCCTTTCTATTGATAGCCTGTTTTTTTGATTTTAAGCGCTTATTTTGTTTTAACCATAACAATATTCACGAATATCATAAAAATTAATTTTAGCCGTTTTGGTCAAAACAATTATCATATTTCACAACAAATCAAATATATTGACCTGTCCATCAATCTGAGATTCTTCCAGATTGTAAAATTTGCAAGCTATATAATCTGGGTTCCAATCAATTTCCAGTTCGTATTGTAAACACCGCGGATGCTTATCACCATAGAAGAATCTGCAATCGGAACAGATATGCTGATAAGCTGTACCGCCAGACCGCTTATACATTTCGCTAATCTTCCTCATAAAATCACTCGCTTTACTCTTGATTTTCCTCTCGATTTTTTCTTGAAGATACCAGTTTTAACACAATCCCTCGGATCACATCCTCTGCTATGTTCTTCGATCAAGATATAATCACAGGTTGCATTTGTACTCCATGCATTTTCGCTCTTGCTGTAATAGTCGCATTTTGAGCATTGTCTCCGCTTTAAGCCTATAATTTCAGTGCTTTTTAATTCTCTCCATGGTTTTCTATCTGGCAATTTTCCGCACCTCCCAATCTGGCAGTATCTATAATTTTTAAAATGTCTGGACTTAGTTTTCTTTGTT
>OLVU01000059.1_pt1 | contig 82987 bp, 82 predicted proteins | sample 1673321 | NCBI WGS metagenome assembly OLVU01 (sample SAMEA3178942, study PRJEB25190) | human gut metagenome | biome: human gut; feature: human-associated habitat; material: faeces | place: Austria | collected 2013 | reverse complement strand
CCTGATGGACGGTATATGTGCCGTAAGGCATATCCTTTGTCTGTGCAAAGCCGTTCTCGTCGCAGGTCAGAGTATCACGCTCAGATTCCTTTGCGTTTTCAAAAGAGCCTGCGGATTTGAGATACACTTCGAAAACAGCGCCTTCTTCGGGCGTTTCAATCTGTGTTTCGCCATCGTCCGTATGTTTGATAATGGCGATATTACCCTTGATAACCTGTTCATTTACATCATTTGCGGTCTGATTATGCTCAATGGTATAAAGCTCTGGCTCTGCGCCAACCTTATGGACTGTCGGATCGAGCAAATAGCCTTCGCTCGGCTCAAGTTCCTTAATTGTCCAATCCGAATCACAGATATATTCTTTTGTGGTGAACTGCCCGTTTTCATCAGTGTAGTATTCGTCAATGAGCTGTTCGCCCTTGAAAATCCCGTATTTTGCTCCCGCAAGAGAGGCGTTCCCCTGAGCCGTTCCCGTCTCAGCGTCGCTTTTTGTCACGGTAACGGTAAACTTCTTCAGGATATTCGTGAAATTGCGGGTAGTGACCTCGTTCCACTTGACGGGTGCGGTCTGATCTGCGGGAATGACATAACGGATTGCTGTATCCACTTCCTCAATGGTGTACGGCGTAGTGCCGCTGATCAGCACATCTTCAAAGGTCGCCACACCGTTTTTATCCGTAACGGCATACTCGTCCACGGCAATGCCGGAGAGCGATGTTCCGTAAAGGTGGAAGGTCACACCCTCATTGAAATTATCCTCCGAGGATTTGATAACCTCAATATCGCCACGCTTCAGTGTGTTGTTGAAGTTGACAGTCGCAACCTGCCCCGCAACTACGGTTACTCTGCGGGACTCCTGCGGCTCGTAGCGGTCATATTCCTGCTCGGTTACGGTATATACTCCGGGCATTAGGTTATCGACCTGAATCTGACCGCCGTTTTCTGTCTTAACGGTTTTATCAATGCCGTTGCCCTGAATACGGAAGGAAATACCGTCAACTTTTCCGTCCTCACTGGTTTTGACGATTTTCGCTGATCCATAGGAAACCTTTAACTTAAGGAATCCCTTAACCGGATCATTGACCGTCTGAGCATAGGTTACGGTATCCTGCACACCGCCGTTCGGCCCATAGATACCGTCCGTCCAAGTGATAACGCCTTTTCTCTGAGCTGTTTTCTCTGCGGTAATCGTCAGCCCATCGCTCGGCGCTTTTTCAGCAGTGATCGTCAGCTTGTTGCCGCTTACGGAGAACTGAACACCCGAATTATTGGACGAAAACTTATATCCGGAAAGGACATTGTTGCTGTCCGTCAGCGTAACCGTGTATTTAGAGCCATCCCATTTAAGCTCAATTTCCTGTGCGCTTCCCGGCGTTTTGGAAAGGAAGCTCGGCAGCTTGGAATGCTTCTGCACACTTGCAGCCATTGAATTGTAGTAGCTCATAATCTTGTCATAAAGCGGGTGGTTGCGGCTGATCTGATCCAGAACAGCGTCCTTGCCGCCTGTGCTGACCTTGTTAAAGTTTTCATCACGCTCGCCGATCACGGTTTCCCAAATGAGAAGCTGTGTAGCGACTGCGTGAGCCAGCTTATCGCCGCCCTCGTTCTGAGAACGCCACGAGGTTGAGATTGTTCCCGTATAGCCGTACTGGAAGATACGACCAATGAACAGCTTAATATCGTCAGGAGAAATGGTGCTGTTATAGGACGCAGGGTAGTTGTCCCAAAAATCCTCGCCCTTTTTGGTAAAGCTGTCTCCGGTCTGCTGCGGGACGCCGATCTCAATACAGTAGCAGATATTTCCGTTGTACGATCCCATCGCACGGACGGTTGTATAACGGGAAGTGCCTGTTTTCCAGCCGTTCATAAAGGTAAGGCTGCCGTGTCCCCATTCGGCGTTGTAATTCGAGTCCCCATCACGGGGATATGAGATAAGGTACACATCGTCCGTTTCCTCTGCGGCATAGGCAGTCGTACCAATCCCTACAAGGGAAGTCACGCACATCAGCGCTGCAAGAAACAGCGACATAATGCGCTTTGGTTTCTTAATTTTCATCTGAAATCCTCCTTGAAAAAGAAAAACGCACCGTTTTTTTCGGTGCGTCCTCAAAATGGAATATTAAATTTAAGCATAGCCGATATAGATGTCGTAGATTCCGTCAGAGACTTCCTCCGCCCAAATCCATACGGCTGTGATTTCTTCGTCAGCCTTGTACCGATCCAAGCGGCTGTGAATATCCCTTTCAAGATATTTGCAGTGCGCTCCGGCTCGGATCGGATTATCCCAACAGTAAATTGCCTCGCTGTCTAACAGAAGTCCCACACTCTGAGCGTAGCCTTTTGCAAAGGAAATCCAGTAGTCAATGTCAAAGTCGGTTTCGGTTTTGCTCGGTGTTTCTTCCGTTTCAGGCGGCTCAAGCGTTTCGCTTTCTTTTGGAATATCCGGCTGCGATGTGGATACGGAATGTTCGGTCTTATCCGCTTTATCGGGTTGTTCGGCGGACTGTGCCGCCTGCCCGCTTTCAGAAACAGTCTGAGGCTGTTCGGAGCTGACCGTATCCGTTTCCGTCGTTTCTTCCTGCTTTTCCGGCTTTACTTCCTGCACGGCTTCAGGCGTTGTTTCAACCTCCTTGCTTTCCTTTCCAGCAGGCGTTTCGGATTCAGAGGTGCTTTGAACACTCTCCGAAAAAGAAAACGGCTGCGGCGTATCTTCATTCGGCGGGGCATTGTTGCAGCCTGCAAGAACAGTCAGCAAAAGAGCCAATAAAAAAACAATCGTTTTTGTTTTCATTGCGTTTCACTCCTTTTCTGCCGCCATTGTAATGCGAAACAGCGTTTCAGGCAAAGGTGTGAAACGAAGGTTAATCTTACATCATAGGGCATACCTCCTGTGTTTTGGAATGGTGCGTTTTTCTGAGATAGATTGAGTTAGGTGAGATAGCTGTAATCAGGAGAGATAGTTTTATTCTTTCGGATAGTGAGATAGTTTAGGGGTTGGAGTGTGAGGAAGGGGAAGAAGAAAAACACACTCCGCCTTACCTGCTGTCACGCTCGGCACGGTTACGCAAAAACTTGTTGTAATGCTCCAGCGCCTTGCAGACATACTCCTCCGTTTGGTTGATGGGGATATTTTTCGGGATCAGGCTTCGCACCCTATCCCCACGCAAAACAATCTTCTCACGCTGATTCGGCTTTTCCTCGCTCATAATCGCAGAAATCGCTTCTGTTGTCAGCTTGCCTTCCTCGAAAAACTTCCGCATACGGATTGCCTGATCGTGGGACGGGGTACAGTCGTTTAGGTCGATTTCGTCCACCAAATCCCTCTGGCAGTCCTCGTTCAGATAGGACAGTTCAACGGCGGGACGCATTTTAATCCTGCCCTCGTCTACAAATTCAAGCAGTTCGGGAACAAGGTTTGTAAGGCGGATATATCGCTGAATTTGAGTTTTACTGTCATCAGATTTATCAGCTAAAAGCATTACTGATTTTGTTCCCACCAACTTGTCCCCCAGTGGGGCACAAGTTAAATCTGTTCTCTGTCCTTGTCTTTTCATAGCGTCAAGCCGCATTTTATATGCGTGGGCTTTTTCCGAGGGAAGTATCTGTGACCGCTGGAAGTTGCTTTCGACCATTAAAATCGTCGCTTCATCACGGTCAAGGTCTACTACCTCACATCTGAGCGTTTCAAATCCGGCAAGCTCACAAGCCTTTTTTCGCCTGTGTCCTGAAATAAGCTCGTATCTGCCGTCCCCCTTCTGCCTTACGGTAGCGGGAGTAATCACGCCACGCTCTTTGATACTTTCCACAAGCTGAAACATATCCTCATCTTCCCGCACCTTAAACGGGTGGTCGGGGAAATCGTCGATTTCCTCAAGCGGAATATCCCTGATTTTAGACAGCTTCGCTTCGTCCCGTTCCTCCTGAGAGGAAAACAGCTCATCGAGCGTGTTCGTGGGCAGCGTGAAGTCGCTCTTTCTGCCTGCCATCGGCTAACACCTCCTTTGTGAAACCGGCGTAAGCCTTAGACACCGGACTGTTCGGCTCATAGGCGTAGATACTTGTCCCTTTAGAAGATACCTCTGCGGCTTTTACGGCTGCCGGAATCATTGATCTATATATCCTGATATGGCTGCCGAAATTTTCCCTGAGCGCTTCCACTGTGCTTTTCGCAAGATTTGTCCTTCCGTCTACAAGCGTCAGAAGGATACCGTCGATTTTCAAATCGGCGTTTGTGTGTTTCCTCACTTTCACAATCGTCCCCAAAAGCTGCGTCATTCCCTTAGCGGGAAGATACTGTGCCTGAACGGGGATAATCACGCTGTCCGCCGCCGTTAGAGCGTTAAAGGTAATCATGCCCAAGCTCGGCATACAGTCAATAAGGACATAATCGTACTTGTCTTTTACAAGGCTCAGATAATTCTTCAGGACGCTCTCTCGGCTCATCGCCGTTACAAGCGTCATTTCCAATGACGATAGGCTGAGATTGGACGGTACAAGGTCTACTTTTTCTTTATGGTGCAGAATACCGTCAAAGGGATTTTGCTCCTGCTCCGATATGATCGCCTGTAACTTCTCTGTCAGCGTCACGGAAAGGCTGTCGGTATCCCTCCAACCGAGGCAGGTCGTTAAATCGCCCTGCGGATCAGCGTCAATCAGAAGCACCTTTTTCCCTTGCATAGCCAGTCCGACGCCTAAATTAACCGTAGTCGTGGTCTTGCCCACACCGCCTTTTTGATTGCATACCGCAATCGTCTTGCAGTTTGACATCTCCGGCTTTACCTCCTTTCATAGATTTCACAGCCTGCCTCAATAAGAGGCGGCTATGTAAAGACCGCAGTATTTGTTCTCAACACCCCCTGCGGAAAGCGATTCGCTTTGTACGGGAAGCGCTAAGGTTACGGTTTGCGAAACCGTATCATAGGAATCTCACCTCTGCCGGGTACTCCGCCAGCTCCGTAGAGAAGTATCATTATCATTCTGACTGTCATTGCCGTTTCAGTAGCAAGCTGAATTTCAGGTCGGGGATTCTCGCTCGTTCTCCGTATATCAATAGGAAAAGTCACGGCGTACCCACCTTCGGGCTATTCATCAGAACTAATGTCCTTAGCGCCTGTCTATTCAATTTTCAAGGTACTTTTAAGGGGGAAATCCCTTGCGGAGAAATAACCCCTTCACTCATTTGGACAAAGGGGGTCAAAATGCACACCCAAAATCGCCCCTTTTCCGAAAAAAATTTGAAAAAAATTTTTTTGACCTTGAAAATTGCCCTAAAAACGCAAAAAAGCCGCCTGCTTCTCCGTAAAGAAACAAGCGGCATAACTGCGGTTTTATTCAGATGTATTGCACGGTCATCTTTTTCTTTCGTGCTTTTGTAAATTTGATAAGGACATCATCTACTGCGTCCGTATATCTGCCTTGCGCTATCAGATTATTTTTAAGGGCGATCAACGCCTGCAAAACTTGTCCGTACTCCTCGTCATCAAGATAGATATGAAATTGCCTGTCTTTCATCAAATCGTCTCCTTTATTTTATCTGTTCTTTTCTCCATTCAAAAAACCTCTGCCGGATAAATGCTGTATCTTCATCTTCATTCGAGGTTATGAAAATATGTAAGCTGCGAAACGCTTTTTTGATTTTCATAGCGAAGTCGATTTCGCTGCTTTCTAATGTAAATGGGATTTTAATCAGTTTGATCTCCCGCTTCCGGCACAGATATGCTTTCAAGGTTTCTACATTCTCTGTCCGACTAACCGTTTCAATCGCTGCTTTTTCTTCAGGTAAATATATTTCAAGCGATATGCCGATAATCTTATCCGTATCTGTCTGTACCTTTATGTGCTTCTTCGCTGCATAGTACATAACCGCCAGCTTCGGAAAAACCGTCAGATAGTCTTTTTCACACACCTTACAGCCTTTTCCCTCAATCGCTCTTTCTGAAATTTTTGCCTTCCACGAGTGTCCCAGTGGGCATTTCCACCACACGCTCTGCATTGAGTGCCTTGATATTTTGTTTGGGGAAATATCTTTGTTCTTTTCGTAGTCCCATTCCGAAAGAAGATGTGTGTCCGTCGTTGCTAAATCATTATACCCCGTCATAACCGCCCGATCCGCACAGACAGGACATACCGTTCCTTTTACACGAGCATACACGACTGACTGCCATTCATACCCGCACTCTCTACACTTCCACCAGACATTTCTGCGGGACTTTTCATTTATCATATCAGGAGTAAGCGGAAGATTCCGGTCTGACCATTCCTGTGCAAGCTGAGGGTGCGTTGTGGCGAAATCATTAAATCCTTTCAGCAGAAGTTGTCCACTGCAATAAGGGCATTGGCTGCCACCTGAACGAGTGGAAATAAGGGTATTCCATTCGTGACCTTTTCTGCACTTCCACCATACCTTCCGATTCGCAAAAACTGTAACCATATCAGGCTTTAATGGGTAATTCCTCTCAGACCACTCAGAAGCGATTAGAGGGCGCTGTGAGGCAAGGTCGTTAAATCCCTCCAAGACCTTGTTATGAGAGCAATACGGGCAGCCTGTGCCGCTTATCGCTCTGCTCTTAACCGTTGCTGTCCATTCGTGACCATATTTATCCTGCCAAATCACTTTCTTATGAGAGCCTGTCGTTACCATTGTCGGTTTCAGCGGATCATTCTTACTCGACCACTCATCAGCCAGTTCCGGCTTCAATGTTGCCAAATCATTGACGCCCTCTATCACTCTTGCGCCTGAGCAGATTGGGCAGTTTTCGCCGTTTGAACGAGCTTTAACACTTGTCTGCCATTCGTGACCGCAAGCGCCTTTCCACCAAACGACTTTGTTTGAGCCGTATGTAATTCTATCCGGTGTAAGCGGCAGGTTTTTATCCGACCATTCTGCAACAAGCTCAGGGTGTACCTCTGATAAAATATTGCTCATACTCAATCCTCTCCTTCCTCTGCGATTAGCTTCATTATATTTGGAAAGCGTAGATTGGTATAGTTTGCGACGAGGCGAGTAAAAACTATGAGAAAATACAGAAGCCCCTGAGAAGCTATAACTTCTCAGGGGCGGTGTGAAACTAAAAATTATGCGATTTTTTTGTTGCTGCACCGATTTTAGCACCGATTGGTGTAAAATTGGTGTATTTGTGTAAAATCCGAGGTTTTCGGAAAATGAAGTACATCTCGTTTTAGTAGAGCTTTGCGCCCGCCGGAATATGGTCATCTACAATCAGAAGATGGAGCTTTTCTTCGCCTTCTTCGTGGTGTACCGCACTAATCAGCATACCGCAGGAATCAATGCCCATCATCGGTCTTGGCGGAAGATTGGTAATAGCGATACAGGTCTTGCCGACAAGCTCCTCCGGCTCGTAATAGGCGTGAATACCGCTTAAAATCACTCTGTTAGCGCCTGTGCCGTCGTCCAGCGTGAATTTTAAAAGCTTCTTGGACTTTGGTACTGCTTCGCAGGCAAGCACCTTGACCGCCCGGAAATCGGACTTAGAGAAAGTCTCAAAATCTACGAAATCCTTGAACAAAGGCTCGATCTCTACTTTAGAGAAGTCGATCTTTTCCGGCTCGGCTTTTGGCGCTTCGGACTCGGTTTTGTTTACACCATTTTCGTCCTTTACACCATTCAAGGGTTTCATTGTGGGGAACAGGATCACATCCCGGATGGAGTCGGTGCCGCAGAGCATCATGGCGCAGCGGTCGATACCGAAGCCCAGGCCGCCGGTAGGCGGCATGCCGTATTCCAGGGCCAGGACAAAGTCCTCATCCATCATGTCGGCCTCGTCGTCGCCGTTGGCGCGCTTTTCGGCCTGGGCCTTGAAGCGCTGATACTGGTCGATGGGGTCGTTGAGCTCGGAGAAGGCGTTGCCCATCTCGCAGCCGCAGATGAACATCTCATATCGCTCGGTAAGCTCCGGCTGGCTGGGGCTGCGCTTGGCCAGGGGACTCACCTCCACCGGGTACATGGTGATAAAGGTAGGCTGGATCAGCGTCTCCTCCACCTTCTGGTCGAAGGTCTCATACAGGGCGTTGCCCCAGGTGTGGGGCACGCCGTCCATATCCACGCCCACGCTCCTGGCCAGCTCCACGCCCCGGTCGGCGTCGCCGATGCAGGCCATAAAGTCCGCACCGGTAACGTTCTTCACGGCGTCGGCCATGGTCACGCGCTTCCAGCTGGGGGTCAGGTCCACCTGATGGCCCATCCAGGTGACCTGATAGGTGCCCAGGATCTCCTTGGCGGCTCCCGTGAGGATGCCCTCCAGAATGTCCATCATGCCGTCCAGGTTGGTAAACGCCTGATACAGCTCGCAGGTGGTGAACTCGGGGTTGTGCTTGGTGTCCATGCCCTCGTTGCGGAAGATCCGGCCCACCTCATACACGCGCTCCATACCGCCCACGATCAGCCGCTTCAGGTGCAGCTCCGTGGCGATGCGCATATACATGTCGATATCCAGGGTGTTGTGGTGGGTGATGAAGGGCCGGGCATTGGCGCCGCCGGCAATGGGGCTGAGCACAGGGGTCTCCACCTCCATAAAGCCCAGGTTATCCAGATACCGGCGCAGATACGCCACAAAGCGGCTGCGGATCTCAAAGTTCCGCTTGGACTCGGGGTTCATGATCAGGTCCACGTACCGGCGGCGATAGCGCAGCTCCTTGTCGGTGATGCCGTGGAACTTCTCCGGCAGGGGCTGGAGGGACTTGGACAGCAGGGTGATCTCGTGGGCGCGGATGCTCATCTCGCCCTTCTGGGTGCGGAACACCTGGCCCTTTACGCCCACAATGTCGCCGATGTCGTACTTCTTGAAGCGGTTATAGGCATCCTCGTCCATCTCGTCCTTCCGGGCGTAGATCTGGATGCGGCCGGACTTATCCTGCAAATCGCAGAAGGACACCTTGCCCATGCCGCGCTTGGACATCAGGCGGCCGCCCAGAGACACGGTCTGCCCCTCCAGCGCGTCAAAATGGTCCTTGACCTCCTGGGCATGGTGGGTCACGTCATAGCGGGTGATCTCAAAGGGGTTCATTCCTGCGTCCTGCAATGCCTTGAGCTTGTCCCGGCGAATCTGAAGGATTTCCCGCAGGTCCTGCTGCTGATGATTCTGTTCTGCCATGGTGCAGTTCTCCTCTCTGGTTATCGTTCGATGGTATCCACACGATAGTGGATAACGCCCCGGGGGGCCTCCACGGTGATCTGGTCACCGGCCTTGGTACCCATCAGCGCCTTGCCGAAGGGGGAATCCTCAGACACCTTGCGCTCCATGACGTTGGCCTCCTGGGAGCCCACAATGGTGTATTCCGGCAGCTGCTTGCCGTTATCCAGGTTCGTCACGGTGACGCGGCAGCCAATGGAGATCCGATCGGAGTCCACATCGCTCTCGTCCACGATAACGGCGTGGAGCAGGATCTCCTCCAGCTCGGCGATGCGGGAATACAGCTTGCCCTGCTCGTTTTTGGCCTCGTCGTACTCGCTGTTTTCGGACAGGTCGCCGAAGCCCCGGGCCTCCTTGATCAGCTCGGCGATCTCGTCGGCGCGGGTGGTCTTGCTGTACTCCAGCTCGTGCTTGAGCTCGTCATAGCGCTCCTGGCTCATGCGGAATTCTTTAACAGTTGCCATTTGATCCATTCCTTTCGGGTGTCCGCCGGAAGGCGGCCACGATATACCTATAATATGTCACGTTGCATTATAGTAATTTTATGGGCCGATGTCAAGCGTTTCCGCGGATTTGACACCCACATCCGGCAGCCGCCCCGCCCGATGCAGAGCCGCCAGCAGCGGCTCCTCCGGAGCAGGGCTCTCCCCGTCCCGCCAGATATAGTCCACCCGCTGCCGCCGGGCGCAGTCCGGGGTCAGGTAGACGGCGCAGCCCTCCCGGGCCTGGGGCCCGAAGGTCACGGTAACGGCGGCGGCTCCCCCGCCGGTAGTCAGCCCCAGCTGCCGCAGCAGCTGCCGCTCCAGGGCCTCCTGCCCCGGCCCCACGGAAAGCCGTAGGTGCCGGAACCGCTCCGCCAGCACCCGGGCGGCGCACAGTGTCCGGCTGTCGGCCCGGTCCGCCAGCAGCAGGGCCGTGTCCCCTGCCGGGGCCAGGCAGTCCAGCAGCTGCGGCAGCAGCGCCAGCCGCAGTCCGTCCGGCAGCACCGGCCGGATAGGCGCAAACTCCGCCTCCCGGCCCGGGGGCAAGGCCGCGTGGGAAACACCGCATTCCGCCAGCCGCCGGGTCCATCGCCGCAGCCGGCGGCGGGGCAGCAGTCCGCCGTCCAGGTCTCCCTCCAGCACCCACAGGGCCGTTCCGGCCACGGTGCGCCGCTCCAGCGCCGGGCGCGCTTCCGGCAGCAGATGCACATATCCCAGCATAAAAATCCCCTCCCGCCTTAATCCTGTTCCAAAAGAGCAATGCTCTTTTGGAACAAAAAGTCATTCGCTCCGAACCGCGCGTCCGAATGGTCTTTTAAGCCCATTCGGGCACACTCTCTCCGCGCAAAGTATTTTTCGCGACGTACACGCCCAGCGGAAGTCCCCTTGGGGGATGCCGCCGCGAAAAATGGATTTGACTTGATTCGCGGCCTCCGGGCCGCGAACTCTGCGAGGCTTTTTTCGCATAAAAATCCCCTCCCGCCTTATTTTATAAGGCAGGAGGGGAAAATATACGGAATTTTACCAGCCGTAGCGGACGTAGCCGGGCAGATACGGCAGGGGGTTCACGGCGGTACCGTTGACGCCGCCGATGCGGATCTCATAGTGCAGGTGGGGGCCGGTGGAAACGCCGGTGGAGCCTATCTTTCCGATGACCTGACCCTGGGCCACCCGCTGGCCTGTCACGGCGATGACCCGGCTCATGTGGCCGTACACCGTGCTGGTGCCGTCGTCATGCTGAATCTTCACGCAATAGCCCAGGCCATAGTTCCAGCCTTCGTTGGCCAGCATGACGGTGCCCGCCTTGGTGGCGTAAATGTCGGAGCCCCAGGAGGCGCCGATGTCCACACCCAGATGATAGGTGCTGGCGCCGGGGCACGGTGCGTCGCGGCCGCCGTAGCCGCCGGTGATCAGGCGGCAGGCGGTGGGCCAGATGAAGCCGCCCACGGCGGTCTGGTTGTTGCGGCTGGCCTCCTCGGACTTGCGGATCTCCTCCTGGAGCTCCTTCTCCCGGGCGGCCTGCTGGTTCAGCAGCGCCTGCTGGCCTGCCTCGCTGGCGGCATACTCCTCAAACACCCGGGTAGCCTCGGCCACCTGGGCGTCCAGCTCCGTCTTGCTGGCGGTAAGCTCCGCCTGATGCTGCTCCAGGTCCGCCTTATCCTGAGCCAGCTGCTGGCGCAGGGTGCGCAGCTGGTCAATGACGCTCTGATCGTGCTCCACGATCTCGTTGATAAAATCCATGCGGCTCAGCAGGTCCGCAAAGCCCGTGGCCTTGAACAGCACGGACCAGTAGGACACGGTGCCCCGCTCCTCCTCCTGCCGCACCTGGTGGCAGAACAGGTCGTACTGCTTCTCCTCCTCCGCCTGGTTCTGAGTGATCCGGTCCTGGGTGTCCTGGATCTGCACCTCCAGCAGGTCGATCTGCTGGGCAATGATGGCGGCCTGCTGGTCCAGCAGCTCCTTCTGCTCCAGGGCCTTGGCCTTGTCGGACTTGATCTTGTCCAGCTGCTGCTGGATCTCCTGCTTTTTGGCCCGGGTCTCGGCCAGCTGGTCATTGAGACCGGCACCGTAGGCCGTGTTCACCGGCCGCAGGGCCAGACACAGGGCGGCCATCATGGCTGCGGCGCACACCAGGGCAGTCAGTTGTTTCAGTTTGGATTTCATGACGGTCTCCTCTCTTTTTATACCCGCAGGAATTTCCGGATGGCGGTCAGGCTGCCGCCCACGCCCACCAGGATGCCCACGCCGGCGAATACCGCCGCCACCGGGGCCCAGATCTGACGGAAGTCCACCACCCGCAGCAGCTGCATGGTGTCGGAATTGGCGATGCCCTGGGACACGGCGGCATACAGCAGCCACTGGAGCCCGAAGGCCACCGCCGCGCCGATGAGTCCCAGCAGCAGTCCCTCGTATACGAAGGGCCAGCGGATGAACCCGTCCGTGGCGCCCACCATTTTCATGATGGCGATCTCGTCCCGGCGGTCAAAGGTGGTAAGCTTGATGGTGTTGGAAATGATGAACACGGAGATGATCAGCAGAATGGCGATCAGGGCGATGCTGATGACCCCCGCGATGTTGCGCACGGTGATGAAGCCGTTGGAGATATCCTGGTCCGCCCGGACCTTGGCGATGCCCTCCGTTTCGTCCAGCTGCTGCACCACCTGGTCCATGAGTTTCAGGTCCGTCAGGTGCATCACATAGCGGTGGCGGAAGATGGTGGGGTCCAGGTCGCTGTACAGGTCGTCCTCGTTATACTGGGCCACATATTCGTCCCGGGCCTCCTGCCGGGAGACGAAGGTGCAGTCCGCCACGCCGGGAATCGCCGCCAGCCGGGACTGGAGCGCCGTTGCCTCGTCGTCCGTCAGGCTCTCGTCCACGAAGGCCACCACGGCGTTCTCCTTCTGCAGGTCCTGCAGGTTGATGTTGGCGTTGTAGGCCACCAGGGAGAAGGTGCCCATAATCAGCAGACATGCCACGGTGACGCCGACGGCGGCAAAGGACATGAACCCGTGGGACAGCATGTTGCCTGCTCCCTCCCGGAAGAAATACTTGAAATTATGCATGCTCACACCTCGTATCTGCCCACGCCGGTGGCGGCCACCACGCCATGGTCGATCATAATGACCCGCTTGTCAAAATGATTCACCAGGCTCTTTTCATGGGTCACCACCACCACGGTGGTGCCCAGCGCATTGATGCGCTCCAGCAGAGTCATGATCTCCAGAGAGCGGGCAGGGTCCAGGTTGCCGGTGGGCTCGTCGGCCACGATGGTGCTGGGATTGTTCACCAGCGCCCGGGCAATGGCCACCCGCTGCTGCTCGCCGCCGGACAGCTCATCGGGGAACCGGCGTCCCTTGCCGTCCAGCCCCACCAGGCCCAGCACATAGGGGATGCGGGTCTTGATCTCCCTGGCGGAGGCTCCCACCGCCCGCATAGCCAGACTCAGATTATCGTATACGGTTTTGTTGCCGATCAGGCGGAAATCCTGAAAGATCACGCCGATGGTCCGGCGCATCAGGGGGATCTGCCGCTGGGTGATGTTGCTCATGGAGAAGCCGTTGATCATCACCCGGCCCCGGGAGGGCACCAGCTCGCCGGTCAGGAGCTTGATGATGGTGGACTTGCCGCTGCCGGAGGGGCCCACCAGGAACACGAACTCCCCGTCCTGTATCTCGAAGGAAATTCCGTTTAGGGCGTGGGTGCCGTTATCGTATGTTTTTTCAACGTTTGTCAGTCTGATCATGTGATACCTCGATGTATACTCATACGACGCCCTGTGACAGGCGTCGTCAAAAAGTCCATTTTTTCCTATCGTGTAACATTATAAACTAAAAGTTACAAAATGGCAACAAAAAAAATATTAAATCTTTGTGAATCCAAGCGGTAAAATCTGGAAATTTTGCCAGTTCGGGCCGAAACCCGCCCCGCCTTGACTTCCCGGCGCCGCATGGTATAATATAATTGATCATCCAATTATAATCCGGATTTTTTACAGGAGGTGCTCCCATGAACAACAAATGTCCCTGCTGCGGAGCGGAGATGACCCCCGGCGTTATCCAGTCCCGCTCCAGCGTTTACTGGTCCCGGGAGGCCGACTCCGTGGCCGCGCTGTCCTGGCTGAACAAGGATGCCATCACGCTGGCGGATTCCGGTTCGTCCGCTTTCGGCAGCGCAGCCGCGGAAGCATTCAACTGCCCCCGCTGCAAAAAAATCATCCTGGACTATTCCGTTCGCCATCTGTCCCCCTGATTTTTCCCTTTTTCCCCCATACCCCCTTGCAAAACCCGAACGCTCGTGTTATCATACCCTACGTCAACAGGGGAGCTCGCCGGAGCGGGCTGAGAGTGGGCTGTCATCGCCCTGACCCTTCAACCTGATTTGGATAATGCCAACGTAGGGACATACCGGCGCAGCGCACGAATAACGCATTGCGGATATGCCTTTTACCGGGCATATCCGCATTTTTTGCTGTAAGGAGTGTATTTTTATGCTGGGTATTTGCCTGGACAGCGTCCGCCGCACGGTGCCGCTGGTCCACAACATCACCAATTACGTCACCGTCAACGACGTGGCCAACATCCTGCTGGCCTGCGGCGGCAGCCCCATCATGTCCGACGAGCCGGAGGACGTGGAGGACATCACCTCCATCTGCGGCGGGCTGAACATCAACATCGGCACCCTGAACCAGCGGAGCATCCAGGCCATGTTCCTGGCCGGGGAAAAGGCCGCGTCCCTGGGTCATGTGCTGCTGCTGGACCCCGTAGGCGCGGGTGCCTCCGCCCTGCGGACCAACACCGCCGTGGAGCTGATGGAAAAGCTGCCCTTCACCGTGATCCGCGGCAACATCTCCGAGATCAAGACCCTGGCCCTGGGCAGCGGCAAGACCCGGGGCGTGGACGCCGACGTGGCCGATGCCGTGTCTGACGGAAATCTGGACGCCAACGTGGCCTTTGTGAAGGATTTTGCCCGCCGCAGCCATGCCATTGTGGCCGTCACCGGGGCCATCGACCTGGTCAGCGACGCAGACCGCTGCTTCGTCATCCGCAACGGCCGCCCGGAGATGGGCAAGATCACCGGCACCGGATGCCAGCTGTCCGGCATGATGACCGCCTTTGTGGCGGCCAATCCGGACCGCCGCCTGGAGGCCGCCGCTGCCGCCGTGTGCGCCATGGGCCTGGCCGGTGAGACCGGCTGGAGCCGTATGGCCCAGGGCGACGGCAACTCCACCTATCGCAATCGCATCATCGACGCCATCTGCAACATGGATGGCGCTGCGCTGGATAAGGGGGCCAAGTATGCGGTGCGCTGAACAGGACCTGCTGCTGTACGCCGTTACGGACCGCCACTGGCTCAGCGGCCGGTCCCTGCGGGACGTGGTGGAGGAGAGCCTGCGGGGCGGCGTCACCATGCTGCAGCTGCGGGAAAAGACCCTGGCGGAGCCCTCGTTCCTGGCAGAGGCCCGGGAGCTGCAGGCCCTGTGCCGGGATTATCACGTTCCCTTTCTTGTCAACGACAATGTGGATATTGCCCTGGCTATGAACGCCGACGGCGTTCATGTGGGCCAGAGCGACATGGAGGCCCTGGACGTCCGCCGGAAGCTGGGGCCCGATAAGATCATCGGCGTGTCCGCCCAGACGGTGGAGCAGGCTCTGCTGGCGGAAAAGCACGGCGCGGACTATCTGGGCGTGGGGGCCGTGTTCCCCACCGGGTCCAAGGACGACGCCGACGACGTGTCCTACGACACCCTGAAGGCCATCTGCCGGGCCGTGTCCATTCCCGTGGTGGCCATCGGCGGCATCAGCCGGGACAACGTACACAGGCTCTCCGGCAGCGGCATCTGCGGCGTGGCCGTCATCAGCGCCATCTACGGCGCGGCCGATATCCGCCGGGCATCGGAGGACCTGAAGGCCGCCACCCGGGAGATGCTCCAGGCATGATCCGGGCCGCTGTGTTTGACCTGGACGGCGTGGTGCTGGACTCCATGTCCATCTGGAGGGACCTGGGAGCCCGGTATCTGCTGCATCGGGGCCTGACGCCGGAGCCGGGCCTGGGAGAGCTTCTGTTCTCCATGAGCATGGAGCAGGGGGCGGACTATCTCCGGACCCACTATCCCCTGCCGCCGGGGGAGGACGTTCTGGCGGGCCTTTCCGCCATGCTGCGGGACTTTTATTACAACGAGGTTCCGGAAAAGGACGGAGCCCGGACGGCTCTGGCCTTTCTGCGGGACCGGGGCGTAGCCGTCACCGCCGCCACCTCCAGCCCCCGTTCCCATGTGACCCGGGCCCTGGAGCGGCTGGGCCTTCTGCCCTGCTTTGAGGCCATTTACACCACCGGCGAGCTGGGCGTCAGCAAGCACCGGCCGGATATCTATCACCTGGCGGCCCGGGGCACGCCGCCGGACCAGACCCTGGTGGCGGAGGACTCGCTCTATGCCCTGCAAACCGCCGCCGCGGCAGGCTACCGCACCGTGGGCGTATACGACGCCAACGGCGAGGCGGACCAGCAGGGCCTGCGCCGGACGGCGGACGTGTACGTCCCCTCTCTGGCCTCCCTTCCCGCCCACTGGGCGGAGCTGAACGGCTGACCTTAGCTGAAAAATCCTCTGATTTTCAGCAGTCAAGCGGTGCATTGGGGGCACCACCTTGCATCGCATTACAAAACTGTGCTGTAGAAAAAAGAAAGGACAGATCATCATGAAAACAGCATTGACCATTGCTGGAAGCGATTCCAGCGGAGGCGCCGGGATCCAGGCCGACATCAAGACCATGACCGCCAACGGCGTATTCGCCACCTGCGCGGTCACGGCCCTGACGGCCCAGAACACCACCGGCGTCACAGACATCCTGGAGTCCACCCCCCACTTCCTGGCGGAGCAGCTGGACGCCGTGTTCACGGACATCGCCCCCGACGCGGTGAAGATCGGCATGGTCTCCTCGGCAGCGCTGATTGCCGTCATCGCGGAGAAGCTGCGCCGGTATGGCGCGCAGCGCGTGGTGGTGGACCCCGTCATGGTGGCCACCTCCGGCGCAAAGCTCCTGCGGGACGACGCCATCCACGCCCTGACGGCGGAGCTGCTGCCTCTGGCCACGGTACTGACGCCCAACATTCCCGAGGCGGAGATACTCTCCGGCCTCCCCATCACCGACGCCGCCGGCATGGAGGCCGCCGCCCGGACCATCAGTCAGCGGTACGGCTGCGCCGTGCTGTGCAAGGGTGGCCACCAGATCAACGACGCCGACGATCTGCTGTGGCGGGACGGCGGCGGCAAGTGGTTCCGGGGCCGGCGCATCCCCAATCCCAACACCCACGGCACCGGCTGCACCCTGTCCAGCGCCATCGCCGCCAACCTGGCCAAGGGCTATGACCTGGACCAGTCCGTGGAGCGGGCCAAGGCGTATATCTCCGGGGCGCTGGCCGCCATGCTGGACCTGGGCAAGGGCTCCGGCCCCATGAACCATATGTTTGACCTGAAGGGAGGGTTCGCGGAATGAAAAAGACCTCCACCTTTCAGAACGCCCTGATCTGGTTCGGGGCAGGCGTCTCCCTGGCCGAGATCCTTACCGGCACGGCCTTCGCCCCTCTGGGCATGGGGAAGGGCCTGCTGGCCATCCTCATCGGCCACGTCATCGGCTGCGGCATGATGCTGCTGGCGGGTCTCATCGGCGGCCGCACCGGCCGCAGCGCCATGGAGACCGTGAAAATGAGCTTCGGCCAGAAGGGCGGCCTGCTGTTCGCTCTGCTGAACGTGCTGCAGCTGGTGGGCTGGACCGCCATCATGATCTATGACGGTGCCCTGGCCATCGGCGGCATTTTCGACGTTGGCCGCTGGGTCTGGTGCCTGGTCATCGGCGCATTGATCCTGCTGTGGATCGTGGTGGGCATCACCGACCTGGGCTGGATCAACAAGATCACCATGGCCGCCCTGTTCGTGCTGACCCTGGTGCTGTGCAAGGTGATCTTCTTCTCCGGCAGCGCCATGGCCGCCCCCTCCGGTGAGGGCCTGACCTTCGGCGCGGCGGTGGAGCTGGCGGTGGCCATGCCCCTGTCCTGGCTGCCCCTGATCAGCGACTATACCCGCCAGGCCCAGAAGCCCGTCCGGGCCACGGCAGCCAGCGTGGTCACCTACGGTCTGGTATCCTGCTGGATGTACGTCATCGGCATGGGCGCGGCCATCTTCACCGGTGAGTATGACATCGCCGTCATCATGGTCAAGGCCGGCCTGGGCATTGCCGCCCTGGTGATCCTGGTGTTCTCCACCGTCACCACCACGTTCCTGGACGCCTGGTCCGCCGGCATCTCCGCCGAGTCCCTGTCCAGGAGGGTCAGCGGCAAGACGGTGGCCATCATCACCACTGTGGTGGGCGTGGCCGGGGCCATCCTGTTCCCCATGGACGATATCACCGGCTTTCTGTACCTGATCGGCTCCGTGTTCGCCCCCATGATCGCCGTGCAGATCGCCGACCACTTCCTGCTGCACCGGGACCGCTTCGCCGTGGCCGCCGACGCCCGGAACCTGGTGATCTGGCTCATGGGCTTTGTGGCCTATCGCCTGCTGATGGGGGTGGACACCCCCGTGGGCTACACCCTGCCGGACATGGTGCTGACCATCCTTCTGTGCGTCATCGCAGAGAAGCTGAAGCCCTCCGCGAAGCAGTAACCCTCCCAATAAAAATGAGAGGCTCCCGCCTCTCATTTTTTTCAGTCTGTCAAAAAAGCCTCGCAGAGTTCGCGGCCCGCAGGCCGCGAATCATGTTCCATCCATTTTTCGCGGCGGCTTGTACGTCGCGAAAAATACTTTGCGCGGAGAGAGTGTGTTTTCGCGCATTTTATGCGTGAAAACGCGCGGGTCGGAGCGAAAACTCTTTTGTCAAAAAAGGGCACCGCCCTTTTTTGACAAGCTCAAAAATGAGAGGCTCCCGCCTCTCATTTTTTATGCTTATTTCCACTGGAACGTCACCATGCCATAGACATAGATGAACAGGATGGCCACGGGGACCACATACTGAAACATCGGCTTCATCCATTGCCGCACCTTCAGGCCCCGGCCGGCGTTGGCCTCCAGCAGGAAGCTGTCCCATCCCCAGCCGAACCGGTTGCAGCAGAACAGGGCAAACACCAGGGACCCCAGGGGCAGAATGTTGTTGGACACCAGGAAATCCCACAGGTCCAGCCAGGAGGTACCCTCTGCGAAGGGCTGGAAGTGCAGCACGCTGTAGCCCAGGGCCGTGGTCAGCGCCACCAGGAAGATGCACCCCCCGCAGACCAGGCACCCCACCGGGCGGCTCCATCCGGTAAGATCCCGCACCATGGCCAGTATCTCCTCGCACACCGCCAGCACTGTGGACAGGGCCGCAAACACCATAAACAGGAAGAACAGGGTTCCCCACCAGCGGCCGCCATTCATGTGGTTGAACACGGTGGCCATGGTGTCAAACAGCAGGCTGGGGCCGGCGTTGACCTCCACCCCATAGGTAAAGCAGGCCGGGAACATGATCAGCCCCGCTACGATGGCCACAAAGGTATCCAGCAGGATGATGTTCACCGACTCCCCCATCAGGGACCTCTCCTTGCCGATGTAGCTGCCGAAAATGGCCATGGCCCCCATGCCCACCGACAGGGTGAAGAATGCCTGGTTCATGGCGCCCACCACCACGCTGCCGGTGATCCTGGACAGGTCCGGCACCAGGTAAAACCGCAGGCCCTCCGCCGCGCCGTCCAGGGTGAAGCTGTGAACGGCCAGCACCAGCATCAGCAGCAAAAGCAGCAGCATCATGTATTTGGTGACCCGCTCCAGGCCGCTCTGCAGGCCGAAGCACAAAACGCCGAAGGCCATCGCCACCGTCACCGCCAGATAGGTCACGTTGACGCCCGGGTCCGCGATCATTGCGGAAAACCCCAGATTCTGGCTGTTTCCCGTGAGAAACTGCACGAAATAGTACACGATCCATCCGGTGACCACCGTGTAAAACGCCATCAGGGCGATGCTGCCGAATAAAGACACATACCCATGGATGTGCCATTTCTGACCCTTTTTCTCCAGCTTCTGATACATGTGGATGGGGCTGGTCTGGGCCGCCCGGCCCACGCAGAACTCCATGGTCATGATAGGCAGCCCCAGAACCACCAGGCACAGCACATACAGCAGCACAAAGCCGCCCCCGCCGTACTGGCCGCACATCCACGGGAATTTCCACACATTGCCGCAGCCGATGGCGCACCCGGCGGACAGCAGAATGAACCCCAGCCGGGACCCCAGCTTCTCGCGTTCCATATCGTCTCTCCTTCTGCATTTTTATTCACCTTAGTGTGGAGTTATCCTATCAAATATTCCGCTTTGCGTCAAGAAATGATTAAATTTTCACAATGCTTTCCCTGCTTCCCTTTTCCGGGAAGCCTGACAAGTCTGAATTAACCGCCCAGAAAAATTGCAAATACGCTCCAAAATCGGCTATTTAAGCCAATTTTTGAGCGTATTTGTTCATCATTGAGGATTATTGATCGATTTTTGGTTTGGCCGGAGGAGTTGATTCCGGGATTTCCTGAAGATAGCCGGAATCCACAAGGGCCTGAAGGAAATTACCGAAGGATGGAGCAATTATCTCAGTCGTTGTTTCGTATCGTTCTGCGGCGTCATTTATGATTGATTCGGTGGATAATCCAGATTTAATTTGTGAGAAAAAGTATGCTCCGGTTTCGTTCAGCCCTTTGACATACGGTACCCTGCCGCGAGCGGGTCCGGTTGCCACCAGGAATTGTTCATCGCAGATTTCTGCAAGAACTACTCCGGGAATAACGGTATATTTCATAGTTTTTCACCATTTTTATCACTTTTTGCCGGATTCATCGCAGGGTCAGACAGGGCTGCCGCCAGGGTATCTCTGCACAATTGGGCAGATTGGATATCTCCGCGGTTTTTCAGAAGCCAGACCGGGCTTTTCAGCATATTTTCAGCGATTTTACAGGCGGATTTCACTTCCTGCTCTGTATTACAATCAAACAGGAATTGGGAAAAGATTTTTCCGGCGGATTCGTGAACGGTCAGTCGTCTGATTTCGTTGATTTTGGCCTGTTCCAGGAATATAATTCCGCCCAATTTAGCGGTCAGCCGCTGAGACATGTTTTCTTTTCCCGTCCAAGGGGATGAAGTGACGAATACTTGGTCATTTTCCATATATACAATGGGTTTATCCCCGTTGATGATCTGAACCGCATCGGGACAGAGGAGCTTCCACAGGCAATAATGGGTGGATTTACCGGTGCCGCTGGGGGCGGTAATAAGCCAAGCCAGGTCCTTCCAGATAAAGGAAACGGCATGGAACACGATGCGGCCGAAAGCCGTGATGGCAGAGGAGATAGCGGGACACAGCTCCATATATTCCACATAATATTCCGGTTCCCCGGGCTGGTAAATACTGGCAGCCTTCCGGAGCCGCTGGGGCGGAATGCGCACCGACGGAATGTCCCGGTCATTTATGGGACAGGGCGGGATATCCCGGGTCGTCCCACCATTCTTTTCCAGATACGGAGAAAAATACGGATAGTAATCATCATAGGCGGTGATCACGTCTACGGGAACACCGGCAAGAACAAGTCGTCGTTTCATGGATAAAAATTCGTCATGTGTGAGAAGCGGAGGGATGGATGAGCCATCCCTCCGCTTGTGGTGTTTCAGCCGATGATGTTGCCGTGCTGGTCCACGATGACCTGCTGGCCATCGGGCAGGGTCACGGCATAGCGGCCATTGCCGATGCTTTCCAAAACACTGCCGCTGGGCCTCTGGCCATCAAGGCCCACAACGGTATCCTGGAGTTCAGGAGGAATAAATTGTTTGTTCATGGTTTTCTCCTTTCCTCACTTCCAAATGGTGCGGGTGTTGTAATGCAGGGTATGGGTGACGCCGTGGACTTCGGTTCCGTCCAGGGTGACCCAATAGGGGGTGACCTCCAGGGTACCAGAGCCGGAGAGGCTCTGCTGGGTGATCATGAGCCTGGCATTGCGGGCAGCACCGAACAGGCCGGAGGCCGTATAGAACAGCCGATAGCGGTTGGCGTAGGCAACAGGCACCTTCACGCCGCCCACAATGATGCCGCTCTCCTGATAGTTGGCCGGGTTATCCACGGCGGAGATCAGGGTGACGCCGCGCAGGCGGAACAGACCATTCCGGACATAGTGCAGGTCCAGATAGGAGTCGCTGACGTACTTGGCGTAGATGGTGGTGTCCTCCGTGACCTGGTCCAGGTCGGCGGGGATGGTATAGGCCTGGTCGGCGAACCAACCGGCAAAGACCTTGCCGGCGGGGGCCTGGTAGGCCACCTGGTTACGGACGCCGGTACCGGCGGAAACGGTAAGCTCATAGGTCTTGGCGCCGTCCACCACGGTGATGGTGACATCCTCCACGGTGGGCACATCCGCCGAAATGGGAGTGCCGTCGGCGCAGTAGGAAGCCATGGTCAGCAGCTGTGTTTCGGCAACGGCGGGAACCGTGCAGTCAGCGGTGCGGGAACTATCTTCGGACTTGATCTTGCCAGCGCCAGTGCCCTGGTAGGTGCCGACGCGGGTGACGCTGTTGGTGACCTCCACGCCGTCCAGGGTGACCCAGTAGGGATAGTAGCTGACGGATTCACCGGCCTGGGACCAATAGGTGTTCTTATCCAGGCCGTAGCACAGCATATAGCCATACTTGTCACCAGTAACTACGCTGGCCGCAGTATAGCTGTTGGACTGGCCCTCCTGCTTCAGGTTGATGGTGATGCCCTTGAAGGCAACGCTCTGGCCCTCCGGCAGGCTGGCAACGGTGGTGCGAGCTTCGTCAATGGCCTCATAGGTCATCTGGTTTGCCGTGGTACGGGAATTATTGACATAGAAGCCAGCTTCTTTGTAGAGGCTGCGGTCAATGGCGGAAACCATATAGAAGCCAATGACATCCAGCTGCCCCTCTGTGTTATGCTCCCAGCAAGACAAGGCCATGGGCTTCAGATAGGCGTTGGGAACCTCCCAGATATAGTAGGTTTCGCCAGCCTTGGGGGCAAAGCTCAGGCCGGTTTCGCCCTCGGCGAAGGGATAAACCTCGGTACATGCCTCGCTGTTGAAAGCGCCGCCGTAGAGGTAGCCGCTGGTGACCTTGTCCGTCAGGTTAAACCCGGCGCTGACGGGGTAGGTCTCGGTGGCGCCCACCTGCTTAGCCTGGCCGTTTTCGTCCATCTGAACGTGGGCCACATAGAAGCTCTGGGTGTAGGCAAACCAAACCTCGCGGTTGGCATTGGTGGTCGCGACTGCGACTTCAGCCGTAGCTTCTCTACTCTGAACACCAGGATTGTTCTTGTCACGCCCATTGAGGGTATAACCATAATAGTTGGAACCTTCAATATCCTTTTTGCTGACCTGATGGGTGCCGTAGTCCAGTGCCTGGGAATTATTCACCGTGTAATACTCCTGGGCGGACAGGACCTGAGCCTTATCCGGGGAGTCCACGACCGTACCGCCGGCATTGATGGGCTGGCCATTTGCATTCACCAGATAGTAATGAATAAGAATGGTACCACCGTTGGGCGCAACCTCCGGAATGCTGAAATCCCTGCTGGTCTCCTGATCCTGATAGTCGGTGTAATGGAAGGTGGTAGCCTTATTGGTAGGATACGTCTTTCCCTTCTCCAGGCCGTCATTGAGCTTCACGCGGTACTTCATGACCGCATCCTGCCCCTCGCTGATGTCGCCAACCGTCCAGTTCAGGGTGTTGCCGCTGCGGGTAACGGTGCCCTGGCTCAAGTAAACATTATACTGCTTATTGGCATAGGCAGCATAATCATTGGTGTAGGTAGGATCGCCTGCGAAATCCAGGCCGACATAATCGCTCATGGGGTCCACCACGCTGCCATTGGTAGCAGCCTTGGCGATACTGCCAGCGATGGCGGTAAAGGCCGCGTTCAGCTTGGTCTCCACGTTGTCGTTCTGGCCAATGGCGAAGTAGCCCTTGGCGGCATCGGTGGCGCAGGATTTCAGGGTGTTCTCGCCGTAAGTGCCCGCCTGAAGGGCCACGGAGAAGATGGTGGTGCCAGCGGCCTTGGCCTGGTTGGCTTCCCAGATGGTGGCTACAGAATGTTCAATATCCACATCTTTCTGCTCTGTCTTTCCGTGAGAGCAAGTCAACGTTAAGCGAGCCTGTCCATCATTGCCATCAGAGGGTTCTCCGGTCCGGTTATCAGCATAGCCATCGCCCACCCTGGTATAATCACAGCCTGTTATAGCGAGTGTGTTCTCCTCATAGTGACGATTATGACTCCAACCAAAAATACCATAATTTGTGCAGGTTCCTGTTGCCGTTCCAGTCAGACGATAACTGTAAGTAGGCGCACCGTCGGACAGGATGACCATGTTCTTGAGTTTGCCGGTGGATGCGTCAGAGGACAGGAGCTGCTGAGCAGCATGGATACCGGCCTGCTGATTGGTGCCGCCGTCGGCATATGTTGCCTTGTCTATTGCGTTCTTAAAAGCATCCAGTTCGCTGGCCGTGTAGAAATGGCCGTTGTTATATTTGGCCGCTGTGTCTTCATAGGTAACAATAGCGATGCGGGTGGTGCTCCCTTCGGTAAGCAGCTTCTCACCGAAGGCCTTAGCAGCCGCGCGGGTGTTGGTGAGCTTGGTGCCCTCGCCCATACTGCCGGAGCAGTCGATGACCAGGACCACGTCGGAGGTGGTCTTGTAGTTCTTGCCCTGGATGGTCAGGGTAATCTCGTAGACGCCATCCTCGTCCTCCACAGGTTGTGCATCCTTGATGAGGTTAATAGAGCCCTCTGCAGGCCATTCAGGCTGGGCCGTCCCGGTCCCCGTGCTGTCCTCATCCGCCGCAAACGACGGCAGGGCCACCAGAGACAGGGCCATGACCAGCGCCAGCACAAGGGCCAACGCCTGTTTCCATTTCTTCATATCCTCGTTCCTCCCATTGCGTTTATTTGCGCGGTGCGCATTATTTTCAGGCCCTAATGGACCTAATTGAAGATGCGACAACGCTTCCGCCGCCGGGATGCCGGTCCCAGCTGCGGAACGTTATTATAGCGCATATCGGTATCGTTTTCAAGTGTAATTTTGGTTTTCCAAAGTTTATCGTTATCTGGTTATTATTCTATCACAAAGTCATGTCGAATGCAAGTGCATTTTCAGGGGATAAGGGAAATTTTTCTGGATTCGACGGGTGGATTATGCTATAATATATGTGTAATTAATCAACAGGGCAGGAGGACAATGTCCATGAACGAGAGGAAAACATCCAAAAAAGCGGGATATCCCAACGGGGATGCTCGAGACTTCTTTTTACGGGATCTTAACGGAAAACCGGTAAAGGGTCCGAAAAAGCCGGAGCGGCCCGGGTCTGAGCCGCCCATCATGGCGGTGTATGCCGCGCCGGTGGTGAAGGAGAAGAAATGAGCGGGTTCCGGCTGCGCAGCTGCGTGTGGGAGCTGACGCTGGCGTGCTGCTTCGGGTGCCGGTACTGCGGGTCCGCCGGGGGGCGGGCCAGGGCCGACGAGCTGTCCACGGCGGAGTGCCTGGACACGGCGGACCAGCTGGCAGAGCTGGGGTGCCGGAGGGTGTCGCTGATCGGGGGCGAGGTGTTCCTGCGGCGGGACTGGGCGCAGATCGCCGGGCGGCTCACCGGCCAGGGCGCGGCGGTGGCGGTGATCACCAATGGGTACCTGATGTCGCCGGAGGTGCTGGCGCAGCTGCGGGAGGCCGGCGTGGAGTCCGTGGCGGTGTCCATCGACGGGCCGGAGGACGTACACGACGCCGGACGGCAGGCGGGCAGCTTCCGCCGGGCCATGGACGCCGTGGGGGCGCTGGTGAAGGCCGGCATCCCGGCGTCGGTGATCTCCACCCTGCGCAGGGACTGCGTGGGGCGGCTGGAGGAGCTGTACCGGGTGCTGGAGGGCTCCGGCATCGCCGCATGGCAATTGCAGGCGTGCTCGCCTATGGGCAACGCCGCCCGGGGGCTGGACTGGCGCATGGACCCGACGGAGGTGATCCGCTTCGTGGAGAGCCACCGGGACCGCGCGCCGTTTATGCTGGGCGCGGCTGACAACGTGGGCTACTTTACAGAGGAGGAGCAGGGCCTGCGGGGCACCGACGGGGCCTGCTTCCAGGGGTGCCGGGCGGGAATCTCCGCCATAGGCATCGACAGCGTGGGAAACATACGGGGGTGCGAGTCTATGTACGATGAGCGGTTCATCGAGGGAAATCTGCGGCAGCGGCGGCTGCGGGACATCTGGGAGGATCCGGAGGCGTTTGCGTATAACCGGCGGTTCACCCCGGAGCTGCTGACCGGAGACTGCGCCCGGTGCCGGATGGGGCCGTGGTGCGCCGGAGGGTGCCGGTCGTATAACTATTTCGTCCACGGGAAGCTGTATGAGGCGCCGGTGTGCGCCGGAGGCGCCAAATGAGCGCCGGGGCGGCAGCCGTGGGGCTGCGGCTGCGGCAGGAGCGGCTGAAGCGGGGCTGGAGCCAGGAGGGCCTGTGCCGGGGCATCTGCGCGGCGTCGTATCTGTCCAAGATCGAGCAGGGCCGGGTCCAGGCCGCGCCGGAGCTGCTGGCGCTGCTGATGAAGCGGCTGGACCTGCCCTGGTACGGGGAGAATCTGCCGGAGCTGGAGGGGCTGGTGGAGCGGCGGTACGCGCAGCTGCTGGACGGAGAGCAGGAGGCGTTTCAGGACAGCCGGGCGGCGTTCTCCCAGGCGCTGGAGACCATCCTGTCCAGTCCCCTGGCGGCGGACGGCCTGGTGCTGGACGCCGTGGACCGGCAGGACCCGTCGGACATCCCGGCGGCGCTGGAGCCGTATCTGGACCGGCGGCAGCTGGCGCTGCTGCGGATCGTGCAGGACCGGGAGCCGGAGGCGGTGCGGCTGCTGCCGGAGGCGTACTGCTTTCTGATGGCGGGCATTGCCGGGTATGAGCAGGGCGGCGACTATACCGGGGCCATGGCCTATCTGCGGCAGGGCTGCGACCTGGCGGCCCGGGACGGCCGGGTGCGGCTGATGCTGGAATGCCGGCTGATTATGGGCAGCGTATGCTGCAACCAGCTGGACCTGGACGGTATGGAGGAGCACTATCGGGCGGCGGAGCGCATGGCCCGGGCCCTGGGACGGCAGGAGGACCTGCGGGCCATGGCCTATAACCGGGCCGCCACCCAGGTGGAGTGCGGCCGGTATCAGGAGGCGTATGGATATTTTTCCGCCCTGGAGCGGCCCCGGGTCATGGAGCTGCACAAGCTGGCGGTGTGCTGCGAGGGGCTGGGCCGGACCCGGGAGGCTCTGGACGCCCTGGACCGGGCGGAGACGGCCCCGGAGGAGTATCCGGACCGGGCTCTGTGCATGAAGATCTGCGGGCTGGTGCGGCGCAGGCTGGAAAACCCCAGCTATCTGCGGGACCCGGATTACGGCGCGGCGCTGATGGACGTGTTCCACCGCTGCCGGAGGGAGCTGCCCATCGGATACGCGGGGTTCCACCTGCCCTGGGTGCTGGAATGGCTCACCGCCGGGCGGCAGTATAAGCTGGCGTATGAGCTGGTGCGGGAGTTTCCCCTGGTCCCCGGGAGAAGCTCATGACCGCGGCGGCGCTCTTTTTTGACAGACTGAACAGGCCGTCAAAAAAGCAGGCTTGCCTCCGCCTTCGGAAAGGAAGATAGTTACGAAAGAAACCCATCAGGGGTGTCTTTCGTTTTCAATCACCGCATTTTCAGAACTTTTGTGAAGGTTCTGAAAATGCTTGCTCAGCTTGTCAAAAAAGGGCACCTCCCTTTTTTGACAAGCTGAAGCTGAAAATCCCTCCGGCCGGAGCCGGAGGGATTTTGCTATTCTTCCGTCAGTCTTCCATCAGTCTTCCATCAGCTCCTCCAGGCGGCGGCGCTTGGTCCGGGCGTCGCCGGTCAGGTGCAGCTTGGAGTAGATCTGGTTGATGTACTGCTTCACCGTTCCCTCGGACAGGAACAGCTGCCCGGCGATCTCCCGGTTGCTGAGCCGCCGGGCCATCCGCTGGGCCACGGCCCATTCCCGCTCTGTCAGAGCGGCGAAGGTCTCCGGCCGCTGCCGGACGATCTGCACCGCCTGGCACCCGGCCTGGAAGCTCTGGCCGAACCGGGCGGCCCGGGCGGCAAAGTCGTCCCCGGCCTCCGGCAGCACCTCCCGCAGATACCGGTAGCAGGCGGCAAAGGGCAGCACCAGCCCGTCGGGCCGGGCCATATCCGCCGCCTGCCGGACCAGAGCCGCAGCCTCCCGGCGTTTGCCCAGCCGTTCATAGGCTGCGGCAGTCTGCGTCAGCACATAGATCTCCACCAGGGCGTAGTGCATCCCCCGGCACAGAGCCAGCAGCTTATCGCTGCCGCCGATGACCCGGGCATAGGCCCCCTGGGCCAGGAATACCTGGTTTTCGATCATCCGCATCATGGGCACGCAGGGCCCCAGGAAATTCACCGTATCCAGCCGGTGCTCCCGGAACAGGGAGGGGATGCTCTCCTCCTGCCCCAGCAGCGCCAGACACCAGGCGCTGCTGCTGTCGAAAATGTGCAGCCACATGGCGTTGTGCCGGCCCAGCAGCTGCTCCCGGCGGCGGCGCAGGTCCGTCTCCGGGGCTTTCCCGGCGGCCAGGGCCAGCCGCATTTCCAGAAAGTCGCAGCAAAGAGCCATATTTTCCTGGCCGCTGCCCCGGATATCTGCCCGGGCCCGCTCCAGAGCAATGGCCGCGTCGTTGAGGCGCCCCTGGGCCAGGGCCGCCTCGCCCTCCATGATCCGCTGGGCGCCCATGCCGTGGCCGCCGGTGATCTTGTAATAGTGGGGCATGCAGTCGTCCATCTCCGCCAGCTCCCGGGAAAGCTGCCCCGGGGTCCGGTGGAACATCATCAGCACCGACGGCGATCCGAAGGTCCAGCTGCCGCGGCTCTGGATGCTGACGGCCTGGTCGGTCATCTGGCGGCTGGCGCTGCGGTGCAGGCGGCTCATCTCCGTGATGTCGTTGTAATGCAGGAAGCTTTCGATCAGGTCGCACTCTCCCAGCAGATTGCCCCGCTGCCGGGGCGTCATGTCCGGGTGATTCCGGACGGATTCCAGCAGCAGCGCCTTCAGCTGCTGCATCCGGGGGATCTGCCCCCAGGTGAACATCCGCCGCATCAGCACCAGCAGGGCTGTGGGGTGCTCCATCAGCACCCGGTCACCGCAGCAGTCCAGCAGCTCCAGCACCTGCTGGGGCCGCAGGGCCGCCAGCAGAATGCCCGCATCCCGCTGGATCACGTCCAGGGCCGCGTCCCACCGGCCGCATTTGCCGAAGGCGGCCAGGGCCTGCAAATAGTCCCCCCGGTCCGCATACCAGCAGCCGTACCGGGCCCGGTATTCCGCCTGCTCCTCCGGGGGCAGGGCGTCAAAATCCCGCTGGGCGCAGGCCTTCATCATGTGGTGGAACCGGTATCCCCCGCCGGGGAGCCGGGTGACAAAGGCGTTTTTCGCCGTCAGGTCCGCCAGGATCTCCGGTGTGTCCGGCTGGCCGGTAATATACCGGGCCATGTCCCCGGTGAACTCGTCGGCCTGACCCATAACCGCCAGGAACCTCTGCCGCCAGGGCGGCAGGGGCCGCAGCATGGCGGCGGTGAACATCTCATAAATGTCCGTTTCCCCGGGGTCCGCTCCCTGCTCCGTCAGGGCCCGGAGCCGCAGGTAAACGGCGGCCATCCAGCCCTCCGTGGCCTGCTGCAGCTCTGCCAGCTGCTCCTGGTCCAGGGCCGCGCCGCAGCGGTGGACATAGGCCGCCAGCTCGCCGCCCTCCAGCCGCAGCTGCTCCGCGCCGATGCGGTGCAGCCGTCCGCCCAGCCGCAGCACCTGATCCCCGGACAGGATCCGGTCCCGGCTGGCGGCGATGAGGTGGACGTTTTCCGGCAGTCTCGCCGCCAGTTCGCATAAAAACCGCGCCATCCGGGGATCAGGCAGCAGGTGCAGGTCATCTACAAACAGATACCAGGGCTCCGGCCGCCGCAGCTCCCGGCACAGGGTATCCACCAGCAGGCCGGTGGCCGCCGGATCCATGGGGCAGTCAAAGCCCTCCAGGACGGTCAGTCCGGCGGCCCGAAAGGCCCGCCGTCCGCTTTCCCACAGGGCAGGCAGACTGTCGGAATAAATGCTGACGCGGATGGCCGAGCCCGGCGGCTGGGCCGCTAAAAACCAGTTTACCGCCGTGGTCTTTCCGTAGCCCATAGGGGCCGTCACCGTGGTCAGGGCGCAGCGGCCCATGGGCTCCAGGCTGGCCTGGAGCCGGGGGGATACATAAATTGCGCCGGGGTCCGGCTTTCGTCTTGCCATGGAACAATTGCCTCCTTACCGGGCCATATAGGCTGCGGCGCGCTGTGTCAGCTTGCTGTATACCCGCTGGACCATCCACGGCTCCGTGGACGCCTCCAGCGCCTCCCGGGGCGTGAACCAGGCCACGCCGCTGTTTTCGTCGGGCTTCTGCCGCAGCTCCCGATCCCGGGCGCCCAGCAGATAGGTGACGTTCATGTGAATGTGGCTGGGGACATACTGCCCCCGCTTTTCGTGGCCGTCCACCGTCAGGCACTCCAGGGAGAAGATCCCCGGGTGCAGCAGCTCCAGCTGCCGCAGACCCGTTTCCTCCGTTACCTCCCGCATGGCCACCGCCAGCAGATCCCGGTCCCCGTCGGCGTGTCCGCCGGTCCAGGACCAGGAGTGATAGAGGTTGTGATACACCATCACCACCTGCCGCCGGTCCGGGCTCAGGACCCAGGCGGAGGCGGTCATATGGGCGGTGAGGTTCTCCCGGTCAAATGCATCGGGATGTCCCGCCAAAAACCGCAAAATCCCGGTCTTGTCCCGCTGCTCCTGGGGACAAAGCGGGACAAAATTTTCAATATCCCGTATAATATCCATATCAATCCTCACTATCCGCTATCAGGTCCCGGACAATGGCGGAGGCCATCAGGATGCCGGCGGTGGAGGGCACCCAGGGCACGCTGGCGGGCACGCTGCGCCGCCCGGGGGACGGGGCCTCCAGCTGCCGGGTCTCGGCGGCCGGCTCGGGACTGTACACCACCTTCAGGTGCCGGATGCCCCGGTCCCGCAGCTCCCGGCGCATGACCCGGGCCAGGGGGCAGACAGAGGTCCTGGAAATGTCCGTTATCTGCAAAAGGCCGGGGTCCAGCTTGTTGCCGGTGCCCAGGGCGGAGATGATGGGGATGCCCCGCTGCCCCGCCTGGGCGATCAGGTCCAGCTTGCAGGTGACCAGGTCGATGCAGTCGGCGATATAGTCGAATTTCCCGGTGAAAAACGCATCCCGGTGGGCGGCGTCATAGGTGGCGCACAGGGGGTGGACCCGGAGGCCGGGGTTGATGTCCCGGCACCGCCGGGCGGCTGCTTCGGCCTTATATTCCCCCACGGTGGAGGACAGGGCGTACAGCTGGCGGTTGATATTGGTGAGGCTCAGGGTATCCTGGTCCACCAGGGTCAGCTCCCCCACCCCGGAGCGGGCCAGGATCTCGGCGGCGTAGCTGCCCACGCCGCCCAGGCCGAACACCGCCACATGGCAGCGGGAGAGCCGGTCCAGGGCCCGGTCCCCCAGGACCATTTCCGTGCGTAAAAATCTGTGTTCCATAGCGGTCTCCTTGTCGGATAACAGTGGAAAAGAGGCTGGCAGCCGCCAGCCTCTTTTTTGTTGCGTAATGGGGCTCAGCCCACGTACTTCATGCCGGAATTCTCGGTGGCGGTGATGTCCTTGACCAGGTTGGCGGACCACTCGGAGTAGTCCTTGTTCATCATGGCGTTGCGGACCTGGACCATCCAATAGGGATCGTCGGTGCCCACGAAGTACATGACGTGGTAGCCGATGTAGCTGCCGCCGGCGGCATCGTTGGCCACGATGCCGGTATCGCCGGCCTTGCGGCTCTCGTCAAAGCACCAGTCGTTGAACTCGCTGACCATCTGGCCCTTATAGACCTGCTTATACAGGCCGCCGTTGGTGTTGGAGCCGGGGTCCTCGGACAGCTTGTTGGCCAGGGCCGCGAAGCTCTCCTCGGTGGCGTCGCCGTCCTTCCAGGCCTGGAGGGCGTTCTCGGCCTCCTGCTTCTTGCCGGCCTTCAGGTCGTCCAGCTTGGCCTCGTAATCGTCGGCCTTGCTGTCCAGGCTGGAGGTGTCCACCTTGAACAGAATGTGGCGCACGTCCACGGTGTTGTAATCGTTGCGGCTGCGGCTGTGGAAGATCAGCAGATAGATGGAGGTGCCGTTTTCCACGAGCTCGGTGTCGCCGGCCTGGCGGCTGTCGTCAAACACCCACTTGGTGGCGGCATCGCCGCTGTAGGTGCCGGACTCGGGGTGGGAATAGGTGGCGATGGACTCATATTCCTTGGCGGCCTTCTCGGGCAGGATGCCGGACTTGACGGTCTCCAGCACGGCGGCGGCGGCGTCCTTGGCCTTCTGCAGGGCGGCGGCGCTCTCCTCCTCGGTGGGCTGAACGGTGTTGCCGTCGGCGTCCTTGGTGGAGGCGGCGGCGCCTTTGAAGGTGATCATCTCATAGTTGGCCACGTCGAAGGAGTTCTTGTTCTCCTCATAGTACTTCTGGAGCTCCTCGTCGGTGTACTGCAGGCTGTCGATATAATCCTGCTGATAGTGGGAGGCAATGATGGTGTCCTTCAGGATGCCCTTGAAGATCTTGACGGTCATGTTGCTGCCGTAGAGCTGCTTGATATACTCAGCCTCGCTCTTGCCGGCGGACTTGGCGTAGGTGGCCAGGGTCTCCATGGTGGAGTCCAGCTCCTTCTGCATGTCGTCGTTCCAGGTGATGTTCTTTTCGGCGGCGCCCTTCTTGAGCATGGTGATCTGGATCAGGCTCTTTTTGGCGGCGTCCCTGAAATAGGCGTCCCAGGTCATGTCGTCGGACACGCCCAGCAGGGTCTTGGCCATGTCGCTGAGGCTCTGCTGGGTCAGGGGGGTGGAGTTGCTCAGGCCGTAATAGGAGGCATACTGGCTCTGGGCAATGGAGTTATAGGCCACATGGTAGAAATAGCTGACCTCGGCGGCGGAATATGTCTCGCCCTCCACAGTGACGGCGGCGGAGCCCCGCTGGATCACGTTGGAGTTCCAGACCAGCAGAACGGCGGCCACCAGCACGAACACGATGGCGATGCCGCCGTAGAGCCAGTTGTTCCGGCGCTGCTTGGCGCGCTCCTCCGCCTGGCGGGCGGCCTTGGGGTCCACGGCGCCGCTGGCGGCGAACTCCTGACGGGCTTTCTTTTCTCTGGATGCACTCATAGTTGTTTCAGTCCTCTCGAAAATAGGTATCGGATACCCTTTGTAGTGTGCTGTTGGTTGATTATACAGGAAAAACCGCCTCTTCGCAAGAGGGAATCGGGATTTCCCGGGAATTTAGGCGAATTTACTCCGCCCGGTATACGACCTTGCCGTCGATGACGGTCATATACGCCTGGCCGCCGATGGTGGTGAGGGGGTCGGCGGTCCACAGGACGAAATCCGCGTCCTTACCGGGCTCCAGGCTGCCCACCCGGCTGTCGATGCCCAGGCTGCGGGCGGGGTTGATGGTGATGGCCCGCCAGGCCTCGTCCATAGGCAGGCCCGCGTTGGCGGCCAGGCCCGCGCACATGGTCAGATTCTCCAGGGGGATCACCGGTGCGTCGGTGATGATGCTGACGGTGAGGCCCGCCCGGTACAGGGCGCCGGGGGTGGTGAAGCTCTTGTGCCGCAGCTCGGCCTTGCTCTTGCTGCCCAGGGTGGGACCCACAAACACCGGCAGGCCCTCCTTGGCCAGCTCGTCGGAGATCAGCTCGCCGTCGGTGCAGTGGTCCAGGGTGGCCTTCACCCCGAATTCCTTGGCGATGCGCACGGCGGTGAGGATATCGTCGGCCCGGTGGGCGTGGCACTTCAGGGGAATCTCGCCGTTGATCACCGGCAGCATGGCCTCCAGCTTCATGTCGAAGGGGGGATTCTTTCCGGCCAGCTTGTCGTCCCGGTAGCGCTGGGTCTTGAACAGCAGCTCACGCAGCAGCGCCGCCACGGCCATGCGGGTCATGGGGCTTTTCTTCATGCCCTGGCCATAGCAGCCCTTGGGATTCTCGCCGAAGGCGCACTTCATGGCGGCGGGCTCCTTCAGCAGCATATTGTCCACCCGCTTGCCGGCCAGCTTCAGCACCGTGAAGGTGCCGCCCACCACGTTGGCACTGCCGGGGCCGGTGCAGGCGGTGGTGACGCCGCCGCGGAGTCCGTTGGGGAATGCCCCGTCCTGGGGATTGATGGAGTCGATGGCCCGCAGCTGGGGGGTCAGAGGCTCCACCACCTCGTTGTAGTCCATGCCCTCCCAGCGCAGGCACTCGTTGTCCAGGCCGATGTGGCAGTGGGCCTCCACACAGCCGGGGGTCAGCAGGCGGCCGCCGGCATCGATGACGGTGCAGCCCTCCGGCGGGTCGATGTGGGGAGCGATGGCGGCGATGCGGCCGCCGTCGGCCAGCAGGCAGCCGTCAGGAATGTCCGGGCCCGTGATGGGCTTTATGTAAGCGTTCTGGATCAGCAGCATAGCGATACCTCTCTTTGTAGTAAATTGAGGACATTATAGCACAGGCTGTTCCGTTTCACAAGGGTTGCGTTTTTCCCGGGGCTGCTTTATAATGTGCAGCTGGAGGAGGCGAGGACATGCGGTACACTACCCTTTGCTATATCGAAAACCCCGCCGGGGAGTATCTGATGCTCCACCGGGTGAAAAAGGAGAACGACTGCAACCGCGACAAGTGGATCGGCATCGGCGGCAAGTTCGAGGACGGCGAGAGTCCCGAGGAGTGCGCCCTGCGGGAGATCCGCGAGGAGACGGGACTGACCGTCACCGGGTACCGCTATCGCGGCATCGTCACCTTTGTGTCCGACCGGTGGGAGACGGAATACATGCACCTGTTCACCGCTGATGCGTGGACCGGCAGCGTCCGGGACGACTGCGGCGAGGGCGTGCTGGAGTGGGTCCATAAGGACCGGCTGGCGGCCCTGCCCCAGTGGGCCGGGGACAGGATATTCCTGGACCTGCTGCGGCGGGATGTGCCATTCTTTTCTCTGAAGCTGCGGTATCAGGGGGAGACGCTGGTCTATGCCTGCCTGAACGGAAAGGAGCTGACACTGTGACGATTCTGGTCAGCGCGTGCCTGCTGGGGGTCCCCTGCCGGTACGACGGGCAGAGCAAGGCCCATCCCCTGGCCCGGGCCTTATGTGAAAAGCACCATGTGGTCCCCGTGTGCGGGGAAATTTTCGGCGGCCTGCCCACGCCCCGCCCGCCGGCAGAGATCTGCGGGCAGCGGGTAGTCACCCGGGAGGGGGCCGACGTGACGGCGGCGTACCGGCGGGGGGCGGAGGCGGTGCTGGAGCTGGCCCGGCTCACCGGGGCGGAGGCCGCCGTCCTCAAGGAGCGCAGCCCCTCCTGCGGCTCCGGGGCCGTATATGACGGCACGTTCTCCGGCACGCTGACGGCGGGCTGGGGCGTTGCCGCCGGGCTTCTGCGGGAGCAGGGCATCCGGGTGCTGGGCGAGTCCCGGCTGGAGGAGCTTCTGCGGCAGGACGTCCGTTAAAATCACAACAAAATACGACAAAAAACTGTGAGATTCGGAGAAAATTACAAACACCATTGACACAGCACGCGGAAGTTGGTAAAGTAATACCGTAAGCGGTCGGGAACGTTACCGGTAATGTTTCCACGCTGCGGAATGGCCCAGGAAGGAGACGAAGCGCGGTATATGACCATCAAGGATATTGCGCGGCAGTGCGGCGTCAGCGTCAGCACGGTGTCGCGGGTGCTCAATGACCGTCCGGACGTGAGCCCGGAGAACCGGCGCAAGGTGCTCTCCGCCATTCAGCAGTCCAATTACATTCCCAACAACACCGCCAGGGATCTGGTGAAAACCAAGTCCGACGCCATCGGCCTGGTGGTGCGGGGCGTGTCCAACCCGTTTTACACGGATATCATCCGGGTCATTGAGGAGCAGGTCACCGCCCGGGGCTATACCCTGGTGATGCAGCAGATCGGCACCTGCGACGACGAAGTGAAGCGGGGCGCCATGATGGAGCGGGAAAAGCGGCTGCGGGGCCTGATTTTGTTGGGCGGCCGGTCCGACTATTCGCCCCAGGAGCTGGCGCCGCTGAACATCCCCTTTGTCTGCTGCTCCTACAGCAACCAGTACGGCACCCTGCCGTCGGATTCCTATGCGTCGGTATCCATTGCCGACGAGGAGGAGGCCTACCGGGCGGTGTCGGAGCTGTATCGGTGCGGGCACCGGCGCATTGCGGCGCTGGTATCCTGCGCGGAGGACCGCTCCATCAGCCAGCTGCGGTATCAGGGCTATGTCCGGTCCCTGGCGGATCACGGCCTGCCCCTGGAGCAGGAGCTGGTCATCGAGGCCGGGTCCTTCGACATCCGGCAGGCGTATCTGGCGGTGCGGCGGCGGCTGATGGAGGGGGCGCGGTTCACGGCCCTGTTCGCCATCTCCGACAACATGGCCATCGGGGCCATGCGGGCCCTGCGGGAGGCCGGGCAGCAGATCCCCCGGGACTGCTCCGTCATCGCCATCGACGGGCTGACGATGTCCGAGTACATCAACCCCACCCTGACCACCCTGTGCCAGCCTATGGAGCACATGGGACGGCGCAGCGTGGAGATCCTGCTGGACATGGTGGAGCACCGGGGCGGACCCATCCGGGAGACTGCCCACACCACCCTGCGGACCGGGGAATCCGTCCGCGACATTTCTTAGTTTTTCCGGCGGAAACCGCCTGAAAAATATATAATGAAGGAGAATTGATCATGAAGAAAACTCTTGCATTGATCCTGGCCGCTGTCATGGCTCTGTCCCTGGTAGCCTGCGCCAAGACCCCCGCAAACGGCGGCACGGAGACCAAGGGCTCCGTGTATTACCTGAACTTCAAGCCCGAGGCCGATCAGGCCTGGCAGGCGCTGGCCAAGACCTACACCGAGAAGACCGGCGTGGAGGTCAAGGTCGTCACCGCCGCCTCCGGCCAGTATGACACCATGCTGACCTCCGAGCTGGACAAGTCCGCTCCTCCCACCATGTTCCAGGTGGGCAACCAGGGCGCCGTCAACTCCTATGGCGATTTCTGCTATCCTCTGGATAACACCGACGTCATGAAGGAAATGACCACCCAGGACTTCAACCTGAAGAATGCCAACGGCGAGACCGTGTCCATCGGCTACTGCTATGAGGCCTTTGGCATCATCGTCAACAAGGCTCTGCTGAAGCAGGCCGGCTATGAGATCACCGATATCACCAACTTTGAGACCCTGAAGAAGGTCGCCGACGACATCCACAGCCGCGCTGCCGAGCTGGGCTTTGACGCCTTCAGCTCCGCCGGCCTGGAGGGCTCCTCCAGCTGGCGCTTCTCCGGTCACCTGGCCAACATGCCCCTGTTCTATGAGTTCCGGGATGACAAGGTCACCTCTCAGCCCGCCGCCATCAAGGGCACCTATCTGGACAACTTCAAGAACGTCTGGGATCTGTACACCACTGACTCCGCCACCACCGGCGCTGCTCTGACCACCGCCACCGGCGACGCCTCCGAGGCCGAATTCGGCCAGGGCAAGGCTGTGTTCTATCAGAACGGTTCCTGGGAGTATGCCAACCTCACCGGCGAGGAGAAGGGCTTTAAGATGAACCCCGAGGATCTGGCCATGATCCCCATCTACTGCGGCGTTGAGGGCGAGGAGCAGTCCGGTCTGTGCTGCGGCACCGAGAACTGCTGGGCCGTCAACAAGAACGCCAAGGAAGAGGACATCCAGGCCACTCTGGACTTCATGAAGTGGGTCGTCACCTCCGACGAGGGCACCACCATGCTGGCTGAGCAGTTTGGCCCCTGCCCCTTCAAGAACGCCAAGACCCCCGAGAACGTGTTCTTTGCCGATGCCAACGCCTATACCGCTGCCGGCAAGTACATTGTGACCTGGGCCTTCAACTGGACTCCCGCCGTGGATGACTGGCGTGCGGGCGTGGTGGACGCTCTGACCCAGTACACCGTCAACGGCGGCAGCTGGGACAGCGTCAAGACCGCCTTCGTGGACGGCTGGGCCACCCAGTATGCCAAGGAGAACGGCTGAGCTATAAGCGCTCCGTTGTAACGCAATAGGACCGGGGGCGGGCTTATCGCCCGCCCCCGATTTTCTCACCCGCGGCGCACAGAGCTGTTGGCCGGTATGGACCGGGCAAGAGCTCCGGGCACCGCCCGAAAAAAACATAGATAGGAGAGAGGCGTCATGAAACTTCCGAAACACCGCCGGGACGAGGCCGCGCTGAATTCCCGGCTGATCCGCCGCCCCATCAAGCGCATGGTGTGGCTGTTTTTGCTGCCCACCTTCGGGGCCTTCTGCATCGGCTTCCTGTACCCCTTCTTCAAGGGGCTGTTTCTGTCCTTCTGCAACTTCCGCATTACCAGCCAGTGGACATGGACGGGGCTGGAAAACTACCGGAAGGCCTTCCAGGACCCCGGCTATATGCACGCGTTCTGGTACACGGCGCTGTTTGCCCTGGTGAGCCTGATCGCTATCAATCTGTTTGCCTTTGCCATTGCCTATGCACTGACCCAGAAGTTCAAGGGCACCAACGTGTTCCGCACGGTGTTCTTCCTGCCCAACCTCATCGGCGGCATCGTGCTGGGCTATATCTGGTCCATGATCTTCGACGGCATCCTCATCAAGTACAACACCTCCGTGGTCCTGGAGACGAAATACGGCTTCTGGGGTCTGGTGATCCTGGTGTGCTGGCAGCAGATCGGCTATATGATGATCATCTATATTGCCGGACTCCAGGCCGTGCCCGAGGATATGCTGGAGGCGGCCCGCATCGACGGCGCCAACCGCTGGCAGACCCTGTGGCGGGTCACCATCCCCAACGTGATGCCCTCTATCACCATCTGCATGTTCCTGAGCCTGACCAACGGCTTCAAGCTGTTTGACCAGAACCTGGCCTTGACCGCCGGGCGTCCCTTCCAGCAGCTGGGCAACGGAGAGACCATCAAAACAACGGAAATGCTGGCCCTGAACATCGTCAACGCCTTCGGCACCAGCGGCGGCGGCAACCGCGGCGCGGGTCAGGCCAAGGCCGTGATCTTCTTCATCGTGGTGGCGGCCATCAGCATCATCCAGCTTCAGGCCAGCCGCCGCAAGGAGGTGCAGCAATGATCAAAACCGAAGCTCTGCGCCGCAGAGAGCGCCATCAGGCGCTGCTGACGGTGGTGTTCACCATCATCTCCGTGATCTATCTGATGCCGGTGCTCCTGGTGCTCATCAACTCCCTGAAGGCCAACGCCTTTGTCAACACCGAGACCTTCAAGCTGCCCACGGCGGAATCCTTTGTGGGGCTGAAGAACTATGTCAAGGGCATGACCTTCGGCAACTTCGCCTTCTATAAGGTGGTATTCTACAGCTTCTTCATCACCATTACCTCCACGGCGCTGATCCTGCTGTGCACGTCCATGGCGGCGTGGTACATCTCCCGGGTGGGGAGCCTGGTCAGCAAGATCGTGTACTACCTGTGCGTATTCTCCATGGTGGTGCCCTTCCAGATGGTCATGTACACCCTGGCCCGGACGGCGGACCAGGCGCATCTGAACACCCCCTGGACCATCCCCGTGATATACCTGGGCTTCGGCGCGGGCCTTGCCGTGTTTATGTTCACGGGCTTTGTCAAGAGTCTGCCGCTGGAGATCGAGGAGGCCGCCGCCATCGACGGCTGCGGCCCGGTGGGCACCTTCTTCCGGGTGGTGCTGCCCATGCTGAAGCCCACCATGATCTCCGTGGGCGTGCTGGAGATCATGTGGGTATGGAACGACTATCTGCTGCCCAGCCTGGTGCTGGACATCAACCAGTACCGCACCATCCCCATCCACATCCAGTACCTCAAGGGCAGCTACGGCACCGTGGACATGGGCGCCACCATGGCCCTGATCATGCTGAGCATCCTGCCGGTGATTATCTTCTATCTGTGCTGCCAGAAGCACATCATCAAGGGCGTGGCCGCCGGAGCCGTGAAGGGCTAAAAAACAAAGCATTTTTCTGATAAGTGAGTTGACTGACATATGAATCGTTGCAGCGGCATTTTGATGCCGGTATTTTCCCTGCCGTCTCCCTACGGCATCGGGACTCTGGGCAAGGCCGCCTATGACTTTGCCGATTTTCTCCACGCCGCCGGGCAGCACTGCTGGCAGATGCTGCCTCTGGGCCCCACCAGCTACGGCGACTCCCCCTATCAGAGCTTTTCCACCTATGCGGGCAATCCGTATTTCATCGACCTGGAGCTGCTGATCGAGGACGGGCTGCTGACCCGGGATGAGGTGGAGAGCCAGAACTGGGGAACCAATCCCCGGTACGTGGACTACGGAAGGATTTATGAGAGCCGCTTCGCCGTGCTGCAGAAGGCCAAGGACCGGGGCTGGGAGCGGGACCAGGCGGAGGTGGCCGCCTTTCAGGCGGAGAACTGCCGCTGGCTGCCGGACTATGCCCTGTACATGGCCTGCAAGCGCCATTTCGGCATGCGCTCCTGGACCGAATGGGACGATGCGGACATCCGCCTGCGAAGGTCCCCGGAGGTGCTGGAGCAGTACCGCACCCTGCTGCGGGAGGATGTGGAGCTGTTTACCTATTTGCAGTTCCTGTTCTTCCGCCAGTGGAACAGGCTGCGGGACTATCTGCACAGCCTGGACATCCAGGTCATCGGCGACCTGCCCATCTATGTGGCCATGGACTCCGCCGACGTGTGGGCGGAGCCGGAGTGCTTCCAGCTGGACGACCAGTGCGTTCCCACGGAGGTATCCGGCGTGCCGCCGGACTACTTCAGCGCCGACGGTCAGCTGTGGGGCAATCCCCTGTACGCCTGGGACCGGATGCAGGCCGACGGCTTCGGCTGGTGGATCCGCCGGGTGGACGGCGCGTCCAAGCTGTATGACGTGATCCGTATCGACCATTTCCGGGGCTTCGATGCCTATTGGGCCGTGCCCTTCGGCGAGACCACCGCCAAGAACGGACACTGGGTCAAGGGCCCGGGCATGAGCCTGGTGGGCGTGCTGACGAGCTGGTTCCCCCAGCTGCGGTTCATCGCCGAGGACCTGGGCTATCCCACCCCAGGCGTCCAGCAGCTTTTGCAGGATTCCGGTCTGCCGGGCATGAAGGTGCTGGAATTTGCCTTCGATTCCCGGGATACCAGCAGCTATCTGCCCCACTCCTACACGGAGAACTGCGTGTGCTATACCGGCACCCACGACAACAGCCCCCTGGCCCTGTGGAAGGACGAGGCTGCGCCGGAGGACATCGACTGTGCCCGGGAGTACCTGGGGCTTAACGATCGGGAGGGCTTCAACTGGGGCATCATCCGGGGCGGCATGAGCTCCGTGGCCCGGCTGTTTGTGGCCCAGATGCAGGATTATCTGGAGCTGGGGCTGCACCACCGCACCAATATCCCCGGCACCCAGAGCGGCAACTGGCAGTGGCGTCTGCTGCCCGATGAGGCCACGCCGGCCCTGGCCCGGCGCATCCGCCGCGTCACGGAGCTGTACGGCCGCTGAAAAACCAAGCTGTTTCGTTGTGAATCTCTCTGATAAAGCCAAGGACCCCGGCGCAGTGCGCCGGGGTCCTTGGCTCAGGAGGACGGCTTCAAAGCCGTCCTCCTGAGCTTGTCAAAAAAGGGCGGTGCCCTTTTTTGACAAAAGAGATTTCGCTCCGACCCGCGCGTCCAAATGGGCTTTTAGCCCATTTGGGCACACTCTCTCCGCGCAAAGTATTTTTCGCGACGTACACGCCCAACGGAAGTCCCCTTGGGGGGCGCCGCCGCGAAAAATGATTGCACTTTATTCGCCGCTGCGGCGGCGAACTCTGCGAGGCATTTTTGACAGTCTGAGGAGGACGGCTTTAAAGCCGTCCTCCTTTGGCATGGATTAGAAAAACCCGCTGTCTGATCGGATCCCCTTTATTCAGCCGGATGCGCCCTGTCCAGCTCCCTGGCCAGGGCGCGGTATAGCCCCTCCCGGTTGTCCCGGGTGATATACAGCACCCGGACGCCGGGAACGGACCGGACTGCCCGCAGAAAGGGGTCGTCCCGGTTTTTTACCGCCGCCAGCACCGGCTGCGGGCCCCGCAAGGCCGCCAGCACCGCCGCCTGGAACCGAGACGCGTCCCGCTCCAGAAAGCCCAGCTCATCCATGACCAGCAGGCCCGGCCCCGCCAGCAGCCGGGGGCCCCATTCATCGAACACCGGGGTATACCGGGCGCTGCGCCGGCTGTCGCACCGGCCTGCCAGATTCTCCGGGCCGTACTGCCGCCGGTCCTCCGGTTGGGCGGCGGGGTGGATATAAATGGGGAACATGCCCTCCCCATCCGCTGTGGTCAGGCGCTTGGTGACAAACCCCGATACCGGTCCCGGGTACAGGGCCGCCAGACGGCGGATCAGGGTGCTTTTTCCCACGCCACGGGGACCGCAGATGAGAATTTTATCCATACATTTCCTCCCTCAGCTGCGCCGCCGGGATAGCCAGCAGACACAGAGGCTTCGGATTGGGCAGATACAGCGGATAATCTGCCCAGGCCGACAGCTCCAGCCGCTGGGCCAGCTCCTGCCGGGACGGTACCGCGCCATCCCGGCTGTACAGCCGGAAAAAGGTCTGGGCATCGTCCAGGGACAGGAAGGGCTGGCCAAACTCCAACGTAAACCGCCGGGCGGTGTAGGTCAGGCCCCGGCGCTGAAGCTCCCGCTCCATGTCGGCCGCAGTGTGCCCCGCCATCCGGACACCGGAGCTGAACTGGTGCCGCCGGAAATCCCGCCGCACCACCAGGGCCGTGCCGCCGCACTGGCGGGCGGCAATGGCCAGCGTCTCCTCTGTGCCGCCGAACAGGCAGAACACCATGGCGTCATACGGCTGCCTGGGCGGCAGCTCCCGGATATCCCCGGTAAGCGCCGACAGCTTAGGGTCCTCTCCCCGGGCCCGCAGGGCGGCAACAGCCGCCGGAGACCGGTCCACAGCGGTGACATGGGCGCAATAGGGCAGCAGCGCCCGGCTCAAAAGGCCCAGGCCGCACCCGGCGTCGCACACCCGGTCCTCCGGGCGCAGGAATGCCCCCAGCTGCCGGGCCAGGTCCTGGTAATAGCGGCTGTGATCCGCCGCCGTGTACAGATACCGGATGATCTCCGGGCTCCATCTCTGCATGCTTATCGGCCCCCCCTGAGGAGGGCCCGTACCGGTGCCGGCTCGTTCCGCACGATGCACTCCCCTCTCATTCCATGAAAGTATAGCATGGATGGGGCCCAAATTGCAAGGCATGCCCCAGGGTACACCGGGCGTATCTGCATCGCCTTTGCCGCTGCGCCTCTATCCCCTGCGGAAAAAGGCCACCGCTATGGCACCGGGACCGGCATGGGTGCCAATGACGCCGCCAATCAGCGTGGATTCCAGCCCATCGACGCCGTTTTCCCACAGGGCACGGCTGTCCTCCACATATTTTTTCAGAAATACATCCGTCAGACCCGTATAACCCAACAGAATGGGCAGTTGAAAGTCGATGCCGCCGCAGGCACGGATCTTCTCCACCAGCAGATTGTTTCCCTGGCGGGAGCCCCGGGCCTTGCCGATCAGGAGGATCTCCCCCTTTTCGATGGTAAGCACCGGCTTGATGTTCAGCAGCCCCCCGGCCAGCGCAGTGGTCTTGGAGATGCGGCCGCCCCGCTTGAGATATTCCAGGGTATCTACCAGCGCCAGGACGCATACGTCCTCCCGCTTCTCCGTCAGCTCCCGGACCAGGGCGGCAGCATCCATGCCCCGGTCGATGCAGGTCAGGGCATACTCCGCCAGTATCCCCGTTCCAATGGCGGCAGTGCCGCTGTCCACCACATAGACGTTGTCGTAGTCCGCCGCCGCGATGCAGGCGCTCTGATAGGTGCCGGACAGCTTGGAGGATATGGTCAGCACCACGGCGGCGCTGCCGCTGTCCCGCACTCGGCGAAGCTCCTGGTCAAAGGCTGCCGGACTGGCCTGACTGGTGGTGGGCAGCACGTCGCTCTCTACCAGCCGCTCGTAAAACCGGTGTCTGTCCATGGTCACGCCGTCCAGAAACTCCTCCTGTCCGAAATGAATGGTCAGCGGCACTACCGTCAGTCTGCTGCGGACGCGCTCCGGCACATCCACCGTGGAATCTACAATCAATTCAACGTTCATAGGGTCCTCCTGTTACGCGAAAGTAGCCCCGAGTATAGCAGTTTTGTGTCGATTTGTCAACACAAAATATTTGTTTTGTTGAATAAACGGAGCCAGATATCCACCGCCGCTCCCTGCCGCAGGCAACACATCGTCTAACTGCTCCCCTGTGCCGCCGTATAGGAAGGGAGTTGATACAAATGTCTGAACTGAAAAACACGACCAAGGCCGCGCTGGCGGCCGCCCTGGGGGCGCTGTGTGCCTACGGGGTGCAGCTGCTGGTGCCGGTGCTGGTGCTGGTGGTGGTGATGCTGCTGGACTACGCCACGGGCATGGCCAAGGCATGGAACGCCGGGGAGCTGTCCTCCCGGGTGGGCCTGCGGGGCATCCTGAAAAAGGTGGGGTATGTGGCCACTGTCGGCGTGGCCGCCGTGGTGGACTGGCTGCTGCGCTACGGAGCCGGCACCCTGGGCTGGGACTGGCCGGTGGAGTTCCTGTTTGCCAGCATCGTCATTATCTGGCTGGTGATCAACGAGCTGCTGTCCATCCTGGAGAATGTGTCGGCCATGGGTGCGCCGGTGCCGGACTTCGTGCAGTCGCTGCTGCAGAAGCTCAAGGGGCACACAGAGCATACCATGGAAGGAGAGGAGGAACGCAATGACTAAGAAAATCTATATCAGCCCCAGCGACCAGACGGAAAACCGCTATGCCTGGGGCAATACCAATGAGCACGCCCAGTGCCAGAGGATCGCCGAGGCGGAGGCTGCCGCCCTGCGCCGCAGCGGCGTGGAGGTGAAGCTGGCGGCCTTCGGCACCACCATGGCCCAGCGCTGCGCCGAGTCCGACGCCTGGGGCGCGGACATCCACAACTGCGTCCACACCAACGCCTTTAACGGCAAGGTATCCGGCACCAGGATGTTTTGCTACAGTGTCCCCGGCAAGGGGTATGATGCATGCAGGGCTGTGTTTGGCCAGCTGGCCCCGCTGACGCCGGGAACTTCTGAAAACATCCAGGCCAACCCCCGGCTGTATGAGGTGCGCAATCCTGCCGCCCCCAGTGTGTACTGCGAGTGCGAGTTCCACGACACCATCCAGGGCGCCCGCTGGATCGTGGAGCACACCACGGACATCGGTGAGGCCATCGCCAAGGGCCTGTGCGAGTATCTGGGCGCGGCCTATGTCCCGGCCAGGCAGGAGGCCCCCAAGCCCGCCGAGACCACCCAGGGCGATACCCTGTATCGGGTCCAGGTGGGGGCCTTCGCCGTCCGCGCCAACGCCGAGAAGATGCTGGACCGCCTGAAAAAGGCCGGGTTTAGTGGGTTTGTTGTGGAGGGCACTCGGTAAGCGCCGGCTGCCAAGCAAGCAGAGGGTCTGCGGCTGTGCCGCAGGCCCTCTGCTTCGTTTATTCGCCCTTATACTTCCGCCGGGTGGCAAGGCCGCCCCGTATGTGGCGCTGGGCCTTGTTTTCGTCCAGCACCTCCTTCACCTGCAGATACAGCGCCCGGTTATACGCCAGCAGGCGCTCGGACAGGTCCTTATGTACCGTGGATTTGCTGACGCCGAATTTCCTGGCCGCCGAGCGCACCGTGGCCCGGTTTTCTATCAGGTAAAGGGCCAGCTGACAGGCCCGTTCCTCCATGTTCCCTTTGATAGCGCACCACTCCTAAGCCATACTATGCACCATCACTATATGCCCGGCTTCCCGGCGGCAGAACTCCGGCTTTTTCCTTGTCACGGGAGCCGGATTCTGGTATAATCACCCCAGGACCAGAACAGGAGGGGACCGTTATGAAGAAAATTGCCGTGATCACCGGCGCGTCCAGCGGCATGGGACGCCGGTTTGCCGAAACTGTGGATTCCTTTGACCGCTTCGATGAGGTATGGGTCATTGCCCGCCATGAAAAGGCGCTGGCGGAGCTGCAGGACCGGGTGCCGTATCCCATCCGCGCCCTGGCCCTGGACCTGACGGACCGCCGCAGCTTCCAGACCTATGCCGACGCCCTGGCGGAGGAGCCGGTGGAGGTGGGCCTTTTGGTCAACGCCAGCGGCTTCGGCAAGTTCCGGGCCGTGGTGGACACGCCGCTGGAGGTAAACCTGAACATGACGGACCTGAACTGTCAGGCCGTGGTGGCCCTGTGCCAGCTGACGGCTCCCTATATGCCACGGGGCGGACAGATCATCAATATTGCCTCGGTGGCGGCGTTCCAGCCCATCCCCTATATCAACGTGTACGGGGCCACCAAGGCCTTTGTGCTGAGCTTCAGCCGGGCCCTGAACCGGGAGCTGCGGAGCCGGGGCGTCCGGGTCATGGCCCTGTGCCCCTTCTGGACCCGGACGGCCTTCTTTGCCCGGGCCACCACCGAGGGCGGCGAATCCGTGGTGAAGAAGTATGTGGCCATGTATGAGCCGGAGCAGCTGGTGCAGCGGGCCTGGCGGGACGCCAGGCGGGGCAGGGACGTGAGCCAGTTCGGCTTCGTGGCCCGGTTCCAGACGGCACTGACGAAGCTTCTGCCCCACAGCCTGGTGATGGATGTGTGGATGCGGCAGCAAAAGCTGCAATAAGGCCTTGCAAAGCCCGGAAAACCGGCATATAATAGTAAACTATCTGTACAACAAGGAGAGATCAAGATGGATCGCATGAAAATCGCAGCCATCTTTGCCGATCAGGAACAGCTGGGCGGCAAGGAGATCACCGTGTGCGGCTGGGCCCGCACCATCCGGGATATGAAAACCTTCGGCTTCATTGAGCTCAACGACGGCTCCTGCTTCCGCAATCTGCAGGTGGTCATGAGCGCTGACGAGCTGCATAACTATAAGGAGATCGCTTCTCAGAACGTGGGCGCGGCCCTGATCGTCCGGGGCACCGTGGTGCTGACGCCGGAGGCCAAGCAGCCCCTGGAGCTGAAGGCCGCCGAGATCGCCGTGGAGGGCCGGTCCACCCCCGACTATCCCCTGCAAAAAAAGCGCCACAGTGTGGAATTCCTGCGGACCATCCAGCATCTGCGCCCCCGGACCAATCTGTTTTCCGCCACGTTCCGGGTCCGCAGCGCGGCGGCCTATGCCGTGCATGAGTTTTTCCAGAGCCGGGGCTTCGTATATGTTCACACCCCCATCATCACCGGCTCCGACTGCGAGGGCGCAGGCGAGATGTTCCAGGTGACCACCCTGGACCTGAACAATGTGCCCAAGACTGCGGACGGCCAGGTGGATTACAGCCAGGATTTCTTCGGCAAGAAAACCAGCCTCACCGTGTCCGGCCAGCTGAACGCCGAAAACTTCGCCATGGCCTTCGGCGATGTATATACCTTCGGCCCCACCTTCCGGGCGGAGAACTCCAACACCCAGCGCCACGCCGCCGAGTTCTGGATGATCGAGCCGGAGATGGCCTTCTGCGACCTGGCCGGGGACATGGACGTGGCCGAGGCCATGATCAAGCACATCATCACCCGGGTGCTGGAGCGCTGCCCGGATGAAATCAACTTCTTCAACAGCTTCGTGGACAAGGGGCTCAAGGCCCGGCTGGAGCATGTGGCCACCTCCGATTTCGCCCGGGTCAGCTATACCGAGGCGGTGGAGATCCTGAAAAAGCACAACGACAGGTTCGAGTACCGGGTGGACTGGGGCACGGACCTGCAAACGGAGCACGAACGGTATCTGACGGAGCAGATCTATCAGCGGCCTGTGTTCGTCACCGACTATCCCAAGGAGATCAAGGCGTTTTATATGCGCCTGAACGACGACGGCAAAACCGTGGCCGCGGCGGACTGCCTGGTGCCCGGCATCGGCGAGATCATCGGCGGCAGTCAGCGCGAGGAGCGGCTGGACATGCTGGAGGCGCGCATCCGGGAGCTGGGCATGAAGCCCGAGGACTACTGGTGGTACTGCGACCTGCGGCGCTATGGCAGCTGCCGTCACGCAGGCTTTGGCCTGGGCTTTGAGCGCATGGTCATGTATCTGACGGGCGTCAGCAACATCCGGGATGTGGAGCTCCACCCCCGCACCGTGGGCAACGCCGAGTTTTAACAAATCAACAGGAAGGAGCCTTCCCGCCGAGGGAGGGCTCCTTTTTTGTATATTCACGCATATTCATAAGAAGTGATAATGCCAGGCAGAAGGAAAAACTGATGAATTGCGGATTGTTTTTCACGCTAATGCGTTATATAATTGGGGAAAATTTGCCGGAGGATTCTGAATATAACCGCGATAATCCGGCGAATTTTCACGACACGCCGTGCTTTTTGCGCAAAGGTGTCTTGGGGCGTGCGCTCCAGCGGGCAAAACGGGCGGCGTGAATTATTATTCAGGAGGAAGATCATGAGAGAAAACACATCCGTACACCGACTGCTCCGGCGGGTATTGTCTCTGTGCCTGGCGGTAGTCCTGGCGGTATCGCTGTGCGTTCCGGCACTGGCCGCCCAGAAGAACTACAGTGCCAATGACTACGTGCAGCGGCTGAAGGACTCCGTCCGCGGCAGCGCCACGGTGGACCTGGACGCCGGAAAGGACCCCAATGAGGTGGTCCGGGCCATGGTGGTCACCGACGTGCCCGCCGCCGTGGAGCAGGCCGGCACCGTGGCCTACACCGCCGCCGTGCAGTCCGCCGAGGCCCGGACCCTGCTCTCCCAGGAGAGCGTCATCCGTCAGGTCCGGCGCATTACCGGCAGCTCCGTTATCAACCAGTCCGGCTATCTGGTCAGCGCCTTTTCCATGGACATGACCCGGGCCCAGATGAAGCAGGTGGCTGCCCTGGACGGCGTGGTATCCGTCAGTGAGGTCACCACCTACAAGGCCCGGATGACCTCCGCCAAGGAAATGACCTCCGCCATGGAGCTGTGGAAGGCGGAGAACGGCGGCAGCACCGGCGAGGGGATCGTGGTGGCCGTTATCGACAGCGGCATCAACTACACCCATCCCGATATGCAGATGCGCCAGGACGCCAGGCTGAAATACACCAAGGCCGACATGGAGGCGAAGATCGCCGCCCTGGGCTACGGCAAGTATTACACCGATAAGGTCCCCTTCGGCTTCAGCTATGTCGACGAGGACGACATCAATAACCGCCAGGTCACCCACGGCCTGCACGTCTCCGGCATCGTGGCCGCCAACGGTGACGAGGAAAACGGCGGCGTGGCGGGCGTTGCCCCCGACGCCCAGCTCTTTGCCATGCAGGTGTTCGGCAGTACCGGCAGCGGCTTTAACGACGATATCATCCGCGCCGTGGAGGATTCCGTAAAGCTGGGCGCGGACATTCTGAACCTGAGCCTGGGCGGCACCGCAGGCTTCTACAGCGACGCGGACTATCTGCAAAAGGCCCTGGCCTATGCCGAGGAGAACGGCGCGGTGGTGTGCGTGGCTGCCGGCAACGACGGCACCTCCGCCTCCGACACGGGCGTCAACACCAACGACTGGGGCGTGATCGATACCGGCGCGGTGTCCAACCCCGCCACCTATCCCGGCGCCCTCAGCGTAGCCTCCGTGGACAACAGCATGCTGCGGGGCAAATCCGTGACCATCACCAGTGGCGAGGACACCGTATACAGCGGCGTGGTCATGGACTTCTCCCAGGGCAACCACACCGACTGGACCTCCCTGGGTGAGGTGCCCATTCTGGAGTTCGGCTACGGCGACCTGTTCGAGGACATTTTCCCCAAGCTGTCCACCCTGCCCGAGGGCCCCTATGTGGCGCTGGTCCAGCGGGGCAAGGACATTTCCTTCGAGGATAAGATCAACTATCTGATGGGCATGTGCCATGCCTCCGCCGTTATCGTGTATAACAACGAGGCCACTGACGAGGTGCCCACCAACGTGTCCGCCGAAAGCGCCAGCCAGTACACGGCCATGATGGTCAGCGGCAACACCGGCGCCAGGCTCATGGAGCTGGTCCAGGCCGGGGCCACCGTGTCCTTCGACGGCCTGCACGACGTGGTGTATCCCAACGAGGCCACCGGCGGCTGCGTATCCACCTTCTCCTCCTGGGGCTCCACCCCCACCCTGGATATCAAGCCTGAGATCTCCGCCCCCGGCGGCAACATTTACTCCGTGTCCAAGGATCAGAAGTACGAGGAGATGAGCGGCACCTCCATGGCCACACCCTATGTGTCCGGCTGCGCCGCCCTGGTGCTGGAGAGCCTGCAGAAGTCCCTGGCCGACGGCAGCCTGGTGCTGGGCGATACGACCCTGAACACCTTTGTGAAGAATACTCTGATGAACACCGCCGACCCCATTGCGGACGGCAGCGTCATCTATTCCGTGCGTCAGCAGGGCAGCGGCATGGCGGATCCTCTGTCCGCTGCGGAAAACCGTGTCCTGGCCACCTATAACGGCGTGGCCTCCGTGGCGCTGAAGGAGGTGGGCAATACCACCGGCTTCACCGTGACCCTTACCAACTACGGCACCGCCGTCGCCGGCTATACTCTGCCCGCCTCCGTGCCGGTATACACCGACGTTACCGGCCAGGACGGCAGCTACGCCATGGAGCTGTTGTCCGGCGCATCCGTGACCTTTGACAAGACCGCCGTCACCGTCCCCGCAGGCGGTACGGTTCAGGTCACCGGCACCCTGACCATCCCTGCCAATGCCGCCAAGAACCACTATGTGGAGGCATTTCTGCCCTTCGACGGCGATGTGGACCTGTCTCTGCCCCTGATGGGCTTCTACGGCGACTGGTATGGCTGCCAGCGGATCATCGACCTGCCCGCCTGGGACGACGGCAACATCATGACCGACTATTATGAGAATCTGCCTGTGACCACCGTGGCAGCAGGCGATTCCTATGCCGGCTTCGACACCGAGAGCATGACCACCGATCCCGACCACATTGCCTTCTCCCCCAACGGCGACGGTGATTTCGACGCCGCCCAGCCCATTGTGGGCATGCTGCGCAGCGCCGCCGAGGTTACCGTGGACGTGCTGGATGAAAACGGCCAGGTGGTCCGCCAGATCAACCATCGGGAAAATGTAGCCAAGTACCTGGCCATCGACGCCAATGAGAGCCGCTCCCCCATCAGCCTGCTCAGCAGCGGCACTGCCGGCGACGGCACCTGGGACGGTACCCGCTACGACATTGCCACCGGCGAGTATGTCATGTGCGACGAGGGCCAGTACACCCTGCGCATCCGGGCCCGGATGCCCGGCAGCCACCGGGTGGAGACCACTCTGCTGCCGGTGAAGCTGGATCTCACCGCGCCCCAGGTCCATATCACCAGCGCCGCCGTGGATGACGGCATGCTGTACCTGACCTACACCGCCCAGGACTACTCCGGCATTCTCAATACCGCTGCCGTGTTCGTCAACGGCCAGGAGGAGCTGGACTTTGTTCCCGGCAATGACGCCGCTTATAATGAGGAGACCGGCGAATACAGCGTGGTCCTGCCGGTGGAAACCTATCAGGACGGCCAGATGAACGAGATCGCCCTGACCTGCATGGACTACGCCTTCAACGGCACCACCGATATCCTGTACACCAATGCCCGGCTTGACGCCGCCGTGATGTTCTCCAACATCAACAACGACGACAGCCTGACGGTGCTGCGGGACATCAGCTACAGCGCCGACTATGATGATATCGCCGAGAGCTATGTGAACATCACCGACTGCGTGGCCCAGATCCGCGGCATTGCCAGCAGCAGCGTCAGGAGGCTGACCGTCAACGGTCAGGAGGCTTCCTTCGATGAGCGCAACGGCTTCCGTCTGGCTCTGAGTGTGGAGGAGCCCGGTCTCATCACCCTGCATGTGGTGGCCTATGACGCCGACGGCAGCGTGGTGTTCCAGGCGGACAAGCCCGCCCTGTTCGACGTGCAGAGGCCCTCCGTCATGTCCTACGTCTGCGATAAAAACGGCGAGTGGGACAACAGCATGCTGTGGACCAGCGACCACACCATGGACGGCTATCTGCTGGCCACCAAGTATGCCAAGGACGACCTGGTGCCCATGATGATCCAGGTCACCGACGAGTCCCTGACCCGCATCACCGTCAGCTGGCTCACCGGCACCGTGGACGGCGAGACCTTCTCTGACTGGCTCATGGGCGCCGACGCTGCCGACGTGGATGCCGAGGTCCATACCCAGGAGATCTCTCTGGATTCCCGGGACGAGGAGGGCCGCGTGTTCATGAGCTTCCCCTTCGCCTATAAGGAGTCCGTGTTCGTAGACGACGAAACCGGCGAGGTCTATGATTACAGCGCCTGGAGCCAGGTAGTCCGCGTGGAGGCCTATGACGCCGCCGGTCACCGCACCCTGCGCAACGCGCTGCTGTACGACACGGTATACGGCGAGAAGATGTACAACGAAGACGGCTTCAACGATGCCCGGTATTCCGACGGCACCATACGGGGCGACATTCTGGACCTGGATCCCCTGTGGAGCAACGAGTTGGGCGGCCTGTCCGATTCCCGCTTCCTCATCACCGATGATATGCTGGATGAAAACGGCAACCTCCATGTAAAGGCCACTCTGGATCGGGATGCCAACGTGCTGATCTTCAACGGCAGCGAGTATTGGCCCGAAGAGGGCAGCCGCCAGGTGGAGTTCGACATTCCCATCCATGCCGGGCTGAATCTGACGTACGTCAAGACCCTCAGCAGCATGTTTACCGTGAACGACTTCGGCACCCAGTACAAGCTGTATCTGTACTACCTGCCGGATACGGAGCCCACGGCCCTGCGCTTTGACGACGCGCGCATCGCCGACGGCGCGGTGATCTGCACCAACCAGGAGACCTTCCCCATCACCGGCGATGTGACCCATCTGTTCGGCAACATCAGTCTGAAGATCAACGGCGACATTCTGATCTATCCCACCAACGACGTCAACGTTCTGGGCGATCCCATCACCCAGGTGTTCTCCTACGGTGCGCAGCTGCAGGAGGGCAAGAATGTGGTGACGGTGGAGCTCAGCGATGAGGCTACCGGCACCGCCACCACCGTGACCTTCACCGTGGTGCGGGATACTGCGGCCCCCGAGGCTCCCGTCATTGCCCAGGGCGGCGACGGTAAGGTGACGCTGACCGCCGCCGAGGAGCATGTGACCCTGTACTACAGCTATGACGGCACGGAGTGGGTCCTGTACACCGGTCCCTTTGCCCCCACCGCCGCCAAGGTGTACGCCAAGGCCGTGGACCAGGCGGGCAACGAGAGCGCCGTCAGCCAGTTGGCTGTTGCCGTGGCTGCTTCCCAGCCGGTCAAGACCGGTGACGCAGCGCCTCTGGCGGTATATGCAGCCCTGCTGCTGAGCGCCGCCGCGGCCCTGACCGCCATGCCCGTCCTGCGCCGCAGACGGGTAAGATAATGCGGCTGCGCCCGCAGATACCCTATCCATGCCAAAATACCCGGCCTGAGGGCCGCGAACTCTGCGAGGCTTTTTGACAGTCTGCAAAATACCCGGCCCTCAGGCCGGGTATTTTGTTCTGCATGTACGAGTTGTTTGGTACATTTGGAAACATAAAAGCCTGTCAAAATCACGAAAAACGCTGTTTTATTCTACAAATAAACGTTCTCAGTACAAGTTTTTGTTGCAATCCGTCATGGGATGTGGTACCCTATCCACAGAAAGCAAGGCGCCGCCCGGCGGCGCGAGGATCAATGGAAAATAATAGGAGGTACCCCCATGAGCTATCCCAAAACCGGCGAAGAAGTATATGTCAGTCTGAACCTGTCCAACACCATGCTGACCGGCATCGGCAAGGGCACCATCACCCGCGAGGAGGTCTCTGCCGACTATCTCAAGCGCCTGTTTGCCCGCTACGGTGTCATCGTGTCCGCCAAGCCCGAGCAGCGCCGTCTGCTGGAGCTGGTCAATGATAATTTTGATCTGGGGCTGGAGATCCCCGAGACGCTGAAGCTGTTCCAGCTGTCCGAGCAGCACCGCCGCCTGGTGGTCATCAATGTCCAGGGTCTGCGCCGGAAGAACGGCTCCCTGCTGCCGGAATACACCGAGGAGGAGTTCAACGAGGCCACCTTCATTTTCGTGAAATACTACATCCAGGGCCGTCACTATGACGAACTGGTGGAGGAAAACAAGAAGCTGCAGTTTGAGCTGGACCAGGAGGTTGAATGGCGCAACCGCACCGATAACGGCTGAAGGAATCGCGTATAATCCCGCCCCGGCGGGTCAGAATAAAGTCAGGCTTTGCGGCCTGACTTTATTTTTTGCAAGGAGGACCCTCGCTATGAGCAAGAATTGTACCAACGACGGGTGCAGCTGCACCCCCAACATGTCCATCAAGTGCTCCGTTACCAGCTGCGCCCATCACTGCCAGGACATGGACAACTGCGGCCTGTCCAGCATCCAGGTGGGTACCCATGAGGCCCACCCCTCCATGGACCAGTGCACCGACTGCCAGAGCTTCCGCAAGATCTGACCCAATCGCCCTGATACTGATTCTTGATTAAAAAATTTAATCAAGAATCCCGTGCGCTGTGCGCACGCACAGCGTGTGAAAACACGCTGTGACGTCTCATACAAAACCTGACGCACCTTCGGTGCTATAAAAAGCTTTTCAAGCTTTTTAACAGGTTTTGGTATGAGACAGGCCGGGGCGGGGCAGAAATGCCCCGCCCCGGGCCTGCCCTACAGGATTTTTGGTGTCCTGGCGTGCTACATTTTGTATAATTCTGCAAGAAAATGACGGATTGTATTGGAAAATGACCCCTGCCCCGGGCTTGCCGGGTCAACGCGGGCCGCCGAGGGTAGCGGGCCCTACTTGGCTCTCCCTCTGGGAGAGCTGTCACCGAAGGTGACTGAGAGGGCTGTAGGGGCTTCTGTTTTCTGCCCACCGTCGTGCCAGCCGGCTATCGCCCGCTGTCGCGGCCGATAGCCGGGGCACTTCCTCGAAATCGCCTCGCTTCATCCGCCACCGGCGGCGCTTCGGCGATTTTCCCTCTCAGTCGGCTGCGCCGACAGCTCCCCCAAAGGGGGAGCCAGGGGGACGTAGGCCCCCCGCTTACATATTCAACGGAGGTGACGCCTGTGAAAAAAGCGCGGATGGGGATCTCCGGCGCTCTGGCCGGGGCCGTCAACGGTCTGTTCGGCGGCGGAGGCGGCATGGTGCTGGCTCCGCTGCTGGAGTCCTGGTGCCGGGTGGAGGAAAAACGTGCCCTGGCCAACTGCGTGGCCACCATCCTGCCCTGCTGTGTGCTGTCCGGCGGGGTATACCTGGTGCGGACGGGACTGGACTGGGGCATGGCGTGGCCGTATCTGGCAGGCGGGCTGGCCGGGGGCTTTGTGGGGGGGAAGCTCTTTACCAGGGTGCCCGCCGTGTGGCTGCGGCGTCTGTTTGCGGCGTTTCTGGTATACGGCGGGGTGCGGTATCTGCTGTGAAGGACATTGTATTGCCCCTGCTGGCCGGGATGGGCTGCGGGGTGCTGTCGGCCTGGGGCGTCGGCGGCGGCACTCTTCTGCTGCTGGTGATGACTCTGTTTTTCGGGGTGGACCAGGCGGCGGCTCAGGGGGTAAACCTGCTGTATTTCCTGCCCACTGCCGCCATGGGCCTGATCTGGCACCGGCAGAACGGCCTGCTGGACAAGACCCTGCTGCGGCGCACGGTCCCCTGGGCGCTGGTGACGGCCGCCGCTGCCTCCTGGGCGGCCACGGCCCTGGACGTGACCCTGCTGCGGCGCCCCTTTGGGATTTTTCTCCTGATTGCCGCCGCGGTAACGCTGCGGCGCAAATAGGCCCCGCCCCTTTCCGCGAGATTTCGCGGAGCCGTCCCTGTATAATGGACGGCGGAAAGGAGGCGGAGCCATGACGGTGGTGTATCTGGACCGGGTGGTGCTGCTGAACCTGGCGGTGGACTATCTGCTGCTGCTGGCCACGGCCCGGCTGGCGGGCCTGCCCCTGCGGCGGGGACGGCTGGCCCTGGCGGCGGCGCTGGGCGCGCTGTACGCAGCGGCGGTATTTCTGCCCGGGTGCCGGATGCTGGCGCACCCGGCGTGCCGGCTGGCGGCGGGGGTCGCTGTGTGCCGTCTGGCCTGGCGGCGGGAACGCCGTCCCTGGCGGCTGACGGCGCTGTTTTTTCTGCTGTCCGGGGCGCTGGCGGGGCTGCTGCTGGCGGCAGGTCTGGCGGCAGGGTCCCCGGGGGCCATTCTCAGCCGGGTATATTACGCCGACATCAGCTGGCCGGTGCTGCTGGGCTCCGCCATAAGCTTTGGGCTGCTGCTGCACCTGGTGTTCCGCCAGGGGGCGCGGCATGAAGGAGGAGAATTGATGGATGTGACCGTTTCCCTACAGGGCCGGCGGCTGCGGCTGCGGGCCCTGCACGACACCGGGAATACCCTCCGGGACCCCGTCAGCGGCCAGCCGGTGCTGGTGCTGGAGCAGGGGGCCCTGGGGGAGCTGTGGCCGCCCCAGGCGGCAGAGATCATCGCCATGGACCTGCCGCCGGAGGAAAAGATGGCCAGGCTCCACCGGTTGGATGGCGGCTGCCGGTGGAGCCTGCTGCCCTTCTGCGCCGTGGGCACGGCGGCAGGGCTGCTGCTGGCTGTCCGCAGCGACTATGTAAAGGTAGGCAGAATTACATATCCCCGGGTGCTGCTGGCCCTGACCCCGGGCCCCGTCAGCGATGGCGGAGGCTATCAGGCCCTGTGGGGCGGAAGAAAGGAGCGGCGTCATGGAACTGCTGCGGCGGCTTCTGCGGTGGCTGAACGGCCGGCCGGATAAGGTCATGTACATCGGCGGCAGCGACACGCTGCCGCCGCCGCTGCCCCGGCAGGAGGAGGCGGAGTGGATCGCCCGCCTGGAGCGAGGGGAGCTGCTGGCCCGTCAGACCCTCATCGAGCGAAACCTGCGGCTGGTGGTGTACATCGCCCGCCGGTTTGAGAACACCGGCATCAACATCGAGGACCTGATCTCCATCGGCACCATCGGCCTCATCAAGGCCATCAACACCTTTCGGGCCGACAAGAACATCAAGCTGGCCACCTACGCCTCCCGCTGCATCGAGAATGAGATCCTCATGTACCTGCGGAAAAATTCCGCCCAGCGCACGGAGGTCAGCTTTGACGAGCCCCTGAATACCGACTGGGACGGCAAGGAGCTGCTGCTGTCCGACGTGCTGGGCACCGACGGCGACGTGGTCATGGGACCCATCGAGGCCGACGTGGACCGCAAGCTCCTGGCGGAGGCAGTATCCCGGCTGTCTCCCCGGGAGAAGGACATCATCTCCCTGCGGTTTGGCCTGGGAGGCCGGAAGGAGCTGACCCAGAAGGAGGTAGCCGACCGCATGGGCATCTCCCAGTCGTACATCTCCCGCCTGGAAAAGCGCATCATCTCCCGCCTGCGGCGGGAGATGCAGAAGCTCAGCTGAACAGGCGGCAAAGGCAGGCCGAAGGCCGCCGCGCCCATGCGGGCAAAAAAGAAAACCTTGAAACCAATACGGTTTCAAGGTTTTTCGTTGGTGGAGATAAGCGGGATCGAACCGCTGACCTCTTGAATGCCATTCAAGCGCTCTCCCAGCTGAGCTATACCCCCATATTCGCTCCAGCGATTTTGGCTCATCGCTGTCGACTTGCTCAGTATAGTACGGCAGCCCTGATTTGTCAACACTTTTTTTCAAAATTTTTCGGTTTTTTTCCGGACGGGGAAGCCGCGGCCTCCCCGTCCGATAATGGGCTACTGCGTTTTTCCGCAGTCCGGCCCGGTGCACAGCTGCTTCACCGCCTGGTGCGCGCCGGTGGCCGCCAGCCCGGACACCATGCCGATGGCGGCGGCGGTGATGACGTCATTCGCCGGAAAGCCCGGCATCACATACAGGCCCACCACCCCCAGGATGCCGCCCAGAACGGCGCACACCGTGGGGATCCACCGCTCCCCGCGGCCCCAGGCCTTCATGGCCTGACCCGCCGCATAGGCGATCACCGTAATGGCCGCCACGCCTGCGATTCCAAAATCCATTCCTCATCTCCTCCCGCCCCAGTATATGTGCGCCGCCGGTGGGCAGACACCGGGCCGCAAAAAAAATCTTCTCCTGGCCGCAGGATGGTTTGCAAATGGAATAACAGTGTGCTATAATGTTCCCCAGTTGAATCGATGAGATCCGACAAGATTTATGGAGGGGTAATTCTATGACCAATCAGAGCATTCCCAAGCGCAGCGAGGTTCCGGAGGAGATGACCTGGAACCTGAAGGATATGTTTGAAAGCGATCAGGCGTGGATGGCGGAATACGAGGCCATGAAGGAATTCCCCGCCAAAATTGCCGCCTTTCAGGGCACTCTGGCCCGCAGCGCCCAGGATCTGCTGGCCTGGTTCCGGCTGCAGGACGAGATCGAGCTGCGGCTCAGCGTGCTCATGGGCTACGCCAGCTGCAAGGGCGACGAGGATACCGGCAACAGCTTCTATCAGGATGTCCGCGGCAAGGCCATGAACGTATATGTGTCCATCGCCAGCGCCGCCGCCTTCGCAACGCCTGAGATCATGGCCATTGCCGATGAGACGCTGGACCGGTTCTACGCCCAGCAGCCGGAGCTGGAGACGTATCGCCGCAGCCTGTACCAGATCCGCCGCCGCAAGGACCACATTCTCTCCCCTGCCGAGGAGCGTCTGCTGGCCTCCGCCGGTGAAATGGCCAACGCCTCCGAGAACATCGCCGGCGTTTTCCGCAACGCCGACCAGATCTTCCCCGATGTCACCGACAGCCAGGGCAACGTCCATCCCCTGACGGACGCCACCTTCGTCCCCCTGCTGACCAGCCCCGACCGGGAGCTGCGCCGCCGGGCCTTTGAGACGTATTACAAGCAGCTGGGCCAGTATAAGAACACCATTGCCGCCACCCTGGACGGTCAGTTCAAGCAGCTGTGCTTCTTTTCCAACGCCCGCCATTACGACAGCACCATCCAGGCCTCTCTGGACGCTACCGAGGTGCCCGTGCCCGTGTACATGAACCTCATTGAGGCCGTTCACAACAACCTGGACAAGATGTACCGCTATGTGGCCCTGCGCAAGAAGCTGCTGGGCGTGGACGAGCTGCACATGTACGATGTATACACCCCCATCGTGGCCGACGCCGACCAGGCCATTACCTATGAGCAGGCCAAGGAGACCGTTCTGGAGGCCCTGCAGGTGCTGGGTGACGACTATGTGGACCTGCTGAAGGAGGGCTTCAGCAACCGCTGGATCGACGTGTACGAAAACGTCGGCAAGCGCAGCGGCGCCTACTCCTCCGGCAACAGCCGTCCCCACCCCTATGTCCTGCTGAACCATAAGGACAATCTGGACTGCCAGTTCACCCTGGCCCACGAGATGGGCCATGCCCTGCACAGCTATCACAGCTGCAAATATCAGCCCGTCAGCACCAGCGACTATGTGATCTTCGTGGCCGAGGTGGCCTCCACCTGCAACGAGGTGCTGCTGATGCGCCACCTGCTGAAAAAGACCACGGACAAGAAGCAGCGGGCCTACCTCATCAACCACTTCATGGACCAGTTCAAGGGCACCGTGTATCGCCAGACCATGTTCGCCGAGTTCGAGCTGGCCATGGGTAAGATGGCCGAAAGCGGCCAGGCCCTGACCGCCGATGCCCTGTGCCAGAAGTACCATGCGCTCAACAAGCTGTACTTCGGCCCGGATATGGTGTCCGACGACCAGATCGCCCTGGAATGGGCCCGCATCCCCCACTTCTTCTACAACTACTATGTGTTCCAGTATGCCACCGGCTTCTCCGCCGCCGTGGCCATTGCCAACCGCATTCTCAAGGAAGGCGCTCCCGCCGTGGCGGACTACAAGAAGTTCCTGTCCGGCGGCTGCAGCACCGACCCCATCAGCCTGCTGAAGATCGCCGGCGTGGACATGAGCTCCCCCGAGCCGGTGAACAGCGCCCTGGCTCTGTTCGGCGAGCTGGTGGACGAGATGGAGCAGCTGGTGTAACACCGCAGAATTCCAGGCATACCGGGTCACGGCCCGGTATGCCTGGAATGATAAGCATCCCTATTTCGCCCTCACGTCCAATATCGTGCACAGCAAGGAGGCGCCGGCCTCCCACCGGCAGCGGTCGAATTCCTCCCGACTAAGGCGGTATGGGCGCCCCGCTGTCCAGCCATCGCTGGCTGCCGCCGTAAGACGGCACGCCGTTCCGAAGGACGGATATATACTCACCATTCAGCGCATGTTCTTCCATTTCTGCGTTTCCTCCCCATAAGCGCCCTTCACCATACCGTTTTCCCCGAAGCTTGTCCATGCACCCCCTGGCCGGCCGGCGGTTTCCTCCCCGTCTCGCGCCTTAAATTGCCATATTTTTAACATTTTTGCCAAAAATATCACATAAGTTTCCTTTGTGGAAAATGCCGTGATTCCTCCCGGATTTTTTGTACCTCTCTCCAAACTTGTGCCGCAGGTCCGTTTTCGCCCCGTTTTTTGCCCCTCCTTTTCTTTACATCGTTGTGGATTTGTGCTTAAATATAGCTGTAAGCGTATGCTTGTGCCCGGCAAGGTGCACAAGCACATGGCTATGAATTTGAGGAGGAAGCATTCATGGTACAATTCGCATCGAGGATGGACCTTTTAAAGGGGTCCGAGATCCGGGAGCTGTTAAAGCTCACCGCGCAGCCCGACATCATATCCTTTGCCGGCGGCATGCCCGCCCCGGAGCTGTTCCCCGTGGAGCAGATGATGGAGGCCTCCCGTGCCGTTTTGGAGGAGAACGGCCGCGTGGCGCTCCAGTATTCATCCACTGAAGGCTATCCCAAGCTGCGCCAGCAGATTGCCGACCGCATGCTGGCCAAGAACAACATCCACACCGACGCAGACCACATTCTGGTGACCTCCGGCTCTCAGCAGGGTCTGGATTTCTCCGCCCGGGTCTTTCTGGACCCCGGCGACGTGGTGCTGCTGGAGAGTCCGTCCTACCTGGGCGCCGTCAACGCCTTCAAGGCCTGCCAGCCCCGGTTCATCGAGGTGCCCACCGACGACGGCGGCATGATCATGGAGGAGCTGGAGAAGATCCTGGCCACCACCGAACGGGTAAAGATGATCTACGTCATCCCCGATTTCCAGAATCCCACCGGCCGCACCTGGGATCTGGACCGCCGCCACCGGTTCATGGAGATCATCAACCGCTATGAGATCCCCGTGGTGGAGGATAACCCCTACGGCGAGCTGCGGTTCGAGGGTGAGTCCCTGCCCGCGCTGAAGAGCCTGGATACCAAGGGCCTGGTGGTGTTCCTGGGCACCTTCTCCAAGATTCTGGCCCCCGGCTACCGCATCGGCTGGGTCTGCGCCGAGGAGCATATTCTGGCCAAGTACAACTTCATGGAGCAGGCCGCCTCCCTGCAGGCGTCCACCGTGGGCCAGATGGAGACCTCCAAGTGGATCGAGATGTTCGACCTGGACGCCCATGTGGCCACCATCCGCGCCTGCTATGACAAGCGCCGGAAGGTGATGCTGGAAACGCTGGAGCGGGAGCTGCCCCAGGGCTGCACCTGCACCCATCCCGTAGGCGGCCTGTTCGCCTGGGTGGTGCTGCCGGAATATATGGACGCCAAGGAGCTTCAGATGAATTGCCTGGAAAAGAAGGTTGCCTTTGTTCCCGGCGGCTCCTTCTTCCCCAACGGCGGCCACGAGAATACCCTGCGTCTGAACTACAGCTGCATGCCCGAGGAAAAGATCGTCCAGGGCATCACCGCCCTGTGCCGGACCATCAGGGAGAACCTGCGGTAATTTTGCTTTTATAGTTTAAGGAGAATCTGACCCATGAAAAACGTCAAGGTGCTGATCGGCAATTACGGCAGCGGCAAAAGCGAGCTGGCGCTGAACTTCGCCATCCGGGCCGCCGCCCGGGGCGACCGGACGGAGCTGCTGGACCTGGATATGGTGAACACCTACTTCCGCCTGACCGAGCGCGGCAAGCTGGTGGAGCAGAAGGAGATCCGCCTGGTATCCCCCAACTTTGCCTGTTCCGGCATCGAGACGCTGTCTCTGCCGGCGGAGGTGTCGTCCGCCTTTGTGCTGGATTGGGACAGCGTCATCTTTGACGTAGGCGGCGACGATGTGGGCGCCACGGCCCTGGGCCGCTACCACCAGGACTTCATCAGCCTGGAGCCCGGTGCCCTGGAGGTGCTGAACGTGGTAAACATCCGGCGGCCTCTGGCCAGCACCCCGGACAAGATCCACCATCTGCAGGACGCCATGCAGCTGCATTCCCGTCTGAGCATCACCGGTATGATCAACAATACCAACCTCTCCACCATGACCAGCGCCGACGATTTGTGGGACGGCTACCTGGTGCTGCGGGAGGTGGCGGACCGCACCGGCATTCCCGTGGCGTATACCACCGGTAAAAAGGAATTTCTGGACGACTTCCTGGCCCGGAATCCGGACCCCGCCTATGTGGGCACGCCCGTCCCCATCGACGTGTACATGCACCGCGACTGGGACTCCTATATCCAGCACGGGCTGAACACCACGGATCCCCGGAAGGAGATCTATTAACCTCATGCATCCCCCGGTAATCGGGACCCTGATACATTTTCCCAAAGGAAAGGTAAAACCAGAAAAGAGGTGTAAAGTGTGGTAAGAGTTACTATCAACGAGAATCTTTGCAAGGGCTGCGGCCTGTGCGTTCGGGCATGTCCCAAGCACATCATCGCCCTGTCCAAGACGAAGATCAACGCGAAGGGCTATCATCCGGCTGAGGTCACCGATATGGAGGCCTGCATCGGCTGCACATCCTGCGCGCGTACCTGCCCTGATGTGGTGATCCGCATCGAAAAAGACTAAGGAGGATTAATCATGGCTTTGACTCTTATGAAGGGCAGCGAAGCTATTGCGGAGGCTGCCATTCGCGCAGGCGCCCGTTTCTTCTTCGGCTACCCCATCACTCCCCAGACGGAGATCCCTGAGTACATGTCCGCCCGTATGCCCGAGATCGGCGGCTGCTTCCTGCAGGCCGAGAGCGAGGTGGCGGCCATCAACATGGTGTACGGCGCTGCCGGTACCGGCGCCCGCGTCATCACTTCTTCTTCCAGCCCCGGCGTGTCCCTGAAGCAGGAGGGCATTTCCTACTGCGCAGGCGCCCGTGTTCCCGCCGTTATCGTCAACGTGATGCGCGGCGGCCCCGGTCTGGGCAACATCCAGGCCTCTCAGGGCGACTATTTCCAGGGCGTCAAGGGCGGCGGCAACGGCGACTATCACCTGCTGACCTATGCCCCCTCCTCCATCCAGGAGTTCATCGATATCATGATGTTCGCCTATGAGAAGGCTGAGAAGTATCGCATTCCCGTTCTGTTCCTGGCCGACGGCATCATCGCCCAGATGATGGAGCCCGTGGAGCTGCCCGAAATGGTGGACTACAAGGTCGACCCCGAAGAGAAGCCCTGGGCCTGCACCGGCTGGAAGCCCGGCGACGATCCCGCCAAGCGCGGCGTCATCAACTCCATCTATATCGACACCGAGAGCCTGGCCGTTCACAACGACGAGCTGCAGGCCGTGTATAAGGAAGTGGTGGCCAACGAGCAGATGGTGGAGACCTACAACTGCGAGGGTGCGGAGTACATCATCACCGCCTTCGGCACCGTGGCCCGTATTGCCAAGAGCGCCATTGCCGAGCTGAAGGCCAAGGGCATCAACGTGGGGCTGGTCCGTCCCATCACCGTGTGGCCCTTCCCCTACGACGCCGTCCGCGAGGCCGCCTGCCAGGATTCCGTCAAGGCCGTCCTGGACGTGGAGCTGAACGAGGGCCAGATGCTGGAGGACGTGAAGCTGGCACTCAACGGCGCCAAGCCCATTGATTTCACCGGCCACTGCGGCAGCCAGATGCCCACCACCGATGAGATCGTCGAGAAGATTCTCAGCATGAAGGAGGGCAAGTAACATGGCCGTATTATTCGAAAAGACAAAGCTGCTCACCGATAAGCAGTTCCATTACTGCCCCGGCTGCAACCACGGCATCATTCACCGCCTGGTGGCCGAGGTCATCGACGAGATGAACCTGGACGGCAAGGTCATCGGCGTGGCCCCCGTGGGCTGCTCCGTGTTTGCCTATGACTACTTCAACTGCGACATGTACGAGGCCGCGCACGGCCGCGCACCTGCCGTGGCCACCGGCGTCAAGCGCGCCGTGGGCCCCGACACCATGGTGTTCACCTATCAGGGCGACGGCGACCTGGCCTCCATCGGCACCGCCGAGATCGTCCACGCCGCCCACCGCGGCGAGAAGATCGTCACCATCTTCGTCAACAACGCCATTTACGGCATGACCGGCGGCCAGATGGCCCCCACCACCCTGATCGGTCAGAAGACCACCACCTCCCCCTATGGCCGCGACGAGGCCTGGTGCGGCGCCCCCATCAAGATGAGCGAGATGCTGGCCGCTGTGCCCAGCTCCTACTACATTGAGCGCGTGGCCGTCAACAACACCGCCAACATCGTCAAGGCCAAGAAGGCCATTGCCAAGGCTTTCCGTTACCAGAAGGAGGGCAAGGGCTTCTGCATGGTAGAGGTTCTGTCCACCTGCCCCACCAACTGGGGTATGTCTCCCGTGGAGGCAATGACCTGGCTGGAGGAAAACATGATTCCTTACTATCCTCTGGGTGTTTACAAAGACAAGGAGGCCAAGTAACATGGAAAAGACCTTTATTTTCGCCGGTTTCGGCGGTCAGGGCATGCTCCTGATCGGTAAGTTCATGGCGATGGCCTGCATGCTGGACGGCAAGCACGTTTCCTGGCTGCCCTCCTACGGTCCCGAGATGCGCGGCGGTACCGCCAACTGCTCCGTCATCGTGTCCGACGACCCCGTGGCCTCCCCCCTGGTGGACAAGGCCGACGTGATCGTGGCCATGAACCGTCCCTCTCTGGATAAGTTCGAGGAGCATGTGAAGCCCGGCGGCGTGCTGGTGATCAACAGCAGCATCATCGACCGCAAGGCCGTCCGCGACGACATCCAGGTGGTGTACTGCGACGCCAACGCCATTGCCGAGTCCATCGGCAACCCCAAGGGCGCCAACGTGGCCATTCTGGGCGCTGTCCTGGAAAAGGTCCCCGTCACCACCGTGGAGCAGATGACCGAGGCCATCCGCATCGAGCTGGGCGAGCGCAAGGCCCGCTTCCTGGATGGCAACAAGAAGGCCCTGGTGGCCGGCATGGAAGCCGCCCGGTAAGCCCGTCCCCCCCCCCAAAAAAAATACAGCAAGTCCCCGGCTGCATCGCAGCCGGGGACTCAGCTTGTCAAAAATCCCTTTTGACGAGCGCAAACGGGTGTGCCGCAGCACACCCGTTTTTTCTCACCCGTTCTCCCGGTCTTCCGCGGCGGCGGACACATTTTCCGCCACACGGGCGGCGGCCTTGGCGTCCTCCTGCCCGGCGGTATAGGCCCGGATCCTGGCGTCCTCCAGCTCCTTCTGCCGGGTCTTTTCGTCCCGCTCTGCCTGGCGGGCGGCCCGGCGGGCCGACACGCTGCGGCGGGTGGCCTTCACCACCTGCCACGCCGTCACCAGCACGACCACCGCCAGGCCGATCCAGCCTGCGGTGCGGATGTGCCAGAAATCCCGGATGGTAAATGCGTCGTTGTACATGCCCAGATAGTACAGGGCCACGCCGCCTACCGCGCACAAAAGCCCCAGCACCAGGTCCAGCACCGCCCGGACCCGGTGGGCTCCCCGGCGCACAAAGAAGCATACGATCAGCGCCAGGGCGCACCAGAACAACGCCGGTGACTGGGCATACAGAATATTCATACAGTGACCCTCTCTCGTTTATTCGTCACAGGCTGCACTTGCCCCGGGAGATATACTTCCCGTCGGGCCCGGCCAGGACAAAGCCGTCCTCCACTGCCAGGCGGCCCCGGAGCCACACCTGCCGGATGCCGCCCCGGATGGGGAAGCCCTCATACGGCGTGTAGCCCGCCAGACTTGTCATGTCCTCCGCCCGGAGCAGATGGTCCGCCTGGGGATCGTACACCACGATATCCGCGTCGGCCCCGGCCTGGAGCACGCCCTTCCGGGGGAACATACCGTAGAGCTTGGCGGGGTTTTCCGACAGCACCCGGCACATGGTGGCCAGGCTGATCTTCCGGGTGGTAACGCCGTAGGTATACAGCAGCTCGCCCCGGGTCTCCACCCCCGGCAGGCCGCCGGGGATCCTGGTAAAGTCCCCGCGTCCGGCGTCCTTCTGCTCCAGGGTAAAGCTGCAATGATCCGTGGACACGGTCTGGATCTCGCCCTTGCGCAGGGCGGCCCACAGGACCCGCTGGTCCTCCGTCTTGCGGATGGGCGGGGCGCAGACATAGCGGGCGGCCCGGGAATAGTCGGGGTCGTCATACACGCTGTCGTCCAGCAGCAGATACTGGGGGCAGGTCTCCACATACACCCGCTGGCCCCGTTTGCGGGCGGCCTCCACCTCCCGCAGGGCGGCGGCGTTGGTCAGGTGCACGATGACCACCGGGATATCCACCGCCTGAGCGATGCGCAGCAGCCGGGACACGGCCTCCGCCTCCAGGAAATCGGGCCGGGTCCGGGGATGGGAGCCCACGCCCATCTCCCCCGCGGCCTTCTTCTCGGCGATCAGCGCGTCAATGACGCCGCTGTTTTCGCAGTGAACGCCGCAGATGCCTCCCTTTTCCCTGAGCTTTTTCAGGGCGTGATACATGGCCTCGTCGCCGATCATCATGGCCGGATAGGTCATGTACATTTTGAACGAGGAGATCCCGGCGGCGTACATGTCGTCGATCTCCGCCTCGATGCCGGGGTTCCAGTCGTCGATGGTCATATGGAAGCCGTAGTCGCAGCAGCAGCTTCCGTCTGCCTTCCTGTGCCACAGCTCCAGTCCCTGATGCAGGGTCTCTCCCTTATTCGGGCAAGCAAAATCCACCACCGTGGTGGTGCCGCCCCGCAGAGCCGCCCGGCTGCCGGAGAAAAAGTCGTCCACCGTGGTGGTGCTGCACACGTCCAGGTCGAAGTGGGTGTGGGCGTCGATGAAGCCCGGCAGCAGCAGCTGCCCCTCCACGTCGATGACCGTGGCCTCCGGCGCGGAGATGCTGCGGGCCACCCGGAGGATCTTCTCGTCCTCCACCAGCACGTCCGCCCGGCGGGTGCCCCGTCCGGACACCACTGTGCCCCCGCGAAACAGATATTTCATGGAAAATGCCCTCCTTTTCCGGGTTGATTGCATGATTCTTTATTATATCATGAAATGCGCAAAAATCCATCCCATTTTCCCGGGTTTATACCCACGCAATTTCAACAAAATGAGAATGAAATTTTTGTATACCTTGCAGAAGGAAAAAGAATTTCCTTTTTCGGAGAAATCATGTATGATAAAGGTACAACAGAACGCGCACCGCGCTCTGAAAATTGAAGGAGGAAAGAATACCATGCGGAAATTCTTAGCGACTCTGCTGGCGCTGGTCATGACGCTGGCGCTGATGGTCCCGGCTTCCTGGGGCGAGAACAAGGAGACGTATCAGCTCCCTGACTCCCTGGAGGGCAAGACCGTCATCCTGCACACCAACGACGTCCACGGCGCCATCGACAAGTACGCCAAGGTGGCTGCTCTGCGGGACGAGTGCTACGACAAGGGCGCTCACCAGGTGATCCTGCTGGATGCCGGTGACTACAGCCAGGGCTCTCCCTACGTCAGCCTCAGCAAGGGCGCAACCGCCCTGGACATGATGGCCCTGGTGGGCTATGACGTCATCACCCTGGGCAACCACGAGTTCGACTATGGCTTCCCCCAGCTGATGGAGAACCTGAAAAAGCACCAGGGCGATTTCATGGTCGCCTGCAACAACCTGGTGGACGACGAGGGCGAGCTGATCTTCGCCCCCGGCGGCACCGCTCCCATCTATGCCGACGACACCTATGAGACCGAGCTGTTCCGCATCGCCATTGTGGGCATGGCCACCCCCGAGACCCAGACCAAGGCCAACCCCGCCCTGATGAAGGGCCTGAGCTTCATCGGCGGCAAGGATCTGTACAAGGTCACCCAGGAGGATGTGGACATGGCCCGCAGCGAGGGGAATGCCAACATCGTCATCGCCCTGGGCCACCTGGGCGTGGATAAGTCCTCCGAGCCCAACTGCTCCTATAATGTGATGCAGAACGTCAAGGGCATCGACCTGTTCATCGACGGCCACTCCCACACGGTGATGACCGCCAGCAAGGACAACAGCATGGTCCAGTCCACCGGCACGGGCCTTGCCTATGTGGGCGCCATCGTCATTGACAACGCCACCAAGAGCATCGAGAGCAACGGCCTCATCGACCTGTCCGCCTACACCAAGGAGGACGCCGCCGTGAAGGCTGCCGCCGACAAGATCATCAGCGACATCAACGCCGAGTACGGCAAGGTTTTTGCCAGAACCGACGTGGAGCTCAACGGCGACAAGGATCCCGGCAACCGCACCCAGGAGACCAACCTGGGCGACCTGATCACCGACTCCATGCTGTGGGCCATCCGCAAGGACGCTGAGCTCACCGTTCCCGCCGAGAACGTGGTGGCCATCACCAACGGCGGCGGCATCCGGGCCTGGATCCACAAGGGCGACATCTCCAAGCTGGACGTGAACACCGTGCTGCCCTTCGGCAACACCGTGGCTGTGGTGTACGTCACCGGCGCCGAGCTGCTGGAGGCCCTGGAGGCTTCTACCTTTGCTCTGCCCGACTCCCTGGGCGGCTTCCCCCAGATTGCCGGCATGAACATCTCCATTGACGCCACCAAGAAATACGATCCGCAGACCACTCCCTATCCCAGCGGCAGCGGTAAGGCCACCTACTATGGTCCCGCCTCCATCAACCGCGTCACCATCAACAGCGTCAACGGCAAGGCCTTTGACCCCAACAAGACCTATGCCGTGGTCACCAACAACTTCTGCGCCGCCGGCGGCGACACCTACTATGCCTTTGCTGCCGCCTCCAGCCAGTTCGACACCGGTCTGCCTCTGGACGAGGTGCTGATGGACTACATCACCACCGAGCTCAAGGGCGTTGTGGGCGAGCAGTATGCCCAGCCCCAGGGCCGCATCACCATCACCCTGCCCGCCGAGGAGCCCACTACTCCCACCACTCCCACCAAGCCCGAAAGCCCCAAGACCGCCGATAACGGCGTGGTGGTGTACGGTCTGGTGGCCGTCATGGCAGCCGGCGCTGCCGTGGTGGTCACCTCCAGGAAGCGCAAGGCCATCTGAGCGATCTCCTTTCGCTGACACCGCATCTCCCCTGCCCCGGCGGACAAGCTCCGCCGGGGCTTTTTCTGTCATGGCGCTATTCTCCAACTAAAATCACGAAAACCGCTTTTCAAATCCGGCGGGATATGCTATGATACAATTTAACAAAGAAGAATTACGAGGGCTTATGCCAGATATCGCGACTTCTTATTTTGCTGAGGAGGACACCATTCATGGCTGAGGTTGGAAAACGGGAGGTCCGGGTGGACGCCTTTGACAAGGCCACCGGACGCACCAAGTATTACGAGGATCTGATGCCCCGGGACGCGCTGTATGTGCGCATCAAGCACTCCACCATTGCCCACGGCTTCGTGAAGTCTGTGGATACCGCTGCGGCGGAGGCGATCCCCGGCGTGGTGAAGGTCCTGACCTGCTTCGACGTGCCGGAGCACCCCTTCCCCACCGCCGGTCACCCCTGGTCCATGGACCCGGACCACCAGGACGTGGCGGACCGTCATCTGCTCAACCGCCATGTCCGCTACTACGGCGACGACGTGGCCGTGGTCATCGCGGAAAACGAGGTGGCCGCCATGCAGGGCGTCCGGGCCTTGCAGGTGGAGTATGAGGAGCTGCCCCTGGTGCTGGACGCCCAGGAGGCCATGAAGCCCGGCGCACCCCGGCTTCACGATGACTATCCCGACAATGTCCTCAAGCACACCGACATGAAAAAGGGCGACTATCAGGCCGCCATCCGGGAGCCGGGACTCATCCGGGTAGAGGGCTGGTACGATACCCCCACGGTGCAGCACTGCCACATTGAGAACCACGGCTGCTTCGCCTATGAGGAAAACGGCCGCATCACCGTGGTGGCCTCCACCCAGATCCCCCATATCATCCGCCGGGTGGTGGGGCAGGCCCTGGGCCGCCCCTGGAGCGATATCCGGGTGGTAAAGCCCTATATCGGCGGCGGCTTCGGCAACAAGCAGGACGCCCTGTATGAGCCTCTGTGCGCCTGGTGCTCCACCCAGGTCCACGGGCGCTGCGTCCGCATCGACTGCTCCCGGGAGGAAACCTTCGTCTCCAACCGGGTGCGCCACGCCATCCGGTTCCACATCGTGTCCTGGCTCCGACCGGACGGCACCTTTGCCGCCCGGAAGGTGGAGCTGTTCTCCAACCAGGGGGCCTACGCCTCCCACGGACACAGCATCGTGGCCAAGGCCATGGGCTCCTTCCCCCAGCACTACCCCTGCGACAACATGGAGTGCGACGCCTGGACCGTGTTCACCAACCGGCCCGCCGCCGGCGCCATGCGGGGCTACGGCATGCCCCAGGCCTCCTTTGCCGACGAGTCCAACGTGGACGACTGCGCCAAGGCCGTGGGCATGGACCCCCTGGCCTTCCGGATGCAGAACATCATGCCCCAGGGGTACGAGGACGGATTCTCCCACAACGTCAACTATGACGATTCCTTCCGCCAGTGTCTGGAGGCAGGCAAGAAGTACATCGACTATGACAGGAAGCTGGCGGAATTTGCCAAGGACACCGGCCCCGTCCGCCGGGGCATCGGTGTGGCCACCTTCTGGTACAACACCGCCGTGTATCCCATCTCTCTGGAGACGTCCTCCAACCGGATGCAGCTGAACCTGGACGGCAGCGTCACCATGCAGTGCGGCGAGACGGAGATCGGCCAGGGTGCCGACACCGTCTATGCCCAGATGGCCGCTGATGTGGTGGGCCTGGGCGACTATCGCCGGGTCCACGTGGTGTCCTGCCAGGATACGGACATCACCCCCACGGGCCTGGGCGCCTACGCCTCCCGCCAGACGTATGTGGCAGGGTTCTCCATCCGCCAGACGGGCCTGCTGCTGAAGGAGAAGATCCTGGACTACGCCGCCAAGCTCACCCGCCAGGCGGTGTACAACATGGACATCGCGGACGGCAATATCGTCCGCACCACCGACAGCAAGGTGCTGATGAGCCTGTCGGAGCTGGCCATGCACGCCCAGTATAACCCCAACGACTCCCTGCACATCACCGCCGAGAGCACCTACACCATCCGCAACAACGCCTATTCCTTCGGCTGCACCTTCGCCGAGGTGGAGGTCGATATCCCCATGTGCAAGGTGACGCTGAAGGACATCATCAACGTCCACGACTGCGGCAGGCTGGTGAATCCGGCCCTGGCCGAGGCTCAGGTTCACGGCGGCATGTCCATGGCCATCGGCTACGGTCTGTCCGAGCAGCTGCTGTTCGACGAAAAGACCGGCCGCCCCCTGAACAACAATCTGCTGGACTATAAGCTCTCCACCATCATGGACCACCCCCATCTGGAGGCGCAGTTCGTGGAGAATGCCGAGCCCACCAGCGCCTTCGGCACCAAGGCCCTGGGCGAGCCCCCGGCCTGCTCCGGCGCTCCCGCCATCCGCAACGCCATCTACAACGCCACCGGCGTGGCCATCGACCAGGATCCCATCACCCCCCACGTCCTTTTCCGGCGCTTCACGGAAGAGGGCCTGATCCGGGACTAAGGAGGAAATACCGCTATGTATGATATGTCAGCGCTCTACCAGGCCGAAAGCGTCCATGACGCCATCCGCCTGCGGCTGGAGCATCCCGAGGCCCAGATCATCGCCGGAGGCACCGACGTGCTGGTGCAGATGCGGGAGGGCAAGCGGGCCGGAAAGGCCCTCATCAGCATCCAGGGCTGCCGCGAAATGCGGGGCGTGTCCCTGGATGACCAGGAAAATCTCCGCATCGGCAGTCTCACCACCTTCAGCCACATCACCGCCGATCCTCTGATCCAACAGTATATCAACGTGCTGGGCGAGGCGGTGGATATGGTGGGCGGCCCTCAGATCCGCAACGCCGGCACCATCGGCGGCAACACCTGCAACGGCGTCACCTCCGCCGACTCCGCCTCCACCCTCCACGCCTGGGAGGCCATCATCGAGATCACCGGCAAAAACGGCGTCCGCCGGGTACCCATCAAGGATTTCTACCTCAAGGCCGGCACCGTGGACCTGCGGGCGGAGGACGGCGAGATCCAGACCGCCATTCTCATCCCCAAGGCGTCCTATGACCGGACCTTCGGCCACTATATCAAGTACGCCATGCGCAACGCCATGGACATTGCCACCCTGGGCACCTCCGTCAACGCCCGGCTGAGCCCGGACAAAAAGACCTTTGAGCGGGTGCGCATCGCCTTCGGCGTGGCGGGCCCCGTGCCTCTGCGGGCGCTGAACGCCGAGGCCTTCATCAACGGCAGGGAAGTCACCCTGGAGAATATCCAGCAGTTCGGCCGCACGGTGCTGGAGGATATCCACCCCCGGGATTCCTGGCGGGCCAGCAAGGCTTTCCGCTCCCACATCGCCGTGGAGAGCGCCAAGCGCTGCCTCATCGAGTCCGTAAAGCTGGCAGGAGGTGAGCTGTAATGGCAAAGAATCAGTATCAGCTGGTCACGTTCTTCCTCAACGGCAAGGAAGTGGAGAAAATGGTGGACGTCCGGGCATCTCTGACGGATATGCTCCGCAACGACTTCTCCATGACCTCCGTGAAGAAGGGCTGCGAGGTGGGCGAATGCGGCGCCTGCAACGTGCTCATCGATGGCGAGTGCTACAACTCCTGCCTGTACCTGGCCGTGTGGGCCGAGGGCAAGCACATCACCACCCTGGAGGGCCTCATGGGCCCCAACGGCGAGCTGTCCGACATCCAGCAGGCCTTTATGGAGGAGACAGCCATCCAGTGCGGCTTCTGCATCCCGGGCTTTATCATGACGGCGGTGGAGATCCTGGACCGGGGCGTGTACTATACCGACGACCAGCTGCGCAAGCTGCTGTCCGGCCATCTGTGCCGCTGCACCGGATATGAGAACATCTTCAAGGCCGTGAAAAAGACCATGCTGCGCCGCCTGGGCCGCCTGGACGACCCGTATCTGAATACCTGACCCCTCAAAATCCCCTTATGCCCCCGCATAAGGGGATTTTTTTTGAAATTTTCTGTCAGATTCCGCTGCACCGCGCGTCTAATAAACAGAAAGGAGGGAGGACATGGCCCAGGATATGGAGCAGCTGTACCGCCGCCACTATCAGACGGTGTACCGCTACGCTCTGCGGCTCACCGGCAGCGAACACGCCGCCGAGGAGCTGGCGGCGGAGACCTTTTACCGGGCCATGGTGGCCCTGCCGGATTTCCGGGGCGAGTGCGCCGCCTCCACCTGGCTGTGCCAGATCGCCCGGAACACCTGGACCTCCCTGCGGCGGAAGGAGGGCCGGTGCCAGCCCCTGGACGACACCGCCGCCCTGCCGGACAGCCGGGACTTTGCCGCCGCCTTTGAGGACAAGGACCTGGCCTTGCGCATCCACCGGCTGCTGCACCGGCTGCCGGAGCCGTACCGGGAGGTATTTCTGCTGCGGGTGCTGGGGGAGCTGTCCTTCCGCGACATCGGCAGCCTGTTTGAAAAGGGTGAAAATTGGGCCTGCGTCACCTATCACCGGGCCCGGAAGAAAATCATGGAGCAAATGGAGGGAACGCCATGAAAAGCATTGACTGTGCCTTGGCCCAGGATCTGATGCCCCTGTACACCGAGGGGATGCTGAGCCCGGAATCCCGGGAGGCTCTGGAGGAGCACCTGGCCGGGTGCGAAGCCTGCCGCCGGACGGCGGACGAAATGTGCCACCCCCTGCTGGAGCCGCAGTTTCAGGAGGAGGCCCGGCTGCTGCGCCGCCTGCGGCGGCGGCGGAAAGCCCTGTGGGCGGCGGTGATCGTCCTGGCGGCGCTGCTGGTGCTGTCCGGCATTCTGTGGTACGCCGAAGCCCGGTACACCGCCCAGGCCCTGACGCCCCGCCTGACCAGGCTGAGCATTCCCGGCCAGGCCGTCCAGGAGAGCTATACGGCTGAGGACGGCAGCGTAGTCATCCAGAAGGCCCCCAACCAGAAATATCTTTACTACTTTCTTCTGCGTTCCAGCAGCAAGGACATCCCCCTGAAGCTGACGGAGGGAAAGGCCTACGGGTTCTATGACGGGCAGCTTTATCAGCTGAACGCCCAATTCTACATCCACGACACCTCCAAGGGCGTCCTGCCCCTGGGGTATGAGTCCGGCGTGGAGTTCAGCAATCAGGTGGTAAACGGCTGGCTGAACCCGCTGCCCGCCCAGGGGCGGCAGCTGGAGCTGGTGATGGTGCTGGACGAGTACCCGGACTATCTGGATCAGCCCGATCAATTCCTGCTGGAGCTGACGTATCAGCCCGCGGGCTTCGCGGCGTCGCTGCTGCCAGACGGCGACACCGCCCCACGGACGGTGCGGCTGTGGAGCGAATGAAATAGACAAAGCCCCGGGCGGCCATATCTGCCTTCCGCCGTCCGGGGCTCTGTCATGCCCAAAATGGCATTTTCCCGCCCTGCCGTATTGACAATCCCGGCGGATTTTGCTATACTGAATAAAAATCCGTCTGGTTGTCTAAATTTTTTTGAGATTCGTTATTCTATTTTGAAAATATCGCTATGGGAGGACGCCATGATCTTCTATACCGCCGACCTCCACTTTCACTATGAGCCCTTCCTGCCCTCCCGTCCCTTCGGCTCCGTGGAGGAAATGGACCGGGTGCTGATCGCCCGGTGGAACGCCGCCGTGTCGGAGGATGACACCGTGTATGTGGTGGGGGACGTGGGCTATAACCGGGGCCTGGTGCCGGGGGACGCGCTGGCGCGGCTCCGGGGCCATAAGCACCTGATCCGCGGCAATCACGACACCGGCTTTGAAAACGCCGGGGAGCTGTACCGCTATTTTGAGACCGTCACCGACTTCAACGAGATCGACGACGGAGAGGTCCACATTATCCTCTGCCACTATCCCATTCTCTACCGCAGGCGGGGCTATATGATCCACGGTCACCTGCACCAGGCCCGGGGCCCGGAGTACGGCATGCTGCGCCAGATGCCCCGGGTGCTCAACGCCGGGGTGGACGTGAATTTCTACCGCCCCGTGACCCTTCCCCAGCTCATCGAAAACAACCGCGCCTTCTACAGCGGGGAGAATGATGCCCTGATCCCCCCTCCCCCGCCGCCCCAGCGGCGGGTCGGTGACGGCTGGCTGCCGGGCCGGCCGGATTTCCGCCCCCTTCCGTCCCGGCCTGATTCTGATAAGGAGTGACCTATGAAGCATCGTATTCTCGCCCTATTCCTGGCCCTGTGCCTGTGTCTGCCCCTGGCGGCCTGCGGCAAAAAGCAGGGCTACGACCCCCTGGAGGGGGTGCAGACCCGGGTCGTCACCGACTCCGCCGGCCGCCAGGTGGAGATCCCCGCCGATATCCGGCGGGTGGCCCCCAGCGGCTCCACGGCCCAGATGATCCTCATGCCCATTGCCTATGATCTGCTGGCGGGTCTGGCCAGCAGCCCCAGCACGGCCCAGATGCCGTATTTTCCGGAGGAGGTCCGCGATCTGCCCACCTTCGGCCAGTTTTACGGCAGCAAGGCCAACCTGAATATGGAGTCCCTCATCGACGCCCGGCCCCAGATCATCATCGACCTGGGTGACAAAAAGGACAGCATCGCCGACGATATGGACCGTATACAGAAGCAGACCGGCATTCCCACGGTGTTTATCGAGGCAAACCTGGACGATATGGCCGCCGCCTACCGGACCCTGGGGGATATCCTGAACCGGTCCGACATGGCGGAGTCCCTGGCCCAATTCATTGAAAAAACCGTCTCCATGGCCCGGGAGAATTCCGCAAAAATCCCCGAGAATCAGCGGCTCTCCGTGCTGTTCGGCACCGGGTCCACGGGCCTTGCCTGCAACGCCGCCGGGTCGGTCCAGGCGGACGTCATCGACCTGGTGGGGGCCGTCAACGCCATTATCCCCCAGGAGGTCAGCAACCGGGGCGGCGGCACCACCGTCAGTCTGGAGGAGGTATACGCCGTGGAGCCGGACGTGATTCTCCTGTCCACCGGCGGCCCCTACGACACCCTGGCCCAGGGGGAGTGGGCGGGCCTCACCGCCGTGCAGAACGGGCGGTATTACGAGATTCCCGGCCTGCCCTATGACTGGATGAGCTCCCCGCCGTCTGTGAACCGGGTGCTGGGCATCTGGTGGCTGGGGAATCTGCTGTATCCGGAGCTGTACGACTATGACATGGTGCAGGTGGCCCAGGAATACTATGGGCTGTTCTGGCACTATGACCTGACGGAGGAGGAGGCGCGGCAGATGCTCAGCCGCTCCACCCTGAAATGAGGAACGCTATGAGGAAAATCTGCCGCGCCCTGGTTCTGTGTATGCTGCTGGCGGCCTTTGACACCACCATCGCCGGACTGATCGCCGCGGCGGATAAAGACCGCGCCGGGACCGGCACCTATTGCATCATTCAGGACAGCCGGAGCAGCAGCGGGGGCAGCAGATGACCGCGGCGGATAAGCGCTATGCCCGGCGGTTCGCGGTGCTGGGGGCTGTTTTCCTGGCGGTGCTGCTGGGATCGCTGCTGGTAGGGCGGTACGCCCTGTCGCCGGGGCAGCTGGTCCACATGCTGTGGACCCGGATCACCGGCGGGGCGGCAGACTGGCCTATCAGCGATGACAAGGTGGTCTTTGCCGTGCGGCTGCCCCGGGTGGCGGCGGCGGCCCTGGTGGGGGCGGCTCTGGCGGTGTCCGGCGCGGCGTATCAGGGCATGTTCCGCAATCCCATGGTGTCGCCGGACATTCTGGGGGCCTCCACCGGGGCGGGCTTCGGCGCGGCAGTGGCCATTCTGCTGGGGGCGGGATACTTCGGCATCTCCGCCGCTGCGTTCTGCTGCGGACTGCTGGCGGTGGCGGCGGCCTGGCTGGTCAGCCGCCTGTCCAAAGCCGACCAGGCGGTGGCCCTGATCCTGGCGGGCATGATGATCTCGTCCCTGTTTTCGGCGGGAACGTCGTTTGTGAAGCTGGTGGCGGATACCCAGCAGCAGCTGCCCGCCATCACCTATTGGCTCATGGGATCCCTGTCCTCCATCAAGGACAAGGACGTGGTATTTCTGGCCATTCCCGTGGCCCTGGGGATGATCCCCCTGTTTTTCCTGCGGTGGCGGATGAACCTGCTGACCGTGGGCGAGGAGGAGGCCCAGTCCATGGGCGTGAACACCCGGCGGCTGCGGGGCGCGGTGATCGTGTGCGCCACGCTGTTGACCTCCGCCAGCGTGGCGGTGTCGGGTATGATCGGCTGGGTGGGCCTGGTGATCCCCCACTTCTGCCGGATGCTGTTCGGGTACGACTACCGGCGGCTGATCCCCGCCGGGGCCCTGTTCGGAGCGGCATTTCTGCTGGCAGTGGACGACATTGCCCGGCTGGTGACCACCGGAGAGCTGCCGCTGGGCATTCTCACGGCCTTTGTGGGCGCGCCGCTGTTTCTGTATCTCATTGCGACGGGAGGTGGACGCCGTGTCCATTGACGTAAGGGAGCTGTCCTTCGCCTACGGGCGGCGGCAGGTGCTGCGGAACGTGACCTTCCGGGCGGAGCCGGGGCAGCTGGTGGCAGTGCTGGGCCCCAACGGGGCAGGCAAGAGCACCCTGTTCCGGTGCATTCTGGGCTTTCTGCCCAGATACCGGGGAGACATCGCCCTGTGCGGCCACGCTCTGCGATCCCTGGACCGCAGAGCTCTGGCCCGTCTGGCGGCGTATATCCCCCAGACCAGCGCGCCGGTATACAACTACACCGTCCGGGACACGGTGCTGATGGGGGCGGACCCCTTTCACGCGCCGGGACGGCGGCAGCAGGAGACGGCGGACCGGGCCCTGGAGCAGCTGGGCATTCAGGACCTTTGGGACCGGGGCGTCAACGAGATCTCCGGCGGCGAGCGGCAGCTGGCCCTGATTGCCCGGGCCATGGCCCAGCAGGCCAGGATCCTTCTGATGGACGAGCCCACCGCCAGCCTGGACTACGGCAACCAGTTCCGGCTGCTGCGGCTGGTGCGGGCTCTGGCGGACAGCGGGTACACGGTGCTGCTGTCCACCCACAATCCGGAGCACGCCTTCCGGTTTGCCACCCACGCCCTGGTTTTGCAGGACGGCGGCGTCCGGGCCTGGGGCCCGGTGAAGGAAACCCTGACGGAGGAGCTGCTGCGGGATATGTACCGCATTCCCCTGACGGTGGCGGATATTCCCCTGGCCGGAGGGCCGGCGAAGGGGTGCGTATACGGGGAATAAAACGTATAGAACCCTGAAGGGGTTGACAAACGGAAACCACACGCTATAATAGGGTACACAGGTGTCATGACACCTGTGTACCCTATTACTATACATATGCGAGGTCAATGCTATGGAAGCGGTTCGCAAATTCCTGGCCCGGAAGAACATCGTGTTCTCGGCCAGGCGGTACTTTATCGACGCCATGGGCGCCATGGCCCAGGGGCTGTTCTGCACCCTGCTGGTGGGGACCATCCTCAACACCATCGGTCAGCAGCTTCATATCGGGTTTCTGACGGAGGTGATCGTCACCCTGGGCAAGGGGGAGGGCGCCGTGACGTATACCATCGGCGGCCTGTGCTCCGCTATGGTGGGCCCGGGCATGGCGGTGGCCATTGGACGGGCGCTGGAGGCGCCGCCCCTGGTGCTGTATTCCCTGATTCCCGTGGGCTTCGCCACCAACTATATGGGCGGGGCCGGAGGGCCTCTGGCGGTGCTGTTCGTGGCGATTCTGGCAGCTGAGATCGGCAAGGCCGTCAGCAAGGAGACGAAGATCGACATTCTGGTGACACCTATCGTCACCGCTCTGGCGGGCATCGGCATTGCCGCCCTGATCGCCGCACCCATTGGTACGGCGGCCAGCGCCGTGGGCCGGTTCATCATGTGGGCCACGGAGCTGCAGCCCTTCTTCATGGGCATCATCGTATCTGTGGTCATCGGCGTGGCGCTGACGCTGCCCATCTCCTCCGCCGCCATCTGCGCGGCCCTGGGGCTGACGGGGCTGGCCGGCGGCGCTGCCGTGGCAGGCTGCTGCGCCCAGATGATCGGCTTTGCCGTGATGAGCTTCCGGGAAAACCGGTGGGGCGGTCTGGCGGCACAGGGCCTGGGTACCAGTATGCTGCAGATGGGCAACATCGTCCGCAACCCCCGGGTGTGGATCCCGCCCACGCTGGCCTCCGCCATTACGGGGCCTATTGCCACCTGCCTGTTCCGCCTGGAGATGAACGGCGCGGCGGTATCCAGCGGCATGGGCACCTGCGGCCTGGTGGGCCAGATCGGCGTATACACCGGCTGGGTCAGCGATGTGGCCGCCGGGGTCAAGGCCGGTATCACCGGCATGGATTGGCTGGGGCTGGTGCTGATCTCCTTCGTGCTGCCGGCGGTGCTCACATGGCTGCTGGCCCTTCCCCTGCGGAAATGGAAATGGATCAAGGAGGGCGACCTGGCCCTGGATCTGTAAAGCCTGCAAGCGGCGTCTCTCCCGGGAGAGGCGCCGCTTTTTTTCTTCTATGGGAAACGCCGCTTGCAAACCGGGACGTCCCGGGGTAAAATGGGACAAGAAAGAGGTGAGGCGTATGCAGCCGGGGATCATGGAGCTGGATCTTCACGGAAAAAACACCTACCAGGCCCGGGTGGCCATCGACGCCGCCCTGCGCCGCTGCGGCGGCGGGGTATACCGCCTGCGGCTGATTCACGGATACCACAGCGGCACGGCCCTGCGGGACCTGTGCCGGGAATACGCCGGACACCCCCGGGTGCTGCGGCTGGTGACCGGCAGCGGCTCCACGGAGCTGGTGCTGCGGGAATTTTAGGGGAGAAAGCAGGATGAAAGCGGATGTGTGCTGCCTGCGAAAAAGTAACATTTGCCTTTTGAGGGAATGTATGCTATGCTGGGGAGGCGTTGGGCCGGAAACCCGGCGCCACTACGGGAAAAGAGGGAAAGCATCATGAAAACTTATCAGGAAATGACCCTTGCGGAGCGGCAGGCGGAATACGCCGCCCTGTGCAGGACCCACCAGGAGCAGAAGGCCCTGGGGCTGGAGCTGAACATGGCTCGGGGCAAGCCCGGCCGAGAGCAGCTGGATATGGTCATGGAGATGTACAACATCCCCCTGACTGCCGACGACTTCATCACCGACGGCATTGATGCACGAAATTACGGCTATGTGGCAGGTATTCCCATTGCCCGGAAGCTGTTTGCAGACCTTCTGGGCTGCAAGCCCAGCCAGGTCATCGCCGGAGGAAACTCCTCCCTGGAGTTGATGTTCGACGCCGTGTCCAAGGCGTATACCCACGGCCTGCTGCACAGCGAGAAGCCCTGGGGCAAGCTGGACCGGGTGAAGTGGCTGTGCCCGGTGCCGGGATACGACCGGCATTTTAAGGTGACGGAGTCCTTCGGCATGGAGCTGATCCCCGTGACCATGACGGAGAACGGGCCGGATATGGACCAGGTGGAGCGGCTGATCCGGGACCCGGAGGTCCGGGGTATGTGGAACGTGCCCAAATACTCCAACCCCACGGGCATCATCTATTCCGACGAAACCATTCGCCGGCTGGCCGCCATGAAGCCCGCCGCGCCGGACTTTATGCTCATGTGGGACAATGCCTACTGCGTCCACGAGCTGGAGGGGGATTTCGTGCCCTTCCCGGACATTCTGTCCCTGTGCGCTGAGTACGGCAATGCCGACATGGTGTATGAGTTTGCCTCCACCAGCAAAATCACCTTCCCCGGGGCGGGCATCGCCTGCGGCGCGGTCAGCGAGGCCAACGTGGAATACTTCAAGAATCTGCTGAACATCCAGATCATCAGCTACGATAAGATGAACCAGCTGCGCCATGTGCGGTATCTGAAGGATAAGGAGACCACCCTGGCGCTGATGCGGCGTCACGCGGCCATTCTGGGGCCCAAGTTCCGCACGGTGGAGGACGAGCTGGACCGTCATCTGTCCCCCTGCGGCATCGCCCGGTGGAGCCATCCCAAGGGCGGCTATTTCGTCAGTCTGGACGCCATGCCCGGAACCGCCAAGCGGACGCTGGAGCTGTGCCGGGACGCCGGCGTCACCATGACCGCCGCCGGGGCCACCTTCCCCTATGGCGTGGACCCCCAGGACAGCAACATCCGCATTGCCCCGTCCCTGCCGCCCATCCACGAGCTGGAGCAGGCCATCGCCATTCTGTGCGACTGCCTGCGTATGGCGGCCCTGGAAAAGCTGGGCGTATAAGACAATCAGCTCAGCGCCGCACCCGGAAGGATGCGGCGCTGAGCTTGTCAAGAATCCATTTTGTCAGGCCGCTGCCGGCAGATTCGGCTGCCGGGGGCAGCTACTCCGCCAGGAAGCCCAGCTGCCGCAGGCGGTCCGTCAGCTGACGGTAGGCCTGCTCATCGGGGCAGGACAGGGTATGCAGATGGACGCCCTCCGTCAGCTGGGACAGGGGCGCGGCCCCCTTCATGCGGTTCATGAACTGCTCCACATCCAGGCGGCTGTGCAGGTGCAGCGGCGCAGACAGCTGGCCGTATACCGGGTGGTCCACAATGACGTCGATGACCGTGCAGCCGCAGTCCACCATGGCGTTGAGCTCGTCCCGGGTACCCGCGCCGTCGTGGCGGCAGGCCACCTGGCGCACCGTGCCGTCTCCGGGGGCGGGGATCACATAGCCCCGGGCGGTGGCGGTGATGGCCTGGCCTCCGGCCCGCAGCAGGGCCACGTCCCCCACAATGATCTGGCGGCTGACGCCCAGCTCTCGGGCCAGGACAGTGGCGCTGATGGGCTGCTGTGCTTCATGGAGCCGGGCGCTGATCCGGCTCCGTCGTTGTTCGGCGGTCATTTGAGAGAGCTCCCTTCCTGTTTTTCCCCTATCATACACCATGACGGCGCCGGATGGCAAGTGTTTTTGCCAAAGTAATCCCCGGTCCCATCTGCCCCCTTGACAGAAGCGCCGCCGGATGGTACACTATCCGTATATAAAGAATACAATGCGCAAGTGCCTGTGCCGCCGGTTGGGCGGCGCGGGAGAATAGTGAATCAGGTGTGAATCCTGAACGGTACCGCCGCTGTATACGGGGAGGCCGCGCACATGGGACGAAAGTCCGTCACTGGGAAACCGGGAAGACCGTGCGCCGCTGCTGATCCGCCAGTCAGAAGACCTGCTTGCCGCCATGCTGTCCCCGCTGCGCGCCCTACGGCGGAGGATGGGTCCGATCGCGGGAAACCGGCCGCGCCAATGGAGCATTGGCGCGGTTTTTTCGCAAGCCTGAGCGCGGCACAGCCGCAGCTTTCCACGGGGCGGGCAGGGGCAGCCACTCCCGCCCGCCCCCTACCTCATTTTCTGTCAGGAGGACGAACAAATGCTCATCAACTGGTTCCGGGACCAGGATCACCTGGTCTATATCAACGGCGAGACCCAGCTGGCCCAGCTGGAGAAAACTCTGCGCTTTCCCGGCCTTCAGGAGGCGGCAGAGGCCCTGCGGGACAACCCCAACCCCGAGGGCTACACCATCAAGGGGCCCAAGCGCACCTGCGGCCGCCTGTTCGTGCCGGATCTGACCTTCGGCAAGCACATTGAAATGGGCGAGAACGTGTTTTTCTACATGGGCGAGATGGCGGAGTGCTATGTCATCTATTGGCCCGGAAAGCCTGTAACGGAGGTGCACCATGGAGAAGTGTGAGGCCCTGTCCACCAAGCCCGAGGAGTGCCGCTACTCCTTCTTCCAGCACACGGCCTGCGAGTTCTTTCCCTGCCACGAGACGGCCCATCCGGAGGATTTCAACTGCCTGTTCTGCTACTGTCCTCTGTATGCCCTGGGCGACCGGTGCGGCGGCAACTTCCGCTATGTCGGCGACGGCATCAAGGATTGCAGCGCCTGTCTCCTGCCCCACGGGCGGAAAAGCTACAGCTATGTCACCGGGAAGTTCGGCCAGATCGCGGAGCTGGCCAAAAAGAACCGCCATACGGAAGAATAAACAGCTGAAATCCCCCCTGCCGGTTGGCAGGGCGTTCGTAAAACAGTCAATGGAGCGTATCGATACAGATACGCTCCATTTCTCATGCCGACATACTATGCAGCAGGGCGCAGCCCCTTGGCTCTCCCTTTGGGAGAGCTGTCACCGCAGGTGACTGAGAGGGCCTTGCCGTTTGCCCTCTCC
>OLVU01000053.1_pt1 | contig 87512 bp, 80 predicted proteins | sample 1673321 | NCBI WGS metagenome assembly OLVU01 (sample SAMEA3178942, study PRJEB25190) | human gut metagenome | biome: human gut; feature: human-associated habitat; material: faeces | place: Austria | collected 2013 | reverse complement strand
TTACCGTGTGGACTACCAGGGTATCTAATCCTGTTTGATACCCACACTTTCGAGCATGAATGTCAGTTACAGGTTAGTAAGCTGCCTTCGCAATCGGAGTTCTTCGTGATATCTAAGCATTTCACCGCTACACCACGAATTCCGCCTGCCTCAACTGCACTCAAGGAAACCAGTATCAACTGCAATTTTACGGTTGAGCCGCAAACTTTCACAACTGACTTAATCTCCCGTCTGCGCTCCCTTTAAACCCAATAAATCCGGATAACGCTCGCATCCTCCGTATTACCGCGGCTGCTGGCACGGAGTTAGCCGATGCTTATTCATACGGTACATACAAAATCCTACACGTAGGATACTTTATTCCCGTATAAAAGAAGTTTACAATCCGTAGGACCTTCATCCTTCACGCTACTTGGCTGGTTCAGGCTCTCGCCCATTGACCAATATTCCTCACTGCTGCCTCCCGTAGGAGTTTGGACCGTGTCTCAGTTCCAATGTGGGGGACCTTCCTCTCAGAACCCCTATCCATCGTCGGCTAGGTGGGCCGTTACCCCGCCTACTACCTAATGGAACGCATCCCCATCGTTTACCAATAAATCTTTAATGGTGCTATCATGCAATCTCACCATACTATCAGGTATTAATCTTTCTTTCGAAAGGCTATCCCTGAGTAAACGGAAGGTTGGATACGTGTTACTCACCCGTGCGCCGGTCGCCATCAAACTTAGCAAGCTAAGTTCATGCTGCCCCTCGACTTGCATGTGTTAAGCCTGTAGCTAGCGTTCATCCTGAGCCAGGATCAAACTCTTCATTGTAAAATATCTTTTTACTCTTGCGAGTACTTTTTGTCTCTGTTCAGGTGACCGAATGTTTCTTGATTATTTAATCAGATTGACGGTTTTATCACTTCATCACGGATACACATTATATATATCACATGACTACTGCTTGTACTACATTTCGTTTGTTTATCTAAAGTCTTTCAAAGAACTATTTCTTATTTCTAAGCTTCCGTTTGTTAGCGAAAGCGTTTGCAAAGGTAAGAGGTTTTTTCTTAACCACCAAATTTTTTCGAAGTTTTTTTCGAAAAAATTTTTCAGCGGTCAGAAACCGGAACCGCAAGCCCTTCTCGCTCCCTTAGCACCGCTAAGGTAAGATACAAGGCAACAACCGAAAAACCGGAAACCTCACGTTCACTCTGTCAATGCTTCAGCGCGTTTCTCTCTCGAAAGCGGGTGCAAAATTACGCACTTTTTTTCAAACTCCAACTTTTACACGACTTTTTTTTGACCGTTTTTCAAAGTTTTTTCGTAAAACACTGAAAAGCAGGTATGTTACGCGGCATATTTTTTTGTCATACGCAGAAGGAGGAGGAAAACATGCACAATAATATTTATTGCGCGGGCGGGCGCATGTGCGCGAAGGAAAACACACCGCATTATCCGCAAAAAACGGCACAATGGAAAAACAACGCCTTCTCTTCATCAAAACAACGGCATATTTTTACCTGAAATACACCACATAATAACTAATACTATTAGTACATCTCCCAACTCGTCATCAACATTCCAAAGAACATTTTACTGTGTACAAAATAAATCCTCGTAAAATAATCAGAACATATAAAAGAATACCGCTACAAAAGAATATCAAAAAACGATTCTAGATAAATTCATAAAATGAAAAAGGGATTTCACAAAAAAGCAAAATGAGAATTACACTATCTGACCAAAAATTTCTTCCTTTGTTTGATACAATTATAGAAACACATTTAATGAATACATTTAATGTTATGCCAAATTACCTAACAGTTTCCAACAATACCATATTGGTAAGAGTCTTAGATACCGGAATTGTCTACATCAGTTCAGACGGCAGCTACACAACTATGAAATTAATAAATGGTGAAGAATATACATTTTCCTTCAACCTATCAGCTTTTGAAAAAATCATAGAACAACAATTAAAAGACCATGCCAGCATATTTATTCGAGTAGGCAGAAGCCTTGTGATAAACAGCAACTTCATATATGTAATAAATATCAACAAACAAGAACTTATACTTGCTGATACAAAAACTTCTGCAAAGTTCATTTTGCATGTTTCGAAAGAAGCCCTGAAAGTATTGAAATCATTAGTTGAAAAATCAATCATTTAAAATATTAAATAATTATGAATAAAGAAGATAATGAAGTTTATTTCTTAGGAAAGAGTAAACCCAAACAGCATAATAAACGTATATATCTATATACACTCATATCATTAGCTATACTTGGAATAAGTGGATGGATATATTATAAAAGCACAATAAAAAAAACAGATAATACTGAAATGTTACAAACCGTATCCATTCATCCTAAGAAGACAATACTCAAGCGTCCTCGTTTTGATAAAGATAAAGACATTACAGCCTTTTATTCATGGATAGCCCAAAATTTGAAATATCCCAAAGGACTTGAAAATAAAGATGCAAAAGTCGTCATCAAGTTTACAGTAAATACAGCCGGCAAGCTGGAAAAATTTCAGATTCTTGAATCCCCAAAAGAGAAAGCTTTCGAACAAGCAGTAATAAGTCTTCTGAAAGAATCTCCACAATGGGCACCTGCCGAACTCACAGACGGCACCAAAGTCAACATGGAGTTCACCCTACCCGTTTCGTTTAAACCTGAAAAATAACCACTATGAAGCATTCTATCATTTGTTTTATCAGCCTGATGATGACTGTATTTTGTTATGCAAGAACTTCAATCTATCAACTTCCAAGCGATTCAACCGACTGGAAAGTCTATTACATGCAAGGAGAAGAATACCATCGAAAAGGGAAGCTGCAAAAATCTTTATCGAACTACAAAAAAGCACTCAGCATACATGTTTCTGATACGATCGTACATGCACTGGCCAATTGTTATTACCAAAGGGGGTACTACCAGCAAAGTATTGAGCTATATAATACATTTATAAAAGAAGACTCTTCGGAAATCAAACTGAATACTATCGCCAAATGCTACGACAAACTAGAAAAACCAGACTCTGCGCTTATATACCGCAAAATAATTGCAATGCAAGATATAGAGAATCAGAATAACACTATCGCACTTGCCCAAAATTTTTTAAGCATGGAGCAACCTGATTCTGCGCTGACATATCTATGCCGATACACCTCCATTGACTCTACCGACTTAAACATAAACAGACTGAAAGCATACGCATACAATCAGGCAGGATTGCACCAAGATGCTATCAAACTGTACCAGAAAATCAGACAATCCGGTGACAGACAGGCCAGTACGGAATATTATCTCGGACTATCGTATGCATACACAGACAGCCTCAGCCAAGCATACGATTGTCTGGTCCGTGCCAATAATCTATCAGAGAGGAAAAATGCTTACATTTTATCTCAACTGGGTGTAATAGGAAGTAAAATAGGCATGATAAAAGAAAGTCAGCAGGACATAAAAGATGCACTTGATCTCTTACAGCCCGACAAGCAACTGGTTATTTCTCTGTATGAAACAGCAGCAACAAACCACATTCAACTCCATCAATACAAGGATGCCATTGCCTGCTACGACAAGATTTTAAAAGAAAACCCAGAGAAGCTGCATATGCTATACCAGACGGCCTTCTTATACGGCAAATTGCAACAGCCTGAACAAGAGGCCGTCTATTACGAAAAATTCATCAAAGCGGTCGAGCAGGCCGGAAAGCCGAAGAAATATACAAATATGCTTCAAGATGCCGAAAGCTATATAAAAGAACTCAACGCAGAGAGATTTTTTCAAGGGAAAACAAACAAATAACCCAAACGTATGAAACGACTGATCATATTAGGCATTGTGATATGTGCGGGAACTCTTTGTACCCACCTGTCTGCACAAGTTATAGAAGGTAAGGTAACAGATGCTTCACAACAAGGAATAGACGGAGCAACAGTTATACTCCAGTCGGCCGACTCTGTATTTATCGAAGCAACGATAACCGACAAGGAAGGAAACTTCCATTTCCGTCAAAAACGGGAAAATTACTGTCTGACCGTACAACACCTGCTATTCCAGACAATAAGAAAGTGTTTTCAGGAAAACAATATCCGACACCACATCATCATGCATCCTAAAGACAATCAGCTTCGTGAAATAATAATCGAAGGAGAAAAACCTCTGCTAAAAATGGAAGGAAGCAAACTGATATATGACATTACCCAGCTGACAAACACCAAGCTTGTAACCAATGCCTATGAAGTTATCAAAAACCTTCCCGGAATTATGGAATATAATGGAACTCTGACACTCGCAGGAAGTGGTTCGGTTAATATCTTATTAAACGACAAGGTATCTTCCATGACTTACGAGCAAATTCTTACACTCCTGAAAAGCATGCCAGCCTCACGAGTGGAGAAAGTCGAAATCATGTACACCACTCCCCCACAATACCATGTTCGTGGTGCATCCATAAATATTCATACCCCAAAGCATAAAACAGATGAAGGCAAATTACAAGGAGAAATCAACGGATCCTACAGCCAAAAGCAGCAAAGCGACGGAGAAGGTGGTATTACGCTAGCCTATACCTCCAAAAAGTTTGATGCAGATTTTACCTATCATTTTACTAATGAATACAGCCGTCAGGGTAATAGTCTGGAAACTCTCCATACAGTCGATGGCAACCAACACCATGTCTGCCAAAACTTCTCCGGAGAAGGTCGAAGCAACACGCATCTGCTGAAAATTGGCAGCACCTATAAATTTACTTCTCAAAGCAGCCTAAGTCTGGATTATACAACCAGTCTTACTCCTGACGATCAAAACACCCTGACAGCTTCCGGCAATCAGTTTGCATCTGAAAACATTTCCAACAGTCAAATCCAGGTACACAATCTCTCACTATACCTGACTTCAGCTTCCGGATTAAAAACCGGCGCAGATTATACTTACTACCGGAATATAGAGGATCAACATTTTCAAACACTTCAACCGGTTGAAGCTTTGCAGAAATTTCTCAGCTCGTCCAGGCAAGTGATTAACCGTTGCAAAATATACGCAGACCAACATCATATTCTCAATCAGGCATGGCAATTGGACTATGGCACTTCCTTTTCGTATGTAACCAACAGTAACCGGCAACAATACGATGCCCCAACAATGAGCAAACAGAATCTGGACTCCCGAATAAAGGAATACACCTATAATTTATATGCAGGCTCCGAATATAAATTCAACAAGAAACTAAGTTTAAGCGCATCCGTTTCGCTGGAGTTTTACAAAATGATGAATTATAAAAAATGGGCCATATACCCTACCCTACAACTTGGATACATTATTTCCCCTTTCCATTTGTTACAATTTTCATTCAACTCCGACAAGACATATCCAAGCTATTGGGTAATGAGTGGAGCCATAAACCATATCGACAATTACCAAGTAGCAATAGGCAACACTTACCTCAAGCCATACACCGATTATTCCGCCCATCTTAGCTATATATTAAAACGCAAATATATTTTTCAGATGCGCTACAGCCACAGACCTCATTACTTTACGCAAATGATGTACCTGCCTCCCAACGAACTGAAGTCCATATATAATTATCAGAACTGGGACTATATGAATCAACTTACATTTTCTTCCATCCTCCCCTTTAAAATCGGGAAATGGTGGAGTAGCCGACTATCGCTAAGCGCAATCCTGAAACACGACAAAGCCAGCCATTATTTTGATGCTCCTTTCGACCGAAAACAATGGACAGGAATAGGTATTTGGAATAACACATTTACACTATCCCAAAAACCGGATATAAAAATAGAACTCAGTGCCTTCGGACAAACCAAAGGAATACAGGGAAGTTATACGATAAAGCCTATGGGAAAGACAGATGCCGCTATCCGATATACATTTCTTAATCAAGCAGCTTCCATACAGCTGCGCCTAAATGACATATTCAATTCGATGAATCCGTATACAACCATACGCAACGGAGTTCAAATCGCAGACATGAGCGTCAAACGAAACCAGCGCAGTTTGACCCTGTCTTTCAGCTATAAGTTCAAAGGATTCAAAAAAAAAGAAGTGAAAGAAATAGACACTCAAAGATTTGGATTATAGACTAATCTGCATACCAGAGAATGTACGTTTAAAAAGATGCAGAAGAAAGGATGAAAAATTGCTGAAAAAATAAAAAAAGATGCTGATGTTTTCAAGAAAAGATGCTGATGTTTTTCTGATGATTTCAGGGAAAGATGCCTAAAAAATAAAATGACATGCCAAAAGCCAAACAGTTGCTTCCGGCATGTCATTTTCTTCAATATCATTATAGCTGTTCACATTCCTGTAACCACAATGCTGAACTAGCATCGCTCGGCATACGCCAATCACCACGAGGACTTAAAGAAACAGATCCAACCTTAGGACCGTCAGGCAAACAAGAGCGTTTGAACTGTTGATTAAAGAAACGACGGCAGAAATTTACAAGCCACTTCTTTATTGTTTCTTTATCGTACACATCACGGAAAGCAATCTCTGCCAAATAGAAAATCTTTGCCGGACGAGAACCGAAACGCAAGAAATGGAAAAGGAAGAAATCATGCAATTCGTAAGGTCCGACCAAATCTTCTGTTTTCTGCTTGATATTTCCATTTTCATCTGCAGGAATCAGTTCGGGACTGATCGGGGTATCGATAATATCGAGAAGCGTTGCACGTGATTTTTCATCCACTCCGGTTTCTGCTACCCAAGTAACCAAATACCGAACCAGTGTTTTCGGTATACTTGCATTTACTCCATACATAGACATATGATCACCATTGTATGTAGCCCAGCCCAGTGCCAGTTCGGAAAGATCGCCTGTACCAATTACCAATCCTCCTACCTTATTTGCATAGTCCATCAGAATCTGAGTACGCTCACGAGCCTGACCATTTTCATAAGTTACATCATGAACAGATATGTCATGATCAATATCTTTAAAATGCTGGATGCAAGCATCGCGTATACTGATTTCTTTCGTCGTTACCTGCAATGAACTCATCAAATCCAAAGCATTATGATAAGTACGGTCGGTTGTTCCAAATCCCGGCATCGTAATGCCGACAATACCCTTTCGGGACAATCCAAGTTTATCGAACGTTTTTACACATACCAGCAAAGCCAGTGTAGAATCCAATCCACCGGAAATGCCGACAACTACCGTTTTACATCCCGTATGTACCAAACGCTTAGCCAATCCCGCTACCTGAATTGAAAAGATTTCCTCACAGCGTTCATCAAGCAACTTACCTCCTGCCGGAACAAAAGGATGAGGTTCCACCGTACGTGTCAATGTAAAATCTTCATTCGCTTTAGTCATTTCAATTGGAATACGCTTTACCGGATAGTCTTTATATGTCCGTACGCTAGCAGCAAAAGTCGTATTCACCATTCGCTCTCCTCTCAAACGTTCGATATCAATTTCACTGACAACCAACTGTTCTTCAAATGAGAAGCGTTCGGAAGCAGCCAGTAGTGTTCCGTTCTCATAAATAAGAGCGTTTCCTGCAAAAACGACATCAGTAGTAGACTCTCCAAATCCAGAAGAAGCAAAAACATATCCAGCCAGACAACGAGCAGACTGCTGTGCCAGCAAAGAACGCAAATACTGATGCTTACTGATATTTTCGGTATCAGCAGACATATTGAATATTACATCAGCTCCTTTCAATGCCAAATGAGAACTTGGAGGAATGGTAGCCCATACATCTTCACAAATTTCTACACCAAAACATAAATCTGTTGATTCAAATATCAAATCGGAACTGACAGGAACATGCTGCCCACATATACGAACCATCTCATCATCTGCATGTGCCGTTGATGGAGCAAACCAACGCTGCTCGTAAAATTCTTTATAGTTAGGCAAATATGTTTTAGGAACAATTCCCAATATTTTTCCACGCTGGCAGACCACAGCACAGTTCATCAAGGTAGAATTGACAACAACAGGCATGCCCACAATAGATATGATATCCAACTGACGAGTTTCATTCATAACCTGCATCAAAGCTATTTCTGCCTGCTCAAGCAATAAAGTCTGCCCGAACAAATCGCCACACGAATATCCAGTTAGATTTAATTCCGGAAAAATAATAACCTGTACGCCTTTCGAATCAGCTTCGACAATCAGTTTACTTGTCTGCTGAGCATTAAACTGGCAATCGGCCACCTTCACTAAAGGTATAGCAGCTGCCACTTTTACAAAACCATATTTCATATAAATTGTTATATAAATAGTGCATTACTGCAAAGATAGGAATTATTTATTGTTCACTATGAGAAAAATAAAAAAACTAACTTTGCTTTGGATTTTAAGAAAATCTTTATATCTTTGCCAAAGAATTAAAATTGTAACAATTACAAAATAAAAAGAATAACATGAACGTTTACGAATATCTGCTTAGCTATAACATCAAGCCATCCGTACAACGCATTGCTATTATGGACTACTTGCTAAAGCATCATACACACCCGTGTATAGATGAAATTTATTTAGCATTATGCAAAGATATACCCACCCTGTCGAAAACAACTGTATACAATACATTGAAGCTGTTTATTGAGCATGGTGCAGCACGCATGTTAACTATTGACGAACGCAATGCATGTTTTGACGGAGATACTTCTATGCATGCACATTTCCAATGCAAAACTTGCGGAAAAATATATGACATTCCAATGAAAACGGAAAGCGAAGAGGCAGACCTCTTACATAAAGATGGATTCCAAATAGAAGAAATACATCATTATTATAAAGGTATCTGTCCTGAATGTCTAAACGAGAAAAATGAAAATTAATGCCTGTAAATGGCAAATAAAATATTACTAATAACTAAAACTTTTTTTGACTTATGAAAAAATTTATCTGTACTGTATGTGGTTACATCTATGAAGGTGAAACAGCTCCTGAAAAATGTCCTTTGTGTAAAGCTCCTGCTTCTAAATTCAAAGAAATGGAAGAAACAGCAGAAGGTGGCTTGCAGTTTGTTGACGAACACGTTATCGGTGTAGCTAAAGGTTGCGACGACGAAATGATTAAGGATTTGAACAACCACTTCATGGGCGAATGTACAGAAGTTGGTATGTACTTGGCAATGAGCCGTCAGGCAGACCGTGAAGGCTATCCTGAAGTAGCTGAAGCTTTCAAGCGTTACGCTTGGGAAGAAGCAGAACACGCTGCAAAATTCGCAGAATTGCTGGGTGACTGCGTATGGGATACAAAAACTAACTTGGAAAAACGTATGAACGCTGAATGCGGTGCTTGCGAAGACAAGAAACGTATCGCTACTCGTGCTAAACAGCTGAACTTGGATGCAATCCACGATACAGTTCACGAAATGGCAAAAGACGAAGCTCGTCATGGTAAAGGTTTCGAAGGTCTGTACAACAGATATTTCAAGAAATAATAAATCCTTCCAATAATTAAGGTAGAAAGAGGCTGCTTATTCAAAGCAGTCTCTTTTTTTATTTACTCCCAACTATACCATATTAATAGCAATCAGTATAACTCTTTTGTCATCACTCTTCCAACACGAAATACACCCGTTCAATAACTTTAGACAATAATAGTCCTGATCTAGCTAGCTCCAACCCAATAAATAAACCTTGCAGTAACTCAAATCAAGGAATAGCTAGTTTTTATAGACAATAAAAAAGCGACCCTTTTTCGAGGGTCGCTCATTCTGCAATATATCTTTTTTATTAATTAGCAGCAGAATCTTTAGCTGCAGGAGCAGCAGCAGGCTGATCGGTTGCTGCATCAGACTGAGGAGCAGCAAATCCTGCAGGAGCATTCAGAGGGTTAGTTTTCTGTTCTTTTACTGCCTGATCCATAATAACAGATGAAGCTTCGCTTGTGGTAGGAATAACATAAGCTGTAGCAACACTTACTACAACCATAAAGATAGCCAATCCCCAAGTAAGTTTTTCAATAAAATCTGTTGTTTTGCGAACTCCCATAATCTGGTTTGAAGCAGCAAAACTAGAAGAGAGACCTCCTCCCTTAGAATTCTGTATCAACACGACAAAACACATCAACACAGCTGCAAGTACGATTAATCCTACAAATAATAAATACAATGAATACATTTTCTTTTATTTTGATTTAGCGTTAATAATCAATTTTTCCAAAAATCTTATTTGGTCTGCAAAGTAAGCATTTTTTTTTGGATATTTCAAATTTAATTTTTTAATTATTTCAAGAGCTTTATCATATCGTTGCTGTTTTACATAGATCTTAGCCAAAGTTTCAGTAAAATAATTTTCATCCGAACTTTCTTCTATTCTCTCTACCTCATCTTCTCCCTCTTGTATATCTGTTTCCTCTGGAACTTCATCTGCTGCATCTGATTCTTGCATCAAATCATTCTCTTCCACCACAGCCAAGGTTTCAGAACCTGCTGACTGTTCAATAAAGTTATCAATCAAATCCTGGCCTTTCAACATGGTAGAAGAAGCAGATTCTGCATCAGGTTCCTGCATCAAAATGGAAGTATAATCTACATTAACTTCTGCCGGCAATGGCAGTTCCATAGAAGTTTCCTCCGATAAATCCGACAAGAAACGGTCTATCAAATCTAAAGTCCGGTCAGTAGAGGAATCACTCGATACATTTTTTTCAGAGGGGTGTTTCTTTATTACCAGACGCTCTCCTTCGATGTAATAGAAAAGAACACTTAAATCGGCTATATACAATGCACTTTTCCTTAATTCATCCTTGAAATCAGCATCCTGAAGCAAGAAGAGATTTTTCAGATAAAGTAACCGGACTGTCTGAAAATAAGGATAGCGAGCCAATAAATTTCTCAACTCAAACAAGCTATCCTTATTCAAATATTCCGGATGCAATATCCACTCATATAAACGTTGCTGCATCATTTGAATGAATTACCAGTTCGCTACTGTTGCATTAAATATTTGTTCCACTATTTCATCGATCATCTGGTTAACCAGATCTTCCTGAACAGAAGACAACTGCTGGCTTGCATTATACTCACGGCTCGCAGAAAATTGTTGTTCAAAATCTTCAGCATGATTTGTGTTATTCACGAAACGTACATTAACAGTCATTCTCAACTCAGCCATAGTAGAATAACCGTCGGAACCTACACCCTTATTATAAGCATCGTAGTTTGTAATCTCACCTGACAATTCCAAATCTCCCCCTTGTCTAACCTGTTTCAAGCGAGTTTGCTGCATGTATATATCCTGCAAAGCCGTATTAAACATCGACTCCATAGGTCCCCATACAAACGCTGCAGAACGGTTCGGGAAATTTTCGAAAGAAATTGTTTTTACCTTATCATAATTAATGGATGCACCATTAAACTTATATGATACAGTACATGCCGCCATTATACAGACAGCAACAGACAAAACAGAAACTAACTTATAATATTTTTTAATCAAGCCCATATTCTTTTATTTTTCGATAGAGCGTACGCTCTGATATTTTTAAATCATTTGCCGCATTCTTGCGTTTGCCGTGATGGCGCTCCAATGCTTTCCGAATCATTTCTTTCTCCACCTCATCCAAAGAAAGATTTTCCTCTACATATTCTTCTGTATCTTGTACTTCTGCTACTTCATCCGAAGAAACCTTTACTGGAGATATAGTATTTACTGACGAAACAGAAGGCTTTACAACAGGCACAGAAACCGGAGCAACCACTACTGGAGGTTCTTGTACCATTCCTACCGGATTCTGCAAATAATGTACAGTCGCAGTTTCCGCAGGATGATTTATCGGAGTTCCGGCACGTTCGGACATAATATCATGAACCAGTTTTTTCAGCTCGGTTACATCGCGACGCATATCAAACAAAACCTGATAAAGAATTTCACGCTCGCTTTCAAAGCCTTTTCCTCCAGAAGTATTCTTCACTCCCAATAAAGCCGGCAGACGAGATACCGGTTGCGCAGGCAAATACCCCTGTAAAATGTCTGCTGTAATATCGCGGTTGGTTTCTATAATAGAAATCTGTTCTGTTATATTTTTCAACTGACGAATATTGCCAGGCCAGGAATATGATACAAGCATATGTCTGGCATCGTCAGTCAACTGAATGGCAGGCATACGATATTTTTCAGCAAAGTCAGCAGCAAACTTACGGAACAGCAAAGCAATATCATCCGGACGTTCACGCAAAGGAGGTATTTTGATTGGAACTGTATTCAAACGATAATACAAGTCTTCACGGAAACGTCCTTCCGCTATTGCATCTGCAAAATTCACGTTTGTAGCAGCAACAATACGCACATCTGTCTTCTGAACTTTAGAAGAACCTACCTTAATATATTCGCCAGACTCAAGGACACGCAACAAACGCGCTTGTGTGGATAATGGTAGTTCGCCCACCTCATCCAAAAAAATCGTTCCCCCATTGGCTTCAGCAAAATATCCGTTACGATCACTGATAGCTCCGGTAAAAGCCCCTTTCTCATGCCCGAAAAGCTCTGAATCAATAGTTCCTTCAGGTATTGCGCCACAGTTGACTGCGATATAGGGACCGTGTTTGCGGCGACTGAACTGGTGAATAATTTGCGGAAAGCTTTCTTTACCGACACCACTTTCTCCTGTTACCAGTACAGACAAATCTGTAGGGGCAACCTGTATTGCAATGTCAATAGCCCGATTTAAGCCTTCGGCATTACCAATAATGCCAAATCGCAACTTTATATTCTGTATTTCTGACTTTACCATATTCTACATTCAATATATGACAAAATTACAAAAAGTTTAATACATCAGGTAATTTTGGCAGAAATTTTAAAATACGGTACGAATCATAAAGCGAATACCCCACTTGTTTGCAGTCGGAAGATTGTTATAATTCAAACGGCGTACATACTCTACATGCAAAAGCTTGAAGATATTATGTATACCAGCGGTAATCTCCACATAAGGCTTCTTGGGATCCATCACATTGCTTGAATAGCGGTATTCTCCATTATAATCATAATGTCCCGGGAACTTCATCAGTACATCGTCATTACGGTTTTGCTCCAGGAACGGATTATTTTTATCGGTCAACGTTCCCCACAAACATTTTACGCCAATAAACTCACGCCATTTCAGTTTTTTCAACAATGGAATACGATTGAACAATTTACCTTGCATATTCCATGAAACATCCAATGAAGCATAACGGTCGTTTAAGAACTCCATATTGTTGATCAAATTGAATGTCTCATCCTGAATGATATAAGAAAGATTGGCAGCAGGCATAATCAACAGCGGGAATGGTACTTTATTCCACTGAATACCTCCTTTCAAACGGGCATCAACATTTCCCCATGAACTAAACCAGAAACGTTTATAGACACTTGCTTCCGTTACATTATACGTATAATCGCCTCCCAATACACCTTTCAAAGCCAATGTATGCTGCAAAGTAAACACCGGAGCATCCAGATTGATAGGAAGACGCCGCTGTTTGGTGTTGACAAATGTTTCACCAGGAGCATAGCGGAATGCAACAGATGCTTCAGCTACCGTAATGTCATGAGTATTGAATGGAGAATGTACCCATTTTTGTCCAGACAACTGCTGTTCAGCAATAAACGTCTGCAATGAGCTTTCACCGGCCATCGTACGATAGAACAATTCTCCGCATGGCTCATAGTTAGCATAGCGAATCATTGCAGTCGTTTTAAAGCCAAACTCCCGTTCACGTTCATATTTTATGGTAGCCTTACGCTCATAATTATACTGATCGACAGTACAAACCTTCAATGAAGTAAATACATTATCCTTATCTGTATTAATAAACTTATCAGAAGGCAACATATTATCATATTGATAAGTAAACGTGAGTGAGTGTTTAGGGAATTCACGCGGCAAATATTCCTTCTTGTCGAATGAATATTCTACCTCACCCATATATTTGGATTTCTGGTCTTTAAAACCATATGCATAATACCCTTTCAAAAACAAATGCGGATTCAGGTTTGCCGTAGTCTGGGCCGAAGCACGCAAACGAAGTCCATCAATATAATTTGAAGTAATCATGGTATTGATAGGACCTATATCCACCTTACTATCCGGCGTACTGGTCTCCACGAAGTTTTCAATAAAAGCTTTCAATACGAACATGATATACTTGAATCCTTTTATTTTGGTCAAGTCGTCAACAAAACTGCTCATTCTGTTTTCCGACTGAGTCAGATCCTCTTGCCTGTACTGACTCCAATATTTGTCATCACGCATCATTGCATTGACATCTTTTATCTCATCGCCTTTCTTCTTAAAAAGCTTATCAGGCAAAGGATCAAAAGCAAAATCAAAATAGCGGGTAGTACGCCTTACAAGATAAGAACCCAATACTTTCTTTAGATATGACAGTTCGCACAACATGTCATCTTCCAATAAAGCCCATTCACCAGTAGGAAGCTCACCAAATTTTTGGTCGATGATCATATTATCAACGAAATTAATATCCGTTTTTTTAGGCAAGTTCAGCTGACATTCTTTTACACGATAAGTTGAATCTGCCAAAATATACAGATGTCCAGTAAAACCAAAATCCTGAGAGTTATTAGGGACAAAAGATAAATGGAAGCATTTATCCCGCTCTACATATACCGTATCCATTATATAGAACTTATAAAAACGAATACCGGCGTCCGAAACAGGGCTATCGAACGGATACTGCAAAAAGCGGAAACGATCTTCATAAATATCTATATCCTGAAAAACATCCTTCAAAACCGTAGTCAGCATATCACCTGTACTAAACAGTTCATTGACTCCGGTTGAATTTATTCCCTGAATAATTGTCTTCTCCGAACGTGGATTTTTTCTAAAGATTTTCTCCGAAACAGTTTCATCAACAGAAAGCGGCAGGATATTTTTTCCCGTTACATCACAAGTTTCTACCTGATCCCGGAAAAAAGGATACTTCTTAAACAGCCACGACTCTCGCAATGAATCTGTGGTAATGTTATTCATCGCAAAAGTAATCTTCTGATACTTATTATAATGATAATAGTCGTTTTGCTCCAAATTTGTTTTCTCCTTTGAAGCAACTACTTTCTTCATAAGTTCTACTGCCGGATTATTTTTACGTGAATACTTTTCACGCTTGGGCTTTACAATAACTTCATCGAGAACCAAATCCGACTTCATACTTATATTCAGTTCGGTTGTCTTAGAAGAAACTGTTATCACTTGTGTAGCATATCCCACCATCGAAAATGTTAACTTTGTCCACCCCGGATGATAATCTATCGAATATTTTCCATCGATATCTGTGATTGTACCTACACCTTTCCCATCATAATAAACATTCAAATAAGGAATTGGATCTCCTGTATCGGAATCAATAACAACTCCGTGAATTTGAGCACACAGACCTACAGCCCAAATGCAAAATGTCATTATTAGGAGTAATCGTTTTACCATAAAAAATTTCAATACGCTTTTTTCGATATTCATAAAAACAGAGGCGAAATTACTGCTCTTTATTGTTTTAGACAAGTCAAGTAGTAACAAAAACGATAAATAGACCGTCTTTTATGCAGTATTAACTATTATTAATTTAGATTTTTAGGAAAGTCAATTCAGAGAAAAAGCGTAATTTTGTGCACTCAAACAAAAAAAAGAATCGTATAATTTTCAAGATTAATAAACATGTCTAAAATACCATTATTCCATAACCTGATAGCAAGTGGCTTTGGCTCAGGGTACAGTCCTATCGCACCGGGTACAGCTGGGGCATTGCTTGCCACACTTATCTGGTGGGGATATGCATCTTTATTTAATGATTACTACCAAACATTACAATGTACATTTTTACTTGTTTGCATATTTACTTTTTTAGGCATCTGGTCATCGGGGGTTTCTGAAAAATATTGGGGTAAAGATCCATCGCGCGTAGTAATCGATGAAATGGTTGGAACATGGATTGCTCTACTTGCTGTACCGGCAGACAATTATATCGGATATATGTTTGCAGCATTTATTTTGTTTCGTTTTTTCGATATACTTAAACCATTAGGTATCAAACAGGCTGAAAAATTACCTTCCGGATACGGTATCATGGCGGATGATATCCTGTCGGGAATATATGGAGGCATAGTCATTCTTTTGTATCGATTCGTGTGCGCGTGAAAAATTTATTCATATCTATTTGCAAAAAGGGAGGGCTATTTATGTTCATCAGAGCGCAGCTCTCTGCACAGATTGCTACTTTTGTTGACTTTCTAATAAGCATTTTATTGAATCAATGTGCAAATGTATACTATGTATATGCGACACTAATCGGTTCTATCAGCGGAGGATTAACTAACTGTGCTATTAATTATAAGTGGACTTTTCAGACAGAAGACTGTAGCCCTATTCCTGTCATCATAAAGTACACTTTGGTATGGATAGGAAGCATTGGACTAAATTTATGGGGGACTTATCTATTAACTGAATTTCTTACGTTACAAAATAGTTTTATCTCAATAAATCAATCAACAGCTTTCATTATCGCCAAGGTCAGCGTATCTATTATGGTTGCGATATTATGGAACTATAATCTACACAAGACATTTGTCTTTAAAGATGCACATATCAATGAAAAACTCAAAAATAAAATAAAACAAATCACAAACCAACATGGAAATAAAAAAACAAGCTAAAAAATTGCGTGATTCACTTCAGCAATTAATTTACAAAATCATTAATCCTTTGGTTCATGGGATGATTAAGATCGGGATAACTCCTAATCTGGTTACAACAATCGGATTCCTCGGGAACCTAGCAGGAGCTTGTATTCTGGTTTATGCAGGTATAAACCAAGATATGAATCATTATAGTTTAATAGGATGGGCAGGTGGAGTTATTCTACTGTCATCACTATTTGATATGATGGACGGTCAGGTGGCTCGTATCGGAGGTATGTCTTCAACATTTGGAGCAATGTATGATTCTGTACTGGACCGATACAGTGAATTAGTAACGCTGGGAGGTATTTGCTTTTGCCTAATTGGACATGACTACCTATTAGGAGCTATTATTACATTTGCTGCCCTCGTCGGCTCATTAATGGTAAGCTATGTACGTGCCCGTGCTGAAGGCCTCGGTTTAGAGTGTAAAATCGGCTTTATGCAACGTCCAGAACGAGTGGTATTAACAAGCCTAGGATTACTGATATGCGGCATTGTTGCTACACAAAATCCAGATTTATCTTTCGATCCAATGCTTATTTTAATTGTCCCTATGGGCTTTATCGCCATTTTTGCTAATATCACAGCTTTTGCACGCATTGAGTATAGCCGCAGACAACTTATGAAAAAATAATAGATCACGTATGAAGATAATGACAGATAAACCTTCTACAAGAGAAATAAGTATATTAGTCATTTCTCTTGTAGCATGGATAAGTGTAACGGCAACCTTCATCGGTATACGTCCTGAGCATATAGGAATGGGAGTCCTCATCGCATTGTTATTCCTGATCAGCAAGGAAACAAAAAAGCTGATTGTAGCGTTACTTCCTTTCGCTATATTCGCGATTTCATATGACTGGATGCGTATTGTTCCCAACTATGAAGTAAACCCTATCGATGTAAAAGGTTTATATGAAGCTGAAAAAAATCTTTTTGGAATTATGACTGCCCAAGGAGTTCTTACTCCCAATGAGTTCTTCCACATTCATCATTGTGCAGTCATGGATTTCATGGCAGGAATCTTTTACCTCTGCTGGGTTCCAGTCCCTATTTTATTCGGATTAGGACTGTATTTTAGCCGACAGCGCAAAATATATTTGCGACTTGCTCTTGTATTCCTTTTTGTCAATTTGATAGGATTTGTAGGATACTATATACATCCGGCAGCTCCACCCTGGTATGTTATGAATTACGGCTTTGAGCCAATTTTAAATACACCTGGAGACGTTGCAGGATTAGGAAGATTTGATGCAATGACGGGACTAACAATTTTTCAGGGATTATATGGACGAAATGCAAACGTATTTGCAGCAGTACCGTCCCTGCATTCAGCCTACATGGTTGTTGCATTGTTTTATTCTTTCCGGGCACGCTGCTACAACTGGCTACGAGCAATATTTGCAATCATCATGGTAGGTATTTGGTTTACGGCTGTATATTCCGGACATCACTATATTATAGATGTAACACTTGGTATTCTATGTGCATTATTAGGCATATGTTGCTTTGAATATGTATTAATGCGTATACCTAAATTCCGTAGCTTCATAGAACGTTACACAAAATATATTGAATAATAAAGAACTATCTCCTTAGGCCCAATAGGGTCTGATAAAAATCAAATGGCATGTACAAAAGGAATATTCATTTGTACATGCCATTTATGTATGAAGTTAACTTACGTATGTTATGATTTACTTTTTTATAACCTTCAAGTTACTATCTTTTATAATTTTCCATGCATCTTCCTCTGTACCACTAAATGGTCCTGATTTTTCTAGCTTAACAGTAGAAAGTGCAGCAGCAAAACATCCAGCTTCCTCATACGATACACCTTTATTACGCATATAAAGATATCCTAACATGTAAGTATCACCACATCCAGTAGCATCAACTACCTCTTTTGGAGGATAGGCAGGAATATAATAGAAACTATTTTCGGCATAAATAATAGAGCCTTCACTACCTAATGTAAGCAAAACTTCTTTTACTCCCCACTCTGCCAATTGCCGAGCTGCAGCCTGATAATCATCCAGCCCTGTCAGAACTTTTGCCTCATGCTCATTTACTTTCAAAATATGAACATACTTCAAAGCTTCTTTCTTTTCACACCAATCAATGGGATATACATTTTCACCTCTCACTTCACGTAAATATCCCTGCGCATCTACAGACAATATACCTTTCTTAGATAAATATTTAATCACATCCAAAGAGAAATCATCTGACAGCAGACTTCCAAGATGAAAGATTTTAGCCTCTATATGTTGTATTTTTTCAACAGTAAAGGGATCTGCTTTAGCTAAAACACGCTGAGTACGATTATTTTGATTTATCCCATACGAATTTTCAAAATAAACAGTTTTCTTACTAGGTATTATTTCTACATTAAGACCTTTCCCCGTCAATTCATCCACAGACGAATACTCACTAGGAGCGAGCGAAGTTACTAATTTATAATTTTTCCAATCATTCAAATGAGAAATACCATGAGAAAAATAATAGGAAGTACCTCCCGGCATATAAATAGTTTGTTTTGGAGTAATAATTTTATCTAATGTTATATGCCCGATGCAACAAATATCATTCATTATTAATAACTATTTCATTATAAAAAACGGGTGCAAAGATAGCATTTTTGAACTTAAGAAAGTTGTCCCAATTCTTTTTTTATCTGTCTAGAACAATGATTTTATTGTCATTTTATACGAAATATTGTTCAATTTCTCCAAGCAAGAAATAAAAAAAATAAGTTTATGCTTGTGGTTAAAAACAAAAGTATAACTTTACGGCATGTAATATTACTTTGTTATTTGACAAACTAGAAAAACAAATTAGAAATGGAAAAAATGAATGTACAACCAGCAAACGGCAAACTAGGAGTGCTGTGTGTAGGTTTGGGTGCGGTAGCAACTACTTTTATGACTGGTGTATTGATGGTCCGCAAAGGATTAGCAAAACCTGTCGGTTCAATGACTCAATACGATAAAATACGTGTCGGACGTGGAGCCAACAAAAAATATCTTCACTACAATGAGATTGCACCTATCGCAGATTTAAATGATATCGTATTCGGTGCATGGGATGTATATCCTGCTAACGCTTACGAATCAGCTATAAATTGCGAAGTCTTGAAAGAAAAAGATATTAATCCGGTAAAAGATGAGCTGGAAAATATCGTTCCTATGAAAGCAGCCTTCGACCATAACTATGCAAAACGTCTGGATGGAAATAATGTAAAAGACTGCGCAACACGCTGGGATATGGTAGAAGAATTGCGTAAAGATATCCGCAACTTCAAAGAAAAAAATGGATGTAGCCGTATTGTTGTTCTTTGGGCTGCTTCTACAGAAATTTATGTACCAGTATGCGAAGAAGTACACGGTACATTGGCAGCACTTGAACAAGCTATGAAAAACGATGACCGTGAACATGTAGCACCTTCTATGTGTTACGCTTATGCAGCTCTGGCAGAAGGTGCACCGTTTATCATGGGAGCTCCGAACACAACTGTTGATATTCCTGCTATGTGGGAAATGGCAGAAAAAACTAAGATGCCTATCGCTGGAAAGGACTTCAAAACTGGACAAACATTAGTAAAATCTGGATTTGCTCCGATTATTGGAACTCGTTGCTTAGGATTATCAGGATGGTTCTCTACTAATATTTTAGGAAACCGTGATGGCTTGGTTCTGGATGAACCTGCCAACTTCCATACAAAAGAAGTTAGTAAACTCTCTACACTTGAATCAATCCTCGTACCGGAAGAACAACCTGATTTATATACAGACTATTATCATAAAGTGAGAATTAATTATTATCCTCCTCGCAATGATAATAAAGAAGGTTGGGATAATATTGACATCTTCGGATGGATGGGATATCCAATGCAGATCAAAATCAACTTCTTGTGCCGTGACTCTATTTTAGCAGCACCATTATGTCTTGATTTGGTTCTGTTAAGTGATTTGGCAGCACGTGCAGGTCGTTATGGTATACAGCGCTTCTTGAGCTTCTTTCTGAAGAGCCCAATGCATGACTATACTGAAAACGAAGTACCAGTTAACCACTTATTCCAACAGTATGTTATGCTGAAAAATGCTATTCGCGAAATGGGTGGATACGAAGCTGACGAAGAAATTGACTAATCCTTTATAAAAAAACTAACATTAAAAACAAAAGGCTGCTTTATTTTTTTGAAGCAGCCTTTTGCTTTTAATGTTATCACCAAAGCTAATAAGAGAGATATTAAGTTTTAATCTCTTGATTTTTATATTAAACAGATTACATTTTAAATACCTTGAGCAGGCATTATAATATCATTTATGACCTTACTTTGCCAAAAACAATCCTACATGCATACATCAATACGACAGCATAAGCAATCCAAGGTACGATGAAAGACATAACCATAGAAGAAGTGATATCTGCCACATAGCCCATCAGTAAAGGACCCACGACGCCTCCCACTGGCGACATCATCAAGAAAGAAGAGGCACGTTTAGTATGGCTTCCCAACCCTCTTAAAGAAAGAGCAAATATAGTAGGAAACATAATAGCCTCAAAAGCATAACCACACAGCAAAGCAATCAATGAAATAATGCCTAAGTCACATAAGATTAAAGTCGTTGTCAAAACGGTTCCTATAGAACAATAGAGTAACATTCTCTCTGCAGAGATACGTTGCATTATCCAGCTACCAATAAAACGCCCAGCCATAAATAAGCTTAGTCCCCCGAAAGAAAGAATCAAAGATGCGCGCCGTGCATTCATCCATCCTTGCTCTACTACATAATTGATAAAAAAGCTATTGATTGAAATTTCACTTACCTCATAGGCAAAAAGGGCAATCAGTCCGAAAATAAATAATTTATGCGACCAAAGCCCAACACGATGCCCTTGAGAATCAACTTCTGTCTGGTGCTCGATTTCAGGCAACTTTACACGCATAAAAACAATGGCAACCAACAATACAACCACTCCCATACATGCATATGGTAAAGCTACGTTTCCTGTAGGTTGAGAATCATCTGAGAAAAGTAAAAGTCCCGTCAAAATAGGAGCACAAATACACCCCAATCCATTGAAAGACTGAGCGAAATTCAAACGGCTAGCAGCAGTTTCCTTTGCACCTAGTTCAGTAACATATGGATTGGCAGCAGTTTCTAAAAAAGTAAGTCCACACCCTATTACAAAAAGTGCAAATAAAAATGCATTGAATGAAACGTAATATTGCCCTGGAATAAACAGAAATGCTCCTAGTCCATATAACAACAAACCAAAGACAACTCCTATTCTATATCCAAAACGATTAATAAAGAGACCCGCAGGAATTGCCATGATAAAATATCCCATATACATCGTTACCTGAATAAAGGCTGAATGGGTTTTAGTTATATTCAAAACTTCCTGAAAATGTTTATTCAACACATCCAGAATGGCATGCGCAAATCCCCACAAAAAGAATAATGAAGTAACCAATATAAAAGGAAGAGTATATTGCTTACTTACCAATGAAATGCGTTTTGTTTCCATATTTTTCAATTATTATTACTATATCATTTCAGTAGACAGCAAAGCTTCGGCAATCCGTATATCCTCAGGGTGTGTCAATTTGATATTTCTCCGTTCTCCTTCTGCTATATATAAAGGAAAGCGCTTCAGTTCTGCCATCAGAGTATATAAAGATTGTGCACAAATAGATTTTTGTTCTGCTTCCTGGTAAGCTATCTCCAAATCTCTTAACACAAATGTATGAGGAGTCTGTGCCTTATACATTTGTTCACGAGGAAAACAACGATACGAAGAAACTCCATCTTCAGTATACATAACAGCTTCGTTATCCCGGACAGCAGTAATTGCATTTCCATACAATTCACATATCCGGATATTCTCAGAAATAATCTTTGCCGATAGCAAAGGCCGTACAGCCTCATGAACTAATACAATATCATCCCTGGTGTAATAATGAGAAAGTCCTTTTATACCATTACCGATAGAAATATGGCTATTGCTACCACCAGAAAAGATATGCTGCAATTTAGTTATATGAAAATCATGTTTCACCCGTTCTACATATTCTTCCCATCCAGAAAGACACACAACAGCAATCACATCTATTTCAGGATGATTTTCAAAAGCTTTTAATGTATGTACTATGACAGGCATACCTTGCAACAATATAAATTGTTTTGGAAGCCCCATATGCATTCGTTCCCCATATCCTCCAGCCAGAACCAAAGCAATACGATGCCTTTTTATAATATTTTCCATATCTTTATTTATAAGCTTCTAATTCTATCTCCTTACAGAGTTTCTCATGCCTGCTACGCATATAAAAGAAGATTACATTCATTACAGTTACTTCGAAAACCATATACAACCATGGTTCTTTTATTAATACTGATATAAATAAGACACCTGCACGCATATCAAATGTCAAGATATTAGTATATTTCATCAAAGGCTTACTTCCTACCCTAAAGTGTTGACGGAGTTCTGTTGGAATTTGATTTCCATATTTCTTTTTTAGTGTAAGTAATAAATGCTGGCATGAAGGCGACATTTTCTCCTGACTATGTGTATAACGAGCATAAAAAAATAAATAAATCTTTTCAAACCAGTCTTTACTCCATTTCAAGGCCTTCATTTTACGATATTGTTCTTCTGAAGAGTCCAACTCACATTTATCAGCTCCTTTTTGAAAAAACATATGAACATTACGATAATAGTCGGCCAAAGCACACTGTTTACTATGACAAATAAATCCGGCAAAGGCTGATAACAACCAAATCCATATACCCCAAGATGGCGTAAGCCGTAAACTGATAAAGAAATAAATTGAGAAAAACCATACATCTCCGGCAAATCCGTCAAGGATACGCCCCAAAAGACTTTTCTTTCCCGTCATACGAGCAAGTTGCCCATCTGCACAATCATACCAATTTGCCCATATCAGCAAAAAAATACCCCACAGAGTATGAGATAAATCATCATAATAAAACATATACCCCGACAAGGCTCCTAATATGATAGAAACGATTGTCACTACATTAGGATGTATATGTAATTGCTTAAAAAACAATGCCCACAAATAGCCGCAAGAACGAGTTACATATATTTCAAAAAAACCTTCTGTATCTTCCGACTTTAATGTAGACTTTATACCTTGTACCAAAGAACTAAACCACATGATTTATTTAAGCTTCTAAATACGTTTACTTTTCAGACTATTCTTATTACCAAATTTCATCAATCCGATACCTAAAATTATCCAGACCAATTCACGAAGCCGCATTATCAGCCCCATATACACACCGTAAGCATATGGCATTGACAATCCACCTACAGCCAAAGCAAAACCGCCCTCCCGACCTCCTAACTGCATCGGTAAAAAGAACAAAGCATTAGCAAACAAAGAGGTAAAAGCCAATATTAGAATACAATCCCAATAGCTAATCGTATCTGTAAAAATCGATAATATAAAATAAATCTCAGCACATGATAAAACCCGCGCAAAAAACTCAGCTCCCAAAGATGTATAAAAAGTTACACGATGTTTGCCATGTAATTCCGCTATCTGATCATCAATTCGTTGAAGTGTTTCTTGCTTCTTTTCAGCAAAATTTATAGCCCAACGCTTCAAAAAAAACACCCTTTGCAACAATCGGATACAACGCATCGCCAAACCCTGCCGATAACCTTTCATAAAGAAATAAACTCCCATTAAACAAAAGATGCCGGAAAATGCCAAAAACAATGACAGACTCCATTGAAGGTGATGAAAGTATAAAACGAGATAGAGAAGGATAGAGAAAAGCCAAAAACAAAAGTGAGAAAAAATATGCATCATTACATATAGTATCACACTAGAGGTAGCTTTTTCTACTCCAACATAAGGAGCTAACTCCATAATGCGATAAGGTTCCCCCCCCATCAGCCCAACGGGAGTAGTTGCATTCAACGCAAAGCCCGTTACCGTATATTTATATACACGCCAATAAGGTATTTTATCACCTCTAAAGCCATCGTGTATAATGATATACCAGGCTCCAGCATTAAGCAAATAAATTAAAACCCATAAAAAGATAACCACCGGAAAACAAAGACCTGCTTTCCGGAGGCTATCTGTCAGTTCTGCATAGGACACGTCAAACGTAAGAAGCATGACGGCTATGGCAACTATGCCAAAAAGCAGAAACAGATTCCTATATTTGCTCTTCATCTACCGTATCCAGTTTCAGTTTATCGCTATCGTCACGCTTTTCATAATATTGCTTGCGCAACGGATGTGCACTGATTTCTTTTTCTATACAACGATTACGGAAAACATCTAGCGCTACATATATTGCTTGACGGAATGAATCCTCTGAAGCAACTCCCTGACCCGCAATATCATAGGCTGTTCCATGAGCAGGAGAGGTACGCACAATAGGAAGACCCGCTGTAAAATTGACCCCCTCATCCATAGCCAAAGCCTTAAACGGAGCCAGACCTTGATCGTGATACATTGCTAAAATACCATCAAAATAGCGATAGTTTCCAGAACCCATAAAACCGTCTGCCGGATAAGGGCCAAAACACTGTACACCACGTTTTATCATTTCTTCCATAGCTGGAATGATAACCGTTTGCTCTTCACTTCCAATCAGTCCACAGTCACCAGCATGAGGATTCAGTGAAAAGACTGCTATACGAGGATTGTCAATGCCGAAATCCTGTTTTAAGGAACGATGGAAAATAGTCATTTTTTCCATGATTAATTCCTGAGTCAAATCTTTTGAAATCTCGCTGACAGGCACATGTCCAGTAACCAAAGCTACTCTGAAATCATCTTTTAATAAAATCATCAAGGCCTTCTGTCCATTTCCTACACGTTCTTCTATATATTCAGTATGACCGGGAAAATGAAAATTCTCCGACTGTATCGTGTGTTTGTTGATTGGAGCTGTTACCAATACATCAAACAATCCTTCACGATATTCCTTCAAAGACATTTCCAGTGCAGCTAATGCAGCACGTCCTGCTTCCTGAGTAGGTTTAGCTAATTCCACCTTCAGTTCATCTTCGGTACAATTTACAATATTGACACGTCCTTCCTGAGCTTCAGATGCAGAATTGATAATACTAAAGTTTGTCTGAATATCCATCGCTTTACGATGGTATGCAGCAACTTTAGGCGATCCGTAAATTACTGGAGTACACAGATCCAACATAGTGGGATCAGAAAAGGCTTTCAGTATTACTTCATACCCTACTCCATTTATATCTCCGTGGGTGATTCCCACAATTATCTTACGTTCTTCCATGCTTCTTATTTATTGCTTGTTTGTTCAGCTTTATGTTCTACTTTTTCTTCGGTTAACGTACTATCAACCGGCAGTTCTGAAACAGCCTGTTCTGAAGGTAACTTCAATGTATACAATGCTGCATTCAACCGACGGATCTGATCTCGTTTCAATTTACCCGGATTATAGACAAACCCTTCTACAACTACTACACGAGCATTTGCACGGTCAACTCTCATATGCGATACAAACGGGCCACCCATTGCATCATTTTTCATTTCCCATAGTCCACGGGCCTCAAAAGCATAATCTCCCTTTACTGCAATATTTCTAACATCAACAAATGCAGAATCAGCAGTTTCCATATACATACCTTCACGCTCTCCCGGGATATTCACTTTCATTACAGAATCACGTTTGTGTATGAAGTATGCTTTGGTGAAAGTATTTTCATCTCTGAACGGGAAAGTATACATCACAAAATTCATATCATTAAGGTTGGTAGAAGACCAAAAGAAATCTTTACCTTCTTTATATGATTCCATTTCAACAGGCATCCAGATATCACAGTCGAAAAGACTTCCTACCTTAGCAGAAATAGTCTGATTATGTTTTTTCTCTAATGTCTTTATCTCACGGTTCATTTCTGCCCGAGTAAAGAAATCAATAATCACATTTCCATTTTGAGAAACATAGTTTGCAAATTCTTCCTGATTTGGGGCCTGAATGACCATAATCATCTGAGGTGAAGCATATACATCACGCGAGTATTTGAACTTTACCTGAGTATACAGCTGCGGATTGATGTCTACCATAATTATATTACGGAACAGACGCATTGTCCGGTCATAATACGCAGTTCGCACTCTTGAGATACGGAAAGAGCGTTCCGGCTGAGGCAATCCTGGAACATCCGTGTCCAACACATGAAAAAGAGCACTATCCGGACTCATCCAACAGTTATCATCGGCAACAACCAAAATTTCATAAGGACGACCACTGGAAGCCGGAGTTATCAGACTTTTTCCTTCCCCTTTACAAGAAGCTAATGCTAGCACAACAAGTGCCAAACTCAGATAAAAGGCTAAACGCTTCATATTTTTTTCTTTTAGTTAGTTTCTTTATTTTTTTCAGCTTGCCGTTTCGCCGTAGACAGCATGCCACAAGCAGCAAAAATATCCTCTCCTCTCGATGCGCGAATTGTTGCAAAAATTCCATGCTGTGTCAAATAGTCACGGAACGCAAGCATAGACTCCATATCCGTACCTTCTAAATCTACATTTGGGATAGCATGGAAACGTATCAAATTGATACGGCAATCCAACCCTCGTAAAAGCTTTATCAATTCTTTAGCATACAGCATACTGTCATTTACTCCCTTGAAAACGATGTATTCAAAAGACAAACGACGCTGTTTGCTAAAATCATAGTGCCTGAGAATATCAATAATTTCAGTAATAGAAAATGCTTTCTCGGCAGGCATCAGTTCTCTTCGCTGTGCAGGGAACGGAGAATGCAGGCTCACAGCCAAATGACAGTCACTTTCTTCCAAGAAACGCTCTAAGCCTTTACGCAAGCCTACAGTAGAAACAGTTATACGTTTCGGACTCCAAGCATATCCATAATCAGCTGTAAGAATTTCAAGTGAACGTAATACCGCATCCAGATTATCAAATGGTTCTCCCATTCCCATAAAAACGATATTCGTAAGCTTATCACGTTCCGGAATAGAATAAATCTGATTCAGTATTTGAGTAGGTGTCAAACTATTCGTATATCCCTGCTTGCCTGTCATGCAAAACTTACAATTCATTTTACATCCTACCTGCGAGGAAACACATAATGTAGCACGGTCTTCGTCAGGAATATACACAGATTCAATGTAATCACCTTCAGGAGTACAAAACAAATATTTTACAGTCCCGTCTACAGAACGCATCTCATGAATCGGAGCGGTAGCCCCTATCTCATAGTTTTCTTTCAGCCTTTCACGATTTTTCAGCGATAAGTTTGTCATATCATCTATTGAAAAGACTTTCTTATCGTATAACCATGCAACAATTTGTTTTGCCGTAAATCCAGGCATACCCAAACCATGCACAATACCTTGTATTTCGCTCAGTGTTTTCCCCAACAAGGGAATTTTTACATCAGCCATTCTTTCTTTGTTTTTGCACACGTTCTACAAATAATCTGTACAAAAGGATTCTCCATTCTATACAATTAGCGTACAAAGTTAGACAAAAATAAGATATATTCTCTATCTTTGCCACTATAAATGTATTAAATATGAATAAAACAATCACATGTTTCATTCCATACGGAAGTGAAAATCAAATTAATAAAACAATAAGACACCTACAGGAATGTCCTACAGTAGACCGGATATTCTTACTGCCAACATCTCCTGTTCCCAATTTGAGCTTACCCGATAAATGCTATATATTGCCGTCCTCAGCTCCCGAATCTGTTGAAAAATACAAGCAAATTGCTCTTTATGCAAATACTCCTTTTACCCTTATCTGTACACAGGTACAAGATTTGGAATTTGGCTACATGGCATTAGAACGTATGTGCGACTACCTTTCAGCACCTCAATGCAGTATGGTATATGCAGACCATTACAAAACTATAAAAGGAGAACGGACACCTCATCCTGTTATCGACTACCAACTTGGAAGTGTGCGGGATGATTTTGACTTCGGCTCCTTACTCATGTTCCGTACCGATTATCTTAAAAGAGCAATCAACGAAATTGAGGCTGAAAAAGAGTACCAACATTCCGCATTATATGCTTTGCGATTAGCTCTTTCAAGATACGGAGAACTTACACACATACGAGAGTTTCTTTATACAGAAACCGAGATAGACTTACGAAAGTCAGGTGAAAAACAGTTTGATTATGTAGACCCGCGTAACCGTCAGGTACAAATCGAACGTGAAGAGGTTTTTACCCGGCATCTAAAAAAAATCGGAGCTTATCTTAAACCCGGCATGATGACAGTTGATTTAAAAGAAGGAGAATTCTCTCATGAAGCATCAATAATCATTCCGGTACGCAACCGTGCACGCACAATAAACGATGCCATACGTTCTGTCTTAGAACAGGAAACTAGTTTTCCTTTCAATCTGATTATCATAGACAATCATTCTACCGACGGAACCAGTGAAATCATAGAACAATATAAAAATGACAATAGAGTCATACACCTGATTCCCGAACGAACCGATTTAGGTATTGGTGGATGCTGGAATCTAGGTATTAACCACCCACAGTGCGGTCGTTTTGCTATACAGCTAGACAGCGATGATTTGTACAGCAGTCCGCATACCGTACAAACCATCGTTGACAAGTTCTACAAGGAACAATGTGCAATGGTTATCGGTTCATACCGCATGACCGACTTTACGCTGCAAACCTTGCCTCCCGGAGTAATCGACCATAAAGAATGGACAGATGAGAACGGACATAATAATGCGTTACGCATCAATGGATTAGGAGCTCCCCGAGCATTCTTCACCCCATTACTGAGGAAAATTCGTGTACCAAACACCAGTTACGGAGAAGACTACGCTCTAGGACTTGCATTTTCACGCCAATATCGCATTGGACGTATCTATGATGTTCTTTATCTATGCCGTCGTTGGGAAGGGAACTCTGATGCAGCCTTAAGCATCGAAAAAATAAATCAGAACAATAATTATAAAGACAGTCTCCGTACGCTGGAAATTAAGTTGCGTCAAGCAATGAATAAAAAAAGACAAGCAGGGGAACTCTTTATCGAAAACCAATTAGCAAAATGGCAGACAGCACGCACTAACCACGAAGCACTCAATCAAATAGAAACGCGTCGGTTCGAGTTAGCAGGGAATACGATAACTGTACAATTCAATCCAGCACGTGCTGTTTCTACATGCGCAAAAGTCGATAAATCATCTATAGAAGCACGAAAATGCTTTCTTTGTCCGGAAAACAAGCCCAACGAACAAGATGAAATAATCATTTCATTAGACGAACCGTTCAGCTTACGGATCAATCCATACCCGATACTTCCCGGACACCTTACCATTTCCAGTTTAAAACATCAGGATCAGGTATTGGCAGATAAAACGATACGTCAGCTTCCAGGAAAACTGATCAGCTGGCTGGAAGAATATTTTGCATCCGATTATGTCCTATTTTACAATGGGGCTAAATGTGGAGCCTCAGCTCCGGATCATTTCCATTTTCAGGCAGTAAAACAAAGCGATGTGCCGGTCATCCAGCAATGGGAAAGACTCATGGAAACAGCTGTCAGAGAAAAAGAAATAAAAACAGAAAACGGTAATACTTATTCTTCTTTCCAAATAACCAGTTACATCTGTCCGATCCAAGTATTTATCTGTAATCATTCAGCAGATATATTACCTGAAATGATTAACCAATACTTACAATCATTTCCTTTGCACGAGGGAGAAAGCGAACCCAGATACAATTTATTTGCATGGCAGGACAAACAAAGAGGGTTCACAATGGCTTATTTCCCACGAGAAAAACATCGTCCGGCCTGCTATACGGCAACAGGAGGAGAGCAACTGTTAGTCAGCCCTGGAGCACTCGATATGGCAGGTTTATTAGTAACTCCGCGTAAAGAGGATTTTTATAAAATAACCGAATCAGATATTACACAGATATACAAAGAAGTAGCATACCATAATTAAACACATAGAGCATAATGAAAGAACCAGAAATAAGTGTGGGTATCGTCAATGCCCAAGAGATACATTTTACCCTTAATTCTCATTTCCTGGCAAAAGGTGAAACTGTAACCGGTAACCAAGTCGTATCTTTTAGTGAAGGAGGAATCCTATGGAATGGCAATGTATATCGAGAACTTACATTCACTCCTGTAGAAGATGAAGCCTCTTTCTCCTTATACGATGTAACTATTGGCATCAATTTCCATTGGGAGCGTCAGGAAACGCAGCATTTCAACGGAACTTTGAAGTTGGTTGTAGATGAAGGAAAAATCACAGCTATCAATATTTTACCGGCAGAAGATTACCTGATAAGTGTGATTTCTTCTGAGATGAATGCTACATCCTCTCCCGAGTTTTTAAAAGCTCATGCTGTAATTTCAAGAAGTTGGCTATTGGCGCAAATTGAAAAACGCAAAGCAATGAGCAAACACGATAACGGCTTTTTCTCCTTTATAAAGACTGACACTGAATACATCCGCTGGTACGACCGCGAAGATCATACTATTTTTGATGTCTGTGCAGACGATCATTGCCAGCGTTACCAAGGCATTACGAAGGCATCCAATAAGAATGTTGTAGAAGCGGTCAAAGCAACTCAAGGTCAAGTATTAATGTACAAAAACTGTATTTGTGATGCACGTTTCTCTAAATGCTGTGGAGGAGTCAGTGAGGTTTTCGATACCTGCTGGGAAGAGAAAAACTACCCTTATCTCAGTGCTATACGTGATACAAAAGAGGAAGGAAGTTTTCCTGACTTGACTCAAGAAGGTGAAGCTGAGAAATGGATTAAAAGTACCCCTGACAGTTTTTGCTACACTCATGATAAAAACATCATTTCACAGATACTTAACAACTACGATCAGGAAACAACCAATTTCTATCGCTGGAAAGTTCGCTATACTCAGGAAGAGCTTGCAGAACTGATTCGCAGCAATACAAAGAACGATTATGGAAAGATTGTCGATCTCATTCCCGTTGAACGAGGAAAATCAGGACGTATCTGCAAGCTGAAAATAGTAGGTACAGAAAAGACACTTATCATAGGCAAAGAACTGGAAATACGCCGTACACTCTCTCCTACCCACTTATTCAGTTCTGCATTTATCGTAGAAAAAGGAGAAACGGATGCCGAAGGAATACCTGCATGGTTCGAACTTACTGGTGCCGGATGGGGACATGGTGTAGGCCTTTGCCAAATCGGTGCAGCCGTCATGGGTGAGCAGGGCTATAATTACAATGAAATTTTGCTTCATTACTATAAAGGGGCAGATATAAGAAAACTGTATTAATATTTTCAATATGAAAAAACAATCTCCCTGGTCGTGGGTCCCAACGCTTTACTTTGCAGAGGGATTACCTTATATAGCAGTCATGACTCTGTCGCTTGTCATGTATAAGCGCATGGGAATTTCGAATACAGAAGTAGCTCTTTATACGAGTTGGCTGAACCTGCCATGGGTCATCAAGCCATTATGGAGCCCGTTTGTCGATTTACTCCGTACCAAACGCTGGTGGGTAACTCTCATGCAGCTATTTATCGGAGCAGGTCTTGCAGGTATTGCCTTTACTATACCTACCGAACATTTTTTCCAGACTACACTTGCCATATTCTGGCTTATGGCTTTTAGTTCCGCAACTCATGATATTGCAGCAGACGGATTTTACATGCTCGGCTTAACGACTCATGAACAGGCTTTGTTTGTCGGAATCAGAAGCACTTTTTATCGTATAGCAACCATTGCCGGACAAGGCTTACTGGTCATGATAGCCGGATATCTGGAAAAAACAACCGGAAGCATTCCCTACTCATGGAGCATCACATTCCTCATCATGGCAGGAATATTTCTTGCGCTATGGCTCTATCATGCCTTTATTTTGCCACGTCCTGCAAATGACAAGGCAGCAGTAGAAACATCAGCCTCTGGGTTACTTAAAGAGTTTTTGCTGACATTCCGCTCGTTTTTCCGAAAAGAGCAGGCTGGTATTGCTATATTATTCATGCTTCTGTACCGGTTACCGGAAGCACAACTGACTAAGATGAGTATTCCTTTCCTGCTGGATCCGGTTTCTGAGGGCGGGTTAGGCATGACGACCGAGCAGATAGGATTTACACAAGGTACAGTCGGCATTATCGGACTGATGTTAGGAGGTATATTGGGAGGTATGGCAGTTGCACGGCACGGACTGAAACAATGGCTATGGTATATGGTATGGGCAATCTCACTACCCGACATAGTATATGTATTTTTAAGCTACTTCCCCGAAACGAATCTTTTGTGGGTAAACATCTGCATCTTTATCGAGCAGTTCGGATATGGATTTGGGTTCACTGCTTACATGCTTTACCTCATTTATTTTTCCCGAGGGACTCACAGTACCGCACACTATGCCATTTGTACAGCTTTCATGGCACTGGGAATGATGCTTCCAGGCATGATAGCCGGATGGATGCAAGAGCTTCTGGGATACCAGCACTTCTTCCTCTGGATCATGGTATGCTGTGCTGCAACCTTTGGTGTAACTGCCCTACTGAAAATAGATCCTGAATTTGGGAAAAAACAGACCGAATAAACGATTTCAATACACACCGACAAATAAGAAAAAACGTCACCGGAAATTCGATAATTTCCGGTGACGTTTTTCTTATTCATGGTGATAAATATATACCATGTACTTATAAAGTCGTCAATTCTTCTTTTCTAGCTCCCGCAGGTTTTCCATTTTCTTAGTTTCCAAGAATTCATAGATGCCACATAAGTGTTCTTTCACACGCTGATTACCGAACTCGTATACCTTGGTAACCAATCCGTCAAGGAAGTCACGGTCGTGCGAAACAACAATCAGTGTTCCATCGAAATCCATCAGAGCCTGTTTCAGAATATCTTTTGTCTTCATGTCAAGATGGTTAGTCGGCTCGTCCAGAATAAGCAGGTTAACCGGCTCCAGCAGCAATTTAATCATAGCCAGACGAGTACGTTCTCCTCCTGAAAGTACCTTTACTTTCTTCATCGACTCTTCCGGCCCGCCAAACATAAACGCTCCCAGCAAGTCGCGTATCTTGTTTCGGATTTCCCCTTTTGCCACATCATCGATAGTCTGGAAGACAGTCAGGTTTTCATCCAGCAACGATGCCTGATTCTGAGCGAAGTAACCAATCTGCACATTATGTCCCAATGTAAGTATTCCCTCGTGCTCTATCTCTCCCATAATACATTTCACAAGCGTAGACTTACCTTCTCCATTCTTTCCCACAAAAGCAACTTTATCGCCACGTTCTATGGTAAGATTTGCATTACGGAACACCACATGATCACCATAAGTTTTGCCTACTCCTTCCATAATAACCGGATAACTTCCACTTCGGGGTGAAGGAGGGAATTTGAGTCGGAGTGCCGAAGTATCTTCTTCATCAACTTCAATAAGTTCCAGTTTCTCCAGCATCTTTACGCGACTCTGTACCTGAAGTGTCTTACTGTATGTTCCTTTGAAACGTTCAATAAAGTCTTTCGTTTCCTGAATCATCTTCTGCTGTTCTTCGTATTGCTTCATCTGCTGTTCACGACGTTCCTTACGCAATACAAGATACTGCGAATAGTTGACCTTATAGTCGTAAATACGTCCCATCGTCACTTCAATGGTACGTGTAGTAATATTGTCGACAAACTTACGGTCGTGACTGATAACTACCACAGCCTTGGCACTGTTAATCAGAAATTCTTCCAACCAGCCGATAGATTCAATATCCAGGTGATTAGTCGGCTCGTCCAGCAATAATACATCCGGGTTCTGCAACAGCAGTTTGGCCAGTTCGATACGCATGCGCCATCCTCCACTGAAATCACTGGTAGGGCGGTTAAAATCCTCACGCATGAAACCCAGTCCGAGCAAAGCCTTCTCTACGTCCTCTTCAAAGTGAGTCATATCGATGGCATAAAACTTCTCGCTCATTGCCGCAACCTTTTCTATCAACTCCATATACGAATCGCTTTCGTAATCGGTACGGGTAGCCAGCTCGTTGTTCATGCGTTCTATCTCTTCTTCCATTTCACGAAGATGAGCAAAAGCCTGCGATGCTTCCTCGAACACCGTACGTCCATCCTCCGTCATCAGATGCTGAGGTAGATAAGCAACTACGCAGTCTTTAGGAGCCGTCACCTTTCCACGGGTAGGCTGACGTACCCCTGCCAATATTTTCAATAAGGTTGATTTCCCTGCTCCGTTCTTTCCCATCAGGGCGATACGGTCTTTTTCATTAATCTGAAAACTAATGTCACTAAATAAGGTGGTTCCGCCAAATTCGACGGTAAGTCCATCTACTGAAATCATAAAATATTACGTATTAGTATATAAAATTACATCATCTATCTCAAAAGCCGGAACTGCCCAGCCGGATTTTTCTATTGACCGACGACCAGTCCCTTTAAAGAAACCATTTTCACAGACAACAGGTTTTCTGATACAATGCTTTCCGCCACACAATTATCCCAGACTGACTATTTCCTGTAAAATCCGGACTGCTGAATCCACATCAGTAATATCTTTCACAATCATGCTGCGGCGTCCGTTCTGTTCACGCAGGTTGCATACTCTCGGATACTTTGCCATATAGTCGATTATCTTTCCAAAAGCGGCACTCTGATAATACGGACTGTCCGGATTGCTTACAAAATAAAGAATCATCTTGCCACCTTTCAGTACAGCTTTTTCCACTCCCAAACGTTTTGCCAGGCGACGAAGAGGCACAATACGAATCAACTCTTCTCCTTCAGGCGGAATCTTTCCAAATCGGTCAATCAGACGTTCCTTGAAGGCCTCCACATCACGGTCGAGTTCCAGTTTGTCCAGTTCACGATAAAGCAACATTCGTTCACTGCTGCTCGGAATATATTCGTTAGGGAACAATAATTCCAAATCGCTTTCTACGGTACATTCGTCCACAAAATCTTCGCCACTGATTTTTTCTTCTCCTGCTTTTATCTCGTCGGCATAAAGTTCTGCAAACTCATCATTCTTCAATTCTGTTACAGCTTCCGACAGAATCTTCTGATAGGTTTCATATCCCAAGTCTGCTATAAAACCACTTTGTTCAGCTCCCAGCATATTACCGGCACCACGAATATCCAAATCCTGCATGGCAATGTGTATACCGCTTCCCAAATCGCTGAAGTTTTCGATGGCTTGAAGACGGCGTTTGGCTTCGGGGGTAAGCGATGACAACGGAGGAGCCAATAAATAACAGAAAGCTTTTTTGTTGCTTCGTCCTACACGTCCGCGCATCTGGTGCAAGTCACTCAACCCAAAGTTCTGTGCCTGATTAATGATAATCGTATTGGCGTTCGGAATATCAATTCCACTTTCGATGATAGTAGTTGCAAGCAACACATCATAATCATAGTTTACAAAGCCGAAGATTATCTTTTCCAGTTCTTCAGGCTGCATCTGTCCATGTCCGATACATACACGGCAATCAGGAATATTGCGCACAATCATTGCTTTCAGTTCCATCAGGTTCTGAATGCGGTTGTTCACGAAAAATACCTGTCCGTTCCGGCTCATCTCGAAGTTTATCGCTTCCGTTATTATCTCTTCGTTAAACGTATGCACCTCCGTCTGTATCGGATAGCGGTTGGGCGGTGGTGTCTGTATAACCGAGAGGTCACGAGCCCCCATCAACGAAAATTGAAGTGTACGCGGAATAGGTGTTGCTGTCATGGTCAGTGTGTCTACATTGACCTTTATCTGACGCAATTTTTCTTTTACACTTACTCCAAACTTTTGTTCTTCATCGATAATCAGCAAACCCAGATCATGGAACTTTACACTTTTACCGATAATCTTATGCGTACCTATCAAAATATTGACAGTACCAGCTTCCAGCTCCTTCAGAATACGGGATGTATCTTTAGCTGTACGGGCACGGCTCAGATATTCTACCTTACAAGGCATCCCTTCCAGACGTTTACAGAAAGTCTGGTAGTGCTGATAAGCCAATACAGTAGTAGGAACAAGCACAGCGACCTGCTTATTGTCGGCCACGGCCTTAAATGCGGCACGTATGGCAACTTCTGTTTTTCCGAAGCCTACATCACCACACACAAGGCGATCCATCGGGCGATCGCTCTCCATATCGGCTTTTACTTCCTGAGTAGCTTTCAACTGGTCGGGAGTGTCCTCATAGAGGAAGCTTGCCTCCAGTTCATGCTGCATAAAACTGTCCGGACTGTACTTAAATCCTTTTTCCTGCTTACGCTGTGAATAAAGTTTAATCAAATCACGGGCAATATCCTTAATCTTAGTCTTGGTACGTTCCTTGATCTTTTCCCATGCTCCCGTACCCAATTTACTGATACGAGGCTGTTCACCTTCTTTGCCCTTATATTTGGAAATCTTATGCAAAGAATGAATAGAAACAAATACCACATCATCGTTCTGATAAACCAGCTTGATGACTTCCTGCGTTGTATTCCCGTTCGGGATACGCACAAGTCCGGCAAACTTTCCGATTCCATGATCAATATGCACCACATAATCACCCGGTTCGAACATGTTAAGCTCTTTCAAAGAAAGTGCAACCTTACCACTTCTTGCCTTATCACTGCGCAGATTATATTTATGAAAACGATCGAATATCTGATGATCGGTAAAAATACAGCAATGCAACGTGTGATCGACAAATCCTTCGTGCAAAGTACGGTCTACAGCTGTAAAATCTATTTTATCACCACGCTCACGAAAGATATCTGCCAGTCGGTCGGTCTGTTTTACACTGTCAGAACATATATAGATGGAATATCCCCGCTGTAAATAATCTGTCAATGAACTTGCTACCAAATCGAAATTCTTATGGAAAATAGGCTGTACAGACGTATTGAACTTCAGTGTAGCCTGAGGTGTCCCCGTTGCCTTATGTCCGAAATCAATCCGCCGGAACTCCAGTGATTCTACCGTAAACTCTGCACCGTCTATCAGCTTCCGCTCCAAGTTCATCAACTCTGTCTGCTCTCCTTCATATGCGGTCAGTGCCTGAGGCGAGAGAGCCTCATCATGAATTGTCTGAATACGTTCGCGTACCCACAATAAATCTTTTACCCATAAAACAGTATCACGCGGAATAAAGCTCAGGAAACTGATATCGCCATCCATAGCCTGTGCCAGTTCCGGAACAATACTTACCGAATCTTTTTTCTCACGCGACAGCTGGCTTTCTACCTCAAAGGTACGTATGCTGTCAATCTCATCACCGAAAAAGTCTACTCGGTAAGGATATTCAGAAGCGAAAGAATAGACGTCGATGATACTACCGCGTGTAGCGAACTGTCCCGGTTCATATACATAGTCAACATGTTCGAAGCCATAATCCGAAAGTGTTTTGGTAATTTCATCCGTATCAATGTGCTGTCCGACAGTCAACTTCAGTGTTCTGTCACTCAGTATCTTCGGTGAAACGACCTTCTCGGCAAGCGCATCGGGATAAGTTACAACTGTTACCGGTTCATTCTTTTCCAGCCTGCTCAACACTTCAGTACGGAGTATTTCATTGGCTGCATCTTTTTGACCGTATTTAATAGCCCTGCGATAAGATGAAGGGAAAAATAAAATCTGTTCATCACCGTTCACCTGCACCATATCATGATAAAAATATCCGGCTTCCTCCTGATCATTCAAGACAAAAAGATACACGCCCGGTACCGATTTGATAAAGCAGGAAGCAAACAACGATGCACACGAAGCATGTGTTCCCTCTAAAAATACAGTACGGATATCATTATTTTTTAAAGTATTCGCCAATCCTTCCAAGGCCGGATGACGAGTATAACGCGATTGAAGTTCTGTTATTCCCATTGTTATCATCAATAGTATAGTCACATCTTCCTGACCTCGCCGGCAGAAGATTACTCATATAATAAACAATGCAAAATTATAAAATAATTTCAGTACAGAAGAATATAAACCCGAGCTTGAAGAAAAACAAAAGCTTTTTTAGATTTTCAAAATAAGAAATTTTATCCATAAAAAACGGAAAGAATGAATAACTTTGCAGAAAAACCAATTTCTTAACAACAAAAAGATAAATAAAGGAAATGACAAGGTTTAAGAAAATAGTAGCGGTAGACGAAACGCTGCTTAATGAAGAAGCCCTACAACAGCTGCAAAAGCTGGGAGAAGAAGTAGTGGTATATCATGATTTTCCACAAGACGAACATATCGTAACCGAGCGTATTGGTGATGCCGACTGCCTGTTAGTATCATTCCGTACACCTATCAGAAAAAGTGTACTCGATGCCTGCCGCAATATACAATACATAGGCATGTGCTGCACACTCTATAACCCGGAAAGCTGTAACGTGGATGTTATAGAAGCCCAACGAAGAGGAATTACCGTACTCGGAGTAAAAGATTATGGCGACGAAGGAGTTGTAGAGTATGTAATAAGCGAACTGGTACGATTATTACACGGATTTGGAGGCATACGCTGGCGTAAGGAAAGTACTGAACTGACCAGACGGAAGATAGGAATCATCGGAATGGGTAAAACCGGACGTATGGTTGCCGATGCGCTGAAGTTTTTCGGAGCAGAAGTCAGCTACTTCAGCCGCCACAGAAAAGCAGATGCAGACAACGCCGGATTTGTGTACATGCCACTCGATGAACTGTTGGATAAAAATGAAATAATCTGCACATGTATTCCTCGTAACAATTATCTGCTGGGAAAAAGAGAATTTTCCATTTTAGGCAATAGCAAAATTGTAGTGAATACTTCCGTAGGACCGACATTCGATGTTGCTGCCATGAAAGATTGGCTGAATGAGTCACCCGACAATTATTATCTTTGTGACGCGACAGGAATGGGCAACGTATACGAAGAACTGAAATCATGCAGTAATCTTTTATATACGCCCTATATTTCAGGAAAGTCCATACAAAGTGTCGAAAGACTTTCACAAAAAGCTTTGGCCAACATAGAGTCTTACCTTACGGCATCAGCCAATAATAAATAATACTTTAATATTATTCGACCAATCAACTATATGTACAACGACATCATTGAATTTCTTGATAACAAACGGCTTAAAGAAGCTCTTGTACAACTTACAGCTTTGGCGCATGAAGCAGACAACTGGCAATTAAGTTCTGAAATAGAAAGTTTGCAGACTACTTACAGTTATATGCTGCAATATGCGGCACAGGGTATGGAAGATCCGGAACGCAACAAATTATACCATCAGTTACTCCGTACAGCATACGAACTTGCCGACCGCACCGAAGCCACACGTAAATATCGTACTGGAACAGGATATATGCATGGAAAATATTACAGTTTTCAGCAAATTCCACCACATTCTTATCAGGAAATCTGTCTCAGTCTTGAAGCTTTCAGCGAAAATCTGGGAATGGCTCAGATAACAGTCATGGACGAAGAACGGCGTAGTGAAACAGTTAACAAGCTATATATCGAGCATGAAAAGTATGTTACTGAGTTATTCGATATAATATGGATTTCTACACATTGGACAGATGAAGACTTGTCGGGTGCAAATTCCATATTGGAATCACTGCTCGTTCCTGCCAACGATGTAGCTGTAATGATAAGTGCAGTTACTTTAAGCCTGATACAAGTATTCGACAGCCGGAAGTTCCAATTCCTTATTAAGGCATATCAGACACACAGCGAAACAATAGTTGTCCAACGTGCTTTGATTGGAATTGCCCTGACAGCCTATTATCAGGAAAAAAGGTTAAAGCTATATCCGGATCTACAAGCAGCCTTATCATTACTAAGCGACTCTACCCCGATCATTAAGGAACTGAACAAACTTCAGACCCTCCTGCTCCTTTCCCGTGAAACGGAAAAGATAGAAAAGAAACTGCGTGAAGAAATTATACCCAACATGAAGATTTCTCCGGAAATGCTGAACCAAAATCAGAAAATCATTGATCTGGAGGATTTGGAAGACAAGAATCCTGAATGGGAGAAAGAGATGAAACGTGTCGAAGAAAGTATACGCGAACTGGGAGAGTTACAGCTGGAAGGAGCAGATACCTACCTGAGTGCCTTTGCCCAACTGAAATCGTATCCGTTTTTCCGTCAGGCAGCACACTGGTTTTATCCATTCGACCGCCAGCATCCCGACATTGTGAAACTATTCACCAATCACAAGTCTACAGAAGGCAAATCGCTTATTAATCTGCTTATGGAATCAACCATGTTCTGCAATTCGGATAAATATTCTTTCTGTCTTGCTTTAAAGGATATTCCCAAACAGCAATTAGAGATGTTTACGGCAGAAGCTACCGAACAAAACCAAATACTGAAAGAAGGAAGCGAACAATTTGCAGAAACAATAAAGGGAGAAAAAAAGCCAAGCAATATCAGCCGTCAGTACATACACGACCTGTACCGCTTCTTCAAGTTATGGATGTATCGCAGTGAAATGCACGATATTTTTACAGACGATTTGTCACTCTGGAAATGTGAAGCTCTGAAACCGTTGATGCATACTCCGGAAAACCTGAAACAAATAGCCGACTATTTATTTTCTAAAGACTATTTTCAGGAAGCATGCACGATATATTATGACGAATTATGCAACAAGGGAAAAGGCGATGCCGACTCCTGGCAAAAGACCGGATTCTGCCTTCAGAAAATGAAAAAATACACCGAAGCATTGCAGGCTTACGCTCAGGCAGATTTATTGAAACCTGAACATATATGGACGTTAAAGCAAATGGCACAATGCCACAAGAAATTACATCATTATCAAGAAGCACTCGACTGTCTGTACAAAGTAGAAACAATGCAACCCGACAACTTGAATTTGCTTCTGCAAATAGGACAATGTCTTGCCAGCCTGCACATGTACGACAAAGCTTTGTCTTATTTCTTCAAAGTGGAATATATGGAAACTGCTCCGGCAAATGCACAAAGAGCCATCGGATGGTGTTATTTCATGACAGGGAAATATGCTGAAGCTGCCCGTTTCTTCGATAAACTGCAACAGGCTGACGAAGTACTGACTTCCGACTGGCTGAATGCCGGACACGTATATCTGGCACAAAACAATATACCCAAAGCACTGGAATGCTACAGACAGGCAGAAAATCATTGCCAAAGTCACGATGAATTCATACAGCTTTACTTAGCAGACAAGGAAGCCTTGCTGCAACAAGGCATATCAGAAGAAAATATTTATCTGGTTCCAGATATGCTCTAACACAAAAATCCCCTTCTTCAGTTTTGCTCAATACATGGAAAACCGAGGAAGGGGATTTTGTATCGTAATATTCAGAATCAGATAGTCATTTTAAGAATCTTACCACCCCATTCCGGTAAGTCAACAGCAACAGGCTTATCACTCGCAAATGAGATAGTTTCGGCTTTTCCCGACAACAAATCCGTTGCCTGAACTGTTTTATATTCCGGTATCTGCAAATATTCGAAAGCATGATAAGGAATGTTCACAGACAGATGGACAGGCATATTGTCGAAATTCACCAAAACCAGCAATACTTCATTTTCATACTTACGGATAAATACATACTGACGGTGCTCATTCATCAGCCAGTTTCCTTTATTCGCATACATCAGATCGAAAAATGCTCCATGTGATATAGCCTTTTCCTCACGGCATAAATTCAGGACATGCTGATAAAAACTGCGAAGCTCCTTTTCCTTATCATTCAGTAAATGCAAATTATAACGTCCATGATTACTCCACCGGCGGATAGTATCCACACTCCAGTAATCAAAAATAGTAGTCCGTCCGTCACGGCCACTGAATCCTTCGCTATCCATTCCTCTTTCTCCCAGTTCCTGACCGAAATAAATCATCATAGGATTGGTGTTCATACAAGCCGAAACCAGCAAAGCAGGAAGAGCCTTACGTGCATCGCCTGCAAAGAAATCGGAAGCAATACGCTGTTCATCGTGATTTTCCAGGAAGTTCAGCATGTGCGGCTGTATATCGTCTACACTCTGCCAGCAATTTGTAATGGCAGTAGCCGATCCATATCCACAAGTTACGGCACGAAGGGTATCATACAATCCTACCTTATCATAAAGATAATCGAAATGTCCGTTGAATATATAATTACGGTATTCGTTCGGATTATAAACCTCAGCGATAAATATAAGTTCCGGATGCTGTTCTTTCACCTGGGGTATAGCCCATCCCCAAAATTCACAGGGAACCATCTCTGCCATATCGCAACGGAAACCGTCTATACCCTTTGCTGCCCAGAACAGCAGGATATCTCTCATCTTATACCAGGTATCGGGAACAGGAGAAAAATGGTTGCCGGTGTTTCCCATGTAATCGACTCCATAATTCAGTTTTACTGTTTCATACCAGTCGTTTTTGTTCGGATAAGCATCGAAGCGGTTGTTTCCCGTAGCTTTAGCCGGCTGTTCTTCGTACATACCAGCCTGTTCATCATAAAAATCAATTTCTCCGCCTAAACTAGTTCCGGGGATATAATAAAAATTATTGTTTACATCGAAAGCTTTCGAGCTATCATCATCTTCTCCCAAATCCTTCACTCCGTCCGGCTTGGCATACGAATGATACTGACGCGCCACATGGTTTGGCACAAAATCAATTATCACTTTCAATCCATTGTCGTGCGAACGTTTTACCAGCAGTTCAAACTCTTCCATACGGCGGTTTACATCAACAGCCAAATCAGGGTCTATATCATAATAATCGCGGATAGCGTATGGAGAACCTGCCTTACCCTTTATAACAGCAGGATGATTGCGAGGTATATTGTAAGCTGAATAGTCTGTCTGAGAGGCATGAGCAATAACCCCTGTATACCAAATATGTGTTGCCCCAAGCTTTTTTATCTCATTCAAAGCCTGGTTTGTAAATCCAGCCATCTTACCACATCCGTTTTCCTGCAGGCTGCCATTGTAGGCATTGCGTACCTCTTCATTACCAAACAGGCGGGTAAATACCTGATAAATAATTATTTTCTCACTTTGTTCCATATCATTATTGTATTTTGTCTTCATTTCATATCACCTGAATGAAAAATATCTTTCCTTTTCGTCTTCTTCCAGTCCTTCCAACACTTTCGAAGCTGCAAAATATCCGGCACTGAAAATCTCCTCTGCTTTTTCCAGCTCATAGTTCGAATATGATCCCAAGCCATCGGGAGCTATAACCAGATCAGCCTTTTCCAGCTCGGTAAACGTATTCGCCTGAAACATAAAATGATAAGCCCGAAGAGCAATAGTTGCCAAGTTCTTACTATATTCATCGGCTACCAGCTTGTAGACATTCAGCGCCAAAACCTTATCGCACATATCACGTATCGGTGTCACTGGTACATTCATGAATACTCCCCCGTCGACATAATATGTTCCCCCAATCTTGACCGGAGCAAAGAGTACGGGAATACAACACGAAGCAGCTACCCGACGCGCTATTTCCCCACGTGTAAAATGTACACATTGTCCATGGTCGAAATCGGTAGCCGTCACTACTACTGGTATTTCCAGATCTTCCAGATTACGTGTCCGCAAATTGCTTCTCATAAAATCGATAAAGTAGTCCATCTGAAACAAACTGTCTTTACCGAAACGTATCTTGGCAAGCTCTGTAAACGAACGGTCGGAAAACATCTCCATTATTTCAAACGGCTGTCTGCCATCGGCTATGAATACGCTTACAATAGCTCCTGCACTGGTTCCCGAAAGAATATCAGGGCGAATGTTATGCTCGAACAATGCCTGCAACATTCCCAAATGGGCTATGCCTCTGATAAAGCCTCCGCTCAAGGCGAATCCGATATGATATTTTCCGTCTGCCATATATTCAGGTGTAAATAAAATCTTTATTATTTAATGACACGATAATAATCCTGCTTGCGTGGCTTAGGCTGTGCCGGTTCTTCTGCCGGATATCCCAGTGCCAAAGCGCCTATACCTACCAGACCTTCGGGCAGTCCCCACGACTTCATCAGTTCTTTGCCTTCGGGAGTAGAAAACATTTCCCGTTCACGATGAATCCAGCAGCTTCCTAATCCGATAGCATGAGCAGCGAGCATCATGTTTTCCAATACACAACTTCCATCCTGGATAGGATTGTTTGCATCAGCAGGAACAAGTACCAGCACATAAGTGGGTGCATCGTAATACGGATTCGAAGTTACTCCCATCACATGAGCGTTCATGCTTGCCAACTGTTTACGCAGCTCTTCGTTCTGTACTGCCACAATATAAGGCGACTGCATGCCTCGTGAAGTAGGAGCATATGTTCCGGCTTCGAGCACTGCCTTCAGTTCTTCATCGGTTATCTGTTCTTTTTTATATTTACGGCAGCTGCGCCGTGTTTTGATAATCTGTAAAAAATCTGTTTCCATAACTTGCTAATAATTGTATAGGTATTATTAAGTTGAAGTCAAAAATACGTATTTTATTCCGATTGACGGATAAATAAATATTTTTTTATTGCAACAGATACAAAAAGAACGTGATATAAATCAGAAAACATGCTGAAATCTTTCCTAAAAATTCAGCATGTTTTTGACAAAAATTGTACAATAAATTCTCATTTTCGTACAAAAAAACAGGTAAATATGCAGGCGTTTCACTAGAAACATGTACATCTTTCATTATCAATAAGTTATCACCATATTAAAGTTCAGACGAATAGTACAGCATCCATACAATACAGCATAAAAAAACTCCTTTTCTGCAATATCCAGCAGAAAAGGAGTGTGATTCATCTAACAGAAATAACTTTTATCAATTATTTTCCGGACGCAACTTACGGACAGTTACAGCAGTCTGCCACATTTCGCTTTCGCGCAACTGACGAAGTTCTTCATTCAGTTTTTCACGATAATCCGGCTGAGAATTTGAATCGATAGAACGCTGTGCTTCGTGTCCTTCAGCAACCGATTTGTACAGTTTTTCAAATACCGGTTTAGTTGCATCGTGGAACGGAGTCATCCAGTCCAAAGCACCGCGCTGAGCAGTAGTAGAACAGTTGGCATACATCCAGTCCATACCTTTGGCAGCAAACAACGGCATCAATGACTGAGTAAGCTCCTCAACTGTTTCATTGAATGCTTCAGATGGGCTGTGTCCGTGTTCACGCAATGTTTCATACTGTGCCAGCAACAGACCTTGGATTGCACCCATCAATGTACCACGTTCACCAGTCAAGTCAGAAGTAGCTTCACGCTGGAAAGTTGTTTCGAACAAATAACCAGAGCCAATACCGATACCCAATGCAATAGTACGTTCGTAAGCCTTGCCTGTTGCATCCTGATAAATTGCATATGATGAGTTCAAACCACGACCTTCGAGGAACATAGTACGCAAAGATGTTCCAGAACCTTTAGGAGCGACCATGATAACATCGATATCTTTTGGAGGAACTACACCGGTACGATCGTTCCAGGTAATAGCAAATCCGTGAGAGAAATACAATGCTTTTCCAGCAGTAAGATGCGGTTTGATAGTAGGCCATACAGAGATTACGGCTGCATCCGAAAGCAAGCACATGATAACAGTAGCTTTCTGGCATGCTTCTTCGATGCTGAACAGAGTTTCTCCCGGAACCCATCCGTCGGCAACAGCTTTATCGTATGTTTTGCCCTGACGCTGTCCTACGATGACATTGAAACCATTGTCACGCAAATTCAGTGACTGTCCAGGTCCCTGCACACCATAACCGATGACAGCTATCGTTTCATTTTTCATTACCTCACGTGCTTTTTCCAAAGGAAACTCATCGCGGATTACTACATTTTCTGTAACACCGCCAAAATTCATTTGTGCCATAATTACAATCTTTTTATTAAAAATCAATTAAATATCACTTTACTTCGAACAACAACTTCAGCGTCGTTCTTTTTTATTTCTATATCAAATTCGTTTTCGTTTATCTGCTCCTGATAGAAACTCAGCTTATCGCCATAATAACTTTCGGCTACATAAGCTACTTCGAAACGGCGAAGTGACTTTTCACGGAACATTTCGAGCGGGAACAAGTTGAGTGAATGCTCGATATATTTAATACTGTTTACATGCCCGTTGAGATCGATATCACCATATTTTACCTGATATTCAAAACAAGGAGTCTGTTCCGTAATCTTCACACGGCCAGCCTTGTCAATAGGACACTCTTTCTTACAGATGTAATCTGTAATCTTGCCTCCATGCAGAGCAAGCAAGTCGGCAGGCTTACGGGTTTCCATGCTGATCATCGCCCAAATAGAACGTGCATATCCTATTGGTTTACCTTCCTGGTTCAGAATGGCAAAATTACGGTCGGTAAACAGACGGTATACATTTTCCACCCATGTCTGAATGCTGAACTTTTCGTAAGCACGGGGCATTTCCTCCATTTCTACCGCCAGACGAGAAAGCACCCATGTATAATGGTTTTCATTCAATGTAGCAATACCGAATCCGCGTTCTGCCGCATGAAATCCGGCACAGTTCAGCAAATGATTACCTAAAACACCCATTGTAAGCTTTTCGGTAAAATCTACATGAAAGGGTTCCGCAACGAACTGATAAGTACTAACTTTATTATCCTCACTCATAATAACTGAATTTACTGTTTTTCATTTCTATATCGTTCCTCACGATGTGCCAGATATTCATTGACACGCTCAAAGCAACTGGTGGAAACAGCAATTCTTCCAGAACGTACAAACTGAAGCACACAGTTCAGATTTCTCAACTCCTGATACAGGTTAGTAATATCATCACTCATACCTGTCATTTCGACTATAGAATAAGTAGGATTTACTTCTACTATATGTGCTCCATAACGACGTACGACTTTTGATGCTTCTGCAGTTGACTGAAACTCTGGTGTAGAAACCTTATACATGGCAACTTCACGCTGGAAGATTTCCTTATCGGTAAAATAATGTGCTTGTATAACGTCCATCTTTTTTTCTATCTGACGCACCACCTTTTCTACGATATCGGGAGTGGTCCAGCAAGTAATAGTGTACTTATGTACTCCCTTAATGGAAGAGGCAGACACGTTCAAACTTTCAATATTAATCTGACGACGTGTAAATACAGCAGTTACCTGATTCAACAAACCGGCTATATTTTCCGAATGAACGATTATTGTATATAATGTCTTATTATTATCCATAGTTACTTTTATATTAACAGTCCAACAGCATATAGTTTACGGGACTTCCCGGAGGAGTCATAGGCAATACCTTTCCTTCTTCTACCACACAGGTTTCCAACAGGAACGGTCCGTCGGTTTCCAGCATCTCACGAATAGCATCGTTCAATTCTGAACGATCCATCACCCTGCGTGAAGGAATACCATATGCCGCTGCAATCTGCATGTAGTCGGGGTTCATCATCGGAGTAAACGAATAACGGCGATTGAAGAACATGGCTTGCCACTGACGTACATTTCCCAGATAATTATTATTCATAAGAATGATTTTTACCGGAGCTTTTTGTTCCATAACAGTTCCCAGCTCCTGCATAGTCATCTGCAAACCTCCATCACCCATAAATGCACAGACCGTACGTTCTGGAGCGCCGAAAGTAGCTCCAATGGCAGCCGGCAGGCAGAATCCCATTGTGCCCATACCACCGGAAGTTACAACACTGCGCTTCTTTGCAAACTTGAAATAACGGCAAGCCAGCATCTGATTCTGACCGACATCAGTCACTAGAATCGCTTCGTTATCCGTTGCTTCGCTTACGGCATTTACCACTTCACCCATATTCAGTGGTCCGTCTTCAGGAAATACTTCCGGTTTTATTACTTGAGTGTATTCTTTTTCTTCATAGGGCTGGAAGCTTTCTATCCATTCTGTATGTTTTTTGGCAACAATCCGCTCGGTAAGTAACGACAGTGTACGCTTGCAATTTCCAAGTACAGGAACATCTACCGGTACATTTTTCCCAATTTCAGACGGATCAATATCCAGATGAATGACTTTTGCCTGACGGGCATATGTAGACAAATCACCTGTTACACGGTCGTCAAAACGCATACCTACAGCAATCAAGACATCACATTCGTTGTTTTTTACATTAGGACCAAGATTACCATGCATGCCGAGCATTCCTTTATTCAACGGATGCTTGGACGGTAAAGCTGAAAGACCCAGCAGAGTACATCCACAAGGTAAATCTGCCTTTTCAACAAACTTACGAAGCTCTTCCTGAGCACCTCCAAGTTCAACTCCTTGTCCCACCAAGACTAATGGCCTCTGAGAGGCATTTATCAGTTCCACAGCCTTGTTTATTTCATCCATGTCAGTTTCCGGATCCGGATCGTAGCTACGAATAAAATCAACATCTACCGGTTCGTAATCAGTCATTTCTATCTGAGCATTCTTTGCAAAATCGAGGACAACCGGCCCAGGACGTCCGCTTCGTGCTATATAGAAAGCTCTCGAAACAGCCCAGGCTACATCTTCCGCACGGCGTATCTGATAACTCCATTTCGAAATTGGCTGAGTTATACCCACCAAGTCAACTTCCTGAAAGGCATCCGTACCCAATAATCCGGCACCTACCTGTCCAGCTATCACAACAATCGGGGTGCTGTCTATCATTGCGTCAGCTATACCTGTAATGGTATTCGTAGCTCCCGGTCCACTGGTTACCAGACAGACACCTACTTCACCCGAAATGCGTGCAAATCCTTGTGCTGCATGAGCCGCACCTTGTTCATGACGAACCAATATATGGTTTAATTTATTTCTATGATCATATAAAGCATCAAATACAGGCATAATAGCTCCCCCCGGATATCCAAAGAGAGTCTTTACCCCCTGATGTTCCAACGAACGCATTAAAGCTTCCGATCCTGTAATTCTTTCTTTAGCCATAAGTCAAATGAAGAATAAATAGTTCTTTATACAATTCTTACTCCACCCTTGTCGGCCGAGCTTACCATGCTGGCATAAGCTTTCAGAGCTTTCGACACCTGACGATTGCGAGTTACAGGCGCCATAGGACGTGCTGCCAGCTCTTCATCAGTGAGTTTTACATTAATAGTACGATTGGGGATATCTATCTCGATAATATCTCCATCAACAATCTTACCGATATTTCCACCAGCCGCAGCTTCAGGAGAAATGTGTCCGATACTTAATCCGGAAGTACCTCCACTAAAACGTCCGTCTGTAATCAAAGCACATTCTTTACCCAAATGTTTTGATTTGATATATGAGGTGGGATAAAGCATTTCCTGCATACCAGGACCTCCTTTCGGTCCTTCGTGAGTGATAACTACTACATCTCCGCTCACAACCTTACCACCAAGAATACCTTCGCAAGCCGACTCCTGAGAATCAAAGACCTTAGCCGGTCCTGAGAATTTCCAGATGCTCTCATCCACTCCTGCTGTTTTTACTACACAACCGTCCTGAGCAATATTTCCTTTCAATACCGCCAGTCCTCCGTCTTTGCTGTATGCATGCTGTAAATCACGAATACAGCCAGCAGCACGGTCTGTATCAAGTTCTTTATAAACATTGTTCTGAGAACCTAACTCAATATTGAATTTTCCGCCCGGAGCACTTGTATATATACGCATGGCTTCTGCATCTACATCAGCCTTACAAATATTATACTTGGAAATAGCTTCCTCGAGTGTAGAACCGTCAACACGATGTACACTGGTATCAAGCAAACCTCCTTTTGCCAGCTCTCCTAAAATATTAAGAATACCACCGGCACGATTGACATCCTGAATATGATATTTTTGAGTATTTGGAGCAACTTTACACAGACAAGGTACACGGCGGGACAACATATCAATATCATCCATCTTGAAATCAACTTCAGCTTCATGAGCTACTGCAAGCAGATGAAGTACTGTATTGGTAGATCCTCCCATTGCAATATCCAGTGTCATGGCATTCAAGAAAGCCTGACGAGTAGCGATACTGCGAGGCAAAACGCTGTCATCACCTTCTTCATAATACTTATATGCATTTTTTACAATAAGTTCGGCAGCATCACGGAATAAGCGTTTACGATTTTCGTGTGTGGCTACGATTGTTCCATTTCCAGGCAGAGCCAATCCGATGGCTTCATTTAAGCAGTTCATAGAATTAGCCGTGAACATTCCCGAGCAACTGCCGCATCCTGGGCAAGCATGACATTCAATTTCGGCTACATCCTCGTCACTTACAGTCGGGTCAGCCGATTTAATCATCGCATCTATCAAATCGAGATGCATGCCTCCCCACTCCCCGGCTTCCATAGGTCCACCAGAAACAAACACTGTAGGAATATTCAATCGCATGGCAGCCATAAGCATACCCGGAGTAATCTTGTCGCAATTCGAAATACATACCATAGCATCTGCCTTGTGAGCATTTACCATATACTCCACACTGTCGGCTATAATATCGCGGGAAGGCAATGAATATAACATTCCGTCGTGTCCCATAGCGATACCATCGTCAATGGCTATCGTATTAAATTCGGCAGCAAAGCATCCCAGCTTCTCAATTTCGGCTTTTACCTGCTGACCTATTTCATGCAAATGAGTATGTCCCGGAACAAATTGTGTAAACGAATTTACAATAGCAATAATGGGCTTCCCAAACATTTCTTTTTTCATACCGTTAGCAACCCATAAAGCTCTTGCTCCTGCCATACGGCGACCTTCGGTACTCATCGAACTGCGTAACTGATGTTTCATTACATTATCTCCTTTTCATTAAGTAAAAAGCCTTTCTCAACACTGGCGAGAAAGGCTTTCATACATATTTCTTATGTGAACTATATACACGAAAACTTTACTCACCTCTTGGTTCTTTCACCACGACGCGAATAATATGCAGGACTGCCAAGTTAATTCGTATATCAGTTATCATTTTCATATTATCTTGTTTTGTTTACGCTTGCAAAGGTAAAGGCTTTTTCGAAACAAACAAATAAAATGAAAGATTTTTTCGATAAAAAATAATCATTAGTAAGTTTCCCTAGGTTTTTTATATCCAATTTCTTTTTAAACAATACATATTACCACATTTATAACATATAGATATAAACAGAAAGAGAAGACAGGCCGTATTTCTGAATATCATTTTTTATTCGTACCTTTGCGAAAATTCAATTATTCAAACAAATTATTAAGTATGGAAAATAAATACATCACCGTAGCATATCGTCTGTATGCTATTGCTGACGGTAAAAAAGAATTGCTGGAAGAAGCAACTGTAGAACATCCGTTCCAGTTTATTTCAGGTATCGGATATACACTCGATAAATTTGAAAAAGAAATTACAGCTTTAAGCAAAGGGGATAATTTTAATTTTACTATCCCATGTGCAGAAGCTTATGGCGAACGTAATGAAGACAATGTACGTCAGGTATCAAAGAAAATGTTCTGTGATCCGGACGGAAACTTCGACAGCGAAAACATTTTCCCAGGAAACATCATTATGCTGAACGATGCAGAAGGTCATCAGTTTTATGCAAATGTAGGTGAAATAACAGAAGACAAAGTTGTACTCGACCTCAATCATCCTCATGCTGGTAAAGACCTGATTTTCGAAGGAACTGTTACCGAAATGCGTCCTGCAACCAATAAGGAAATCGAAGGAATGGTAAACATGATGAGTGGAGAAGGATGTGGTTGTGGATGTGACAGCTGCGGAGGCGGATGCGGAGACCACGAACATCACCATCACGATGATGGATGCTGTGGAGGCGGATGCGGACACTGCCATTAAATCTATTAAATTTCATCTAAATAAAAAGCACAGTGTAACATGTTACATTGTGCTTTTCACCATAAAATACATTCCTTTATGATACTTATTGCCGACAGTGGATCCACAAAAACCGATTGGTGCTACGGCACAGAAATAAGCAACTGCAAAATTATCCAGACAGAAGGAATCAATCCATTTCATCAATCCGCAGAAAAGATAGAGTCTATAATCTGCCAAGGACTCATTCCTCAACTGGATTTTCCTCTTGAACGTTGTACTGCCATCTATTTCTATGGTGCAGGATGCCTGCCGCCTAAAACAGAAAGTATCATACATGTCTTACAAAACAACTTTCCTGAAGCCGACATCGCTGTAGATACAGATTTACTGGGAGCAGCACGTGCTTTGTGTAAAGACAATGCAGGAATCGCCTGTATATTAGGAACAGGATCAAATTCATGCTTATACGATGGCAAGCAAATAATACAGAATATATCTCCACTTGGATATATTTTGGGAGATGAAGGTAGCGGTGCATATTTAGGAAAACGTTTTATCAGTGACTGCCTAAAAGGACAGTTGCCGGAAATATTACGAAATGGATTATTGGAAAAACTCAATCTTACTGTTCCTGAAATATTAGATAAAGTTTATCGACAACCAGAAGCCAATCGCTTCCTCGCCTCTTTAACAACCTACATTCATGAGCATAAAGATATGCCTCAAGTACATACATTCTTACTAGATTGTTTTGGGGAATTCTTCCGGCGTAATGTTATGCCCTATCACCGGTCATTACCTGTATCATTTGTGGGATCCATAGCATGGTTCTTCCACGATGAGCTTACAGAAACTGCAAACTCTTATAATATTCCATTAGGAATTTTTATAAAGAATCCGATAAGCGAACTGATTCAATACCATTTTCGGATACCAAAATAAATAAAATAAAAAAGGGAATCTTCCCAGACTCCCAATCTTCATTAACCTTAAATCTAATACCATGAAAAACACGATGCAAAGATAGAGGTTTTATGTTATACAACATAATAAAATCAACAAAAAGTCCCATTTATTAACTATATTTAATACTTTTCTTTTTTTATATTGTAATTTAATTAGATTTATTTGTTTATTAAATAGACAAAACATATATTTGTTGAAATTTTTTATGCATAATACATTACATAGATAAAAAATACAATATTAAGTTTAACCTATTACAATTTAGTTATGGAGAATTATACAAATAATATGGTACGCTACAATAGCATAATAAAAGCGTGTATTCTTTTAGGGGAATTATGTATTTGTAGTGGATTATTTTATATCTTTTACCTATGGGCCATTTATAGGGGGAAATATACTGAACTAACAGCTACACTACCTCAAGTTTTAATCATAATTATATTATGCTATCTAATATGTAGCATTCAAGAAGGAGTAGTCTTACACCTGCGCAAAATATATCCATATCAGATAATCATGCGTGTATTCCGTAATGTTTTTTATTTTTCAATATTGACAGGTACAGTTTTAAGTGTTGGTAAATTCATGAATATATGTTCTCTGTTTTTTCCAGCCTATATTTCAACATTATTTCTTCTGCTAAGCCTTTTCCGACTTACATTTAGAGATATCTTAAAACGTTTTCGTAGTCAAGAAAAGAATATACGTTATGTCGTATTAGTTGGAAGCACTTCTAATAATATTGAAATGTATCATGAATTATCGGATGATCCATCTACAGGTTATAAAGTTAATGGATATTTCGATGATAAGCCGAATCCAGAAATGCCCTCACAATGCTGCTATCTAGGACGTCCAGAGGAAGTCCAAAATTATTTGAAAAAAAACTCATATATACATTATCTATTCTGTTGTCTTCCATCACACCGTAGCGAAATTATTGTACCAATTATCAATTATTGTGAAAACCATTTAGTACATTTTTATAGCGTACCAAATCTACATAATTACTTACATAATCGTGTATATTTTAATATGATGGGGAATGTACCTTATCTTAGTTTACGTCAAGATCCATTAAGCCGTAGGGAAAATAAATTCCTGAAACGTGCATTTGATATAGTTTTCTCACTGTTATTCTTATGCACTTTATTCCCGATCATATTAATTATTGTAACAATCATTACAAAATTAACCATGCCGGGACCAATCTTCTTCCGTCAAAAGCGTAACGGATTAAATGATAAAGAGTTTTATTGCTATAAATTCCGTTCGATGAAAGTCAATGCCGAAGCAGATACGCTACAAGCTACAAAAGATGACCCCCGAAAAACACGCTGGGGAAATATTATGCGTAAGACAAACATCGATGAACTTCCTCAGTTTATTAATGTACTGCTGGGAGACATGAGTGTAGTAGGACCACGCCCTCATATGCTAAAACATACCGAAGAGTACTCTAAACTGATAAACAAATACATGGTACGCCACTTCGTAAAACCAGGAATTACCGGTTGGAGTCAGGTTACAGGATATCGCGGAGAAACAAAAGAGCTGAAAGATATGGAAGGCCGTGTAATAGGAGATATCTGGTATATTGAGCACTGGAGTTTCTGGCTTGATATCTATATCATATATAAAACTGTCAGAAATGCTATTCATGGCGAAAAGAATGCATATTAACAATAAACCTTATAACATTAAAGCCGTATCAAAGTGAAACAGAAGTGCCCTCAAAAGTTAAACACAAAACTTTTGAGGGCACTTCTGTTCAAACAAAATTTGATTCGGCTTTTTTATTTCTGTAAATTATAATCAAAGCATGATGTACGCAAACAGTTCTAACTTCACCACATCCCTTTTTTATTTATTAGCGCCTAACAGATATACCTAATCACTTGATTATAAAAACCATCACGCAGAAAACAGGTTGGTAAGACAATACAAAAGACGCTCCTTCAGACAATCATAAACAAATGAAAAATTCTACTAAACAATATAAGTTCTACTCTAAATAAAAATAACCATACTCAGCATGAAAAATCGAAGCACTCCCTTTCTTCTGACTATCCGGTTATAACCATTTTGCAACAATCTCCTCAGTCCGTTCCCAAAGCTCCTGCGACTGGCGATGATGAGTGTACTTTTCCGATAAAACCTTAGGTCGACAGCTGACATTCAACGTACCAGTACGTTTACCGGCCTCTTCATCGAGTAAAAGGCAGATTGCTGTAGCAGCTCCTTGCCGAGGTGTACGGATAAAAGGGCGGAAGAAAATATCAGTCAACGGATCGAACCACATATGCATGGTGATAATATCTGTCGAAACGATACCCGGATCAGCAGCATTAACTACAACTCCCCGCTCTTTCAGACGTTCAGCCAATTCAAAGGTAAAGAGTGTAAGCGCCAGTTTCGTATTGCTATATACAGGAATCCGCCAAAAGCTGCTCTTCTTCCCCTTTATGAAAAAATCAGGAAAATCCAGTTTTCCTATCGCATACGTACAAGACACCATATTGACGATACGGCTCCCCTTACCCATCAGCGGTAATAATTTGCGAGTCAGTAAATAATGTCCCACATAATTAACACTTACCGTACGCTCCAGCCCATCTTCCGTTGTATGGAGTCCGGTTTCCATCGTTCCGGCATTATTCATCAGCAAATCCAGCCTGTTTCCACGCTCCAGCATCCGGCAGGCAAAAGCGTTTACAGAAGCCAGCGAGGACAAATCTATCGACATCACCATAATATCAGCATTACCTGTTTCCTCTATCAAAAGCCTCCGCTTAACCTCAGCTTTTTCAACATTATAACATGCCATTACCACGCAATATCCAGCCAAGGCTACCGCACGGGTTATTTCCGTTCCCATACCACCGTCTGCTCCTGTTATTATCGCTAGTCCTTTTCTCATATCAACCTCTACTCTCTATGCGTTCAATTTCTTTTTTTAGGCAATCCGGCAATTCTTCCTGCAGGTGTTGATGACATGCCATATCAAGTGTATACATACGGGCTATGCAATAATTACTATGTTTACAACTGCAACGGGCATTTTCTTCCATGCGCATACGGTTTACAAATCCTGGTTCATTAAGCAATGCACGACCCATTTGTACGGCTTCGAAACCATCGTTAAGTACCTCATCAATCTTCTGACGGGTAACCAGACCACCTACATATACCAACGGCATATCCAGTGCTTCTCTGAATTTTAACGCATCATCCAGAAAATAAGCTTCGCGGAAAGGCACTGAAGGAATCATCCATTTCCCCACCAGACGAACACCATATTTCAGCCACCAGCAAGTCATATAATGTGTCATGCTACGGATAGGCATTTCTCCCCTCATCACATACATCGGTGCTTTACTTACAAAACCGCCACTCAAGACCAGAGCATGAGCTCCCAACTGCTGTAACCTGCGTGCCACCTGTAGCGATTCATCCAGCTCCATTCCGCCACGGAAACCATCGCGCATATTCATCTTCACCAGTACAGCCATATTATCGCCAGCCGCCGTCATCACTTCATCCATTACCATATCCATAAAGCGCATCCGATTTTCCAGTGAGCCTCCGAAGATATCTTTACGATGATTGGTAGCAGGAGAAAGAAACTGACTGATCAGGTAGCCATGTCCGGCATGTATTTCCACCGCATCGAATCCGGACTCGCGTGCCAGACAAACAGCTCTGCCATACGCACGAGCCATTTCCGGCAACTCATCGGCACGAAGCCCGCGCACAAACGTGGGCGAATAAAGATTGAACCCACTGCTGGCTCCTACGGGCAGACAACCACAAATGCTTTTATGCGACATATTTCCGCAATGCCCCAGCTGAATGCTGGCAGCTGCTCCTTCTACATGAACCGCATCGGTGAGCCGACGGAGACCAGATACAATCTCCGGACGCATCCATAGCTGGCGGTCGAACGACAAGCCACTACGAGTAACAGCTGCATAGGCTACAGTCGTCATACCCACTCCTCCGGCAGCTACCGAACGATGATAATCGAGTAGCTGTTCCGACGGTTTATTTCCAGGGCACATGCTTTCGAAAGCTGCTGAACGAATGGTACGATTGCGCAACGTCAATGGTCCCAATTTCACCGGAGTAAATAGTTTTGAATTCATAACAATCTGATTAAAATAAACATCACAGATGAGAAAGCCTTCATAAAATCTCAAGAGATCTGCTCATCTTTCAACGTATGAACAAGAATTCTAAGGCGAACTCTCAATATATATAAGGAATAATTCTCTTTTTGTCTTTAAGGGCTTCACATCCAAATTCTTCACGATAACGCCGATAGATGGCATCAGCACGAGGTACTAAATTGGCAGCTGTCCACCACACAAAAACCCATGCAGCAGGCGAAGCTGTCAACAAGGCAAAACCTGTCCACTCAATCAGTTCACCCAAATAATTGGCAGACGTAACATAACGGTAAAACCCTTTCTGCGGCAGATAATGTTTCGTATCGCCTGGCTTCCGCAAATGACGGATTACATAATCCGAATGAAGATTGATACTCATTCCGGCGATAAACAGTGCCAGTCCTATCCAAGGGAAAGAGTGCATCCAATAGCCGCAGCCTTCAACATACAAATCTTCAGCAGACGGATAAGAAAAGAAACTTGTTGTGAGCAGCATACCGTTCAGTATATTAAAGACAATCCCCATAGCTACAATGGCAACCGGCATACGACTTTTGCCTCTCATCAGCAGCGGGAAAACAAACGAACGCTGAAAATAATGCAACAAAAACAGGCAGGCAAAGACAAACTGAGGAGCAAAAACGTCAATATCACTAGACAGCCACCCCCACAGCATAATAACGAAAGCCGGAGCCTCCATCAGCATCCAAGCTAACTTATTAGGCAAAGAGATTCCCCACGAGGATGTACGGAACATACCATATCCTGCCCTCACAAAATAAAGTGCCACAAATACTACTGCGCCTGCCACAGACATAGCATAAAGAAGGAATTGATAGGTGTCGTGACTCATAATCTTCGATTTAGAACAACAATCAAAGATACAGAAAAAGGAATCAGAATCAATGGTTTAAAAAATAGAAAAAATCCCCCTTTTCCTGCTTTAATTCTTTTCATATCATATATAAAAGACAAAAGCGGGAAAAGGAGGAAACGTCCTGTTCTTTCAGAATAATGTCAGCATATTTCTGAAAAAACATCAGCAGAAAAATTTTTCAGTACAAAACTTCAAAAAGACTTGGAAGGCATTTCTGAAACCTTGTACAAATTAATTACACTTTATCAGCATGCTTTAAAGCTCATATCAAGACCTTTTACAGAATGTGTCAAAGCACCTACGGAAATGAAATCAACACCACATTCTGCGTAATCGCGCAGTGTATCGAAAGTAATACCACCCGATGACTCAAGCTCTACACGTCCGTTTACCATTTCTACAGCCTTACGTGTATCTGCCGGAGTAAAGTTGTCAAGCATGATACGGTCTACTCCACCCAAATCGAGAACCTGCTGCAATTCGTCGAAGTTACGTACCTCGATTTCAATTTTCAGGTCCTTACCTTTAGCCTTGCAGTATTCACGGGCACGCGTGATAGCCTTATCAATACCACCGGCAAAATCCACATGATTGTCTTTCAACAGAATCATGTCAAACAGACCGATACGATGATTTACACCACCACCGATTTTAACAGCCATTTTTTCAAGAATACGCATACCCGGTGTTGTCTTTCTAGTGTCGAGCACACGAGTCTTGGTTCCTTGCAGACGTTCTACATAATGGTGTGTCATCGTAGCAATACCACTCATACGCTGCATAATGTTCAGCATCAGTCGTTCGGTCTGAAGCAATGACTGGATCTTTCCTTCTACCACCATAGCTACGTCACCCGGCTTTACATGTGTACCGTCTTCAATGAAAACTTCCACTTTCATTTCAGGATCAAAACGGTGGAATACTTCTTTTGCCACTTCAATACCGGCAAGAATACCTTCTTCCTTTATCAGAAGTTTTGATTTTCCCATAGCATCGGCAGGAATACACGATAATGTGGTATGGTCGCCATCGCCGATATCTTCTGCAAACGATAAATCAATCAAGCGGTCGATTAAATCCTTAACAACTTTTTCGTCCATTTTATTTCTTGTTTTAAATACGTTTTCTTACTGGCAAAGGTAAGGATAATCCTTATCTTTGCAAAAAGAATAAATTAAAACAAGACAGAAAATGAAATTTACGTTACTAGTTGTCGGACGGACAGTCGAGAAACATTACATCACCGCCATTAACGATTATGCAGAGCGTACGAAACATTATATCTCTTTCGACATAGAAGTCATCCCGGAGCTTAAGAACACCAAAAGTCTGAGCATGGAGCAGCAGAAGGAAAAAGAAGGAGAACTGATTATGAAAGCCCTACAGCCGGGCGATGTACCTGTGTTGCTCGATGAACATGGCAAGGAGTTCCGCTCAGTAGAGTTCGCTTCTTGGGTAGAACGAAAAATGCATACAGTCAGTAAACGGCTGGTATTCATTATCGGCGGACCTTATGGATTTTCTCCTGCCGTATATGCAGTCGCCCAAGAAAAAATTTCCCTTTCGAAAATGACATTCTCACACCAGATGATTCGGTTGATATTTGTGGAACAGCTCTATCGTGCCATGACTATCCTGAACAACGGTCCGTATCACCACGAATGAAAACATCATATCACACATCGTATAAGGCTGGACTAAAATAGAATTACTTAAGTAAAATAACCGATACTTTCAGATAAAAATCCCCTGCTTTAGCCTTAATCCATTCCGATTAAGTGCTTAAAAGCAGGGGATTTTGTACTTTAACCTATAAAATCATAAGTAAATCGATCCGTTTTTTGTACTGTAAGACACATTCGTGCGACTATTATCTGCTCCCGTCTATCGGGTAGCAGGTCTTTTCATCTGCTTGATCAACTTCTTGGTTTCGGCATCCACCTGATACGATTCGATTATTTTCTGCAACGTCTTATTGTATGTAAAATCATCCAGTGCATTATTCTGCTTCAAGTATCGCATGGTAATTTCAGGGAACTTTACAAAGCAGACTGACAGCGCCCATGCCACTGCCATTTTCACGTAATACCCATCGTGACGGATTGCATCATATTCTTCCAGCAGTTGTTCGATATATTCGTCATCAATAAAAAGTTGCATACTCATCACAACCCCAAATCGAATTTCATACTCTCCCTGTGCGTGCATCCAGCCAACTAAATAATGCCACAACCGCTCCTTGTTTTCGGCGATGAATCTTTTCCCTCCTCCGAATTTAAAAGTATCACAAACCGACCAGCTGTTTATTATCCATACAAAGCGAGTAACGCGCTGCAAGTAGTATTCAACATCCGCATCAGGTTTGATACAGCCTAATACCATCCCCTGCAACATACGTTCTTCCATATAGAAAGTATCGGCAGTAAGCAGATACTCCTCCCAGTCCGTATGCGAAATCCGTACTGCAAGTTTACGCAAATCAGGAATTCTTATTCCCAACACATGTTCTACACCCGGATTCAGACTCTCAGCAAAAGACTTATTTCCTCTTTCTGCCAACTCCAGTAAATGTTCCTTTATGGTCAGGTTATCCAATCGGTATTCTTTCATCTTTATACACTGTTAAAACTATCTTCCCGCAAAGATAAGAACAAGCATACCTAGTAGTAGGTATTTAACAACTTTTTTTACCAATTAATAGGTATTGATGCCCTAAAGCATGTGGAATACCTTTGCGCTTGTTAAGAACCAACAAAATTAGAAAACAAATGAAAAGTAAAATGTTCCTGTTTTCACTTTGTATCGCAGCAATAAGCACACACGCATTTGCTGCAAACGAAGCCGAGAAAACAAGCCAAAGCAGCGAAGAGGCTGTGACAGAAATGAAAGCCCAGAAACGTTCTATCTTAAAAACGGAAGAAAACGGTAAAGGGTTGACCATAGGAGGATATGGAGAGGCTGTATATAGCCATAACTTTTATTCGGACAAATATATACGCTATACGGCAAAAGACCCCAGCGTATACAAGGGACAGTCGCACGGACGTTTCGACTTGCCACATGTGGTACTTTTCCTGAATTATAATTTTGGTCATGGATGGTCAATGGGAAGTGAAATAGAGTTTGAGCACGGTGGAACGGAAAGTGCCATTGAAATAGAGGAAGAGGAAGCCGGAGAATATGAAAGTGAAATAGAACGTGGCGGAGAAGTTGCTCTCGAACAGTTCTGGATCCAGAAATCTATCTGTCCGGAATTCAACATCAAACTGGGGCACATTATTGTTCCGGTAGGTGGAACAAACCAGAATCATCTGCCGACGGAGTTCTTTGGAGTCTATCGTCCTGAAGGAGAAAATACCATCCTGCCTTGTACCTGGCATGAAACAGGTATCAGCTTGTGGGGACGTGCAGGTGACTGGCGCTACGAAGTTTTATTGGTCCCGGGTCTCGATTCTGACCGTTTCAACCGACTGAACTGGATTCAAGGCGGTGCAGGCAGTCCATATGAATTTAAAATCGGTAACTCCGTAGCAGGAGCTTTCCGCATCGATAATTATTCCATTAAGGGACTACGCCTTTCTCTCAGTGGGTATGCAGGCAATTCTTTCAACAACTCACTGAATGACTATAAAGACAGCGAAAAGTATAAAGATGTAAAAGGAACTGTCATGATTGGAGCCTTCGATTTTAATTACAATGATCACAACTGGATAGTACGCGGGAACTTCGATTACGGTCATTTGAGTGATGCCGATAAAATTACGGAAGTCAATAAAAAGATGAGCAACAACTCTCCTTCCCCACAACAGAATGTTGCAGAAGCGGCTATTGCCACCGGTATAGAAGCTGGATACAATGTATTCTCACAAATCAATAAATTGAATGACAAAGGACAGAAGCTATATGTTTTCGGACGTTACGATTATTACGACTCTATGCATAAGACCAGTACGCCCATTTATAAATTCTGTGGACGCAATCGCATAGCAGCCGGAGTAAATTATTATCCCATCCACGATATCGTAGTAAAAGGTGAATATTCCATCGGTCTGATGCGAACACCTTACAACAATGAACCCGCCATATCGATTGGCGTAGCATATGCAGGATTCTTCACTAAATAAAAACAACAAGAAAGCAAATTTTATTAACCACAACTTAAAATTCAAAAAAGATGAACATGTTTTTTAAATTTCCTCTTTGTATGACAGTTGTTACCATTATGGCAACAAGTATGATTTCATGTAGTGATAACAATAACGGGAGTAATACATCCAACGGTTTATCAGACGAAGAACAAGCATTAAAAGAAGCTATCGTTCCATACGTAGACAATACCGTTATCCCTACTTATACGGTTATGGCAGACGAAGCTATTCTAATGAGTGAAGCATGCACAAAAGCCAAAGAAGCTTACCTCAGTGGCGATAAGAGTAAAGCAACCGAATATGTGACAGAAGCATGCGAACACTGGACAGAATCACGTAAGGCATGGGAGTTGAGCGAAGCATTTCTGTTTGGTGCAGCTGCCGATTACAATATCGACCCCCATATCGATTCATGGCCTCTCGATCAGGTTGCACTAGATAATTTGCTGAATAATCAGAAAATGATGGATGCCATCGGTGAAGGCGATTTCGATTATATCACAACAAACCTAGGTTACGGTCTGCTAGGTTATCATGCTTTGGAATACATCCTGTTCCAGCTTACTGACGACTCACATAGAGAACCAAGAAACTTTGAGAAGACTTATAGCTACAGCGGACAGGTAGTAAATATAACGAACAATCATCTGATTTACATGGCAGGAGTTGCCGAAGATTTACGCAATCAGTGTATCCGCCTGGAGGCTTCATGGGCTGGCATGAATAATATCAGTACACAAAAACAGGAAATCCTTACCGAAACAGAACAAGAGCCGACTTTCAATTACGGTACAAGTATGAAAACAGCCGGACAAGGCGGAAGCAAATATACCAGTTATACCGTTGCCGCACAAGAATTGATTCAAGGATGTATCGATATCGTAGATGAAGTATGTACGCAAAAAATCGGACGTCCTAACTCAGGTCAGAGTGCCGACGACAAAAATTATATCGAATCACCTTATGCACTAAACTCGGTTGTCGACTTTGTCGATAATATCAAAAGTGTAAAAAATGCATACGAAGGAATCAGCTACGATGGCAAAAACAATGCAACATCTGTCAGCGCTTACGTTTCAACAGTCGACCAGGCCACAGATACAGAAGTAAAAGCGCTGATAGATGAATCCATTACCAAAATACAGGCTATACCAGAACCGTTTGCAAAAAATGCAACAGGAGCCGAGGCTGATGCAGCCATAGCATCTTTAAGCAAGTTATCTACAGCATTGAACAAAGCCAACAAAGCTCTTTTGAAATAAGAGCAATACAAATTTCTCGCAGAATAAAATAGCTTTAAACAGTCATCTTGAATTGAGGTAAAGACACCCTAAATTCCGATTCAAGATGGCTGTAACAGCTTAGAAACAAAAATTTTACTTATGAAAACAAAGTTCTTATATCTGATAAATTCATTGTTCGTTGCCAGTGCCATAACAGCATGTAGTGACAATGAGAACCAGTATGTACCGTCCGATAATCCCGAAAAGCCCGAATGGTATTACACCGGAGGCCAACTAGGTACTGCATACCTGACAACATCGAATGCGCTGGAACAGCCAACAGAACCTATCGAAGCTAATGAAGAGATGAGCCAGCGCTTCAAAAATGGTGAACAACTTTTCGAAAAAATGTATATGAACAATCATTCCGGAGTACGTAAAGGATTAGGGCCGGCATATGTACGCAGTTCGTGTATCCATTGTCACCCCGGATATGGTCACGGGAAACGTAATCCTGCCGGTGTTTTTCAAACTACATCAATAGGAAACGGATGTCTGCTTGTCGTTTACAATCCCGATACAGACGGATATGTAAGTTGGCTTACAGGAATGCCTCAGGGACACGCAACTCAGCCTTTTAAAGCTCCGCTGGATGAAAGCAAGGTCATCATTGAATGGAAGAAATATACCGACGAGTGGGGAAATAAATTTCCCGACGGAGAAAGTTATGACCTGGAATATCCGGAAGTTACACTTGCTGCTGATGCTGTATATGCAAAAAATGAAGGAGTAATCAGCAGTCTGGGCAACTATAAAGTGCTCTTGGAGTCTACCATCGGTATTTACGGAACCGGACTGCTGGATGCCATCAGTGATGATGATCTGAAAGCACAATATGCCAAAGAAGAGCAAGACGGATACATGCAAAACGGTCTAAACAAAGCTTTCTTCAAAAATGGAGAATGGGTGAAGCAATACAGCAATACGAAAGTCACAGATGTCAATCCTGACTTTAGCGATAAAGGAGAACAACATCCTTTCAGATTTACTTATGCCCTGAGCAGAGGACCACTGCAAGACGCTGCCGGAGCGAACGCTATGTGGAATATCACAAACGTAACACGCAGCAACCGCCGCTATCATTATCTGGATACTTATTTTGCCAGTGCCAGCGGAGAGGATAAAACGGTTTACGGAGGAAGTTCATGGGTAAAAGCCTCAGCCAATGATCCGGAAGTACAGGCTGGTTATCAATCATACATTGAAGAAGTCGATCCTGATAAAAATCACCCGACCTGGCATGCAGATGATTATACAGACAAGACGCAGGTAGCCAGAGCCATTGCCGCATATCTCACTTCTCAAGAGCTGGATGTAGAAATGGATGATGAAGATTTTATCGATTTCATGGTATGGCATCGTGGATTAGCCGTTCCTGCCGCACGTAATGTGGATGATCCAGACGTGATAAAAGGCAAGGAACTGTTCGAACAGATAGGATGTGCTTATTGCCATCGTCCATCATGGACAACAGGAGATGATAACTTTTACGATCCGAACGGATTCTTTACCAAAGGCGACAGCCGGTTGCCAAGATATCCCAACCAGACAATCTGGCCCTACTCCGACCTCGTACAACATAAGTTACATATGGAAAACGACATCCGGACTGGCTGGTGTCGTACCACTCCGCTATGGGGACGAGGATTGCATCAGATGTGTACCGGTTCGACCACAGCCGACCGTCTGCACGATAACCGCGCACGAAACGTCATCGAAGCCATTATGTGGCATGGAAACACTAAAAGTGATGCACGAATGACTGTCGAAAAGTTCCGCAATCTGTCGAAAGCCGAGCGCGATGCAATTGTAAAATTCATTGACTCAATCTGATCATACATTTGAAGGAGAACGAGGACTTTCATACAACAAAAAAGGTCTGAACTCTCTCCAAAAGGAACGAATCTAAAAAACTATTGCTGTCCGATAAAACTTTTAAGTCATCAATAAGCAACAACTTAAAGAAAGGGCCTATACATAAAATAATACTGATAATCAGACTATTTAATATATTTATCGGGTACTAATATAAAAAACAGATTCTACCACGGATTACACAAACTGATATAGATATTCCTATACAAGGTATCAACAGACTTATTATTATAAGTAAAAAGATTTGTATAGTCCGTGGTAATATTTAATCTCCTTATATTCTTCCTCCTACAAGTAAAAACAATAAACAGAATGACTAATATATTAAAAAAAGCGACTTTTGGATTATGTATATTTCTGCTCATCACGATGATTGCAGCCACCATTATCGAAAAGCTATATGGAACCACCGTTTCGTCAACATACTTTTACGGCTCTCCTTTCTTTATAGGTCTTTGGATAGCCACAACATTACTTTCATTACTCTATATCATCAAGCGCCATATCATAAGGAATAAAATAGTATACTTGCTCCACCTGTCTTTCATTCTTATTTTATCGGGAGCACTTACTACACACATCTGGGGAATACAAGGAAACATACACCTTCGACAAGGAGAAACTCCAGTCACTACTTTCAATAAAAATGACGGACAAAAAGCCGATTTGCCATTTTCTGTTTCATTAAAACAGTTCCAGTTAACGTACTATCAGGGAACATTCGCACCAATGGATTTCATCAGCATACTAAACGTTTATGACGGTCCTCAGATGCACGAAGGAAGTGTTTCCATGAATCACATCTATACTTACCGCAATTACCGTTTTTATCAATCGACATATGATGCCGATAAAAAAGGTAGTACGCTATCCATTGCATACGATCCTTACGGAATAGCCCTTACCTATACGGGATATGCTTTCCTATTGCTCTCGTTTATCCTGTTCTTTTTTGACAAACACAGCTATTTTCGGAAATTATTAAATCATCCTGCCTTAAAGAAAATTACCGTATGTATACTACTCTCTACAAGTGTGATTACTATGTTCGGAGCATCTGTCCCCCCTTCCTTACCTAAAGAAACAGCCAACGAGTTTGGTAAGCTATACGTCTATTACAACGACCGTATCTGCCCGCTTCAGACATTGGCAAAAGAGTTTACAACCAAACTTTACGGCAAATCCAATTACAAGGGATTAACACCGGAACAGGTGCTGACCGGATGGCTTTTCTTTTACGAGCAATGGAAACAAGAACCAATGATCCTTATCAAAGACAAAGAAGTACAAAAGCTGCTGGGAGCAAAGGGAAAATATGTCCGTCTTGCCGACTTTGCAGGCTCTACCGGATATAAACTGGAACAAATATCACCTTCCGATATGAACGCAAAGACCACACGGACCATAGAAGAAGCAAATGAAAAGTTCAGTCTGGCAAGCATGCTATGCACAGGAAACTTATTGAAGATATATCCTTACTTTGATAAAAACAATGCACAGCCAATATGGTATTCACTGACTGATGACCTGCCTGTATCCATGCCTCACGAGCAATGGGCATTTATACGTTACAGTATGAATCTTATAGCCGAGAAAGTAGCCCATCAAGCATACAATGAAGTCAGAATACTACTCGATAAAACAAAAAAATATCAACAGAAAGAAGCAAGAGGTTTCTTGCCTTCAGACACACGTTTCTGCGCTGAGATGTTATACAATCGTATGAACTTTACCCGACCACTTGCTATGTTCAGCCTCACAATCGGCATACTATCATTCTTTTTATACTGCTGGAAAATGGCGAAACAACGCAACAGCAGTAAAAAACAGAACAGCATACTGCTTGCAATGCTAGGTATCGTATTCATTTATCTTATGATACTTATCGGGCTAAGAGGATTTATAAGCGGACACCTCCCTATGTCAAATGGCTACGAAACGATGCAACTCATGTCCGTATGTGCCATACTGCTGACTTTCTTACTCTATCGAAAGTTTGAAGCCGCTATTTCATTCGGCTACATACTATGCGGACTGACCTTGCTTGTTTCGATGTTCGGTGAATCCAATCCCTCCGTTACCCAGCTCATACCAGTACTCTCCTCCCCTCTGCTAAGTATTCACGTAGTAACAATTATGCTCTCGTATTCACTACTGGCATTCGTCATGCTGAATGGTATCACGGCAATCATCTTACGATACACACGCACAGACTGCCATGAGCAAATCATTCGCTTACAAATCATCAGCCACATCATTTTATATCCCGCTGTATTCCTCATGGCAGCAGGTATCTTTATTGGAGCAATCTGGGCAAACGTATCATGGGGAAGATACTGGGGATGGGATCCCAAAGAAGTATGGGCACTCATCACCATGCTGGTATATGCAGCCGCTCTACATCCTGCATCACTTTCCTCTTTCCGACGCCCGATGTTCTTCCACTGGTTTGCAGTAATCGCTTTTTTAAGTGTACTTGTCACATACTTTGGTGTCAACTTTATTATGGGAGGTATGCACAGCTACGCATAAAAAACCATTATTCGTTTTTACTTGTCATTCTGTTTTAAGAATGAAAAATGGAGGCTGGTGCGTGATGCATCGGCCTCCATGATTTATTTACCTGCTCCCGCAGGAAAAACTAACTATTCTCTATTTATTTTATCAATAAACTTCTACTTTGCTTGCCAAAGCTTTACATTTATCGCGCAAAGCATCCAAGTCACCGTCATTCTTATCGTAGCATACTACTACACCCATACGGCGATTCAGCTTCGTATACGGTTTTCCAAAAATACGGAGGTATGTATTAGGCTGCGAGCAAACCAGTTCTTCTCCCCGGTAGCGCGGAGTTTCCTTGCTGGCAATAGGAGAAAGAATAACGGCACTGGCACCGATATGTTCCTGAGTAATACCCGGAATAGGCAATCCCAATACAGCATACAGATGAAGTTCGAACTCGTTCAGGTTCTGTGTATTGGCAAGTGTTACCATACCTGTATCATGCGGACGAGGAGAAAGTTCTGAAAAATAAACTCCATTGTCGTGACTCAGGAAAAATTCAACTCCCCAAAGACCATAACCAGTCAACGCTTCAGTAACTTTTGCCGCCATCTTCTGAGCCTCAGCAAGATGTTCCGGAGCAATGTGAGCAGGCTGGAAGCTTTCGCGATAGTCACCACCTTTCTGTACGTGTCCGATAGGCGGACAGAACAGTGTCGGACCATTTTTCTGTGTAACTGTCAGCAGCGTGATTTCGCTGTCGAACTTAACAAACTCTTCCACGATTAGCTCCTTAATATCACCACGGCTGCCTTCACATCCATATGCCCAAGAGTATTCCAAATCTTCAGGACCTTTGGCTACCGATTGTCCCTTACCAGATGATGACATCAACGGTTTGATAACGCACGGATAACCAATCTTTTCAGCAGCTTCCTTCAGTTCGTCAAACGACTTTGCATAATAATATTTCGCCGTCTTCAAGCCCAGTTCCTTAGCAGCAAGGTCGCGGATTGCCTTACGGTTCATCGTAAAGTTTACGGCACGTGCACTCGGTACAACCTGAATACCTTCTTTTTCCAGATGATAAAGACGTTCGGTGCGGATAGCCTCAATTTCAGGCACAATAATATCGGGATGATATTTTTCTACCACACGGTCGAGCGCATCGCCATCCAGCATACTAAATACTTCACAAGCATCTGCTACCTGCATGGCGGGAGCACCTGCATACGAATCACATGCGATAACGTACTGACCCAGACGTTGGGCAGCAATCACAAACTCTTTTCCTAATTCGCCGGAACCCAGCAAAAGTATTTTCTTAGTCATATCTTAACAGTTAATCCTTTTTTCTTTTCAGCAAAGATAACGATTTCTGTTGAGAGATTATACGAATATGATAAATAATAACATTTTGAAAGAACACAATTCTTTCGTACAAAAAATAAAAAAACATGCTGATGAATTTGGCAAAACATCAGCATGAATTAAGATAAACATGCCCATGTTTTTTCCAACCCTGGGCATGCCGTGTCACAAGATAAATTTAAGACACTATGAATGAGTTATTTGCTTACTTCCATTCCCTGCGTATTGAGCTCTCCTATACCACCTTTATGAAAAGAAGCCATTTGTGCCGTTCCTGTAAATGTGGCAGCACCTATACCACTGACATCAGCTTTTACTTCTTCACAATTGATATGTATATTTACCTCTCCTATACCTTTCAGATCGAAATTTGCTTTACGGCATTGCAGGTCTTTTATATTTAATTCTCCGACTCCGCTGAAATCTACATCCAAGTCCTGAAGTGTTACCTTACCGTCGATATTAAACGAACCTACTCCTTTAAATTCCAGTTCCTGCAAATCGGGAGCAGAGATACGGATAACAGCCCCATTCTTGTTGTTTTTCAGTTTCTTGATATAACCAATTTTCAGTTCATTGCCTTCAACACTAGTTGTAATATTCTTTACCTGGCTCTCTTCCCCTTCTATCGTACACGAGAAATCGGATGATTGTGTAAAATAAACACTTCCCACACTCTTTATATCAATAGAGGTAAAATCCGCCACATGACGTTTCTCTGTAACATGTTCACCTTTACTTCCAGCCCAAATGCAGGACGTAAAACCCGCGATCATAACCAACGCCGTGATAACTCTTGCAAAAACAGTTTTCATAACAATCATATTTTTTACATCCAGAATATTGGTCCCTCGATGAAGGAAGTATTAAACAAAAAGATAAATCCGGCAACCAGCGAAATAAACCATATTAAGGTAAGGATAACCTTGGTCACAGTAGACATCGGTTTCCATACATTGAAACTCTGCAAAAGCAACTGCAACAGGCCTATCACCGGAATACCCACGATGAACAGTCCGCACACCAACAGTCCGGTCACCGCAGCCGGAGAGGAAGCAATCAGACTCCAGTCTACATCAGGCATAGAATAATACAACACGGCAGGTACACTGGCAAGTATGCCGGTAGCAGCCAGCAGCAAGGCAAACAGTACGACAAGACCGACAAGCAAAACCGGTGTAAGACAGATAGCCAGCAGTACAAGGAAGAACTTGATGATGAATCCTGCAATCTTTACAATCAAATTTCCCAACTGATGCAGAAAGGAACGAGGCTTCTCGGAATGTACATAATCGTTCACTTTATCGAACCCCTCAGTCACGGTACGTCCTATATTCTCCATATTGATAGGTTCACCACGCATCTGTAACTTTTCCGTTGCTGTTTTTGCCAGCGGAACAATAATCCATGCGATCAGATAAGCCAGAATCAATCCCTGGACAAAACATCCGGCTACCAGTACTCCGATACGTATCCACGTTACATCCCATCCGAAGTAAGCAGACAATCCGGAAAGCACACCACCCAATATACGGTCGTCAGGATTACGGAACAGACGGCGGGCAGTTCCATTGCCATATGTATGGTTAGTTTTTTCTTCTTTCTTCTCATCATTATCGTCTGTATTCAACTCCTCAGGTTTCCCCATACGGGCAATAACAGCTTCTACCTGCTCTATGGTGATAACCTGCTGTCCGGTACGAATATACTCATCGAACAGTTCAGCAATGCGGGTTTCCATATCACGTACAATCTCGTCGGCTCCTTCTTCCTTCCGGAAATGATAGCGGAGATTATTCAGATAATTATCGAGCAGGTTATAGGCATCTTCATCGATATGATATACAGTGCCTCCCAAATTAACAGTCAGTGTCTTTTTCATGTGATTTTGAAATTAATAATTTTGTTCTTAAATGATTTACCGTATCCGACAATTCGTCCCATGCCAGTTGCAGTCCTGCCAGAAATTCCTCCCCTTTCGGAGTCAGACTGTAATACTTTCTGGGAGGTCCCTGAGTAGATTCCACCCACTCATACGATAGCAAATCGTCGTTCTTCAGACGAGTAAGCAACGGATAAAGCGTACCCTCCACTACTATCAGCTTCGCTTCTTTCAGATTCTGTATAATGTCTGAAGCATACGAAGGCTCGCGGTGCAGCAACAACAGGATGCAGTATTCAAGCATCCCTTTGCGCATTTGAGATTTTACGTTATCGACATTCATGTTTTCTATCCTCTTATTTTGTATAGCACAAATATATGTATTATAACAATACCTTGCATTACATAGAACTATTAATTTACTATTTTTAACGAAATACAACCAGATATACGGAAAACGACAGGCGGAAAGCCTTATTTTTGCATAAACTTTTTCACGGTAAGTCACCGTGATACGCTCTCAGGCATTACATAACAAAATATTAAATACTCAAAACTATGTTCGTAATAAAACAAGCAACTACAGCCGACATTCCACTGATAAACAAACTGGCTTGGAATGTTTTTCCTGAAACATATAAAAATATCCTCAGTCACGAACAGATAGAATATATGATGGACTGGATGTATTCCATAGAGAACCTGCACAAGCAGATGGAAGAAGAAGGACACATTTATTATATAGCTTATGAGGAATGTGAAGCGGCAGGTTATGTTTCCATCCGTCAGGAGGACACAGATTTATTTCATCTCGAGAAAATTTATGTCATTCCTTATTATCAAAAGTATCATCTGGGCAAACAGCTTTTCCAGCAGGCTATAAAAGGTATCAAGGAAATTCATCCGGCTCCCTGCCGTATGGAACTGAATGTAAACCGTAATAATCCGGCATTGGGATTTTACGAACATATGGGAATGAAAAAAGTACGCGAAGGAGATTTCCCCATTGGAAACGGCTATTACATGAACGATTATATTATGGGGCTGGATATTTAATGTCTATATCGACACAGACAGGCAGGTGATCGCTATAACCACCGTGATATTTCATGCCGTTATAGGTACGGAAAGGCTTGTCGCCTCCATAGTTTTCGTCTTCCTCCAATAGAAACGGGAAAGTAAGAATACGGGCACGATTAAACTCCGTTGTAAGATTACCCGTATGATTCAGGAAAGTACCATTCAGAATGAGCTGATCCAGAATACCCCATTCACCACGATAGCGGTATGTTCCTCCCCGTTTACCGTTCATCAAGTTATACAGCTGGTATGAATCGATGTCTTTCTCTGGCTTCCCTGCTCCCAAGGTCCGACAAACAGAACGACTTTCAGGATAATCATTAAAGTCACCCATGATAATGAGGTATGGAGTCTGGCGAATTTTCATAACAGAATCTGCTGCATGACGCAATACGCGTGCAGTAAGCAGGCGGTAAGGTTCACTTTCTTTTTCGCCTCCCGAACGTGAAGGCATGTGACAGATAAAGACATCGAGTGTATCACCGGAAACTACCCGACCGGTAACATGCAGGATATCGCGTGTAGGCTTACGCCCTATTTTATGGGAAGGAATACGAATATGCTGGTCGCTTATCAGCCGGAATGAGGAAGGCTGATAGAGAAGTGCTACATCAATCCCCCGTTCGTCGGGCGAATCAGTCATCACATAGCGATAGGCGGCATCTCGGAGCGGAGAGTATTTTACCAGTCCGTCCAGACAATATGCATTTTCCACTTCACAAAGTCCTACCAGATCGGGCACTTGCTCTCTACTGGCAGCGAGTATGACCTTTGCAATGCGGTTCAGTTTTTCATGATAACGTTTCCAGCTCCATCCCCGAACGGAATGAGGAAGATATTCCGAATCGTTCTTCAGTGAATCATGACGACAGTCGAACAGATTCTCTACATTGTATTCCATAACACGAAGGGTTTGCTGCGCCTCACATACAGAAGCCGTGAGGCAGGCAGCAAACCCTAGCAATATTTTAGGAAATAATTTCATTATGCCTTTGCAGGAATATGAGCCAAGACATCCAATAAATGACGCCAGAACTTATCGACTGTAGGGATAAGCATGCGTTCGTCGGGGGAATGAACGCCACGGAGTGTAGGACCGAACGAAACCATATCGAGTGAAGGATATTTTTCGAGGAACAAACCACATTCCAGTCCGGCATGGACAGCTTTAATCTTAGGCTCGGTAGCAAACAGACGCTTATAGCTTTCTACCGATACTTGCAATATTTCGGAAGACGGATTAGGTTTCCATCCCGGATAACCGTCGCCAGTCGTTACTTCCGCCCCTCCCAGCAGGAAGGCTGAACTTACCATCTGCGACATATCCTTGCGAGAAGACAGAATAGAACTGCGCTGACTGGTTACAACAACGAGTTTTCCATCACGCTGCTTGATTGAAGCAAGGTTGGAAGAAGTTTCTACCAATCCCGGAATATCCTGGCTCATGGCATATACGCCATTATGTACAGCATAAATGGAATGAAGGAAGTTTTTCATGGCATCCTGCTGCATAACTTCTGCACAAGGGCTTTCCGATTCCAGCTCCATCACAAGATTTGGTTCTGTTACGGCAAACTCGTTTTCTACTTCCGACAAGTATATATTCAAGTCAACACGTACTGATTCTTTATTTTTCATCGGTACAGCACAAACAGCATGTGCTTCACGTGGAATGGCATTATGCAGGTTGCCTCCATCTATTTCACACAAATGCAAGTCGTATTTCTGCATCAGCTGGACCAGGAAACGGTTCAGCAACTTATTGGCATTGGCACGGTTCTTATTGATATCATCACCCGAATGTCCGCCTGTAAGTCCCTTTACAGCTACACGGAAGAAAAAATAGCCTTCGGGAGCAGCAGTCATCGGACACGGGAACTGAGCTGTAGTTCCTGCTCCACCTGCACAACCGATAAACAATTCACCTTCATCTTCTGAATCAAGGTTGATCAAGATATCGCCATCCATAAAGCCTTCCTTCAAAGCAAAAGCACCTGTCAGTCCGGTTTCTTCATCAACAGTAAACAAACACTGTATCGGTCCATGCTCGATATCATCTGACGCCAAGACTGCAAGCTGAGTCGCCACACCAATCCCATTGTCGGCCCCCAATGTAGTACCTTTCGCTTTCAGCCATTCACCATCGATATAGGTTTCAATCGGATCAGTATCGAAGTTATGTTGTGTATCTTTATTCTTCTCGCATACCATATCCATATGCGACTGCAATATGACAGTTTTCAGATTTTCCTTACCTGCTGTAGCCGGTTTAGACATCAACACATTTCCGGCCTCATCTGTTTTACAAGCCAGATTATGCTTCTGAGCGAAATCGAGCAAATAAGCTCGTATCTTTTCTTCCTTCTTGGAAGGACGCGGAACCTGACATACTTCTTCAAAATAACGGAAGACAATAGCCGGTTTCAAATCTTTTTTCTCCATAAATAGTCTATTTATTTGTTCAGTTATCAGTAAAAATAAGTTAAAAACATAGATTAATAAGGCAAGTACCCTCTTTTTTCCGTACCGAAAAGAGTAAATCGGTAACAAAAGATTTATATTTGCACCACAAAAATAATAGAAATGCTTAAGACTATCCTTATAACAATGTTAATAGTTGCTATCTGCATAGCACTATTATCGGTAAAGATACTCTTTCAGAAGAACGGACGTTTCCCTAACACACACGTTAGCGGCAGCAAAGCCATGAGAAAAAGAGGTATCGGATGTGTGCAATCTCAAGACAGAGAAGCACAAAAAGTGAATCCTCATGCCATAGCTGAGCGGAGGCGTCCAGAAACAGAAACAGAAAAAACAATTAATAACTAAGAGACAAAAACCATTATGAAAAGAATGAAGCATATCCTGAACGGATTTATCGCACTGGCTATGGTGCTGATGTTTACTCAATGTACTGACAACAAAGCTAACGAACAAGGAGCTTCAACTCCTGCTGTAGTAGGCGGTCCGGTAAACATGAAGATAGCTTATGTAGAGATCGACTCTCTGCTGACAAAATATCGTTATTGGAATGACCTGAACGAGATGATGATTCAGAAAGAAGAAAACATCCGTACTACACTGAACGAAAAAGCAAAAGATCTGGATAAAGAAATGAGAGAATTCCAGCGCAAACTGGAAAATAATGGTTTTGCCAGCCGTGAACGTGCTGAACAGGAAAACTTACGCATCAGCCAAAAACAACGTGACTTGCAGCAGTTGCAGGAAAAACTGACTAGTGAATTACAAGCAGAAAACCAGAAAATAAGCTTGCAGCTCCGCGATTCTATCAACTCATTCTTGAAAATATATAATAAGGATAAAGGATATAGCCTGATTATCAGCAACACTGGTTTCGACAACTTACTGTATGCTGATCCTGCATTCAATATTACTCAGGAAATCGTAGACGGACTGAATGCTCGCTATAACCCAGCATCAAGCAAAAAATAATTTAAACCTTGTATTATATTCAAGCCCTGTTGCTTAAAAAAGAGCAGCAGGGCTTTCTTTTTCTCAGACAAAAAACTTTCGATATAAAATACTCTTTTTTATCGAACTTCCCCGAACAAAATAATATATGGATTTGTTATATTATAAAGGTTGGAAGAAATTTACAATGTATTAAAAAGGAGTTTTTATGGAAACGTTTGCTGACTTGATATCATCGCCCACTCCTGTTCTGGTGGATGTTTTCGCAGAATGGTGTGCGCCTTGTAAAATAATGGCTGGAATTTTAAAGAAAGTAAAAGAAACACAAGGTGACTCGCTGCGAATCATAAAAATCGACATAGATAAAAATATGAATATTGCACAACATTATGCAATATCCTCTGTGCCTACACTCATGATTTTCAAAAACGGAAAACAGTTATGGCGGCAAAGTGGAGTAATAGAAGCAAACGAACTAAATAAAATTGTTGAAATGTTTAAGTAAAGCAACATATTCATTTTCACGTAGCATAAGCTGACCTCTACCGCAAAAAGACAAAACCCACTTGTCTTTTTACGAAAAAGGTCAGCTTTTTTACTGTTTATCAGCCTTTAATCTTTTTCTTATAAACCTCGGCACGTTCTACAACTTCACGCACAAAGTTATATGTTTCTGTTCCTCTGAAATATCCATTTTTACACACAGGATCCTGATAATAGTCTTCGTTACTCTTCAATAAGATGTAATGATCAACATGATGATCCCATAGATAACGGTTCTTACCATATTTTTCCGCTAATGCCATGGCATCAGTAATGTGCCCCACTCCTGCATTATATGCAGCAAGCACAAACTTAGTCTGCTCACCTTTATCGGGAACTTTAGAGAAAATATTCTGTAGACGGGCGATATATTTCACTCCAGCTTTTATACTTTCCTCCGGATCACTTTCTTTTCCTGCAGGTATCCCCATAGCACGTGCCGTAGCTGGCATTAATTGCATCAACCCCCGAGCGCCTGCCCAAGATATGACATTCGGATCGAAATTCGATTCTGTATATGCCAGCGACGCCAGCATACGCCAGTCCCAGCCTATTTCTTTTGCATATTTCTTGAACAAATCATCGTAATGTGAAATCTTTCCATCCTTAACTGAAAGTATAGATCCATGGGTAGGACGTTTATTCAGCTCAAAATAACGCCGGGCACTTGCCTTGAATTCCGATGAATTGATATTTTCTTTATGCCACTTGTCGGCAGCTTCAGCCAGCAAAGGAGATGTTTTACGTACAGCCCATGAAGAGCGCTGGTCGAAACTGATTACCAGACCGATATCAAGATTAGGATAATACGTACGGTTTATCTTAGCAATTTCATTAGTAGCAACTGTATAATCTATTTTACCTTCTGCCACCCAAGTAATCAAATTTTCTTCCGATACGCTGTCGGTCTCTACTTTATGCACGTTGATACCTCCCCCCAGCTCACTATTCAAGTTCATCAGCCGGTCATAGTATTTTCCTGAAGTAGTATAAACCTCTTTTCCAGGTAATTGTGTTACGTCTTTCAGTGCATCTTTTCCTCTGCGCTGCACAATCACCTGATGAGTGATATTTTCTTCACCACAATAGATCAGACTGTCCTTCCATGCATTTGTGATATCAAGATTATATGCAACCAGGTCGCCTTCTCCTCTTATCAGGCAACGCACCATTTCAGAAGGATTATTTACGACCTTCAACTTTAATTTGAGTCCAAGGGAACGTGCAAACTGTTGTGCTAATTCATATTGAAATCCCATCGGTTCACCACGATAGTTAAAGTATGATGTAGAGCTATTGGCTGTAAGAACAACCAACTCTCCCCTCTCCATAATTTCGGGTAAATCAATTGCTGCTTCTCCATTTACAGTTCCTTTTCGTGACTGACACGAATAAAACAGCAGACTCAGGCATAGTACGCTCCAGAAGACATAGGAGAGCTTCATCGTCCCACTATTTTTTCAATATACATCTTCAATATCTCTATCGCTTTCTTATTATATCCTCCTTGAGGAATAATCAGGTCAGCATACCGTTTTGCAGGTTCGATAAATTCAAGATGCATAGGTTTCAGCACCCTCATATATCGTTCCATAACAGCCTCTGCCGTACGTCCTCGTTCTACTACATCACGCTGCATTACGCGAATCAATCGCTCATCCGGATCAGCATCGACAAATATTTTCAGGTCCATCAACTTACACAGCTCCTTATCACTCAACGCCAATATACCCTCTATAATAATCACTTTACGAGGTTCTACATGCAACGTTTCCTTCTGTCGCGTACAAGTAAGGAAATCATATATAGGCTGTTCTATCGCTTCTCCTCTGCGAAGCATAGCCACATGCTGCGACAACAACTCCCAGTCGAAAGCATTCGGATGATCGAAATTAATACTCTGACGCAGTTCCACTGGTACATGACTGCTGTCATTATAATAAGAATCCAACGGAAGCAAAGCCACTTCATCGGCCGACAGACTATCAACAATACTTTTCACTACAGTTGTTTTACCAGAGCCTGTACCTCCTGCAATTCCAATGATTATCATAAGCTAAAATCCAATAATTAGTTATATATTTGCATCTATACAAATTTACGATAAATCATAATATAAACAACTATGGTCAAGCACATTGTTTTATTTAAACTGAAAGAAAACCTGTCAACAGAAGAAAAACAGGCTGTTATAGACAAATTTAAAGCAGCAATAGAAGCTTTGCCGCCTGTCATACCAAGTATTCGAAAAATCTTTGTCGGACAAAATATCAATGCTGACGAGAAATGGGATATTTGTCTGGAAAGTGAGTTTGATACATTAGAAGATGTTAAAGCATATGCAGTTCATCCGGCACATGTAGCAGTAGCCGGCATTTTAAAGGAAGCCAAACAAGACCGTGCCTGTACAGATTATATTTTCTAGAATTTCAAGCAGATATGAAAAAGATAATCAATCCTTGGGGCGAAATAGAAGGTTACAACTGTTTTGGATGTACTCCTCAAAATCCGTCAGGACTGCACATGGAGTTTTACGAGGATGGCGATGATATCGTAAGCTTCTGGCATCCGGACGGCAAATACCAAGGCTGGCTTAATACGCTGCACGGAGGCATTCAGGCTGTATTGCCAGACGAAATATGCGGATGGGTAATCATGCGAAAGCTTCAAACGGCCGGAGTTACTTCAAAAATGGAAACCCGCTATTTAAAACCTGTACATACTACAGATAATATGTTAACCCTGCGAGCATCTATTCGTGAACAACGGCGAAACATTGTTACGATCGATGCTTCTTTGTTCAATGAAGCAGGAGAAATATGCACTCAAGCTGTTTGTACTTATTTTACTTTCTCACGCGAGAAAGCACTACAAGATATGCACTTTCATGAATGCAAAACGGAAGGCGAATAATTGGTTCCTGATATAAATAGAATCTGAATTAAAAAAGAAGACCTCTACTATCAGCTTCATATTATGATGGATTAAGTTAAAAACAGAAAGAGGTCTTACATACAATAAAAATGGCATATGGAGCGATTATTATATATCATCTTCATATGCCATTATATTTTGTATAGACGTTTACTGAATATCCCAAGTCAGTTTTTATTCATTGCCCTTTCCGGTAGAAAGCTTTTCCAGAAAATATACCAGGAAAAAGCCCGCCAGCATTAAAACAACAGCCTCCCATATGTATTGATTAGGCAGGATATTACTTTCTATCAACGGCTTTTCCACTCCATGACTGTCTATAAATGTTTCAATAGTTTCTTTCCATGGCCATACTTTATTGAGTGACCCTAACATGAAACCTGTCAGTACAGCCAGGGTTATATTACGAAAATGCTTTAATGCATACGATAAGACACGTGAGAAGCTGGTTATACCAATGCATGCCCCAGCACCGAATACAAGTATAACCTTTATATCGAATGTCTTTACTGCTTCCATGATAAAAAAGTATTTTCCCAGCAATACCAATATAAAACTTCCCGATATCCCCGGAAGAATCATGGCACAAATCGCAATAGCCCCACACAAAAAGATAAACAATAAATTAGAAGGAGTTTCTGCCGGAGTAGCGACTGTAATGTAAAAAGCTACAGCAACACCGACAATGAACCCTAAAATCGTTTTCCAGTTCCATTCCTTAATGTCTTTCCCAACAAACCAAGTAGAGGCAAGAACAAGGCCAAAGAAAAAAGACCATACAAGAACCGGATGATCGGTAAGCAACCAAGTTATTACTTTTGCCAATGAGAAGACACTGATTCCAATACCGGCTAAAAGAAATAGCAAAAAGTTACCGTTTATCATCTTCCAGAAAGTTCCCCACTTCCCGGTAAAAAACATTTTCAAACTCTGTGCATTGATACTTTTGATAGAATCAATCAATTCATCATAAATACCTACAATAAAAGCAATTGTTCCTCCTGACACACCAGGTACTACATCGGCTGCCCCCATACCCATACCTTTTAAGGCAAGCAAGGCGTAGTCTTTAAAACTTCGTTTCATCTTAAATTTTATCTGTTTTCCTAAGAATTTTACGGTTTGCAAAGTAACAGAAAAAAAAGAAATGTATCTATTAAAAAGATAAAAAAGGCATCACAGGACAAACATTATATCCGATTGTTTGTTATATTCACAGAAATATTTAATAAAAACAATCATGGCAAAAACAGCATTTCAAGGAGCCCCAGTTTCACTGGCAGGCGAGTTTATTAAAGTTGGAGCTCAAGCTCCAGAGTTTTCACTGGTAAAAGGAGATTTAAGTTCTTTCACTCAAAATGATATTAAAGGGAAATACGCACTCCTGAATATATTCCCTAGTATGGATACGGGTGTATGTGCAACTTCAGTACGCAAATTCAACAAGCTGGCAGCCGAAATGGAAAATACCGTTGTTCTGGCAATTTCGAAAGACCTTCCTTTTGCGCAGGGACGTTTCTGTACAACTGAAGGAATTGAAAATGTTATTCCACTTTCAGACTACCGATATACTTCTGATTTTGGAGAAAAATATGGTGTATTGATGACTGACGGCGTATTATGCGGACTGTTGGCGCGTGCCGTAGTAATTATTAACCCGGAAGGAAAAGTTATCTATACAGAACTCGTACCGGAAATAACTCAGGAACCCAACTACGATTCTGCTTTAGCAGCACTTAAAGAACAACGATAATTGCTACCCCTCTTATAATAACTAAACCAACTAACAATAATGGCGGGAAGAGAAACTTACATAAAATTCTCTTTCCGCCATTTTGCTATCTGAAATATACAGTCACCTTACTCTTCAGCAAAGTCTTTGATACGTTGTTCTTCGGTCAGGCGACAAATCAACAGCTTATCATTTTTCTCGGCAACAATATAACCGTCCAATCCCTGTACTACCACTTTCTTTTCCTGAGTAGTATGAATTATACAGTTTCTGGTTTCATACAGTTTGATATTATTTCCGATGCAGGCATTGTTATGCGCATCCTTTTTTGAGTTTTCATGCAAAGAACCCCAGGTTCCCAGATCACTCCATCCAAATGATGCCGGAAAGACATAAATCTCCTCTGCCTTTTCCATGATAGCATAGTCTACAGATATGTTTTCACAGGTAGGAAATAACTCATTCAGCATTTCCTGCTCTTTGTCTGTATAAAAATATGGAAGCATGCGCTCAAAAACCTCTGCCATTGGAGGCTGATAAACACGCAGGGCATTAACTATCGTATTGACATTCCATATAAAAATCCCTGCATTCCAAAAATAATTTTTCCGCTGAATGTAGCGACGTGCAACTTCCAAATCCGGTTTTTCCTTAAAAGCATCAACTCTATAAATTTCCTTATTGGAAGGACATGCCATCGACAAGTCCGCTTCTATATAGCCATATCCCGTTTCCGGACGGTTTGCCTTCATTCCCAATGTAACGATAGCATCCGAATCGGCTGTAAATTTCATAGCAGAGTTAATGACACGTGCAAATTCCCTCACATCCATCACCACATGATCACTTGGAGTCACTACGATATTGGCCTTCGGATTTTTAGCTTTTATTTTCCAGCTTACATAAGCAATACACGGAGCGGTATTACGGCGACAAGGCTCAAGCAGAATATGATCTACTGGAATAGACGGCAACTGCTCTTTTACGACATCTGCACAGTCGACTGATGTTACCACCCATATATTCTCAGAAGGACAAATATCCTGAAAGCGGTCTACCGTAAGCTGAAGCAATGTTCGTCCGCATCCCAAAACATCAATAAACTGCTTCGGCATCTGGGGGGTACTCATAGGCCAGAAACGACTTCCTATACCTCCCGCCATGATAACTATATGATTGTTGTTTAAAGCCATAACCACGATTCATTTTTAGATGTTTTGCAAATATAGCTTTATTTTGACAAAATAAAATATCCCGACTGATAAAAATCAGCCGGGATAGAGATTGGTTCTTATAAAAACCTATTAGCAATACATATTTACAATAGCCTCATACAATTCTTGCTTACCGCTAGTCTGTTTTGGTTCGCCGTTTGCCTTAGCATAAGCAACAACATCTTCCAAAGTCAGCTTACCTTCTTCAAATTCTTTACCTTTACCAGAATCGAATGAAGCATAACGTTCAGCCAACATTTTCTTATATGGAGATTCTTCCAGCAACTTAGCAGCACTCAGCAATGCACGAGCCATAGCATCCATACCTGCAATGTGAGCGATAAAGATATCTTCCAAGTCTGTTGAGTTACGACGGGTCTTAGCATCGAAGTTAGTACCACCATTACCCAGACCTCCGCCACGGATAATCTGCATCATAGCCTGGATGAGTTCATAATTGTCGATAGGGAACTGGTCTGTATCCCATCCGTTCTGATAGTCACCACGGTTTGCATCGATAGAACCCAACATGCCATTGTCAACAGCAACAGCCAGTTCGTGTTCGAAAGTGTGACCAGCCAAAGTTGCATGGTTTACTTCAATATTAACTTTGAAGTCCTTGTCCAGATTATGAGCTTTCAGGAAGCCGATAACAGTTTCAGTATCTACGTCATACTGATGTTTTGTCGGTTCCATCGGTTTCGGTTCGATCAGGAATGTACCAGTAAAGCCTTTTGCACGAGCATAGTCACGAGCAATAGTCAACATCTGTGCCAAGTGTTCTTTTTCACGTTTCTGGTCTGTGTTCAACAGTGACATATAACCTTCACGTCCGCCCCAGAATACATAGTTTGAACCACCCAGTTCGATTGTTGCATCAATAGCATTCTTAATCTGAACAGCAGCACGAGCTACAACATCGAAATCAGGGTTTGTAGCAGCACCGTTCATATAACGAGCATGACCGAATACATTTGCAGTACCCCACAACAGTTTGATACCAGTTTCAGCCTGTTTCTGTTTTGCATAAGCTACTATTTCTTTCAGATTTGCTTCATATTCTTCGATTGTGTCAGCCTCATCACACAAGTCTACATCGTGGAAACAGTAGTATTCAATACCCATTTTCTGCATAAATTCGAAGCCTGCATCCATTTTGTCTTTAGCAGCCTGTACCTTGTCAGGATTTCCTTTCCATGGGAAGTTCTTAGTACCGCCACCAAACTGGTCAGCTCCTTCAGCGCACAATGTGTGCCACCAAGCCATAGAAAATTTCAACCAGTCTTTCATCTTCTTACCCATTACTACTTTTTCTGCATCATAATAACGGAAAGCCATCGGGTTTTTGCTTTCTACACCTTCGAATTTAATTTTACCAATACCGGGAAAATACTCTTTTGTTGCCATAGTTATATTCTATTTAAAAGTTAATTATTTTTATTTATTTCAGGAAATTGTCCTGCGTCCGGAGTTATTTCCAGACAGCAAAACAAGTAAATTAGATTTTATTCATATATGAAAGCCAGCGCTGATATGCATCTTCGTATGCAGCCTTGTTTGCCATATCCGGTTCGATAACAGCCAACTTATCCAGCGTAGCAAAAGCTTCATTATTGTCTTTATAGATACCTGCTCCGATACCAGCTCCTTTTGCAGCTCCAACTGAACCGTCAGTATCATACAGTTCGATGGTAGCTCCAGTCACACCGGCCAGCGTATCGCGGAATATCGGACTCAGGAACATATTTGCATGTCCGGCATGTATCTTATGTACATCCATTCCCATGCCTTCCATAATATCTATTCCATATTTGAACGAGAATACGATACCCTCTTGAGCAGCACGAATAATATGATTGCGCGTATGCAGATTAAAGTTTATTCCATTGATAGAACATCCTGTTTCACGATTCTGCAACATACGTTCTGCACCATTTCCAAAAGGCAAGATACTGATTCCTCCCGCACCGATAGGAGCCTGAGCAGCCATATCATTCATTTCGGCATACGAAACGCCTGCAGGTACAACGGTACGTTTTACCCATGAATTCAAAATACCTGTTCCATTAATGCAGAGCAACACTCCCAGACGAGTCTGGTCTGCCGTATGATTGACATGCGCAAATGTATTGACACGTGATTTCGGATCATAATTGACTGCACCGTTTACACCATACACTACACCCGACGTTCCGGCTGTAGACGCGATTTCGCCCGGATTGAAAACATTCAGCGACAACGCATTGTTCGGCTGGTCGCCCGCACGATAAGTCACAGGTGTACCCTCTTTCAATCCTAGTTCGGCTGCTGCAATAGCGGTTACACGTCCCTGTTCTGAAAAAGTCGGTTTGATATCGGCTATCAGTGAATTGTCGAATCCGTAATATTTCATCAGGAATTTTGCGACTTCATTATTCTTGAAATCCCAGAACATACCTTCTGAAAGTCCGGATACAGTGGTGCAAACCTCACCAGTCAGCTTCATAGCGATATAGTCGCCCGGAAGCATAATTTTATCTATTCTGGCATAGACATCCGGTTCATTCTCTTTAATCCAGGCAAGCTTGGAAGCGGTAAAATTACCCGGAGAGTTAAGCAAATGAGAAAGACACAGCTCTTCACCCAATGTATTGAAAGCCTTCTCTCCATACGGAACCGCACGAGAATCGCACCAGATAATAGCCGGACGGAGCACCTGCTGATTCTTGTCCACACATACCAGACCATGCATCTGATAAGAAATACCGATAGCAGCAATATCTTCCTTGCGTACTCCGCTTTCATTCATAACAGCTTCAGTTGCAAGCTTCAGGTTTGCCCACCACATTTCCGGTTTCTGTTCAGCCCAACCGGGATGCACAGCTATAATCTCTGCCTCTGTCTTAGGGTAGAAAGCAGAAGCTACACATTTACCTGTCTCCGAATTTACCAAACTGGCCTTAACCGAAGAACTACCTATATCATAACCTAACAAATACATAACTCTAATATATTTTATTTCTTTAGTTTGTTATAAATCGTTCTGTCGAATCTATAATAGCGTGCAGCACGATGTCGCACACCTTTTTCTTTTTCCTCCATCGGTACGACATAAGGCATCAGTGCTATCTTCTTGTGGAAATTACGCACATCAAACTCTTTATCGTATACCAACTGATACAATACACGAAGCTGTGCCGCAGTAAACTTTCTAGGCAAGAGATCGAACATTACCGATGGATTTGTTTCCACATAATGACGTATAAAAGCAAGCGCGTCGCGATATATCTGAATATGGTCGAACGCCAAGGCTTTCACTTCCGACAGCGGAGTCCAGCAAGCATCATACGTATCAGTCAGCTGCCGGTTTCGCTGGTCAATTTTCAATAAAGAAAGATAAGCGATCGTAACAATCCTGCCGACTTTGTTATCCGTAATGCGATGAAAGCGTTCCAGCCACAACACATCTTTCGGATTAGCCGTACGATCTTTGGAGCCATAAGCTTTAAACTGGCTCATCTTGATATTTTTCAAACCGGTAAGTTCATTAAGCACACGCTTAGCAGCTTCATCCAAGTCTTCATCGGCATAAATCAAGCTACCGGGAAGCTTCAGGTCATTAAATTCACCATCCGTTTGTTTTCCTATCTGGCGTACAAGCAAAACGCGAAACTGTTCTCCATCGAAGCCAATCAGCACACAGTCCACTGAAACGTGTACATCGATTATAAGGTTATTTCCGGTCTGAGTTTCCATATCTTTATTTTCTTTCAACACTGCAAATATAAAGACTTTTTCAATTCGTTATTCAAAAATATCAGAATATTTATCATGTTATAAAACATTATTCTACAAGTATATAGATTTCATACTTCATACGATATATAATTAATGTATTATTGTAGGTAATACGAAAAGAGATTCAAGCAAATTACACTGCAACAAAAAGTACTTTAAAATTAGTTTTTTATCTTTGCATAAAACAATCCTAATAATGAAGTTATGAAACATTATCCTTGCGTGCTCACTATTGCCGGATCGGATTGCAGTGGAGGAGCCGGCATTCAGGCCGACATAAAGACTATATCAGCATTGGGAGCTTATGCTGCCAGTGCCATTACAGCAATCACAGTACAAAATACTTGTGGAGTAACAGGTATTCATCCTGTACCTCCCAGCTACGTAAAGGGACAGATAGAAGCTGTTATGACGGATATCCGTCCACGTGCGGTCAAGATTGGCATGATAAACGATGTAGAGATTGTGCAGGTTATAGCCGAATCTCTGAAAAAATTCAAGCCGGAGTTTGTCGTGTTCGATCCGGTTATGGTATCAACAAGCGGATGCAAACTTATGGAGGATGATGCAATTGAAGCTATCACCACACTTCTTATGCCGCTTGCCAGTATTATAACTCCCAATCTGAGTGAAACGGAAGTGCTGACGGGAAAGCAGATTCGCAACATCGAAATGATGAAAACTGCTTCGCGTGAACTGCTGAACTACGGATGCCGTGCCGTACTGGTTAAAGGAGGCCATCTGGAAGACGGAAACATGTGCGACGTACTGCAACTGAAGGATGAGAGCGAACCTCATTTATTCATGGCACAAAAAGTAGAAAGTCATAATACACACGGCACCGGGTGTACACTTTCGTCTGCCATTGCTACTTTCCTTGCTTTAGGCAACAGTATGCCCGAGGCGGTAAAACAAGCTAAAGAATATGTATATCAAGGTATTCTATCCGGTAAAGATGTACACATAGGAGAAGGACACGGACCGCTGAATCACTTCCACTCTCCCGTACCGATGCATATTTCCGATGAAGATTAAATCAAAAAAATCAGAAATCTAAAATAATTCATTACCTTTGTCATCAATAACTTAACTCAAAAATAAATTTATGAAAGCATTTGTATTCCCCGGACAGGGCGCACAATTCGTAGGAATGGGTAAAGACCTCTACGAAAACTCAGCACTGGCAAAAGAATTATTCGAGAAAGCAAACGATATTTTGGGCTATCGTATCACCGATATCATGTTCAACGGCACAGACGAAGACCTGCGTCAGACTAAAGTTACTCAGCCTGCCGTATTCCTTCACTCTGTTATCTCTGCTCTTTGCATGGGCG